>Ga0156093_1152_pt11 | contig 14170 bp, 13 predicted proteins | sample RifCSPlowO2_02_FD_107746 | JGI IMG/M metagenome (GOLD analysis project Ga0156093, IMG submission 107746) | Candidatus Tectomicrobia bacterium RIFCSPLOWO2_02_FULL_70_19 | reverse complement strand
CACCAGTCCACGAGGAATCCCCCGGATGAGTGATTTTGCTGCGAAGCGTGCGACAGGTGCGTCATGTGGGAATGCGCGAGCGAGCAGCTCTGGAGGCAGCTGTTGTTCACCAGCAGCTGGAGGTCGCAGGAGCAGTGCTTCACTGAGACGCATCATGAGTCCTCCAAAGTTCGCGGAAGCTGGCGCCGGGCTCGCGCAAGCGCCGCCGCGAGATGGCTTCTCCCGAGGAGCCCCATGCGGGCGCTCCGCTCCTCGAAACGGTCATCAAAGGAGATATTCAATTTCCGTTCCCGGCCGACGAGACGGGATGTCCTATCAATTTATTGAAATCACTATCCTTGCAGGAATGGTGGAAGCCTGGATTTCGAATCCAGGAAAGGTGGGCCCCAGATTTTGGACTAAGTGTTCTGAAATTAGGACAAGGGCGGTTCCCTGACGGGCGGGCAGCGTTTCACAGGGCGCCGGGTCAGCCTCTCGGCGCATGAGAAGAGCACCTGCATCGCGATGGCGGCCGGGGGGAGGGGGGCATTCCGCGCAGGCGCCTTGACGGGCTTTCCCCCCTGTGGTCAATTCCCTCCCCGGCAGGTTCTCGGCCGACGTAGCTCAGCCGGTAGAGCAGCTGATTCGTAATCAGCAGGTCAGGGGTTCGAGTCCCCTCGTCGGCTCCAATTTTGTCAATGACTTACGAAGAGGGCGCGACCTCCTGGGTTGCGCCCTTGTCCGTTTTCTGACCTGTTTTCTTGGGGGCAGGAGTTTCGAGGAGGGCGATGGCCGCCCGCTTGTGCGATGTGGCGAAGTGGAGGTAGCGGTCCGTCATATGCGAAGTGCGGTGGCCCATCAATTCCTGGATGGCCTTGGAATATGCCCCTTGGGCGGCGAGGCGGCTCCCGAAGTCGTGACGGAGGTCATGGAAGCGGAAGTTCTCGGTCTTGGCTTGCTTGTGCGCGGCCCGAAAGCCCCTCTCCACCAGGGCGCAGCCTCCCTTCGGCTCCCGGAAGGGTTCGCCGTTTGAGTGGGTGAATACATGCCCTTTGCGAAAGCGGCTCACCGTAAGCTTCGTGAGGGCTTTTCTTAGCCGCTTTGTCATCGAGATGACCCGTCCATTGCCCGTCTTGGAAGTGCGGTCAAGGATGGTGATGTTCCCCTCCTTCAGGTTCACCTCTCGCCGGAGCTTTCGGGCGAGAGCGGTCATCTCCGTCGCCTCCTGATCGGAGGCGGCCCCCTCACGCTCGTAGCCGCCGATGTTGCGCTTTTTCCGGAAGCGGTCGAGCTGAGCGACCACGCTGGAATCCGCCCCGATGCAGTCGCAATCCCTCACCGGCGCAGATCGCCCAGCCCCAGCTCCTCCCACACCCAGCCGAAGTCATAGGGCGGCGATCCGCTCCTTCTGGCCCGGCGGATTTCGTTGTTCTCCAGGCGCTTGAGCCACCCGATGACCTTCCCGCGGCCCGCCCCGCTCCGCGCCGCCTGGCGGGGGGTCTGGCCGTCGAGCGCGGGGACGGGCTCCGACAAGACCTTCCGGTAGTATCCGTCCAGGTGCTCCCGCATGATGCGGGCCGCCTCCTCGGGAGTGAGATCGGGCTTCTCCGGCCTCTCCGCGGGCGGCCGCTCCAGCGCCTGCTCGGGGGTCTGGAAGGAGGTGCGGGGCGGGCCGATCAGGCCGCCCAGAGTCCGGGAGAGGAACTCCTTGCCCCGCTCGGCGCGCCTGGCCGAGTTGACGGAGAGGATCACCTGGCCCTCGCGCAGTTCGACGTTGCCGAGAATGGGGGCCCCGCCCTCGGCGAAGCCGCCGAAGGAGAGGCCGCCTTCGGGTTTTAGCGGGGCGCTCTGTCCGGGGTTGGTTTCCTGGCGCAGCCAGACCCAGTTCGCCTCGGCGTCGGCGGCCCGCTCCAGTTCCTCCACGCCGTCGAGACGAGCCTCCGCATCGTCTATGCTTCCCGTGAGCGGGAAGCGGACCTCCGAGAAGAGAAGCTTCTCGCCCTCGAAGTTCGTGAGCTGGGGAAGAGGGCGGCGGAGGCGTTCCAGAGTGCAGGTGAGCCAGGTGCGGGTGAAGGCGGGGGCGCATCCGGCGAGAAGAAAGCGCTGGATGGTCTCCGTGAAATCGCCGGGGGGGAGGTTCCTCGCCGCTGCGGCCTCCTTGTAGAGATCCTCGGTCCCCTCGACGGCCTTCCTGAGGACGCGGAGAAGGAGCTCGGCCGCCTCGAAGGGGAAAAGGAGGAGCCCGCCCGCGAGGACGTTTTTATCGCCCAGGTCGAGGGCGCGGCCGCCCAGCCTGTCCCATTTGGCCGCGCTTTCCGAGCCCAGGCGGTCCTCCACCCGGACGGGGGGGCCCTCCCGGACGAGGTCCCGGAGGACCAGGTGGCTCCCGGGCTCCAGGTCCGTCACCTCGTAGAGGCTGGGAACGGAGTCCCGGAGAGCGGCGAGGTAGCACTTCCCGGGCCAGCTCTCGTTCCAGCTGCGGCGCTTGAGGTAGTCGTCCACGATGTTCCTGCCCTCGGGCCCCAGGCGGCGGGTGAAGAGATCCTCCATCGCGAAGCCCAGGAGGTTTCCGTAGGCCTCCGGGCCGATCTCCTCCCGCAGCTCCCCGAGCTCCAGGTCGAAGTCCTCGCAGGCGGGCCCGAGATGCTCCCCCAGGATCTCCTCGCGCTCATCCGCCCACTCCTCGCGGGAGGACCACTTGAGGAGGTTCCCGATGGCCTTGTCCGTTGGGGAGGCCCGCCCGGGCTTTCGCTTCGCCATGCCCGTCCTCAAAAGGGGAGGAAATTCTTGGTTACTTCACCTCGGCCCGGAGGGGGCGCCGTCTCAAAGCGGGCGGGATTCGGTCACTTCTTTATTTGCCGGAGTGCTTCCTTCGGCAGAAGCCTTCGGATCTCCTTCCTCACGCGGCGGGCGGCCGCCACGGCGCGGCGGGCCTCCGCCAGGGAAATCTCGCCCCAGCCGGGATAGCGGGCGCCGGTGGCATACGCCGTGAAATTCCTCTGGTCATCGAGCGCCATCGCGGGGCGCGCAGCTTTTGGAAACAGGGCCAGCAAAAGCCGGATGTCGTGCGTCTTGGGAAAGTCGATGCCGGCGAGACTGAGGTAGGCCTTGAGGTATTTCTCCATGCACTGCTGCGCGTGGAAGCAGACCGTATCGGTTGGACACTCCGCCCCGAGCTTCAGGGTATGCGCAGCGTTCGTCAGGTCGTTTTCGGCCTTCTGGACCCATTCCCGGACGACCGAGCGCACCTCCTCAGGCCCGGGCATACAGCACCTTGCCTTCCCGCGCGGCGGGCCGCTCGATGGTGCCGACGACCTCCTTGCGCCACGCGAACTCCGCGGGTGTCGTCACGATGATGTCCATCGGCACCCGGATGTCGTGGAGCGCCACGCCGATCTCGACTGCCTTTTCGCGCTTCGAGCCGTCCACCGGCATGACCACGAGCAGGTCCACGTCGCTGTCGGGCCCTCCCTCGCCCCGGGCGTGAGAGCCGAAGAGGATGACCCGCTCCGGCCGGAACCGCCGGACGATGCGGCCCACCATCCGCTGGATGTCCTTTTCGAGCGTCTTCCGAGGCCTTCTCATCTCCTATCCTTTTCTGTCCTCTCTGTTTCCCGGCGCCCGGCTTCGGGCAGGTTCTCGCCCAGAGGAGCGTTCCACAAAACGCCGGGGCCCGAGACCGCGTTTGGTCCCCATCATACACAAAAAGCCCCGCCCGGGGGTCTTCCCCGGGCGGAGCGGGTGGCGCCCAATCCGTGTCCATTTTCATGCCTGTCATCCGTACATTTTGGGGCATATCCATATATGGCCGTGAGCAAACCGGTTTCGCGCAACTCTTTTGATTTTTGTGATTTGCCTTGTCCTGCGCTCTCTTTTTGGCCTCCCCTTCATTCGATTCGAAATCAGCAGGTCAAGGGTTCGAGTCCCCTCGTCGGCTCCATCAGCCGAAATCAAATGGCCGGGCCTCTCCGCCCCGGCCATTTTTTTCTCCGCGCCGCCGCCCGCCCCGCTAGGCCTTCCCCTCGTAGACCTCGATGACGCGGGTGGCGTCGTCCTTGGCCCAGCCCGCGGCCTCGGCCCGCATGAACATCCCCCGGGCCGCCTTCACGATCTGGAGGTCGAAGCCCTTCTCCTTGGCCAGCTTGATGGCCATGCCCATGTCCTTGACGAAGATCTCGACCGCGCCGCGCGGGGCGAAGTCGCGCGCCATGATGCGGGGGGCCGTCTGGTCGAGCATGGCGCCCTTCACCGATCCCTTGGAGAGGCAGGCCATCATGGTTTCGTGGGAGAGGCCGCAGCGCTCCCCCAGGAGGATGGTCTCGCACAGGAGCGCCAGGGCGGAGTTCACGAAGAGGTTGGTCACCACCTTCATGGTGGCCCCGGTGCCGCTCGGGCCGGTGTAGTCCACGCTCACGGCCAGGGGCTTGAGGATGGGGTGGACCCGGTCGAACACCTCCTTCCTGCCCCCCACCATGATGGAGATGGTCCGGTTGTCCACCTTGGGGTGGGAGCCCGAGATGGGGGCGTCGAGCATCTCGATGCCCTGGGCGCGGAGCTTCCCGGCCAGCTCCGCCTGCCAGCTCGGGTACATGGTGCTCATCTCGACGTGGATGAGGCCTTTTTTCTTCGCGGCGGCGATGCCCTTGGGGCCGAGGGTGTTCTCCTCGATGTGCTCGGGCTTGAGGAGGATGGAGAAGGTGATGTCGGAATTTTCCGCCACTTCTTTGGCCGAGGCGGCGGGCTGCCCGCCGGCCTCCTTCAGCATCCGCATGCGCGCGGGGTCGATGTCGTAGCCGCAGACGGCGTGGCCGTCGGCGATGAGGGCCCGGGAAAGCGCCAGCCCCATCTTGCCCAATCCGATGTAGCCCAAACGTTCGCCCATGATGACGCTCCCTCCTTGGGTTCCGGTTTTTCAGCCATCCTGTCCGGCAAGGGCGCGAGCCACCAGCCGGCGGGCCTTTCTCAGGGGACGAGGACCAGCTTGCCCAGGAAGCGGCCGCTCCGCAGGAGATCGTGGCACTCGTTGGCGCTCGCGAGGGGCATCTCCCGGTCCACGGGCACCCGGAGGTTCTTCTCCTCCCACATGCCGCTCAGGCGCTGGTTGACCTCGGGGATGTGGGGCTCCAGGTTCCTGGCCGCGATGCCGAGCACGCTGGCGTTCTTGCCCATCACCCCCGATACCCGGAAAGTGGTCGTGGGCCCCTTTCCCGTGCCCATCCCGACCAGGACGATCCGGCCCCTCGTGGCGATGGCGTCGAGGTCCTTGTCGAAGTTGTCGCAGGCGGCCAGCTCCACGATGACGTCCACCCCGCGGCCCCCGGTGAACTCCTTGCAACGGGCGGAGAAGTCTTCCTGCCGGTAGTTGACGGCCGCCTGGGCCCCATGCGAGCGGCAGAAGGCGGCTTTTTCCTCCGAGCTTACCGTGGTGATGACCTGGCAGCCTAGCGCGCGGGCCAGCTGGATGGTGGCGATGCCCACTCCGCCCGCCCCTCCCTGGACGAGGACGGCCTCTCCGGGCCCCGCCTTGGCCTGGATGACGAGGGCGTGCCAGGCCGTCTGGAAGGCCACCGCGAGGGTGGCCCCCTGGGAGAAGGTCATGGACTGGGGCATCCGGGCGGCGGCCCGTGCCTCGATAAGGGTGTACTCCGCGTAGGCCTCCCGCTTGGGGCAGTAGGCGAACACCCGGTCTCCCGGGGCGAAGTTCTTCACCCCTTCCCCGCAGGCCGCGACCTCGCCCGAGCACTCGCTCCCGACCAGATGCGGGAGCTTGAGGCCGGCGACGTAGTTCGGGAGGCCCCGCCGGATGGAGAGGTCGATCGGGTTCACCCCGATGGCCTTGACGCGGACGAGGAGATCGCCCGGGCCGGGCTTGGGCTCGGGGACGTCGTCGAAGCGGAGGGGTTCCTGCAGGGTGTCGCTGTAGGCATGAATGCGCATGGCCTTCACGGGCATCTCCTTACGCTTGAAAAGTGTGTCCCGCTTCCGGGCTACAGGAAGGGCATGGAGCGGATGCGCATGACCTGGTTCGTGGCCTCGGAGTGCAGGAAGGCCGTCACGTCCCGCAGGTACTTCTCCATGGGGGCCTCAGTCATGTAGCCCATGCCCCCCCAGACCTCCATGGCCTTGCGGGCGACCTCGAAGCAGACCTCCCCCATGTGGGCCTTGGTCATGAAGGCCGTCTTGGGGTCGTAGGTCTCGGGGTTCTCGGTCGTCCAGGCGGCGTAGTGGAGGAGCCGCCGGGCGGCCTCGAGCTGGATGAAGCAGTCGCAGAGCAGGAAGCCCACCGCCTGGTGGCCGATGATGGGCCGGCCCCCCTGGACGCGGTTGCGGGCATACTCGAGGGCGTCCTCGTAGGCCGCGCGGGCCACCCCCAGGCAGGGGGCGACCGCCTCGATGTTCGAGCCGCGGACCTTCCGGCGGGCGGCGTAGGCGCCGTTCACCTCGCCCAGGCGGTTCGAATCGCCGGCCCAGAGGCTGCGGAAGACGAGCTCGCGGTTGGGGCCCAGGCGCATGCCCATCTTGTCGTGGTAGCGGCCGTAGGTGAAGCCCTCCATGTCGGGGGTGAGGAGAAAGTAGGTGCACCCCTGGGAGACGCCCACGGAGGGGTCCGTGCGAGTGTTGACCATGTAGAGCTTGGAGAGCCCCGCGTTGAAGATGAAGTGCTTGAGGCCGTTGATCATCCATCCATCCCCGCTCCGGACGGCGGTGGTTCGGAGGCCGACGCCGGGAGCGTCGTAGGGGATGAGGTTGTCCGAGCCGGAGTCGGGCTCGGAGCCGGCGACGCTGAAGTGGTAGTGGTCATCCCCGGCGAAGGCGGTGAGGAAACGCCGCTTCTGCTCTTCCGTCATCAGGGTCTCGAAGATGCGGGAGAGCTTCCAATCCTGCTCCAGGATGACGCTGGTGCCGAGGTCGCCCCAGCCCAGCTCCTCCCCCACGATGCACAGGGTGACCATGTCAGCGCCGCCGCCGCCCCACTCCTCGGCGAGGCCCAAGGTCCTGAGGCCGAGCCGGCTCGCCTTCTCCAGCACCTCGACGGGGCTCCGGTCCATGGGGTTGGGCCTGCGGTCCAGCTCGCGGGCCACCGGACGGATCTCCTTGCGGGCGAACTCGCGGGCCATGCGCTGGAGAGCCAGCTGGCGTTCGGTCAGCCTGAATTCCATGCGCACCACTCCTCTCGAACCAGAGAGCCAGGGGAGAGCCGGCCGGGCGCCGGCTCAGCTGCGCGTTCGGGGGTCGAGGGCGTCCCGCAGGCCGTCGCCGAAGAGGTTGAAGCCCAGGACAGTGAACATGATGGCGAGCCCGGGGGCGATCACGATGAAGGGCCGCTCGGAGAGGGAGGTCATGTTCTGCTTCAGGTCGAAGCCCCAGGAGGGCGTCGGGGGCTGGGTGCCCAGGCCCAGGAAGGAGAGGTTCGCCTCGACCAGGATGGCGAAGGCGGTGGACACGGTGGCCGTGACGATGATGGGGGCGAGGCAGTTGGGGAGGATATGCAGGAAGAGGAGCCGGAAATCCGTGGCCGAGACGCTCCGGGCCCCGGAGACGAAGTCCAGCTCCTTCACGGTGAGGACGCTTCCCCGGATCACGCGCGCAAAGATGGGGATGCGCACGATCGCCAAGGCCAAAACTACGTTGGCCGTGCTGGGCCCCAGGATGATCATGATGACGATGGCGAGCAGGAAGATGGGGAAGGCGAGGATGAGGTCCATGACCCGCATGACGACCAAGTCGACCCATCCCCCGTAGTAGCCGGAGCACACCCCGAGGGGAATCCCGAGCAGGACCGCCAGCGTGATGGAGCCCAGGCCCACGTACAGGGCGACCCGGGTGCCGTAGATGACGCGGGTGAGGATGTCGCGGCCGAGAGGGTCCGTCCCGAAGGGGAATTTCAGGGAGGGGGGCAGGAGGCTGCCGCCCGCGGGGTTCTCGTAGGAGTATGGAGCGATGATGTCGGCCGTCAGGGCCACGAAGACGATTGCCGTCACGATTATGAAGCCGAAGACCGCCGTCTTGCTCCGGCAGAGGTTCCGCCAGATCATGGCGAGCATGGTTTCGAAAGGCATTTCCTCGTCAGCGGGCGTGGCCGCCCGCGGCAGGGCCGGCTCCCGGACGCCCGTGGCGGCGTAGCCGTTCCCCCCCCCGGAGGCGTACGCCTGAGCGCTCTGGCGGCCGGGCTCAATCTTCATACCGGATCCTCGGGTCAAGGAAAGCGTAGGCCAAATCCACCATCAGGTTCGCCATGACGAATGTGAGCGATGATACCAGAATAAAGCCCATGACGGCAGGGTAGTCCCGGCTGGAGATGGCGTTGATCCCGTACTGGCCCAGGCCGGGGACGGAGAAGATGGTCTCGACAACGATGGAGCCGCCCACGAGGAAGCCGACCTGGAGCCCCAGGACCGTGATCACGGGGATCATGGCGTTCTTCAGGGCGTGCTTGCTGATGACAAGGAACTCGGAGGCGCCCTTCGCGCGGGCGGTCTTCACGTAATCCTGGCCGACCACTTCCAGCATGCACCCCCGCACCATGCGGGTGAGGAGGGCGCCCCGGGTGAGGCCCAGGGTGAGCACCGGCAGGACCATGTGGGCGAGATGGTCCCCGGCGCCCTGGGACCAGGGCTTGAAGCCCTGGACGGGAAGGATGCCCAGCCCCAGCGAGAAGAGGAGAACGAGCAGGATGCCGCCGAAGAACTCGGGCACGGAGATGCCCACCATGGCCCCGGTCGTGGCGGTGTAGTCGCTGGCGGTGTAGGGGCGGACGGCCGAAGTGATCCCCGCCGGGATGGCCACCAGGAGCGCCACGATCATCGCTCCGAAAATGAGTTCGAGGCTCACCGGCAACCGCTCGCGAATCTGATCGAGGACCGGCAGGCCCGAGAGGACTTCCTTGCCCCAGTCCCCGCGGGCAAGCCGGCCGAGCCAGAGCACGTACTGAACGTAGACGGGCTTGTCGAGGCCATACTGCTTCCGGAGGGAGGCCGCCAGCTCCTCCTCGTAGAACTGGCCGAGGTAGGCCTCGATGGGGTCGCCGGGGATGGACTGGATCGCCAGGAAGACCACCATCGTGATCCCGAGCAGCGTCGGGATGAGCAGCAGCAGCCGCCGGATGACGTACGCCCTCATCTCGCCGTTGTCTCCCGGCTATTTGTCCAGCCACACTTCACTGTAATCGAACATCAGCTTGCCAAGATATTTGAACCCCTTCACGTAGTCCCGCGTCACCTCCAGGAAGGAGAAGGTGGCGATGTTGGGATAATACGCCTGCGCCAGGATGTAGCGCTGGATCGCGTGGCTGGCCTCGAGCTGCTTGCGCGGGTCGACGGTCGAGCGCCAGGCGTCCAGCAGGTCGTCCAGCTTGGGATCCCTAACTCTATAGTAGTCGTTCCCCGCCTTCGAGTAAACGACGTGGGAGTTGCTGTTCACGCTGCGGGAGGAGAGGGTGTTCTGGAGCGTGATCTGGACCTTGTGCTGGCCCACGAAGGCGCGGTTCCAGGTGGCGTAATCCACCACCCGGATCTCCATCTCGGCGCCGAACTTGGCGAACTGGAGCTTGAGCGCCTGGGACACCTCGATGTGGGCCGGGTCCGAGTTGTTGGTCGTCATGGTGAACTTGAGCGGCTTGCCCGGGCCGTAGCCGGCCTCGGCCAAGAGCTTCTTGGCCTTCTCAGGGTCATAGGGGCATTCCGCCGTGAGGTCCAGGGCGTCCACGGCTCCTCCGGGCGCGAAGGTCGCCCAGGGCTTGGCGAGCCCCCGGAGGGCGGTCTTCACGACCTGGGCGCGGTCCACGCCGTAGCAGGAGATGGCCTTGCGCACCCGGATGTCCTTCCATGGGTCCATCTGGTTGTTGAAGGGAAAGGCGTAGTTGATGGTGGCCCGTCCCCGGTGGACGACCGCGCCGGGGACCTTTTTCATCGTCTCGTGGAGGGAGAGGGGCAGGTTGTTGATGACGTCGATCTGGCCGCCAATGAGAGCGTTCATCCGCTGGTTGGCGTCGGGTATGAAGTAAAACTCGATCCGGTCGAGGTAGGGCTGGCCCTTCCGGTAGAACCCCTTGTGGCGCTCGGCGAAGAGGTGCTGGTTTCGCTTCCACTCCACGAACTTGTAGGGCCCGCTCAGGACGGGGTGGCGCCGGAACTTCTCGATGTCCATGTCGTAGGCCTTGGGGGAGACGAGCACGAAGCGGGCCAAGGTACCCGTCATGGCGTCGATGAGCTGGCCCTTGCCCTTGTCCTTTTGGTGGACGCGGAGCGTGTACTTGTTCACGACCTCTACCTTATCTATGTGGTAGAGGTAGTTGATGAAGAGGTTCTGCCACTTGTACTTGGGATCTTTTTTCTCGCGCTCCTGGACCCACTTCGGCACGACCTTGCGGGAGACGATGTCGAGGTTCCACTTGACGGACTCGGCGTCGAGCGAGGTGCCGTCGTGGTAGGTGCCCCCGGGGTGGAGCTTGAAGGTGACGACGCGCCCGTCCTCGGAGACTTCCCAGCTCTCGGCCAGATCGCCTATGGGGTTGAAGTTCTCGTCGAGGCGGAGAAGGGCTCCGCCCATGATCTCCCGGTAGACCTTCAGGGCGCCGCTGATCCCGATGGGGTTGAGATCGAACGCTTCTCCCTCGGTCGCGATCCTGAGGGTGCCCCCGCGCTTCGGGGTCTGGGCGCTGGCCGCCGGGCCTGCGAGGAGGGCCAGGGTTGCGAGGGCTGCGATGAGCATAGGCAGCATGACGAGCTTCCTCCTTCCACTTATCAAAGGCCGGGAAAAACTCCCGCAAGGGCCGCCCCGATCCCTGGCCGGACCGCGCAAGCTCACTTGTCCAGCCACACCCCGCGGAAGTCGTTCACCAGCTTGCCGAGGTACTTGAAGCCCTGCACATCCGCCCGCGTCGCCTGGATGAACGGGAAGGCGGCGATGACGGGGTAGTACGCCATCTCGGCCATGTAGCGCTGAATCCGGTGGCTGGCCTCCAGCTGCTTGCGGGGATCGATGGTCGAGCGCCACCCCTCTATCAACGCGTCGAGCTTAGGATCCTTCACGTTATAGTAATCGAGCTTCGACTTCGTGTAAACGACGTGTGAGTTGGAGTTCACGTTGAGGGAGGAAAGCGTGTTCTGGAGCGTGATTTCCAGCTTGCGCTGGGCCACGAAGGCGCGGTTCCAGGTCGCGTAGTCCACCACCCGGATGTCCATCTCGGCGCCGATCTTGGCAAACTGGGACTTCAGCGCCTGGGCCACCTCGATGTGGGCCGGGTCGGAGTTGTTGATGGTCATGGCGAACTTGAAGGGCTTGCCCGGGCCGTAGCCCGCCTCTGCCAGGAGCTTCTTGGCCTTGTCCGGATCGTAGGGGCAGAGGGAGGTGAGGTCGAGCGCGTCATTGGCTCCCGGGGGGGAGAAGCTGTTCCAGGGCTGGCCCAGTCCCCGCAGGGCGGTCTTCACGATCTGGGCCCGCTCCACGCCGTAGCAGGAGATGGCCTTGCGGACGCGGACATCCTTCCATTGCGGGAGCTGGAGGTTGTAGGGGAAGGCATAATTGTTGGTGGCCCTCCCCATGTAGACCTTCACGCCCGGCGCTTTCTTGGCCGTCTCGTAGAGGGGAAGGGGAAGATTGTTGACGACGTCGATCTGGCCGGCGATGAGGGCGTTCACCCGCTGGTTCGCGTCCGGGATGAAGTAGAACTCGATGCGGTCGACGTGGGGGAGGCTCTTGTCGAAGTATCCCGTGTGGCGCTCGGCGAAGAGGTGCTGGTTGCGCTTCCACTCGACGAACTTGAAGGGCCCGCTCAAGACGGGGTGGCGGCGGAACTTCTCGATGTCCGTGTCGTAGGCTTTGGGGGAGACGAGCACGAGGCGGGAGAACACGCTGCCCAGCACGTCGAGGGTCTGCGCCTTGCCGATGTCCTTCTGGTGGACGCGGACGGTGTACTTGTCCACGACCGCGACTTTCTCGATGTGATTCAAGTAGCTGGCGAAGCTGTTGCCCGACGGGGCCTTCGGGTTCTTCTTCCTCAGCTCCTGGAGCCACTTGGGCACGGTCTCGCCGGTGATGAGGTCGAGATTCCACTTGACCGACGCGGCGTCGAGCGGCGTGCCGTCGTGGTAGGTGCCGCCGGGGTGGAGCGTGAAGGTGATGACGCGCCCGTCCTCGGAGACCTCCCAACTCTTGGCCAGATCCCCGACGATCTCGAAGTTCTCATTCACGATCGTCAGGCCGGAGCCCAGCGTTTCCCGGTACACCTTGAGCGGGAAGCCGATTTTGACCGCGTCCAAGTCGGGCGCTTCCCCCTCCATCGCGATGCGGAGAGTGCCTCCCCGCTTCGCGGCCTGGGCGTCTGTCGCCGGCCCGAAAGACAGGGCCAGGGCCGCGAGAGCGGCGGCAAGCATGGACAGCATGGCAATTCCTCCTTCTGCGGGGCGGGATCGGGCCAGCGGCACCCAGCGGCAGACCATGCGCCCCGGCCTCACCGCCGCTTCAGGAACACCGTCCACCGGGGGCGAAGGCATCCCCCTCGCCCCCGGTGGACTCAAGGATCGTCAGGCTAGGCCTTCACTTTATCGAGGATTCCCGTCTTGGCCAAATCCTCCTGGAACTGCTTCCGCTCCTTGTCGGTCAGGGCGACGATGGGCGGGCGGGGCTCGCCCGCCGCCATCCCCAGGAGCTTGCTCCACTCCTTCAGGTAGGCCGTGGTCCGCCCGTTCGGGCCCGTGGTGAAGTACTTCTTGCGCACCTGGCGCAGGGGCTCGAGCTCATAGTGAATCTTCCACGCCTTGACCATGTCGCCCTTCTGGATTGCGTCGTACATGTCCTTCATCGGGGTGTAGCCGGGCACCTGGTAGAGGAAGGGGCAGGGGGAGGACATGTGCACCTGCATCCCGAAGTGGGCCATGCCGACGAGCATGTTCTCATCGTTGGGGTCGCAGACGACGATCTTGTCGCCCACCCGGCGGCGCACTTCCTGCATGTGATCCATGCTGTTGACCGCGTTCTTGATGCAGCAGATGTTGGGAATGTCGGTCAGACGCTCGACGAGCGCGGGGCTGAGCGTCGTGCCCGACTTCGGCTGGTTGAAGAGCGCGATGCCCATCTCGGTCTGCTTGGCGATGGCCTGGAAGTAGAGGAATATCTCGTCGTCGTCGTGGGCGCCGTAGACCGGGTTGATCATGATCACGTAGTCGCCGCCCACTTCCTCGGCGTGGTGGGTGAGCTCGACGGCCTCGCTGATGTTAATGTGGGCCGTGTGCGGGATGGTCTGGGCCTTGCCACGGCTCTCCTCGCAGACGATGTGCTGGGCCCGCTTCCGCTCCTGCGGGTTGAGCGACCAGAATTCGCCCATCAGGCCGTTGCAGAAGAAGCCGTCGATCTTCAGGTCGTCGATGCACCGGCGGACGTTGCGGCGCAGCCCCTCCTCGTCCAGTTCCCCGGAGGGGGTGAAGGGGGTCGTCAGAGCGGCCCAGACGCCCTTCATGTGGGCCTTGCAGTACGCCTTGGCTTCAGATGCGCTTTTGTATTCCATTGACTTTCTCCTTTGCCTGACCGTTCCGGGTCGCCCCGATGACCACAGCCCCGCCGCCCGCCCCATGCGGGTGCGGCGGTGTCCCTCCAAGAATCTTCGAGAGCTCCGAGGCCCCCTCGCGGACCGCGCGCGCGATGCCCGGCACGCGATCTTCCGTGAGCCGGTCGTTCGGGCCCGAGAGCCCGATGGCCGCCACCGCCTGGCCGCGGAAGTCGAAGACGGGGGCCGAGATCCCTCCCCCGCTCTCCCTCCACTCGCCCCGGTTGACGGCGTAGCCCTTCCGGCGGACCTCTTCCAGCCGCGCGCGGAGGGTGGCGGGGGTGGTGAGGGTCCTGCTGGTGAAGCGCTTCAGGCCCGCCCGGATGACCTCCTCCACCTTCTCCTCCGGCGCGAAGGCGAGGATGGCCAGCCCCGGGGAAATGCAATGGACGGGCGCCCGCACCCCCGGCCGCAGGACGAAGCGGTGGGGCACGGGGCTTTCCAGCACACGGAGGTAGACGGCCTCGGTCCCGTCGAGGACGGCGAGCTGGGCCGTCTCCCGGGTCTCGGTCCACATGCGGTGGAGGACGTCCTGGGCGATGCGCACCAGCTCCATCTGGTCCTGAGCCAAGGCGGCGAGCTGGAGGATCTTGTAGCCCATGCGGTAGCGGCCGGTCTGGCCCTCCCGCCGGAGATAGCCCCGCTCCT
>Ga0156093_1091_pt2 | contig 14567 bp, 17 predicted proteins | sample RifCSPlowO2_02_FD_107746 | JGI IMG/M metagenome (GOLD analysis project Ga0156093, IMG submission 107746) | Candidatus Tectomicrobia bacterium RIFCSPLOWO2_02_FULL_70_19 | reverse complement strand
CTACGCCACCCGATCGGCCCCATCGTCCGTAGGGGCGCACGGCCGTGCGCCCCTACAAATCCAGGGTCCCCCATCATCCTTATTTCCCCCCTCTGGTGCTATAGTGCCCCTCCCTGGACCCGATCTTGAGGGAACCCCATGGCGCCCGGCCCCACCATCGCCCTCGTCCCGGCGAGGGACTTCCGAACGGCGAAGCGCCGCCTCGCGTCGGTCCTGAGCGAGGAAGCGCGGGACGGCCTCGGGCGCTGGATGCTCGGGCGCGTCCTGGACGCGCTGGAGGGCGCCGCCGGGATCGGCCGGGTGGCCGTGCTGAGCGACGCGCCCGAGGTGCTCGCCCTGGCCGGGGGGCGCGGGGCGGAGGGCATCCGCTGCCCGGCCCGGGACCTCAACGCCGACCTCGAAGCGGGCCGCGCCTGGGCCCTCCGGCGGGGGGCCGGGGCCGTCCTGGTGGTGCCGGCGGACCTCCCCTTCCTCCGGGCGGGGGACGTGGAGCGCATCCTCGCGGCGGGACGGGAGACGGGCTGCGCCGTCCTCGCCCCCTCGCCCGACGGGGGGACGAACGGCCTCCTCCTCCGCCCCGCCGGAGCCCTGCCCTTCGCCTTCGGGCCGGGGAGCTTCGCCCGGCACTGGGCCTCCGCCGGGGGGCGCGGGCTGCGCGCCGTCCGGATCGAGAGCCCGGGCTTCGGCCTGGACGTGGACCATCCCGCCGACCTGGCCGCCCTGGCCCCCCTCGCCCAAGGGGGGGCGCCCCTCCCGGCGGACCTCGCGGGGGCCGCCCGCACGTGAACCCTCTCCAAATCTTCCCCCTCACCGGCATCCCCGAGGTGAGGCCGGGGGACGACCTCGCCGCCCTCCTCCTCGGCGCCCTCGGGCGCGCGAACCTTACGATCGAGGAAGGGGACGTCCTCGCCCTGGCCCAGAAGATCGTGAGCAAGGCCGAGGGGCGCTTCGTGCGCCTGGCCGAAGTCGCGCCCTCGCCCGAGGCGCGGCGCATCGCGGAGCGGGACGGGCGGGACGCGCGCCTCGTGGAGGTGGTGCTGCGCGAGGCGAACGAGGTGGTGGTGGCCTCGGCGCGCGCCCTGATCGTGGAGCACCGCTCGGGGGCGGTGTGCGCCCACGGGGGGGTGGACCGCTCGAACCTCCCGGGCGGGGAGGAGGCGGTGCTCCTCCTCCCCCGGGACGCGGACGCCTCGGCCCGCGCGCTGCGCGAGGCCCTCGCGCGTCAGGCGGGGGCGCGCCCGGCCGTCATCATCGCCGACACCCAGGGCCGGGCCTTCCGGCGGGGGGTGGTGGGGGTGGCCATCGGCTGCGCGGGGGTCGAGCCCGTGGCCGACCTCCGGGGGACGCGGGACCGCGCGGGCCGCCTCCTCGAGATCACCCAGGTGGCCCAGGCGGACGAGCTGGCCGCCGCCGCGAGCGCGGTCATGGGCCAGGCGGCCGAGGGGGTACCGGCCGTCCTCATCCGGGGGGCTCGCTACCGCCCGGGGGAGAGCCCCGCCCGGACGCTTTTCAGACCCAAGGCGGAGGACCTCTTCCGCCCCTGAGCCCCCCGAAAAAACACGGTTCCCGGATTCCAATCCAATTCAATGACTTGCCAAGCAAATACCCGCCCGTGCGCACTCTTCTGATTGAAGGCTATTGACGCGAACCCATTTCTGATAGAATTGTTATATAAGAAAGCGCTTCGTTCATCCCACAGCTTGATGCGCGCGAAGCGGATGGGAGAGCGCCATGGGCATCAATCTCTCCGGATCCCCCAGCCGGCCCTCTGAACCGCGGCAGGATTACACCCTCCCGAGCGGCCGGGCGCGCTCGGGCGCCCTCGCCTCGGGGCGGCCGTGCCCCTTCCTCGGCTCCGAGGACGGCCCGGGCCTGGCGAACAACTCCCCCTCCCGGACGAACGTCTGCCACGCCCACCCGCGGAAGGAGTGGAAGGGGATGATCCGCGTCACCATCCCCTACAGCCGGCTCACGCGCGAGAAGCAGGCCGAAGTCTGCTTCGCCGCCTTCAACCAGTGCCCCTACCACGCGCAAGGCGCGAAGATGATGGAGGAGCACAAGCAACAGCTCCATGAGGAGGCCCAGCAGAGGACGAACGGCGAGGCCCCCAAGCCCAAGAAGCGCCGCGCGTCCCACCGCAGCTCCGCCCCCATGAGCAACCGGAAGCGGACCGCCCTCCAGTTCGCCGGCCTCGGGGTGGGGGCCATGGTCTGCGCCCTCATCGTCTCGTTCGTGATCTCGGCCGAGCCCGGGCGGATGGTCGAGTTCCTCTTCGACTACCTCGCCTTCCAGGACATCAAGGCCATGGGCCTGGGCGACAAGGGGCACGACAAGTCCGATGTCAGCGGCGCCGTGACCGGCGGCAACATGAAGGCCTTGAAGAACATGGACGCCGCCCAGAAGGAGAAGCTCAAGGCCCGGTTCAGCGGCATGTCCGAGGCGGAGAAGGCCAAGATGAAGGAGAAGTACAAGAGCATGATGGGCAAGTAGGGCGGAAGGACCCGAAGACAACCAACCCGCCGGAGGGGCTCCCCCCTCCGGCTTTTCCATTCGGGAGGCGCGCATGGGCCAGACAGTGGAGATCCTCGACCGCTCCGGGATGACGAACCGGCTGAAGGAGATGGCCACTCTCCACCCCAAGGAGACCGCCATCGTCACCGTGGACATGCACCGGGGCCACCTCGACCCCGCCGTGGCCACCATGCCCGCCGACCCCGGGGACGCCGCCCGCGTCATCCGCAAGGCGGAGGAGCTGCTGGGCTTCGCCCGCTCCCGGGGCATCCCCGTCGTCCACGTGAAGCTCGTCTACCGGAAGATCCCGGGCCTCGGGAGCGAGGGGATGAAGAACCCCTTCTGGAAATCCCTCCACGACATCGCCGACGAAACCAACCGCCTCACCCCCGGCCGCAAGAGCACCGTGAACGACCACAACATCATGGGCGCCGTCCAGACCGAGATCATCCCCTCCCTCCAGGCCCCCGGCGACTACGTCATCGACAACAAGAAGCGCCTCGACTGCTTCATGGGGACCGACCTCAAGGGCCTGCTCGACGCCCTGGGGGCCCGGAACGTCGTCCTGATGGGCATCAACACCAACACCTGCGTCCTCAACACCGCCTTCACGGCGCACAACCACGACTACCGCGTCGCCGTCCTCTCCGACTGCGTGGCCTCCATGTACGGCCCCGACCTCCACGCCCTGGGGCTCCAGAACGTCATGCGCTGCCTCGGCCTCGTCCTCACCAACGAGGAGTTCATGGAGAAGGTGGGGCAGGCGGTGGAGGGGAAGGGGTAGGGAGGCGCGCGGAACCCTCGTTCCATTCCATCCAAAATGCACGGGCGGGTTTTAAACCCGCCCGTGCGCGTTTCCACGCAGCGTTCCGAATGGGCGATGCTTGCCATCGCCCCATCACACTCGGGCGAGCACAAGGCTCGCGCCTACAGCGTCAGCGCGAACTCCCCGGCCAGCGCCCCGGGCGAAGCCCTTGACAACATTTCCGTCAAAATGTACGTTTCCAACAGATTCGCCCGTGGCCACTATCCGGCGGGGGCGCGATGAACCGCACGTATGCGCTGGAAATGACCCGCCGGGCGGAGAGGGCGCTCCGGGGGCTGGGGGAGGACATCCAGGATGAGGTGCGGGCGGCCATCCGCCAGCTGGCGGCGGCCCCCCGGCCGCCGGGGTGCAAGAAGGTCCGCGGCCCGGCCAGCCTTTACCGGATCCGGGTCCGGGACCACCGGGTGATCTACCGCGTGGAGGATGTCCGCCTCCTCGTGATCATCATCGAGATCGGGCACCGGAGAGAAATATACCGCAGGGGCCTCAAGGGTGGATAGGAGGACAGGAAAAATGGACATCGGCACCGTCGAGGCGCGCCGGAACTTCGCCGAGATCATCAACCGGGCCGCCTACGGAAAGGAGCGCATCGCGCTGAAGCGCCGGGGCAAGGTCGTCGCCTACGTCGTCCCGGCGGAGGATGTCCGCACGATCGAGGCGATCGAGGACCGGATCGACGCGGAAACGGCCCGCCGGGCCCTGAAGGACCTCCGCAGCGGGAAGGAAACCACACGCCCGTTCGCGGAAGTGGAGGCGGACATCGAGCGCGAGCGCAAGAAACGCGCCCGCAAGGCGAGCTAGCCCTACAGCGTCAGCGCGAAGTCCTCGACCAGGGCCCCGGGGGCGAGGGCGCTCCGGGTGGAACGGGCGCCGTAGGTGCCGGGGTCGAGGATCAACTCCCGCTCCCGGGTGAGCCCGATCAAGTTCTCCCCCAGCAGGCGGTAGGCGCTCTCGTCGAAGCGCATGACGCGCAGGGGCGCGGCGATCTCCCCGCCCTCCACCCAGAAGGTGGCGAAGCGGGTGAGCCCGGTGATGCGGCAGGAGGCGAGGTCGGAGTAGTTGAGGTACCAGAGGTCCCCGACGTAGACCCCGGCGCCCAGGCGGGCGAGGGCCTCCGCCATCGGCAAATCCCCCGCCGCCATCTCCAGCGCCCCGGGCATCTCGTCCCCGGAGGCCCCGTTGGTGGGGACGCCGTACTCCCGCCCCGAGCGGGGGGAGACGAGGGGGTCGCCCAGCCGGCCCTCCCTCAACAGCGGCACGCGCGGGGCCTTGGCGAAGCCCTCCTCCTGGAAGTCCGGGCCCACCCCGGCGCTGGGCGCCTCGTCGAGGCGGACGAGGGGGCTGAGCCTCCGGCCGTCCTCGGCCATCCGGAGGAGGGAGCTGCGCCTTGTGCGCAGGGCCTTCAGGCCGAAGCCGCGCCGGGCGACGGTGCCCACGAAGTCCTCGACGGCGTAGGGGCTCAGGAAGGCCCGGTAGCGGCCGGGCGGGACGGTGCGCTCGGGCCGGGCGAGCAGCTCCGCCTCGCGGGCGGCGCGGGCGGCGCGCGCGCGCAGCGCCTCCGCGTCCCACTCGAAGCCCGCGTAGTGCGCCTTGGCCGCCTTGTCCCCCCGGGCGTGAAAGCTCCAGTCGAAGTTGAAGCTGTGGGAGGCGAACCAGCGGCGGGCGCCCAGGCTGCTGGCGAAGCCCGCGCAGACGCCCCCCTGGGCGTGGAGGCCGGCCATGTCCCGGCCCTTGCAGGCGGCGAGGATGTCCTCGACGGCGGTTTGGGCGCGGGGCAGCCGGTCCTCCCCCGCGCGCTCGGAGGAGGCGCCGTTCTCCAGGTAGGCGAGGTGGGGATCCTCGGGCAGGAGGGGGAGTGCCCCCCGAAGCTCCTCCATCATGCGGGCGATCCGCGCCCGGTCCTCCCCCGCCTCGCCCGAGAGGGTGAGGTCCCCCTGCATCTGGCGCCGGCCGCGGATGAGCTGGAGGCGGGCCTGCATCTGGCGCACCTTCCCCGCCTGGCGCACCGCCGCCTTGTTGAAGCGGACGAAGTGGGAGTCCTCCCCCTCGAAGTGGAGGGCGCAGACCTCCTCCCCCTTCAGCCGCTCAAAGGCCGACTTCGCCGCGCCCTCGAAGGCCCCGCGCATCCTGTTCTCCTCCCAAGCAGGGCGATGACCAGCATCGCCCCTACATATTCCGGATCCGTAGGGGCGAACCTTGTGTTCGCCCCGCGCGCCTCCGCGCCGTGCCGCCCCTCTCTCCAGGAACCTGTGTGGACCCGCCTACTCGCCGCCAAACACCTCCACGTCCGAGAACAGGCAGGCCGGGCTGGCGTGGCCCACGCGGATGGTCTGGTTGGGCTCCCCCTTCCCGCACTCGGGGGTGCCGAGCACCTCGAGGGTGGAGGCGTCCCCCGCCAGCCGGAGGCCGCGCCAGAACTCGGGCGTCACCCCCCGGTAGTTGGGGTTGCGGACCACCCGGGTGAGCCTCCCCTCCTCGATGAGGCGGGCCCACTCGCAGCCGAACTGGAACTTGAGGCGGGAGTCGTCGATGGACCAGGAGCAGTTGGTCTTCATGTACACCCCGCGCTCGACCGAGGCGATCATCTCGTCGAGGGTGGAGTCGCCCGGCTCGACGTTCAGGTTGGCCATGCGGTCGATGGGGGGGCGCTTCCAGCCGGCGGCGCGGGTGCAGGCCACCCCGGGCAGGCCCGACCGCGCCTGGGAGGTGAGCCCGCCCAGCCCGCGCAGGAGGATGCCCTCCTCGATCAGATGCTCCCGCCGGGCGGGGACGCCCTCGTCGTCGAAGGCGTAGCCCGCGAACTCCCCCGCCACCCCCGGGTCGAAGGTCACGTTCATCCGCTCCGAGCCGTAGCGGTAGCGCCCGAACATGTCCGCGGTGACGAAGCTCGTGCCCGCGTAGTTGCGCTCGTCCCCGAGGATGCGGTCGATCTCGAGGGGATGGCCGACGGACTCGTGGATCTGGAGGTACATCTGGTCCGGGTCGAGGAGGAGGTCCATCCGGCCCGAGGGGCAGTTGGGGGCGCCGAGCAGTTCCTCGGCCTCCTCGGCGTGCCGGCGGGCGAGGGCGCGAAGGCGCTCGGGCTGGAGGACCTCCCACCCCCCCTGGCGGGAGCGGCAGGCCATGCCGTGGCTGCGGCGCTGGGTCTGGCCGCCGGCGGCGGCCACCGCGCCGAAATCAGGGGAGAGGTAGCGGAAGCGCTGGCGCACGCGCCCGCCCCCCGAGGTGAGGTAGAGCCGCTCCTCCTCGGTGTAGGTGAGGTCGGCGTCGCAGTCCACGATGCGGGGGCCCCGGCCCAGGATCTCGTCCAGCTCGCGCAGGAGGCCGACCTTCTCCTCGATCGGCACCTCCCCCCAGGGCACCCGGCAGGGGCTCTCGTACTCTCCCGCGGGATGGGGGTAGGGGATGGCGGCGTGGTCCACTAGCCCCGAACGCGCGGAGAGCCTCGCCCAGCCTGCCGCCTCCTCCGCCGCCCGCCGGAAGCCCTCCCGCGAGAGGTCGCAGGTGGCGGCGTAGCCCGTCCCGCCCCCCTGGCGGAGGAGGAGCATCGCCCCCGCGTCCTCCCGCACGGTGACGGGCTGGAGCACCCCCCGGCGCACCCACAGCGTCTCGCCGCGCTGGCGCACCAGGCGGAGCGACCAGAACTCCGCCCGCGGCGCCGCCGCGCGGAAGTTCTCCTCGGCCTTCTCGAACATGCGGAAGCCTCCGCGTTGCCCCGGAAACCTTCGGCGGGACGGAAAACTAATGAGTAGCTTGAGAGCAGGAAGGGTACAGAGAAAATTTTAATTGCCCGAAATTCTCAATTTCTCTTCGGCTACCTAAAGTTTACGCGCCAGGCCCTCAATTTCTAATGCCAAGCCATAAGCCATATTAGCATCCTTTCGGATAATCATTTTCGTGAGATTGTAATCGGCATCAACTCTTTTCACTCGCAAATTATCGAGCTTTCTTGCGACGGATCGATACCCCCGGCTCACAAGCTCCTTACGCAGAGCAGCATGGACACTTTGATTATCCGTAGGTTCTGAATATCCCTTCGCGATAAGCTTGTCACGAAGAGCCAAGAACTGTGAGTAATACGAACGGCTAATCGACGTGCGGAGGCCTGCCTCTGTGTCTACGAGCAATTGTTGCGCGACGTACAAAAATTCACTTGGCTGCATCGGCGGCAAAGTCCACACCTACCGAAACAAGCAACAACTTCTCATCCGGCAATACTTCGAGCAGCCAGTCGTCAAACGCAGACAATGCAGACAAAACGCTTTTTTCATCTGCATCTAGAGTCACCGTTACTCTTACATACTTAAGCTTGTCACCTTCTGGATCGGACTCAAGCGACAGAGAAAAATCGCGCACCCCTGGGAAAGTTTTCCGCGCTCTCTCCTCAAGGGCATAAAGAACCGTCTCAATGTTGTTTGCATAAGCAAAAACTTCGACTTCAGCAGGAATGCGATTGCCGACAGAGGCATTAATGACAGCCGAATCCGCCTGGGGTTCCTGACCGGCAGGAACCCACAATTCCAACCTGTATCCGCCCACAGCATCAGTCCGATAAACCAACGGCCACGCAAAATCGCCCCCCGCGACAAACAATTCATAGGTAAGCATCTGAGCCTGCCCGAAAATCACACTGCCAGAACTTACCTGAAGAACCTTCTCTTCGGGCGCAATCCAGCTTGACGACGAATCAACCTTAAATGGAGTCTGCTGTAATCGAGTATAGCTCATGACTTCGGTTTCGCTTCTCTTTGTTCTACCCTGCGAGCCACTTGCGCCTCAAAGTCTTTCACTTTTTCCAGCATCCAATTGGCGATACTGCGGGCACTGTCGATTGACATGGTTACATACGCTTGTGCCTCGCGTTGGACTACGGGAACTTCAGTGCCAGGCTCTCGCGCAAGCTCTCTCCCCAAGGTGCCATCCGGATTAATTGCATGGACAATTTTTTCAGGCAACACATGTTTCTCCTGGAACAACTCAAAGTTCAATTCGCCCTTGGGAGTGACTCCGCCCCAAGCTCCGTTGACGTAGATCTTCCGATAATCCGGGGATTTAGTATGCTCAAATACGATTTTTCTTCCCTGCGCTTCTTCGCTCACAAACACTCCTGGCTCGGCTCTCCCGAGCTGCTCTTCTGAAGGTATATCGGCATCTGACAAAAATAACATGAACCCGGGTTTTCTGCAAACTTCCCCAGGCATGTTGAGGTTACGCCATTAGTAGCATTTCTGGCAAGGCATCCGCCGCTGGGAGTCGTGCCCGCCCCCGCCCGGGCGTGCTATGATTTCCCCCGCGGGCCGGACCCTTTCACCTCACCCTGGAAAGCGCATGGACGACACCGCCCCGGAGATCGTCGACCGCCTGCAAGCCCTCGAATCGGAGGTGAGGCAGCTCCGCCGGGTGCAGGAGTGCACCGCCACCCTCATCTCCTCGCTCGACCTCTCCGAGACCCTCGACACCATCCTGCGCACCGCGCTCGACGTGGCCGGCGCCCGCCAGGGCTCGGTGCTCCTCTACGAGCCGGACCGCACCCGCCTGCGCATCGTGAACGCGGTGGGCCTGCGCGAGGAGACCATCCGCGCCACCCGCATCCCCGACGGGGAGGGCATCTCGGGCCGGGTGGCCAAGACGGGCCAGGCCCTGCTCGTCGAGGACATCGACGCGGACCCGCGCTTCCCCGCGCGCCGCGCGCGCGCGAACCGCTCGCGCTCTTTCGCGAGCCTCCCCCTCGCCTACCGCGGCCGCGTTCTCGGGGTGATGAACCTGAGCCACCCGCCGGAGCACGCCCCCTTCCGGGCCGCCTTCCTCCCCCTCCTCGGCTCGCTCGCCCACCAGGCGGCGGTCGCGATCGCCCACGCCGAGATGCACCGCTCCCTCGTCGAGAAGGAGCGCTACGAGCAGCAGCTCGACCTCGCGCGCGCCATCCACGAGAGCTTCATCCCCCCCGTCCTCCACGTCACGGGCGGGGGCTTCGAGTTCGCCGGCCGGAGCGAGAGCGCCCGCTCGGTGGGGGGGGATTTCTACGACGTGACCGAGCTGCACAGCGGGGGCACGGCCTTCTTCCTCGGGGACGTCTCGGGGAAGGGGGTGCCCGCCGCCCTCTACATGGCCCGGCTGCTGAGCGACCTCCAGCACGCGATCGGGGTGGACCCCTCGCCCGCCGCCGTGCTGGCCAGCCTGAACGAGTCCCTCTTCAAGCGGGGACGACGCGGGATGTTCGTGACCATGATTTACGGGGTAACGGGCGCCGGCCAGGACGGCCGCGTGCGCCTCGCCTCGGCGGGCCACCCGCCCCCGCTCGTGCGCCGGGCGGACGGCACAGCCTCGCCCCTCCTCGACCTTCCGCCCGCCTCGCCGCTCGGCATCCTCACCCCGGTCTCGATCGAGGCGGCGGAGGTGGAGCTCCTGCCGGGGGAGGTGCTGCTCCTCTACTCGGACGGGGCGACCGAGGCGGCCAACCCCGCGGGCCGGGAGTTCACGGCCGAGCGGCTCGCGGAGGCGCTCGAGCAGGCCGGGCGCAGCGCCGACGCGGCGGTGGGCTTCCTCTTCCGGCGCCTCGGCGAGTTCCGCGACGGCGGCGAGGCTAAGGACGACATCACCTTCCTGGCGCTCCGGGCGCACTAGGGGCGCTCACCACCCCTTCGCCGCCTTGAAGTCCGCCCCTTCCTGGCGGAGAACCTGGAGCTGATCCCCGCGCATCTGCCAGTTGGCGTCGAGGAGGAGGCGGGCGGCGTCCTTCTCTTCCTGGGTGGCGCCCGCCTTGTACTCGATGACATAGACGGCCGCGAGGAGATCCTCCACCTTCCGCAGCATGGCCTGGGCCGCCATCATCGGGTCGTCCGCCCATGGCCCCGCCAGCAGCGCCCGGATCCGCCTGGCCGTCGCCCGATCCACGTCCGCGGCCGAGGCGGCCTCCTGCCCCGCGAACAGGAACTTCGCCGGGTCGTGCGCCGCCAGCACGGCCTCGGCCGCCGCCTTCATCTCGGCCGGAGTCCCGTTCCAGTGCACCGCGCCGCCCGCAAGCTCCAGGGTGAAGGGCGGGTCCGAGATCCCCGCCGCCTGGAGCTCCTTCCAGATGTGCCTGCCGAAGCCCGCCATCCCTACGCCCTCCCCGAGAATTCGATGGAGAAAAGCTCCCCCGCGAAAGTGCCGTTCCCGGCCGTGATGACCCGGCCCAGGACGGTGAAGTAGTGATACCCCTCCGCCGGCTCCTGGACGGCGCGGGAGACGATGGAGACGTACTCGCCCGCCGTGGCGTGCTGATCCTGCCGGCCGAGGCTCCCCGCGATGGCCGAGGCGCCGTCCAGCCCGAGCTCCATGACCGCCGAGCCCGTGGCGTCGTCGTTGGTGACGCTCATGCAGGCCGTGGCCGTCACCCGCTCCCCGGCCCATACCAGGAACTCCAGCCGGTTCGAGGAGGAGAGCTCCACCGCGGTCGCGCTCGCCGTGGAGATGCCCGAGCCCGAGTTGAAGTCCCGGAAGAGGGCCTTGGAGGGGCCGTTGAACCAGGAGCGCGCGAACCGCTGGGTGTCGGAGTTCACGAACTGCGCCGAGCCGTCCGTCCGGATCAGGCCAATAAGGGTGCGGGTGGCGTCCCCCGTCTTGTGCCGGAGCCCCGAGGCGTGCTTGGTGTAGCCGGTGGCGCTCGCCTCCAGGGTGAGCACCCCGGCGCTGTCGTAGCCGTAGACGTAGTAGACCGTGGAGGCGGAGAGCCCGCCCGTGCCGAGGGTGGCCCCCCCCGAGGGGATGGCGAGGTAGTAGAGGTTCCCGCTCCCGTCGATCTGCGGGTGCCTGGACCCCTTGAACCGCTCGAAGGTGAGGACGGTGGCGCTCGTCCGGACGAGCCGCCCGTCCGAGTCCAGGGGCAGCAGGTCCGCCTTGTGCTTCCCGTCCACGTGGTGCTCGGCGAGGGCCAGGCGGTCGACCACCCGCGCCTTGGTGGGGTGGCCGCCGCCGACCGCCTCCTCGGTGTACTGCGCCGAAACGTCCGCTCCGATGGGCATCCGTGTCCTCCTTTTGTGCTCCGGGCGATGACCCGCCTTCGCGTAGCCCGCTTCGGCGGGCGAAGGAAGGCAAGCATCGCCCCTACCGAATCATTCGCCTTCCGTAGGGGCGAGCCTTGTGTTCGCCCTCATTCCTATGCATAAACTGTTAGGTCCCGCTGGGCGCCGAGGAGAGACCCGCCTCCCAGCGCCCAGGAGCCGTCCAGCGGCCGGGCGGCGGTGAGCCAGCGGCCCGTGTCCCTGAGCCGGAGCTCGACCGCCTGCTCGCGGAGGTCCACCCCGGCGGAGAGCACCTGGCCGATCTGGTTGACGAGGGGATCGAGCTCCGCGCTCCGCAGCCAGGGCACCGAGAAGGCCACGTAGTCGTCCGGCTCGATCTCGAGGGCCCGCAGCGTGGTGTCACGGATGGTGAGGACGCGGGCCGGCTCCCGGAGGCGCTCCACCACCCTCCGCTGGACGGCCCGGGCCACGGCGGCGTCCCGCACCCACTCGAGCTCCAGGCTGCCGCCGGAGGGCAGCCGCACGCCGTAGAGGGCCTGGGAGGCCGCGTCCCTCGTCGAGGCCCCGTCGTCGTGCCCCTTCATCCGGCCCTCCGCGAAGCTCATCCCATAGAGGAGGGGTACCTGGTTCACGACCGAGTCGCGCGCCGTCTCGGCGAAGACCTCGGCCGCCCCGAAGGAGGGCAGCGCCTTCACCGGGAAGATGCCCCCCGTCTCCTCCCCCGCGAGGACGACGCGCACCCGCCCGTAGGGGTCCACCTCGAAGCGCCCGAGAAAATCCCCCAGCAGCGAGGTGAGCGCCTCGGCGGGAGGGTGGTCTTCCTGGATCACCCCGGCCGCCTTGTAGCCCAGCGCCGAGGCCGCCTCCGCCGCGAGGGAGAGGGCGCGCAGGTCCAGGTCCTGGGAGGGGAAGCCCCAGACCTCCGTCATCAGGTCCTCAAGGACGCGGATGGGGTTCTCGATGAGGGCGCCCGAGGCATCCTTCTTCCCCTTGCAGACGGCCTCGACGAACCGGGCCGGGGCCACCGAGAAGGCGGCGGTGGCGATCACTCCCAGGCCCTGGAAATCGTGGGCGGGGTTCAGGGTGTAGTCCCCGGGGCCGATCGGGCCGTCCGCGTCGAAGAGCTGGACGCTCCCGTGGATCGCGTGGCCCGCGACGCACCAGGTGCCCGCTCCCGCCGTGTCGATCTGGGGGCACGCGTAGGCGCCCCGCCCGGGGCTCAGGACCGCCGTCAGGTCCCCGTAGACGATGGGGAGGGCGTCACCCGCGTCCCCGGGGCTCGCGTAGCGCGAGGCGCGCGGGATGCGGAAGGGGTCGTTCAGGCGGTCCTTCGTGAGATCGGCCATCTAGTAACCACCCCCCATCGTCGCTTCGCTCCTCCCTCCCCCCTGAGGGGGGCGGGCTTCTTCCCACCCCCGTATCCCTGCCAGTCTTCCCCCCTGTTCTGTTGGGTCCCCAAACCGGCCTGCCGGTTTGGGAGGAGGGGGGGAGGTGTGTCGTGGGGGGATGGTGTTGATGTGGAAACCCATCACGCTCCCTCGCAATCCAGGACCACCGCGTCCCGCCGCTCCACCACCCGCCGCACGGTGAAGGAGGCGAGCGCCAGCACGTCCGCGAGCGAGCGGCCCGCGAAGGCCACCCGCACGTCGAGTCGCCCGCCGACGAGGGGCTCCTGGGCGAGGATGCGGCTCATGCGCGGGTGCCCCTCCCCGTCCGGCGAGTTCGAGAGGGTGAGGGTGAGGCCCGAGAGTTCCTTCTCCCGGAAGCTCTCCAGCGGCGAGGGGCCGCCGGATCGCCCCTGGAGGAAACCGCCCCCGTCCACCACCCAGTCGTGCACACCGAGCAGGGCCTCCGAGCCCTCTCCGAGGAGGACCTCCCCGCCGAGAGTCCACGAGCCCTCCAGGAACCAGACCTGGCCGCCCTGCCCCACCAGGAGGTCCGGCGGGAGGGTACGGCAGAAGACCCTCCGGCCGTGGGCGTTCGTCAGGTGGTAGAGCACGAGGGCGCGCTTGCCCTCGCCGTGCTGGGCGAGATCGGCGATGGCGTTGTCGGTGGCCTGGCGCATGGGGCGCTACCTTCATCATTTTCTAAGGGGGGTAGGGGCGCACGGCCGTGCGCCCCTACGGCATCACGTGAGGCGTTCTTGCAATTCCAGCTCGAAGGCGTAGTCGTCGGGGCCCTCCTCGGCCGGGGAGAAGGTGCCCGCGAGGGTGGCGAGGAAGAGGGAGCCCGCGTCGTTCACGTCAAGGTGGGCGAAGAGGGGCTTGTTGCGCTCGGCCCCCTTGTCCTTGACCGCCTGGAACATCGAGAGGAAGAGGCCCTTCTGGCCGGCCGAGACGTGGGCGTAGGGCAGCACGGCGCGGCGGCCCCGGTTCAGGAGCACGCTCCGCACCGAGCCGTTCTCTGTCTCCTGGCCCCGCTCGAGCGCCTCCTCCGCCACCACGTTCCGCCAGGCGAAGCCGTAGGCCGGCTCGAAGTAGCCCCCGAGGTAGAGCTCGGCGATCTCGACGTAGCCCGCGGGGTTCGCCCCATCCCCCTCGATCAGGAGCCGCCAGTACCGGTGGGAGCGCGGCGCCGTGGAGAGATAGCGGCTCATCATCCCCGCCCGCCAGGTAATCGTCTCGTCCAGGGGCGAGTAGATCGAGCTGGTCCACGCCGCGCTGTCCTGCAGCGCCGTGGACAGGCCGCTCGCGGAGGAATCGGCGGCGCTCGTGCCCGTCCCCTCGTCGAACTTCAGGTGGAGGACGCAGGACGCGGCGTGGTCCGATGGGAGGATGCCGTTGTGCAGGCCGAGGAATTCCTGGGCGGTCAGGACGCGGTTGTAGAACTTCACCTCGTCCATCCACCCGTCCAGGCTTGTAATGCCATCTACCCGGTCGCCGGTGGCCAGATTCGTGCCCGCGTCGGAGACTCGGGTGCCGGTGGGAGCGCCGAAAGAACTGATGGACTGGCTCGCCCCGTCCTTGTAGATCGCGGGCACGTTGTTTGGATTGTCCGAGTTGTAGCTCAGCCCGACGGAGGCGGCCACGCCAGCCGTGAACATCGCATCCGGCCCCAGGTGGCGGGCCTCCCCGCCGGTGAAGATGCAGTGAAAGCTGGGGCGGAACGTGCCGAACTGCGTCCCCTGGTTGAATCCCCACCCCTTTGCGAGGCCCGAGAGGGCGCCCTTGCCGAAGAAGCACCCGAGGTTTGATTCGCCCGCCGTCATGAGCTTCGTCCGGAAGAAT
>Ga0156093_1124_pt3 | contig 14689 bp, 15 predicted proteins | sample RifCSPlowO2_02_FD_107746 | JGI IMG/M metagenome (GOLD analysis project Ga0156093, IMG submission 107746) | Candidatus Tectomicrobia bacterium RIFCSPLOWO2_02_FULL_70_19 | reverse complement strand
CTTCGCCTCCGCGACCCGCTCCCCCTCGAAGCGGAGGTAGAGGGTCACCTCGTCCCCGCAGGAGGGGTTGGTGCCCCGGCCCACGGCGTCGGGCCGCTCGATGGCGCCCACGTTGTGGGGCTCGGCGATGTGGCCGAGGACGGTTTCGCTGTAGTGATGGGCGTCCACGAAGGCCGGGGTCATCGCCGCGCCTCCGGCTTGGGGGCCATGGCCCGCACCCTCCGGACGGCCTCGGGGAGGACGTCGAGCACCCGGCCGACGTCTTCCTCCGTGCTGCCCCAGCCCAGGCTGAAGCGCAGCGAGCCGCGCAGCGCCTCGAGGGAGAGGCCCATGGCCACGAGGACGTGGCTGGGCTCGGTCGAGCCCGCGCTGCAGGCCGAACCCGTGCTGACGGCGATCCCTTCCAGGTCCAGGCGGATGAGGAGCGTCTCCCCTTCCGCCCCGATGAAGCTCAGGTTCGAGGTGCCGGGGAGGCGCTCCGCCGCGCCGCCGTTCACCACCACGTCGGGGATGCGCTCGCAGACCGCGCTCTCCAGGCGTTCCCGCAGGGCAGCGAGGGCGCGCGCCTGGGCGGGGCCCTCCTCCCGGGCGAGGCGGCAGGCCTCGCCCAGCCCCACGATGCCGGGGACGTTCTCGGTGCCGGACCTGAGGTCGCGCTCCTGGCCTCCCCCGGTCAGGAGGGGGGCGAGGCGCGCGCCCGTGCGGACGTAGAGGAAGCCCGCCCCCTTCGGGCCGTTGATCTTGTGGGCGCTGGCGGAGAGGAAGTCCACGCCCAGCTCGCGCACATTCATGGGCACCTTGCCCAGGGCCTGGACGGCGTCGGTGTGGAAGGGCACGCCCCGCTCGCGGCACAGCGCCGCGATCTCCCCGACGGGCTGGAGGGTGCCCACCTCGTTGTTCCCCCACATGACGGAGACGAGGCGGGTGTCGGGCCGGAGGGCCCCGGCCACGGCCCCGGCGGTGACGCGCCCCGCCTTGTCCGGGGGGAGGCAGGTGACGCGGATTTTCCCGGATTCGAGCGCCTTGCAGGTGTCGAGGACGGCGTGGTGCTCGACCGCCGAGGTGAGGATGTGGCCGCTCCCTCCCGCGGCGGCGAGGGCGCCCCGCAGCGCCAGGTTGTCGCTCTCGGTGCCCCCAGAGGTGAAGAGGATCTCCTCCGGCTCGGCGGCCCCGATGAGGGCGGCCGCGCGCGCCCGGGCCTCCTCCACGGCGGCGCGGGCCTCGCGCCCGAAGCCGTGGATGCTGTTCGGGTTGCCGAAGAGGGCGCCGAGGAAGGGCCGCATGGCCTCGGCGACCTCGGGCCGCACGGGGGTGGTGGCGTTGTGGTCGAGGTAGACCCGCTTCATTCGATCTTCCGCCGCTCGCGGTCCGCCGCTTCGTGGAGCTGGCCGATCTGCCGCTCCAGCCCGGCGATGCGGTCGTTGAGGGCCTGGATGGCCCCCTCGACCGGGTCGGGCAGCTGGTGGTGGTCGAAGGCGAGGGGCTGGGGGCGGTCGAGCTTGCCCTCGCCCTCGCGGAAGACGATCCGGGCGGGCACCCCCACCACGGTGCAGCCGGGGGGCACGTTCGAGATGACCACCGAGCCCGCCCCCACCCGGCTCCCCTCGCCGATGGTGTGGGGCCCGAGGATGCGGGCGCCCACCCCGACGATGACGCCTTCTTCGAGCGTAGGGTGGCGCTTGCCCTTCTGGAGGCTCACCCCGCCCAGGGTGACGCCGTGGTAGATGGTGCAGTTCTTCCCGATGATCGAGGTCTCCCCGATCACCACCCCCATCCCGTGGTCGATGAAGAAGCCCTCCCCGATCACGGCGCCGGGGTGGATCTCGATGCCGGTCAGGAAGCGGTTGATGTGGCTCAGCCACCGCCCGATGAGGAACCACTCCCGCTTCCAGAGGAAGTGGGCCCCCCGGTGGAAGACGATGGCGTGGAAGCCGGGGTAGCAGAGGATGACCTCGGCGACGGACCGGGCGGCCGGGTCGCGCTCCAGGCAGGCCTGGATGTCTTTCCGGATCAAGTACATGGCGTGCCGGAGCTTCCGGCGGTAGGTGCGGGGCACGGGCGATCTCCCATCGGGTGCGGTCTCTGGGGCGGGCCGCCATCCTCATTTTAACACGATGGGCCGGGGGTGTGTGCCTGGGGGGGAGGGCGATGCGCTCCTACGGGTAGCGGCCGCCGAAGTAATCCCCCAAAATCTCCCCGTGGTCGAAGGCGAGGGGAGGGAGGTTCTCCCGCCGGAAGACGGCGGCCCGGCGGGCGTCGTCCCGGCCCTTGAGGGTTCCTCCGGCCGGCCTGGCGATGAAGACCACGGTGACGTTGTGCTGGCGGGCGTCCCGGCGGGGGTCGCTGTAGGCGTGGAACTGGCGGACGAGCTCGACGTCCAGGGAGGTTTCTTCTTTCGCCTCGCGGACCGCAGCTTGTTCGAGCGACTCCCCATAGTCCACGAATCCCCCCGGCAGGGCCCAGCCGGGCGGCGGGTTCTTCCGCTCGATGAGGACGACGCCTCCCTCCATCTCGATGATGAGATCCACCGTCAGGTAGGGGGTTCTGAGGTCGGGCATTTCGTTTCTCTCATCAATCGCGGGCCTGTCATTTGTAGGGGCGAGGCATGCCTCGCCCCTACGGACGGGACGGCAGGTTCTGTAGGGGCGTTCAATTGAACGCCCCTACAAAGGCGGTGCTGGCCGGACGTTGCGCTTGCCTCCCCCGGAGGGGGGCTTCTATAATGCCCCGCACAGGGGGATTTTCCTCTCTTTCGGCCCGTTTTCCCACCGGTTTCCGTCCCCGCCTTCCGGGCGGGGCGCCCGCGGGAGAGCGCCATGATCAAGTACAACATGGCCACGACGGCCCGCCGCCTGGTGGATCAGGTGCTGGCGGTCAAGCCGGGCGAGCTGGCGCTGCTCGTGACCGACTCCGACCGCCCGGCCTCCATCACCGAGGCCCTGGCCCACGCCCTGAGCGGGGCGGGGGCCAAGCTCGCCGTCGTGCACATGCCCCCGCACCAGATGGGGGGGGTGGACCCTCTCCCCCAGGTGGGGGCGGCCATGGCGGCCTCGGACGTGGTGGTGCTCCAGACGAGCTTCGCCACCGTCCACACCGACACCGCCCGGGCGGCCCTGAAGAAGGGCGCCCGCATCCTCGACATGTGGGGCTGGCGGGAGGACATGATGGTGGCGGGGGGCGCCCTGGCCGACTACGACGAGGTGGCCCGCATCACCCGCAAGCTCGCCGATATTCTCACGAAGGCCAGGCGGGGCCGGTTCACCACCCCCGAGGGCTGCGACATGGCCTTCTCCCTCGAAGGCCGCACCTGCTTCCCCCTGATCGGGGTGGCGCGCCAGCCGGGCGAGTTCACCGCCGTCCCGGACGGGGAGGCCGCCATGAGCCCGGTCGAGGGGTCGGCGGAGGGGGTAATGGTCAACCCCTTCTCCATCGAGCGGAAGGACCTGGGCTTCGTGAAGGAGCCCATCCGGCTTGAGGTCAAGGGCGGCAAGGTCGCCTCCATCACCGGGAGCCCGGCGGCCGAGCGCTTCTGGCGGCTGCTGGAGGAGCACGGCGACCTGGCCAAGAACGTGGCCGAGTTCGCCATCGGCACCAACCCCGCCTGCCGCGCGCGCGAGACCATGCGCGAGGCCAAGAAGGCCTGGGGCACCTGCCACATGGCCGTGGGGGACAGCGGCAGCATCGGGGGGAAGGTCGTCGCCCCCCTCCACGTGGACATGATCTTCGACCGCCCCACCGTCTGGGCGGACGGCCAGATCGTGGTGAAGGACGGCCAGATCACCGTCTGAGCGGCCCCGCCCCTCCCGCTCCGCCCCGCCGCACCGGAGGTTCCGTGACGCAGACCTCATCCGCCACTGTCCTGAAGGGGAAGCCCGTCGCCGACAAGCTCCTGGGCGAGCTCCAGGCCGCCATCCCGGGCCTGGCCTCCCGCGCGGGCCGCCCGCCGGGGCTGGCCGCCGTGCTGGTGGGGGAGGACCCCGCCTCCCAGGTCTACGTCCGCCTCAAGGAGAAGAAGGCGAACGAGCTGGGCATCGCCACCTTCGACCACCGCCTCCCGGCCGGGACGCCGCAGCGCGACCTGGAGGCCCTGATCGGCAAGCTGAACGCCGACCCGGCGGTGGACGGCATCCTCGTCCAGCTCCCCCTGCCGGAGCAGATCAAGGAAGAGCAGGTGCTGCGCCGGGTGGCCCTGGAAAAGGACGTGGACGTCTTCCACCCCGAGAACTTCGGCCTCCTCGCCCTCAAGCAGGGCGTGCTCAAGCCCTGCACCCCGGCGGGGGTGATCGAGATCCTCAAGCACTACGAGATCGGGATCTCGGGCAAGCGCGTCGTCATGATCGGGCGGAGCAAGATCGTGGGCCTGCCGCTCGCCCTCCTCCTCCTCCACGAGAACGCCACCATGACCATCTGCCACTCCCGCACGAGGGACATCCCCGCCGTCGCCCGGGAGGCGGACATCGTCATCGCCGCCATGGGGAAGGCCCGCTTCGTCACGGCGGACATGGTGCGCGAGGGCGCCGTGGTGGTGGACGTGGGCATCAACCGGGTGGGGGAGAAGCTCGTGGGGGACTGCGACTACGAGGCGCTCCTGCCCAAGGTCTCGGCCATCACCCCCGTGCCCGGGGGCGTCGGGCCCATGACCATCGCCATGCTCATGGTGAACACCGTGCGCGCCTTCCGCCTCCACGCCTTCCCGGAAGAGATCCTCTGATGGTGGACCTGCTCGGTCCCCAGGCCCCCCCCGCCCGGCCCCCCGTCCTCACCGTCTCCCAGCTCAACGCCCGGGTGAAGGGGCTGCTGGAGGAGGAGTTCGGGGATCTGCTGGTGGAGGGCGAGGTTTCCTCCTGGCGGCTCTACCCCTCGGGCCACGCCTACTTCGACCTCAAGGACGCCGCCGCCAAGGCCGGGGCGGTGATGTTCGCCGGGCGCAGGCGCTTCCTCCGCTTCCAGCCCGAGGACGGGATGCGCGTCCTCACCCGCTGCCGCGTCACCCTCTACGAGCGGGACGGGCGCTTCCAGCTCTCGGTCCTCTCGATGGAGCCCCTGGGCGAGGGGGCGCTGGAGATCGCCTTCCGCCAGCTCCACCAGCGGCTCGCCCAGGAGGGCCTCTTTGACCCAGCGCGCAAGTGCCCGCTCCCCGAGCGCCCCCGCCGGGTGGCCCTGGTCACGAGCCGGGAGGGCGCGGCGGTCCAGGACATGCTCCGCGTCCTCCGCGAGCGAGCCCCCATCGTGGAGGTGGTCGTGGTCCATACCCAGGTCCAGGGGGAGGGCGCGGCCGCCTCCATCGCCTCCGCGCTGCGGCGGGCGGACCGGGGCCTCGCCCGGCTGGGCCGGCCCGCCGACCTCATCATCGTGGGCCGGGGCGGGGGGAGCCGGGAGGACCTCTGGGCCTTCAACGAGGAGGAGGCGGTCCGCGCCGTCGCGGCCTGCGGGACGCCCGTCCTCTCGGCGGTGGGGCACGAGATCGACACCACCCTGACGGACCTGGCGGCGGACGAGTCCGCCCCCACCCCCACGGCGGCGGCCGAGCGCGCGGCGCGGGGCTGGGCCGCGCTCTCGCGGGAGGTCCAGCGCATCCCGGGCGATCTCCTCCGCCTCCTCCGCCTCCGGCTGGAGGAGGGCGAGGAGCGGCTCGCCGCCCTGGGGCGGGAGCGGGTGTTCCGGCGGCCCGAGGCGGGGCTCGACGCCCTGGGCCAGCGGATGGACGGCCTCTTCGACCGTCTCTGGCGGGAGACGCGGCACGCGGGCCGGGCGCGGGCGTCGGCCCTCGCGGCGCTGCTTCCCCGCCTGCGGGCGGCCTCCCCCCGGCGGCGGGTCCGCCAGGGCTGGGAGGGCCTCATCGAGCGCCTGCGGCGGCTGATCGCGGCCCAGGCGAGGCTCCGGGAGCGCAAGGAGGCGGCGCTGGCCGCCGGGGCCGGGAGGCTGGAGGCGGTTTCCCCCCTGGCGGTGCTGGCGCGGGGCTACAGCCTGGCCTACCGGGAGCGGGACGGCGTCCTCCTCCGCGAGGCGGCCCAGGCCGCGCCGGGGGACCGGGTCCGCCTGCGGCTCCACCGTGGGACGCTCGCCTGCCGGGTCGAGGAAGCCCGGGCGGAGGCCCGGCTGGAGGGAGGATCGGAATGAGCGCGGCGAAGAAAGGCGGGAAGCCCGGGGGCGGGGAGCCGCCCCGGAATTTCGAGGAGGCGCTCGATCGCCTGGAGGCCATCGTGGAGGAGCTCGAGGGCGGGGAGGCCCCGCTCGAGAAGGCGGTGGGGCTCTACGAGGAGGGGGTGGGGCTCTTCCGCTTCTGCCGCCAGCAGCTCGACGCCGCCCGGAAGCGGGTGGAGGAGCTGGCGGGGGAGACCGAGGAGGCGCTCTCGCTGCGGCCCTTCGAGGAGGACGAGGAAGAGGACGGGGAGGACGATGGGTCCTGACGCGGCTTCCGCCGTGGACGCCGGCGCCTACCTGGAGCGCTGGGCCGCGCGCGCCGAGGAGGAGCTGGGCCGCCGCGTCCCCGAGCGGGGCGCCGAGCCGGCCGAGATGTACCGCATCATGCGCTACAGCCTCTTCGCCGGGGGCAAGCGCCTGCGCCCCGTGCTCTGCGTCGCGGGGGCCGAGGCGGTGGGGGCCGACCCTGAGATCGTTCTCCCGGCGGCCTGCGCCCTGGAGTGCATCCACACCTATTCCCTGGTGCACGACGACCTCCCCGCCATGGACGACGACGACCTGCGCCGGGGCGTCCCCACCAGCCACAAGGTGCACGGGGAGGGGGCGGCCATCCTCGCGGGTGACGGCCTGCTGACCCTCGCCTTCGGCCTCATGGCGGACGGGGAGATGGCCCGCCGGGCGGGACCGGAGCGGGTGATCGAGGGGGTGCGGATGCTGGCCGGGGCGGCGGGGGCCTCGGGCATGGTCGGGGGGCAGCTCCTCGACATCCGCGCCGGCGGGAAGGTGAGCGGCCCCCGGGAGCTGGAGGAGATCCACCGTCGGAAGACGGGCGCCATGATCCGCTGCTCGGTCTGCCTGGGGGGGCTCCTGGGCGGGGGGAGCCAGGAGGCGATGGCGGCCCTCGCCCGCTACGGGGAGCGGGCGGGCCTCGCCTTCCAGATCGTGGACGACATCCTGAACGTCGAGGGGAGCCCCGAGCAGCTGGGCAAGGCCGCCGGCTCGGACGCGGCGCACGGGAAGGCCACCTACCCGGCCCTCCACGGCCTGGAGGCCTCGAAGCGGCTGGCGAGGGAGGCTTGCGAGGAGGCCCTCGCCGCCCTTTCGCCCCTGCCGGGGGGGGGCCCGGCCCTGGCCGCCCTGGCCCGATTTATCGTCTTGCGGAGATCCTGAATTTTCCTTTAGGATCAGGCCTCTCTGGAGGGGCCCCGGAAGGGCCGGGCTGCCCGCTCGCCCTCCCCGATTCCACGCGGTTTTGGGAGAAGAAATACCGATGGGCGAGCTATTGGAGCGGATCAACAGCCCGGCCGACCTGCGGAAACTCGACCCGGAGGCCCTGCCCCAGGTCGTGAGCGAGCTGCGGGACATGATCATCCAGGTGACCTCCCGGACCGGGGGCCACCTGGGGGCCTCCCTGGGCGCGGCCGAGCTGGTGGTCGCCCTCCACTACATCTACGACACCCCGCGCGACAAGCTCATCTGGGACGTGGGCCACCAGGCCTACGCCCACAAGATCCTCACCGGCCGCCGCGACCGCTTCCACACGCTCAGGCAGTGGGAGGGCATCGCGGGCTTCCCGGACCGGCGGGAGAGCGAGTACGACCACTTCAACGTCGCCCACGGCGGCACCTCCATCTCCGCCGCCCTGGGCATGGCCGCCGCCCGCGACCTGGCGGGCGAGAACCACCGCGTCGTGGCCGTCATCGGGGACGGGAGCCTCACCGCCGGGATGGCCATGGAGGCCCTCAACAACGCGGGCGACGCCTCGCGCGACCTCACCGTCATCCTGAACGACAACAAGATGGGCATCTCGCCCAACGTCGGGGCCATGTGCTCCTACCTCGCCCGCATCATGACGGGCGAGTGGGCCAACCGCGCCCGCAAGGTGAGGGACGAGGTGCAGAAGCTCCTCTCCCACGTCCCCCTGGTGGGCGAGACGGCCGTGAGCTTCATGGACAAGTTCGAGGACTCGCTCAAGAACCTGATCGTGCCGGGGATGCTCTTCGAGGAGCTGGGCTTCCGCTACATCGGCCCCGTGGACGGCCACCGGCTGGACCTCCTGGTCCCCACCCTGCGCAACGTGAAGAACCTCAAGGGCCCCAACCTCGTCCACGTCATCACCCGCAAGGGCCACGGCTACCCCTACAGCGAGGCCGAGCCCATCACCTACCACGGCGTCACCCAGTTCGACCCCGAGACGGGCAAGTTCAAGAAGAAGGCCGCCGGGCCCCCGGGCTACTCCAAGGTGTTCGCCGACACCCTGGCCAGGCTCAGCCGCAAGGACCCGAAGATCGTCGCCATCACCGCCGCCATGCTCGAGGGCACGGCCCTCGTGGGCTACCAGAAGGAGTTCCCGGACCGCTGCTTCGATGTCGGGATGTGCGAGCAGCACGCCGTCACCTTCGCCGCGGGGCTGGCGCTGCGGGGCTTCAAGCCCGTGGCCGCCATCTACAGCACCTTCCTCCAGCGGGCCTACGACCAGATCATCCACGACGTCTGCCTGACGGGGGTCCCCGTCACCTTCGCCCTGGACCGGGGCGGCCTCGTCGGGGACGACGGCCCCACCCACCAGGGGGCCTTCGACCTGGCCTACCTGCGCTGCATCCCCAACATGGCCGTCATGTCCCCCAAGGACGAGAACGAGCTCCAGCGCATGCTCCTGACCGCCATCGAGCATCCCGGCCCGGCCGCCGTGCGCTTCCCGCGCGGGGCGGGCGAGGGCGTGGCGATGGAGGAGGAGATCACGCCTCTGCCCATCGGCGAGGCCGAGGTGCTCCGCGAGGGGGAGGACGTGGCCCTCATCGCCCTGGGCCCCATGGTGGGGCTGGCCATGGAGTCCGCCGCCCAGCTCGCCGAGCTGCGCATCCGCGCCGCGGTGCTCAACCTGCGCTTCGTCAAGCCGCTCGACGAGGCGCGGGTGCTCGGCCTCGCCCGCAAGTGCCGCCGCGTCGTCACCGTCGAGGAGGGCTGCCTCATGGGCGGGATGGGCTCGGCCGTGCTGGAGCTCCTGGCCGCCAGGGGCCTCGCCGGGGTGCGGGTGCGGAACCTGGGCCTGCCCGACCGCTTCATCGAGCACGGCGCCCCCCAGCTCCAGCGCGAGCACTGCGGCCTCACCCCGGGGGACATCACCCAGGCGGCCCGCGACCTCATCGAGGCGGGCCAGGAGGGCGCCGCCGCCGGGCATGGCAAGAAGCGAAAGGCTGGATAGGCTCCTCGTCGCGCGCGGGCTCGTCCCGAGCCGCGAGCGGGCCCAGGGCCTCATCCTCGCCGGGCGCGTCCTCGTCGAGGGCAGGCCCGCCCTCAAGGCCGGCGCCCCGACGGCCCCGGACGCCCAGATTTCCCTCCTCGAAGACCCCTGCCCCTACGCCAGCCGCGGCGGCCTCAAGCTCGCGGGCGCCCTCGACGCCTTCGGCCTCTCCCCCGAGGGAAGGCTCTGCCTGGACGTGGGCGCCTCCACGGGCGGCTTCACGGACTGCCTCCTCCAGCGCGGGGCGAGGCGCGTGGTCTGCGTGGACGTGGGCAAGGGCCTCCTCGACTGGAAGCTCCGCAACGACCCCCGGGTCGCCCTCCTCGAGGAGGCGAACGCCCGCCACCTCACCCCCGGGGCCTTCCGCGAGGCGGCGGGCGATGAGAAGCCCACTCTCGCCACGGTGGACCTCTCCTTCATCTCCGTGACCAAGGTGCTCCTCCCCGTGCGCGCGCTTCTCACCCCAAAATCCGACCTCGTCATCCTCGTGAAGCCCCAGTTCGAGGTGGGGAAAGGGAAGGTGGGGAAGGGCGGGATCGTCCGCGACCCGGCGCTGCACGCGGAGGCCGTCGAGAGCGTCCGCAAGTTCGCGGAGGAGAACGGCCTGCATCCACGCGGTCAATGCGAGAGCCCGATCACCGGGACGAAGGGGAACAAGGAGTTTTTCGTGTGGGTGGGGGGAGGGGGAATCAGATGAACCTAGGATTCCTTGGCGATGCTCTGGATCATTGGAAAGGCTCTCTTTTTAAGTATCTCTTGGAAGAAGAAGTCTTGCGGCGATTCGCTATTGATCCAATGTTTAGCGACCAGTCGAGTTGGGCAGAGAAGGAAAAGAGCATTTATGCGCGCTTGATGCATGTCGAGGAGAGACAACTAATTTGTCATAAGCATGATTTGCGAAACCGATGTGAATATTTTCGGGAAATTGAACATGACGGGGATCTTTTTTTAGATCCTGATACAGGCGTTGCGACTGGTTCAACTTTCTCAAAAAAACATGTTCGACCACAAGAGGTTGCATCGCTTATCAAAAGGCATGGAAATCGCTTGCTCGTGCTTTATCAACATAATGCTCGCGGCAAAATCTTAAGGGAACGCGTCAAGGAAGTTCTTGTTGCGATAAATTCTGCGCTCGGAGCATTTAGTTGGTGTTCTTATGAGTCTAGCTCTTGCGCTGCAGCGATTCTTTTTGTCGCTCGCCAATTTTCTAGAGCGCATGAGGTAGAGAAAGCATTCCAGAAATTACTCGGTTTGGGTTCAACTAAAATTCGTGTTGGCAATTTTCCTTTACAAAAAAATGATCGTTCTTTGACAGGGGGCTCATTATGAGAATCCACCTCATCCGCATCGGCGATACCCGGGTTCTCCCGCTTCCCAAATCCCTCCTCGCGCAGTGCGGTTTCGGGGAAGAAGCCGAGATCAAGATGCGGGGAAGGGTTCTTGAAATCTCCCCCGTCCGGAAGTTGCGCGAAGGCTGGGAAGAGGCTTTCAGGGAGATGGCCCGGCGGGGCGACGACGACCCCCTGCTTTAGCTCCGCTTCTCCGTTCCCCCCCTACAATCCCGCGATCACCTCCGGGTGCCTGCGCCAGAAGTACGCCCCCATGGCGAGGGCGGCGAGGAGGTGGGCGATGAGGATGTCCACGATGGTGACGGCCGAGAGGACGACCCCCACGAGCATCATGCTGAGGAAGGTGGACCACATGCCCAGGGTGGCGAGGAGGAGGACGGCGTAGAGCTCGTAGCCCGGGTTGCGCCGGGCGTAGTTGAGCAGGAAGGAGCAGGCGGCGCCCGCCCCGATGAAGAAGAGGACGTGGACCACGGTGTAGACGTACATCATCGAGGCGGCGTAGGGGGCGTCGGGCAGGGCGGCGAGGCCCTGGCCCCCCTTCAAGAGGGCGGTCAGGCCGTGGCCCAGGGCGCTCGGGGTGTGGAAGGGCCTCCCCTCGAGGAGGTCCCGGAGCAAGAACCAGAGGGCGACCGCGAGGGCGCCGGCGACGCCGCTGGCGGCGCCCTCCGCCAGCACCCTGCGCAGGTGGTGGTTGACCGGGAGCGCGCTCCCGGTGAAGGCCGCCGGGGGTGCCGCCGCCATGCCGTGTCCCTCCCGCCCAAGGGCGCCCGGGAGGGCCGACCCCCGGGCGCGGTCATCGTGGTTTCGGCATTTATACCACGGAACCGGGCGGGAGGGGAGGGGCAATTCGCCGCAAGTGGCTGGATTTAAAGGACTTGTATATCCGGAACCTTCAGGGGGCGAGGCGGCTGCGGGTCCACGTTCCCTCCCCTCCCAAGGTGTAGAGCACGCGGTCGTGGAGGCGGTCGTCGCGGTGCTGCCACAACTCCACCTCGCGCGGGGCGAGCCAGTAGCCGCCCCAGTCCGGGGGGCGGGGGACGGGCTTCCCGGCGAACTCCCGGCGGAAGCGCTCGACGCGCGCCAGCAGCTCCTCGCGGCTGCCGATCGGCTCGCTCTGGGGGGAGGCCCAGGCCCCGAGCTGGGAGCCCTCGGGGCGGCCGGCGAAGTAGCGGTCCGAGGCCTCGCCGGGGAGGCGCTGGACCGCCCCCCGGATGCGGACTTGCCGCCCCAGCAGGGACCAGTGGAAGGTGAGGGCGGCCTCGGGGTTCGCGGCCAGGGCGCGGGCCTTGGGGCTGTCGAGGTGGGTGAAGAAGGGGAAGCCCGCGACGCCGAGCCGGTGCTCCTCCGGGTCCTTGTAGAGCACCATCCGGCCCGAGGGCGCGCCGTCCCCGCCCGCGGTGGCCAAGTGCATGGCGTCGGGCTGGAGGACGCCCGCGCGCGCCGCCTCCGCGTACCACCGGCGGAACTGGGCGAGGGGGTCGGCCGCCACGGTCTCGGGGCCGAGGGGCTCATCGCGCAGGGCGGTGACAAGATCGTTCATGGGTTCCGCCTTATCCCCCCTCTCCCCCCGGAGAGGGGACGGGGGTGAGGGTGTAGGGGCAACCCTTGCGGTTGCCCGACCGAGGGTGGGCGCAAGGCCCGCCCCTACTGGCCCGCCACGATGACGCCATCCCTCAGCCGGGGGATGGCCTCGGTCCAGTCGAGTCGGCCGCAGAAGGCGATGTCGGCGGCCATGCCGAGGGCGGTGAGGTGGCGGCCCCAGAAGGACTCGCGCAGGAGCCGGGGGAGGTCGCGGTGGGAGCCCTCCGCCGTGCGCAGGGCCGCCTTGGCGGTGTCGGAGAGCTCCACCTCCCCCCCCAGGCCCTCCCGCGCGTGGGCGAGGAGCATCCCGGCCGCCACGGCGTCCTCCTCGCAGAAGCCGCCCTCCCTCCCCGAGCAGCCGATGAGGAGGGTCTTCCCTTGTCCCGCCCGGAGGTCCCCGGCGAGCCTGCGCCCGGCGGCGCGCAGGTTGGCGAAGGCGGCGATGTACACCCGCCCGCAGGGGGCGGCGGCGGCCAGGGTCTTGGTGCCGTTGCTGGTGGAGAGGACGAGCACCCTCCCGCCGGCGCGCTCCGGCGTGTACTCCAGGGGGGAGTTGCCCGCGTCGTAGCCCTCGATGGGCCGGCCGTCCTGCTCCCCGCCGAGGATGACCTGACCGGCCCCCAGCCCGGCCCGGAGCGCGGCGGCCTTCTCCCGCCCCGCCTGGGGGCTGGGGACGGGATGGATGGCCCGGCAGCCGTTCCCCATGGCGGAGACGATGGTGGTGGTGGCGCGCAGGACGTCGATCACCGCGCAGAGCACCTCTCCCGGGGCCGCCCCACGGGCGCGCCTGGCGTCGGTGAGGCGGATGGGGATCTCGGCGGGGGTGAAGGCCACGTCGCACCAGACGCTCACGCGCTCCTCCTCGCGGCGGGCCGGATTCCGCCGGGCCTGATTCTGGCACGCCCCGGCAAGGGAGAAAACCCCGGGGGCGCCCGGTTTTTCTCTCTTGTCTTGACAGCCTTCCCGCCCCCCCCGATGATGCTCCCACTTTGGAAATACCATCGGAATTGCAGGAGAAACCCGTGGCCAAGCCGTCCAGGAACAAGAAAAAGGCCAAGAAGCGGGCCGCCTCGCCCGAGGACATCGAGCGCGCCCGGCGGGTGGCGGCGGGGCTGGAGGCCTCCTTCACCGTGCCCCCGCCCCCCGGGGCGCTCGCCCCGGCCCCCTTCCTGGACGAGATCCGGGAGCTCGGCGCCGCGGGCGTCCAGGGCATGACCGAGCACCTGGCGGCCACCTCCCCCCAGGGGCGCGTCCCCACCCTCGCCGCGCTGCGCGAGCTGGCCGACGCGGACGCCGTCCCCGCCCTCCTCGTCCACGCCCGCGCCCTGCGCTGGCCGCCCGGGGACCTGGCCGCCCTCGGGGAGGCCATCCGGGCGCTGGAGCCGGAGACGGAGCTTCCCCCCGAGCTCGATCCCGGGACGCTCGATCGGACGGAGCGGGCGGCGGAGCGGCTGGCCGGGGAGCTGAACGCCCAGGGCGCGGGCGAGGTGTGCGGCCTCATCCGGGACCTCCCGCCCCGTCTCCGGGAGCTGGCCCTGCGGGGCGTTGCCGGGGAGGGGGGCCGGCCGGCCTCCCTGCTCGCCCTGGCGCGCGCCATGGCGGAGCGGGGCGTGCCCCCGCCGGTGCTTCTGATCGACGCCCTCGCCTCCCTCGAGACGAAGGAGGCGGCCGGGGCCCTCGCCGGGCTCGTGGAGGCGGCGGACAAAGAGACGAGCTCGCGCCTGCGCAAGGCCCTCTACCGGCTCCGCAGCCGGGGGATCGGGGTGGAGGAGAAGGAGAAGGCCCCCGAGGCGCCCGCCCCGGCCTCCACGGCCGGCGCCGGCTACGCCGTGGCGCGCGTCAGCGCGGTGGACGGGCTGGGGCGGATGATGGTGTGGATCGCCCGCTCCCTCCCGCCGCGGGGCCGCTTCGTGGTGGAGGCCATGCTGCGCCGGGGCCAGGGCGTCGAGGACTTCGCCACCGCCGACCTGGGCGCCAAGGAGCTCCGCGAAGTATTCGCCCGCATCGGGGACCCGGCGGGCCACCTGGCCACCTGCGAGGTCCCCCTCGGCTACGCCGTCTGGCTCCTCCAGCGGGCCCAGCGCGAGGCGGAGCGGGAGGGCCAGCCCCTCCCCTCGGGCTTCACCCGGGCCAAGCTGCTGCTGGAGCCGCTGGCCGACCCGGCGGCCTTCCCTCCCGGGGAGGCGCACCCGGTGCTGCGGCTCGTCCAGCCGCCCGCGCCGGGGGAGCCCCGCATCGAGCCCCGGGAGCTCTTCGAGCAGAAGGTTTTCTGGAGCTGGCTCATCGAGGAGCGGAAGATCCTCCCCCACCTGCGCACCCTGGTGGACTCCCTCCAGAGCAAGGTGGCGCTCGACGAGGCCCAGCGGCGGGA
>Ga0156093_1134_pt1 | contig 14714 bp, 19 predicted proteins | sample RifCSPlowO2_02_FD_107746 | JGI IMG/M metagenome (GOLD analysis project Ga0156093, IMG submission 107746) | Candidatus Tectomicrobia bacterium RIFCSPLOWO2_02_FULL_70_19 | reverse complement strand
CTACGGATCAAAAGAGGATGAAACCTGGGTGTCCACCTTTTTCACGGACGTTCACGCGGAAAAAATCAGGTGCAGGGGGTTGTCCGGGGCTGTCTGGGGTTTCCCGGGACATTCCGGCGGGAAAACTCCGCGCGCCGGGGAGAGCCCAACGCTTTTTCACGGATAGTAACGGGTAATACCGCGTTTTTTTATCCCCTGCCCCGCCCCAGAGGGGCGAGGGCGCTCAGGGCGAAGAGGGCCGCGGCGGCCAAGACCACCGAGGGCCCGGCCGGGGTGTCCCAGCGCAGGGAGGCGGCGAGCCCCCCCGCGACCGCCGCGCACCCGAGGAGGGCGGCGAGGAAGGCCATCTGCTCGGGCGTGCGGGCGAAGCGGCGGGCCGCCGCCGGGGGGATGATGAGGAGGGAGGTGATGAGGAGCACCCCCACGATCTTCATGGCGATGGCCACCACGAGGGCGATGAGCCCCATGAAGGCGAGCCGCACCCGCCAGGCGGGCACTCCCTCGGCCTGGGCCAGCTCCTCGTGGACGGTGAGGGCGAGCAGGTCGCGCCAGAGCCAGCCGAGGAGGGCGAGGGCGAGCGCGCCGCCCCCCCAGATCCAGCCGAGGTCCCCGGGGGTCACGGCCAGGATGTCCCCGAAGAGGTAGCCCATGAGGTCGGCGCGCAAGCGCTCCATCAGGCTCACGGCCACGAGGCCGGCCGAGAGGGCGGTGTGGGCGAGGATGCCGAGCGCGGTGTCCGAGGCGAGGCCGCCCGGGCGCTGGAGGAGGATGAGCAGGAGGGCGAGGGCGAGCGCGCCGCCCCCCCAGATCCAGCCGAGGTCCCCGGGGGTCACGGCCAGGATGTCCCCGAAGAGGTAGCCCATGAGGTCGGCGCGCAAGCGCTCCATCAGGCTCACGGCCACGAGGCCGGCCGAGAGGGCGGTGTGGGCGAGGATGCCGAGCGCGGTGTCCGAGGCGAGGCCGCCCGGGCGCTGGAGGAGGATGAGCAGCAGCGCGAGGGCGAGGCAGACCGCCAGGGTCCCCAGCCGGAGGTCCAGCCCCAGGAGGAAGCCCAGCGCCACCCCCAGGAGGGCGCTGTGGGCGAGGGCGTCCCCGAAGTAGGCCATCCGCCGCCACACCACGAAGCATCCCAGGGGGCCCGCTACGAGGGCGGCGGCCACGCCCCCCAGGAGGGCGCGCAGGATGAAGTCCTCGGTCCACATGCCAGCTACCTCGCAACGCCCGCCACGCGGGGATGGGCCATGCTTTCCCCCTCTCCCCCTGGGAGAGGGGCGGAGGCGGCGCGGAACGCACCGGGGTTCGCTTCGCGGACAGCCCGGTTCGGTTTCACCGCTGCGGATCCCTCTCATGCGCGCTGCCCGGGCCGTGCTCCCCCTCGCGGCCTTCCCTGCGCAGGGGCACCACTTCCCCCTCCGGGCCGTGCCGGTGGTCGTGGGCGTGGGTGTAGACGGCGAGGTTGCGGGCGGCCTGGGGGCCGAAGAGGGCGAGGTACTCGGGGTGGGCGCTCACGTCCTCGGGCCGGCCGTGGCAGCAGACGTGGCGGTTGAGGCAGACCACGCGGTCGGTCGAGGCCATCACGACGTGGAGGTCGTGGGTGACCATGAGGATGCCGCAGCCCCGCCCCTCCCGGATGCGGGAGATGATGCCGTACATCTCGAGCTGGCCCGTCACGTCCACGTTCTGGATGGGCTCATCGAGCACCAGGAGGCCGGGGTCGCGGAGGAGCGCCCGGGCGAGTAGCACGCGCTGCATCTCCCCGCCCGAGAGGGCGTGGACGGAGCGGTCCATGAGGTAGGCCGCCCCCGCCTCCTCCAGGGCCCGGGCCGCCTCCCTCTCGGGGACGGGGCGGGTGAGGCTGAGGAGGCGGCGCACGGTGAGCGGGAGCACGGCGTCCACCGCGACGCGCTGGGGCAGGTAGCCCACCACCAGCCCCGCCCGGCGGCGGACCGACCCCTCCGCCGGGGGGAGGAGGCCGAGGAGGACGCGGATGAGGGTGGTCTTCCCGGCCCCGTTGGGGCCGATGAGGGAGACGACCTCGCCGGGCCGCACGGCGAGATCGATGCGGCTCAGGACCTCCTGCCCGCCCAGGCGGACGCTCACACCGAGAGTTTCCACCAGTGGCACCAGGGGCTCAGGGGCGGGCATCGGGCGCTCCCTCTTTCCGGCAGGCGGGGCAGCGGCCCCGCACCTCGACCACCGGGGACTCGACCGCGAAGCCCGCCTGGGCCGCGGCGCTGCCGATGGCCTGCTCGATGCGCGGCTCGTCCATCTCGGCCACGGCGCCGCACTCCTTGCAGATGAGGAACTGGGCCATATGAGGGTTGTCCGGGAAGCCGCAGCCCACGTAGGCGTTCACGCTGCTCAGCCGGTGGACGAAGCCGTGGGCCATCAGGAAGTCGAGGGCGCGGTAGACCGTGGCGGGGGCGCTCCGGCGGCTCTCCGGCTCCATCCGGGCGAGGATGTCGTAGGCCCCGATGGGGGCGTGGCTCGCCCACACCAGCTCCAGCACCCGGCGGCGGATCGGCGTCAGCCGCGCCCCGCGTCGGGCGCAGATCCCGGCCGCGCGCTCCAGGGCCCCGGCCACGCAGGCAGCGTGGTCGTGACCCCTGGATGGAAAGAGCGCCTGCCCCGGATCGGCCGCCATGAGCTTCCTCCTTGCGGAGCCCTGCCGGAGATGATACATTATATCATAATGAATTCGACCGCAACGTTATCTTATCACGCGTCCAAAGGAGGAACCGGCATGCGAACCGTCCGCCCGGCCGTGGCCGCGCTCTCGATGTTCTGCCTCGCGGCCCTTGCGGCCGCCGCCCAGGCCGCCGCTCCGAGGGTCGTGGCCACCATCAGCCCCGTCCACTCCCTCACCGCCGCGGTGATGGAGGGGGTCGCCTCCCCCCGGCTCCTGGTCCCGGGCACGGCCTCGCCGCACAACTACACCCTCAAGCCCTCGGACGCCCGGGCGCTCGCCCAGGCCCAGCTCATCGTCTGGGTGGGGGAGGAGGTCGAGCCCTTCATGGAGAAGCCCCTCGCGGCCCTGGCGAAGAAGGCGCGGGTGCTGGAGCTCTCCAAGGCGCCGGGAGTCACCCTCCTGGACGCGCGCGAGGGCGGGGTCTGGGAAGCCCACGAGGAAGGCGACGGGAAAGAGAAAAAGGAGGCCGCGGGCAAGAAAGAAGAACACCATGAGAAGGACATGCACGTCTGGCTGAGCCCAGTCCACGCCAAGGCGATCGCGCGCGCCCTGGCCCAGGCCCTGAGCGAGATCGACGCCCCCAACGCCTCCGCCTACCGCGCCAACCTGGAGAGGTTCCTGGCCCGGATCGACGCCCTGGACAATGAACTGAAGGAAACGCTCAAGCCCGTCCTGGGGAAGCCCTACATCGTCTTCCACGACGCCTACCAGTACTTCGACCGGCACTACGGCCTCTCCCCCGCGGGCTCCATCTCGGCCACATCGGCCCACGCCCCCGGGGCGAAGCGGCTCTACGAGATCCGGAAGAAGATCATCGAGTCGAAGGCCGGCTGCGTCTTCCGCGAGCCCCAGTTCGACTCCAAGCTCGTGGCGACGGTGGTGAGCGGCACCCAGGCCAAGGTGGGCGTCCTGGACCCGGACGGCGGAGCCACCATCCCCCCGGGCCCGGGGGCCTACTTCCAGCTCATGCGGAACCTGGCCGGCGCCCTGCGCGCCTGCCTCGCGCCGGGCAGCTAGGGAGGAAGGCGGTTTGGACCGGAGTGGGGAAGATATATAATAGCCGTGATTGAGCCGCTCCCGCGCCGCCGCGGGGTCTGGGGCCGTTCATGGCGCTTCTCCGGCGATCCTTCCTTCTCCTCCTCGTGCCCGCCCTGCTGGCGGGGGCGCCCTCCCCCGCCCGCGCCCACCCCCACGTCTGGATCACGAACACGACCACCCTCCTCTTCCAGGGGGACAAGCTGACCGGGGTGCGGCTGGAGTGGACCTTCGACGAGCTCTTCAGCGACACCCTCCTCCGCGAGTTCGACGAGAACAAGAACCGCAAGCTGGACCCAGCGGAGGTCCAGCAGATCCAGACCGAGACCTTCCCCTACCTCAAGAAGTTCCAGTTCTTCACCCACATCCTGCTGGACAAGAAGAAGGTGCCCGTGACCGGGGTGCACGACTTCTCCGCCGCCGTCATCGGCAAGGACACCGTGCGCTACCGGCTCACGGTGCGCCTGCCCGAGCCGGTGGACCCCCGGCGCGTCCCCGTGACGGTCAACATCTTCGACGAGACCTACTACGTGGACTTCGTGCACGAGAAGAAGGACCCGGTCCGCATCGAGGGCGCCTCGGCGGGCGCCTGCACCTACCGCATGGGGAAGAGCATCCTATCCGTCATCTCGGGCTGGAACATGCTCGTCCCCACTCCGATCTACCTCGAATGCGCCCGGCGGTGACGCTCCTCCGGCGGGGCGTGGCACTCGCCCTCCTCTCCCTGCTGCTCGCCCTTCCCGGCGCGGCGGGAGCGGCGAGCCCCTTCGGCCGTCCGTCCGGCCCCCCGCCGGCCGCGAGCCCGGCGCCCGAGAGCCGGGCGATGGCCCCCTCCGGCCTCTTCGCGCCGGTGACCTACTTCATGCTGGGCATGCAGCGGGAGATGACCCGCCACATCGCCCGCCAGCTCAGGGCCATCCGCGACGGGGAGCCGGGCCCGGCCCTCCTCCTCGCCGCAGCCATCGGCCTCCTCTACGGCGCCCTCCACACCCTGGGGCCCGGGCACGGGAAGTTCGTCGTGCTCACCTACTTCCTCTCGCGGGACGCCAAGCCGTGGCGGGGCTTCCTGATGGGGGGGCAGATCGCCCTCTTCCACGTGATCTCAGCCATCGCGCTGCTGTGGCTGGCGGACCTCCTCTCGCGCCGGGTGTTCGGCGTGCCCGCGGGGGAGATCCGCGCCGTCCAGCAGGCGAGCTACGCCTCCATCGCCCTGATCGGCCTCTACATGCTGGGGCGGGCCTTCCGCTCCCTGGCGCGCGGGGAGGCGCACGGCGGCCACGGCGAGGACGGCCACCATCACCACTCCCACGAGGGGCTCGGGCAGGAGGGCCTGCTCTCCTTCGTCGTGGGCCTCGTCCCCTGCACGGGGGCGATCCTGGTGATGCTCTACGCCCTGGCGAACAACATCGTGCTGGCGGGGGTGCTGGTGGTCGCCTCCATCGGGGTAGGGATGGCCCTCACCATGGCGGGGCTCGGGCTGGTCGGGATGGTGGCCCGGCGCGCGGTCATGGCGCGCCTGGAGGGCCACGCCGGGCGGGGCCGGTGGGTGGCGGGGGCGGCCCAGCTCGCCGGGGGGGCGGCCATCACCGCGATCGGCGCCGCCTACTTCCTCTCCTCCCTCTGAGTCCGGCCGGACTTGCCCCCCCGGCCTCCGTTTTCTTGTCCCGGGCGGAAGGGCGGTGGTATGATCGCGCCTTCAGCGCCGCCGCGGCCCGGCGCGGGCCATGATCCCCCGAGGAGAGAGAAGATGCCCCTCATCAAGATGACCAAGGGCTCCATCGACATCGGCATCGTCGTGCAGGACCTGGAGCGCGCGGCCAAGTTCTACGGCGGCGTCCTCGGCCTACCCGTGGTGCGGGAGGTGGAGATCGCGAAGGAGAAGGCGGCCCAGGCGGGCTGCGCCTCGGGCCGCTTCCGCTTCAAGGCCTTCCAGGCCGGGGAGGTGCAGCTCAAGGTGGTCCAGGCGGACGCCAACCCGCCCGCCGGCGGGGGGAAGGTGGACCGCGCGACCGGCTACCGCTACATCACCTTCGCGGTGGAGAGCGTCGGGGAGACCGCCAAGGCCCTCCAGGCGGCCGGCGTCCGGCTCGCGGGGGAGATCACCGAGGTGGTGCCGGGCCGCTTCATCATCTTCTTCCCGGATCCCGACGGCAACATGCTGGAGTGCGTGGGGCCGAAGTAGGCATGCTCCCCCGCCCCCGCACGGGAAACCGGGATGTTTGAGGTCCTTCAGGCCTACTTGGCCGAGTTCACCTACGCGGGAATCTTCCTCGTCCTCTTCCTGTGCGGCCTGGGGCTGCCGGTGCCCGAGGACGTCCCCATCCTCGTCTCGGGCTACCTCTCCCACCTGGGGACCATCCGCCCCTGGCCCGCCCTGGCCGTGAACCTGACGGGCATCCTCATCGGCGACCTCATGATCTACTCCTTCGGGTACTGGATGGGCCCCCGCGCCGTGCAGCACCGCCTCCTCCGGCTGGTGATGACCCGGCGGCGGATGGACAAGGTGAACCGCTTCTTCGGCCGGCACGGGAAGAAGGCCATCTTCTTCGGGCGCTTCGTGACCGGGCTGCGGGCGCCCATCTTCCTCGCGGCGGGGATCGCGCGCGTCCCCCCGCGCACCTTCATCCTGATGGACGGGGCGGCCGCCCTCATCAGCGTGCCCCTGCTCTTCTCCCTCGCCTATTTCTTCGGCGAGAACCTGGACGCCATGCGGGAGTTCCTGGGCAGCACGAAGCGCACGCTCCTGCTCCTCGCGGCGGCGGGCGCCTTGCTCTGGCTGGGGGGGCGGCTCGTGCGGCGCTGGCGGGAGAAGGGGATCCCGGCGGCCTAGGCCGGCCGGGGGGCGTCCTCGCGGGGGGCCATGGCGATGTCGGCGGCGTGGGCGCCACGCGGGTCGGTGCGGAGGACGTGCATCCGGCAGCCGACGCCGCGGGCGAGATAGACCTCGCGCATGGCGTTGCCCACCTTGCCGGGGTTGTGGGCGCAGATGGCCAGCACGCAGGGCCCCGCCCCGCTGATGCAGACCCCGAGCGCCCCGGCCCGCCGGGCGGCGGCGAAGACCTCCTCCAGCGGCCCCATCAGCCCGGCGCGGTAGGGCTGGTGGAGGCGGTCCTCCATGGCGTGGCGGAAGAGGCTGTCCTGCCCGGTGGCGAAGGCGGCGAGGAGCATGCTCACCCGCTGGACGTTGAAGACGGCGTCGGCGAGGGGGACCTGGCGGGGCAGCTTCTGGCGGGCGGCCTTGGTGCTCACCTCGAAGGAGGGCACCACGATCACCCAGAGGTAGCGGTCCACCACGGGGGCCCGGGTGTAGACGGCGCGGCCCCCGGCGTCGATGGCCGAGATGCAGAACCCCCCCAGCAGGGCGGGCACCACGTTGTCCGGGTGGCCCTCCATCTCCACGGCGAGCTGGACGAGGTCGTCCATGGTGAGCGGCCCGCCGAGCATGAGGTTCGCCCCCACGAGCCCTCCCACCAGGGCGGCGGAGCTGCTCCCCAGGCCGCGGGCGAGGGGGATGTGGTTGCGCTGCTTCATCCAGAGCCCGCGGAAGGGGCGGCCCGCCTTCGCGTATACCCGCTTCACGGCCTGGAGGCAGATGTTCGACTCGTCGCGGGAGATGGTGTCGCGGCCCTCCCCCTCCACGTGGATCGAGAGCCCCCAGGGCAGCTCGTCCAGCTCGACGCGATTGTAGAGCCGGAGCGCGACGCCGAGGGCGTCGAAGCCCGGGCCGAGGTTCGTGGTGCTCGCGGGCACCTGGACGCGGACAAGCGCCACCGTCTCCCTCCTCCCCGCGGGGCTAGCCCGCGATGTCCCCGGAGCGGGCCATGCGGCAGCCCGCCCGGCGCATCTCCTCGAGGGCGCGGGCGCCGTCGCCTTCCTTGAGGTCCACCGCGCGCACGGCGTCCTCGACGACCACCACCTCCAGGCCCTCCCGCCTGCCGTCCAGGGCGGTGGCCCGGACGCAGTAGTCCGTCGCGAGGCCGCAAACGAAGATGCGCTTCACCCCCCGGCCCCGCAGGTCCGCCGCGAGGGCGGTGCCCTCGAAGCCGGAGTAGGCGTCGGCCTCCGGCCGGGCGGCCTTGGAGACGATGAGGTCCACCCGCGAGGCGTCCACCCCGGGGTGGAACCGGGCCCCCGGCGTGCCCGCCACGCAGTGGGGCGGCCAGGCCCCCCCCTGGGCCCGGAAGGAGACGTGGCCGGGGGGGTGCCAGTCCCGGGTGGCCACCTTGAGCCAGCCCGGCAGGGCCAGGAGCCGGTTCACGGGGGGCACGACCTGGTCCCCGCCCCTCACCGCCAGGGCCCCGCCCGGGCAGAAGTCCACCTGGAGGTCCACCACCACCAGGGCGTCCGAGGCGCCCACGGCGAACTCGGGCATCTCCGGCCCCCCCGGGCGTCAGCGCTTGCCGTTGCGGAGAAAGGCGAGGAAGCCCTGGATCGCCTGGGTCAGCTCGCCGAAGTACTGGCGGTAGAAGAAGGCGGTCTGTCCCTGGGGATCCTTCATGGTGTCGCCGGACTTGCCGCCGGGCTTGAAGGCGGCCATCTCGTCCACCTTGCCGAGGGCGTCGGGGAAGGTCATCTCGATGAAGTCGCGGTGCTCGGGGCCCATGATGACGATGCGGTCGGCCCAGTCCACCAGCTCGCGCGAGAGGGGGCGGGAGCGGTGGCGGCTCAGGTCCACCCCCGCGACCTCGGCCACCTTGATCGCCTCGGCCGGGGAGGGGCTACCCATGAAGGCGTGGGTGCCCGCCGACTGGACCAGGACGTCCTTGCGCCCCTCCCGCGAGAGGAATTTCCGCAGGAGGGCCTCCGCCATCGGCGAGCGGTTGACGTTCCCGGTGCAGACGAAAAGGATGTTCACGGCGTCAGGTTTCCCCCGGAGGGCGCCGCGAAGTCGATCTGGATTTCCACGGCCGCGCCGTTGCCCGGCCCGCGGCGGACCGCCACCGTGAGGGAGTTCACGCTCTTCGCGAAAACCTCCTCGAACGCCTCCGGGGTGGCGACCGCCTGGCCCCCCGCCCGGAGGATGACGTCCCCCCGCCGGAGGCCGGCCCGCGCGGCGGGCGCGCCCTCCTCCACCTGGGAGACCAGGAGGCCCTCCGTCTTGCCGCCGCCGAAGAACTTGGCCAGGGCGGGGGTCATGGCCTGGAGCACCAGGCCGAGCCGGCCGCGGTAAGTGGCCTGGGGCTCCTCCCCCACCGGGATCGCCGATTCGAGGGCCTCCCGCCTCGCGAAGATGGGGGCCTTCATCCGCAGGGCCAGGGCGATGGCGTCCGAGGGCCGGCTGTCGACCGAGAAGCTCCGTCCGGGCCCTTTCAGCTCGATCAGGGCGAAGTAGGTGCCGCCTTTCAGCTCGGTGATCACCACCCGGAGCACCTCGCCCTTGAGCCCCGCGACGAGGTTCCGCATCAGGTCGTGGGTCATGGGGCGGGGCGGGGCCACCTTGTTCAGCTCCATCAGGATGGCCTGCGCCTCGGCGGGCCCCACCCAGACGGGCAGCACCACGCCCGCCTCCTTGTCCTCCAGCAGGACGACGGGCTGCTGGTTCCGCGGGTCCACCAGCACGCCCCGCACCTGGACCTCGCGGAGCGGGGCCTTCTCCCCGGCGGCCTGCGCCCGGCCGGCGGGCACGGCCCCGAGGAGGAGGGGAAGCAGGAGCGCCGCGGTCCATCGGGTGATGCGGGGTGAGGCCATCAATCGTTCCCCGGGCAGGGCGCCGGCGAACCGCCCAGCTAGCGTCTCTCGGCGGTCGCCGGCCGGAACACGCATTCCGGAATGGCGAGGTCCATCCGTTGTCCCGGCTTCTCTTCCACCTTCGTCTCGAAGACGCCGTCGCAATCGGTGTCCATCAGGGTGATGTCGAACGGGTACTTCCCGTCCACGTCGATGTTGATGGCGAAGACGATTCCGTTGATGGACACCGTCTCGAACTGGAACCCCCACTCGTCGGCGTACTGCTTGAAGAGGGTCTCCTCCCCCGGCAGCCGCTCCGAGAGGTCCCGCCTCACCCACCCCAGGAACTTCGAGCGCGCCACGACCGGGGTGTCGAACCCCTCGGCGCGGCGCTCGATGCCCCCTCCCTCCCCCCCGTCTCCGGGGGCCGCCTGGGCGGAAGCGGGCGGGGCGGAGAGGGCCGCGAGAGCCAGCCAGCCGCCCAGCAGAAGAAGAGGAACCCAAGGCCTGACCATGCCGCAACCCCACCGGGACCCGTGGCGAGAAGGCCGTCCACAGGGAAAAACCTTGAACCCAGGCCTTCCGGACGGCCTCAAGGTAGCATCCGGGGGAGGGCCAATCAAGACGCCGCTCCCGGCCACCTCCAGCGGCGGGGGAAGCCCCCGTGCGGCGCCTTGACACCCGCGGCTCCCTGTTACACCTTTCCCTGTCTCAGGCCCTCATCGAGGCCGCCCATAGGCTCTCTCGGAGGGGTATTGCCGGCCGCGGCGCCGGTCACCGCCGCAGGAGCATCGTGCGAGATGCAGCGCATCAAGCTTGGCCAGGCGGCGCCCGGCATGGTGACCGCCCGTCCCATCGAGGCGCCGAACGGGCAGGTGCTGTGCGCCAAGGGCACCGTCCTGTCCGAGACCCTCATCGCCCGCCTCCAGAAGATGGACCTCACTCACGTCACGGTCGAGGGCCACCCCGTCGACGACGGCAAGGCCCCCAAGACGCTGGAGGCGGAGCTGGCCGAGCTGGACCGGCGCTTCCAGAGGGTGATGGACAACAAGCTGATGGCCGCCCTCAAGGTGGTGGTCCACAAGCACATCGAGAAGCGCTACGCCCGCATGGAAAGCGTGGAGGCTGCGGCGGCCCGGAAGGGGGCCGGGGCGGAGGGCGGGGCGGAAAACCCGCCCGCCAGCGAATAGGAGCCCGCCGCCTTGACCGTCGACCCAGCCGCCTTCCGGCGCAAGATCGAGAACCTGGACAACCTCCCCACTCTGCCCGGTGTGGTGGAGAAGCTTTCCTTCATGGTCGAGAGCGCCAACATCAGCACGGCCCAGGTGGGGGGCATGATCCAGGCCGACCAGGTGCTCTCGGCCAAGGTGCTCCGGCTGGTCAACTCCGCCTTCTTCGGGTTCCCCGGGAAGATCGGCACCGTCACGCACGCCCTCGTCCTGCTGGGCTTCAACGCTGTGAAAGGACTCGTCCTCACGGCCTCGGTGTTCGACATCATGGCGGGCGAGATGCTCGGCCTCTGGATGCACTCGCTGGGGGTCTCGGTCACCTCGGGGGTCATCGCCCGGCGCCTGGGGCTCAAGGATCCCGAGGAGGTGCAGGTGGCCGGCCTCATCCACGACATCGGCAAGGTCGTTCTCAAGGTGGAGAGCCCGGAGTACTTCGAGGAGATCAACCAGAAGGTGCAGCAGCAGGGGCTCTCCTTCATCGAGGCGGAGCAGGAGGTCCTGGGCTTCGACCACACCAAGATCTCCGAGTGGCTCTGCGACAAGTGGAACCTCCCGGCCGCCCTGCGGGCGCCCATCATCTATCATCACCGGCCGCTCGTGGCCCGCGAGGCCATCGAGGCGGCCGCGGTCGTCCACATGGCGGACGTGCTGGTGCGCGCCGTGGGCTTCGGCAGCGGCGGGGACCCGGGCGTGGCCGTCCTCGACCGCGACGTGGTGAAGAAGCTGGATCTCTCCCTCTCGGCCGTGGAGGAGATCCTGGAAGAGATGGACAACGAGCTCGTCAAGGCCGAGGACCTGATCCCCACCGACTGACTTCCAGCCCTCGGCCCGCGCGGCCCGAAGGGCGGAGGGGCGGCTGCCCTCTTGACTCCGGAAGGAGAGCCGATTGAGCGGCCTGGCCCTCACCGTCCTGGGCTCCGGGGACGCCTTCGCGACCGGCGGCCGCCCCTACAGCAGCTACCTCCTTGAGCCCCAGGAAGAGAGGAAGGGCGAGGCCCGCGGCGTGCTCTTGGACTGCGGCCCCACGGCGGTCCCCATGCTCATGGCCATGGGCTTCGACATGGCGCGCCTCGACCTCATCCTCCTCAGCCACCTGCACGGGGATCACGTCCTCGGCATGCCCATGGTGTTCCTGGACGCCCAGTTCCGCACCAAGCGGAAGAACCCGCTGGTGGTGGCCGGGCCCCCGGGGACCGAGGCCAAGTGCGAGGCCCTCTTCCGCCTCGCCTACGCCGACACCCTCCTGGAGATGGGGCGGCGCTTCGAGGTGGAGTACCGGGAGCTCCCGGAGGGGGGGGAGAGCGAAGCCTGCGGGCTGCGCGTCCTGCCCCGGAAGGTGGTCCACCAGATCCACGAGATCCCTTACGGCTACCGCATCGCCTGGCGGGGCCGCACCCTCGCCTGGACCGGGGACACCCAGTGGGACGAGGCGGTCGTGGACCTCGCCCGGGGCGCGGACCTCCTCATCGCCGAGTGCTTCACGGCGGGCTTCCAGCTCAAGTTCCACACCTCGCTCGAGGACCTGGAGCGGAACCGGGGCCGCCTGGAGGCGCGCCGCATCCTCCTCACCCACCTGGGCGAGACCATGCTGCGGCGCATGGCCGGGGGGAAGCTCCCCTTCGAGACGGCCATGGAGGGCCAGCGGATCGAGGTGTAGGGGGGGAAGTCTCGCAACGTTGTTCATCTGAGGAAGGGCAGTTTGTTTCCCCCTCCCTCCGGGAGGGGGCAGGGGGAGGGAGGTCTCATGGATGGCCTTCCCCCACCCCAACCCTCCCCCGGAGGGGGAGGGAGAAAACCCGCCCCTGCGGGCCATGACGGCTAGCGATCTTTCCCCTGGGACAGCACCACGTCGTAGAAGGAGAGCCGCGGGGGGCCGTCGAAGAGGTCCTTGGGGGTCTGGCCCGCCCGGGCGTGGGCCTTGTGGAAGGCCTCGCTCCCCACCCAGCCCTCGAAGGCCTCCTTGCTCTCCCAGAGGGTGTGGCTGACGTACTCCCCCTCCGGTCCCCGCAGGAAGTGGAAGGCCACGAAACCCGGCACCTCGTGGAGATAGGAGTCCCGGGTCCGCCAGACCTCCTCGAACTCGGCCTCCCTCCCCTTTTTGATCTGGAAGCGGTTCATCGTAATGTACATGGCCGAAGCCTCCCCGGTCCGAATGGCCCCGGAAGGATAGCCCGCTTTCCGCGAAGCCGAAAGGAGCCCCCATGCCCGCGACCGAGCGCCGCGCCCGCCTCATCGTCCCCGATAATCTCCCCTCCGAGGGCATGGCCGGAGGCGCGTCCCACAAGAGCATCGTCACCAAGGGGAAGGACGGCACCGACGTCACCGTCTACTACTCCCTCATCAAGCCCGGCCAGACCCACGCCTGGCACCACCACGAGGAGGACGAGGTCATCTACGTCGTCCAGGGCGAGGGCCGCTACGACATCGAGGGCGGCGCCATCCCCTACAAGGCGGGGCAGTTCATCTTCATGCCCAAGGGCACCCGCCACTGCAACGTCTGCACCGGCAAGGAGGACGTGCGGCTCGTCGCCATCTTCCAGCCCGGGAGGGAGTAGGAGCCGCGAACGAGCCCCATGCCTTCTTCCCCTTCTTCCCCCGAAGCGGGAGCCCCCAGCGCGGGCCTGCGGGAGGGCTGGCCGCACATCGCGTGCTGCTTCCTCTCGATCTTCAGCGCCTACACCGTCGCCTTCATGCTCGGCCCCATGCTCGACGCCATGGGGCGGGAGCTGGGGGCCTCCGTCCCCGCCATGGGGCAGCTCGCCGCCCTCTCCTTCATCACCTGGGGAATCGCCGCCCCCCTCATGGGCCCAGTCTCCGACCGCTACGGGCGCAAGCCCGTCCTCCTCATCGGCCTGGCCGGGCTCGCCCTCTCCTGCATGGCCACCGCCCTGGCCGGGAGCTACGCCGGAGTGGCCCTCTTCCGCCTCGTGACCGGGGTCTTCGGCGGGTGCGTCCCCCCCACCTGCGTCGCCTCGATCGGGGACCGCTTCGCCCCCGGGGCCCGGGGGAACGCCATGGCCCTCGCGGGCTCGGGCATCTCGGCCAGCCTCCTCGCCGGGCTGCCCTTGCTGGCCTGGGTGACCGCCCGGGCCGGCTGGCGGTGGGCGTTCATTATGGCGGGGGTTTCGGGGCTGGCCGCCCTCGCCCTCGCGGCCTGGGCCTTCCCCCCCGCCCAGCGCCAGGCGCGCCCCACGACCTACCTCGGCAGCTTCGAATGGATGCGGGAGCCCGCCCCCTGGCACCTCATCGCCGGGAACGTGCTGGAGCGGGTGCTGGTCTCCCTCTTCCTGACCTACGTCGCCGTCCTCTTCCTGCGGCGGTACGGCGTCTCCCTCTCCTCGGTGGCCTGGCTGCTCTCCGCCATGTCCGCCGGCACCGCCATCGGGGGGCTGCTCGGGGGCCTGCTCGCCGCGCGGCGCTGGCGCTTCCAGGCCATCCGCCTCATGGTGCTCCTCCAGGGCCTCCTCCTCGCCCTCCAGTTCTCGATCCTGCCTCCCCTCGCCCTCTCCGCCGCGGCGGGCTTCCTCTACAGCTTCGTGAGCCAGATGAGCCGCCCCGTGGTGATGGACAGCCTGGTCGGCCTCGCCCCCCGCTCGCGCGGCTCCATCATCGGCTGCTACGCCACGAGCAACCAGCTCGGCCAGATGCTGGGCGCCGCCCTGGGCGGCCTCGTCATCGCCTGGACCGACCTCGAGGGCCTGGGCGCCCTCGCCCTGGCGGCGGGCATCGGGAGCGCCCTCTTCTACGGGAGGCTGCTGAAAGGAAGAAGGGCGGGGGTGGGGGAGGTGGACTGAGGCCCGGGCCGAGCGGCCCCTCGCGCGCGCAAAAAAATCGGGGAAGTATCCGGTATTATCCGCAAGTATCCGGGAAAGGCCCGGCCTCATTGCCTTCTTCCGCCACCGCCGGTCCCACATCCGGCCCTTCTCTTTCCTGCCCATGAGCGGAATCCCCTTGGGGGGCCGAAGCCCCATCGAGGGGCGAAGGCCCCTCCTCTCGCGGCCCCGCTTCGCCAAGGCTACGCCGGGCGAGGCGCGGATCGCCCGCCCCGGGGGCAGTCTAGGGCGGGGACGGGACGGCACAGGTACACCAAATTC
>Ga0156093_1094_pt1 | contig 15163 bp, 15 predicted proteins | sample RifCSPlowO2_02_FD_107746 | JGI IMG/M metagenome (GOLD analysis project Ga0156093, IMG submission 107746) | Candidatus Tectomicrobia bacterium RIFCSPLOWO2_02_FULL_70_19 | reverse complement strand
CGGGCGGGGCCTCGACCCGGGGGGCCGGGGGCGCGGCCGCGCAACCCGCCGCCAGGAGAAGGATCGCCGGAAGGAGGAGCCTGCGCACGCCCGGGGCGGGGGGGGCCACGTCCCTACTTCTCCCCCGGGCCGTTCCCGTTCTCCTCGACCCGGCCGAGGGCGGCGACCTTGTCGCCCGCGTGGAGGTCGATGAGGCGCACGCCCTGGGTGGACCGGCCGATGATGCGAACGTCCTTCGCCGGGAGGCGGATCATCTGGCCCTTGGAGGTGACGAGCATGATCTCCTCCTCGTCCGCGACGCGGCGGACGTTCACGACGGGGCCGTTCTTGGCCGTCACCTTGAGGTTGATGACGCCCTTCCCGCCGCGGTTGGTCACCCGGTAGTCGTCCACCGGGCTCCGCTTGCCGAAGCCCATCTCGGTGGCCGTGAGGATGAGGTCGCCCGGGGAGACGATCTCCATGCCCACCACGCGGTCGCCCTTGCCGAGGCTGATGCCCCGCACCCCGCGCGCGGCGCGCCCCATGGCGCGCACCTTGCCCTCCGGGAAGCGGAGCGCCTTGCCCATGCGGGTGCCGATGAACACCTCGCGGGTGCCGTCGGTCTGGCCGACGCTGATGAGCTCGTCCCCCTCGTCGAGCGAGATGGCGATGATGCCCCCCGCGCGCGGGTGGCTGAAGGCGGTCAGCTCGGCCTTCTTGAGCACGCCGCTCCGGGTGACCATGACGATGTAGCGGTCGGGCTCGAACTTGCGCACCGCCAGCACGGCCGAGACGCTCTCTCCCGCGCCGATCTGGAGGAGGTTCACGATGGCCTTTCCGCGCGCGGCGCGGCCCGCCTGGGGAATCTCGTGGACCTTGAGCCAGTGGCAGCGCCCCTTGCTGGTGAAGATGAGGAGGTAGTCGTGCGTCGAGGCGATGAAGAGCTGCTCGACGAAGTCCTCCTCCTTGGTGCCCATGCCGATGACGCCCTTGCCCCCGCGCCGCTGGGAGCGGTAGAGGCTCACGGCGTTGCGCTTGATGTAGCCGGTGTTGGAGAGGGTGACCGCCATGTCCTCCTCGACGATCATGTCCTCGAGGGCGATCTCGCCGGACTCGTCCACGATCTCGGTGCGCCGGGGGTCGGCGAACTTCTTCTTGATCTCGGCGATCTCGTCCTTGATGATCCGGGTCTGGAGGCCCCGCTCCACCAGCACGCGCCGCAGGTGGGCGATGGCTTTCTGGAGCTCCTTGTGCTCCTCCTCGATCTTCTCGCGCTCGAGGCCGGTGAGGCGCTGGAGGCGCATCTCCAGGATGGCCTGCGCCTGGACCTGGCTGAGGCCGAAGCCGGCCATCAGCCCGTCGCGGGCGGCCTCGGCGGTGCGGCTCTTGCGGATGAGGGCGATGACCCGGTCGATCTTGTCGAGGGCGATGCGGTAGCCCTCGAGGATGTGGGCCCGCTCCTCGGCCTTGCGCAGCTCGTAGCGGCTGCGGCGCAGCACCACCTCGCGCCGGAAGCGGAGGAAGTGCAGCATCAGGTCCTGGATGCCCAGGACGCGGGGCTGGTTGTTCACCAGGGCGAGGAGGATGACGCCGAAGGTCGTCTGCATCTGGGTGTGCTTGTAGAGCTGGTTGAGCACGGCCCCGCCCACGGCGTCGCGCTTGAGCTCCATGACGATGCGCATGCCCTTGCGGTCGCTCTCGTCGCGGATGTCGGAGATCTCGCGGATCTTCTGGTCGCGCACCAGCTCGGCGATGCGCTCGATGAGGCGGGCCTTGTTCAGCGCGTAGGGGATCTCGGTCACGACGATGGTCTGGCGGCCGGTGCGCCCGTCCACCTCGAGCAGGGCCTTGGCGCGGAGCTGGATCTGCCCGCGCCCGGTCGCGTAATAGTCGCGGATGCCCTGCCTGCCGTAGATGATGCCCGCGGTCGGGAAGTCCGGCCCCGGCATGACCCTGAGGATCTTCTCGATGGGGGTCTTCTCGTCGTCGAGGAGGAGGACGAGGACGTCCACCAGCTCGCCCAGGTTGTGGGGCGGGATGTTGGTGGCCATGCCGACGGCGATCCCGGTCGAGCCGTTCAGCAGGAGGTTCGGGACCCGGGAGGGGAGAACGGCGGGCTCGGTCCGCGTGTTGTCGTAGTTGGGAATGAAGTCGACCGTCTCCTTGTCGATGTCCACGAGCAGGTTCTCCGCCAGCTCGGTCATGCGCGCCTCGGTGTAGCGCATGGCCGCGGGCGGGTCGCCGTCGACGGAGCCGAAGTTGCCCTGCCCGTCCACGAGCAGGCCGCGCAGGGAGAAGTCCTGCGCGAGGCGCGCGAGGGCCGGGTAGACCACGGCCTCGCCGTGCGGGTGGTAGTTGCCGCTCACGTCGCCGCAGATCTTGGCGCACTTTCGGAAGGGCTTGGCGTGGCCGAGGCCGAGGTCGTTCAGGGTGGCGAGGATGCGCCGCTGGACGGGCTTGAGGCCGTCGCGCACGTCCGGCAGGGCGCGCGAGATGATGACGCTCATGGCATAGTCCATGAACGAGGTGCTCATTTCCTGCTCGATGCTGACCGAACGGAGGTTGTCCGCCATGCGCTCGCGTGTCTCCTTGGGGCAGCCTCAGACGGAAGCCGCCGGATGGACGTTCGTGCTCCCGCGGAGGGGGCTTCGGGCAGGGTGCGGCCTGCTCAGGATTCTACCACAGGCCCATCCAAAAATATCATAAGAAACAACCACTTGAATGCGGCCCGCCGGTTCCCCGCCTGCCCGGCCGCCCGGGAGGAGCCATGCCACCCAGACCGCGCCCCCGCCGCCCCCTCGCGTGGCCTGGGGCCCTGTGCCTCGCCGCCCTGCTCGCCCTCCCCCCCGGGCCCGCCCGGGCCCAGGAGCTGACCGACCTCATGGACGGCATGAACAAGGCCTTCGGCGCCCTGATCCGCTCCCTCCTGGTGCTCACCGCCCAGAAGAACGACCCCTCGCCCGCCCTGGCCGAGGCGGCCCAGGAGGCCGCCAAGCTCGCCGAGGCCGCCGCCCAGATCCCCAAGTCGGGGGCCTTCCCGGGGGACCCGGCTTTCCTCAAGCTCGCCGGCGAGGCCCTGGAGGCGGCCCGGGCGGCGGCGGCGGCGGCCAAGGAGAAGCGCCTGGAGGGGGCGGTGGCGGCCCTGGTCAAGCTGCACGCGGCCTGCACCGCGTGCCACAAGGACTTCCGCTTCTAGGGGCTAGACGTACCCCTTCTCGCGGAGGGCGGCCGCGATGAGGCCAGCAATCTCCGCCGGCGAGTTGCGGCCGTTGTTGAACACCACGTCGTAGTGCTCCGGGCCGGCCGCGTCCGCCCCGGTGAACTCCCGCACGAAGGACTCCCGCGCCTGCTCCTCGCGGAGGGCGATGGACTCGGCCTCCGGGGCGCTGACCTTCCGCTCGCGGGCGACCTTCTCCGCGCGCCAGGCCAGCGGGGCCACGAGGCGCACGTGGTAGCCCCGGGCCGCCCCGGCGCACGCGATGGCGCCGCCCCGGCCCAGCAGGATGACCCGCCCCGCCTCGGCCAGCGTGAGAAGCGCCTGGGCCAGGGTCTCGTAGGCCTGGTACTCGGTCGGACGGCGGCCCAGGAGCACGTCCACCGTCTGGCGGATGTGGCTGCGCCGGGCGCCCGAGAGGGCGTCCACGAAGCTTGCGGCCTCCCCCTTGCGCGCGGCGATGGCGCCGATGACTTCCTTGCCCATCACCACCCAGGGGGTGGGCTTTGCGGCGAGGGCGTTCAGCCGCTCGGCCAGGCGCTCGGCCAGGGGGACTCCCTGGCACCCGTAGGCGCGGGAGACGGTGACGAAGGGCCCCGGCTGGGGCGCCGCCTCGGCGGAGACGTGCTCGGAGTAGGCGCGCGCCTGCCAGGTGAGGAAGTTCTGGATGCCGGCGGGCAGGGGACCAAAGGCCATGCGGTTCACTCCTCTGAGCCGCCCGCGCGCGGCGGGCGAATCGTTCCGTGGGCCGAGTGAGCGGTTCGGGGTGCTGGGGGCGGGCCCCAGGCGGGCCTAGACGTCGAGGTTCTTGACCTCGGGCGCGTGCCGTTCGATGTACTCCTTGCGGGGCTCGACGGCGTCGCCCATCAGGGTGGAAAAGATGTCGTCGGCCCGGACGGCGTCCTCGACGGACACCTGGAGCAGGGTGCGCCGGCCGGGATCCATGGTGGTCTCCCAGAGCTGCTCGGGGTTCATCTCGCCCAGGCCCTTGTAGCGCTGGACGGCAAGGCCCTTCTGCCCCAGGGCGCGGAAACGCTCGAGCAGCTCATCGCCCCGGTTCACGTCCATCTCCTCCTCGCCCGCCTTGATGGTGAAGGGCGGCTCGCCCAGCCTGGCGAGGGCCTCGGAGGCGGCCCGGATGTTCTTGAACTCGGGCGACTCGAGCAGGAAGGCGTCCACCCGGGTCGCGAGGTCGCGGTCGGCCTGACGGGTGCGGAAGAGGATGCCGCGCAGCTCCCCCGTCTCCTCGTCCTTGCGGACCTGGGAGGCGGGCTCGCCGTCCCCGGGGTGCTCCTCCTTGAAGTGCCGCTTCACCATCTGCTCGGTCTCCTTGAGGCCCTTCTCGGAGGCGAGGATGGAAGGCCCCAGGCCGGGCTCGTCCGCGAGCAGGCGGACGATGCGCCCGTCCATGCCGCGCCGGGCGTAGTGGGCCATGGCGGCCTCGGCGCCCGCGAGGCGGAGGAGGAGCTGGTGCAGGGCCTCGCCCCTGGCGCCGGCGGCCCTCGCGGCCTCCTTCTTGCCGTCCTTCCTCGCCTCTTTCCTGGCGGGGGCCTTCGCCCCGGCCGCGGCCCTCTCCCGGGGGACGCCGTTGGCGGCGGCCGCCACCTCAGCCTCCTCGATGGCGGCCGAGATGACGAAGTCCTCGAAGGTGTGGTCGTCGCGCAAGTAGAGCTCGGACTTGCCGCGCTTCACCTTGTAGAGCGGCGGCTGGGCGATGTAGAGGTGGCCCTTCTCGATCAGGTCGCGCATGTGCCGGTAGAAGAAGGTGAGGAGCAGGGTGCGGATGTGGGAGCCATCCACGTCCGCGTCGGTCATGATCACGATCTTGTGGTAGCGCAGGCGCTGAAGGTCGAATTCCTCCTTGATGCCCGCCCCGATGGCCGTGATCATGATGCGGATTTCCTCGTGGGCGAGCATCTTGTCGAGCCGCGCCTTCTCGACGTTGAGGATCTTGCCCTTCAGCGGGAGGATGGCCTGGAAGTTCCGGTCGCGCCCCTGCTTGGCGGAGCCGCCGGCGGACTCGCCCTCGACCAGGAAGAGCTCGCAGCGGGCGGGGTCGCGCTCGGAGCAGTCGGCCAGCTTGCCGGGGAGCGAGGCGCCGTCGAGGGCGCCCTTGCGCCGGGTGAGGTCGCGGGCCTTGCGGGCCGCCTCGCGCGCCTGGGCGGCGTTGACTACCTTCTCCACGATGCGCCTGGCGACGGGCGGGTTCTCCTCGAAGTAGGAGTTCAGCCCCTCGTTCACCGCCTGCTCGACCAGGCCCTTCATCTCGGAGTTGCCCAGCTTGGCCTTGGTCTGCCCCTCGAACTGGGGGTCGGGCAGCTTCACGCTCAGGATGGCGGTGAGGCCCTCGCGCACGTCCTCGCCGCTGGGGGCGGGGCTGTTCTTGAGGAGGTTGTTCGCCTGGGCGTAGCGGTTGATGCTGCGCGTGAGGGCGCTGCGGAAGCCGATGAGGTGGGTGCCGCCCTCGGTGGTGTTGATGTTGTTGGCGAAGGTGAAGAGCGTCTCGTTGTAGCCGTCGTTGTACTGGAGGGCCACCTCGATGATGGTGCCGTTCTTCTCGCGCGTGACGTAGATGGGCTTCTTGTGGACGGCCTCGCGGGCGCGGTTGAGGTGCTCGACGAAGGAGACGATGCCCCCCTTGTAGAAGTACTCCTCTTTCTTCCCGGAGCGGGTGTCCTCAAGGACGATCCTGAGGCCGCTGTTCAGGTAGGCCATCTCGCGCAGCCGGGCCGAGAGGACGTCGAAGCTGAACTCGGTCATCTCGAAGATCTGGGCGTCCGGCTTGAAGGTGACGGTGGTGCCGCGGGACTGGATCTTGCCCTCCCGCTTGAGGGGGGCCTTGGGCACGCCGCGGGCGAAGGAGATCTTGTGGACGTGGCCGTCGCGGCGGATCTCGCAGTGGAGCCACTCCGAGAGCGCGTTCACGCACGAAACGCCCACCCCGTGGAGACCGCCCGAGACCTTGTAGGCGCTGTGCTCGAACTTGCCCCCCGCGTGCAGCTTGGTGAGCACCACTTCGGCCGCCGAGACCTTCTCGGTGGGGTGGGCGTCCACGGGGATGCCGCGCCCGTTGTCGCGGACGGTGACCGAGCCGTCCTCGTTGATGGTCACCTCGACGAGGTCGCAGAAGCCCGCCATCGCCTCGTCGACGCTGTTGTCCACCACCTCGTAGACCAGGTGGTGCAGGCCCGAGGGGCCCGTGCTGCCGATGTACATGGCGGGCCGCTTGCGGACGGCCTCGAGCCCTTCGAGGACGCGGATGTCCTTCGCGGCGTACCCGCCCGTGCGCGCACTCTCCTTCGCGGCCCTCGCGCGGGGGCTTTCCTTCCTCGTTTTCGTTGCCATGGTCCCTTTCTGCGTCCCTCGGCGCGGGGGCGGCCCTCAGCGCGCGCTCAGGATCCCCTTTTCGATGTGAAAGCGGCCGGCGCCTGCGCCGCCCGCGCGGGAGCCCGGCGCCTCGGTCGAGGTGATGAACACCTGGGCGCCCGTCGCCGCCAGGTGGCCGAGCACGTCCCCGCGGCACCGCTCGTCAAGCTCGGAACTGAGGTCGTCCAGCAGGATGATGGGCTCCTCCCCCCGGGCCGCCCGGAAGCTCCCCGCGGCGGCCATGACCAGGGCGAGTGTCAGGAGCCGCTGCTCCCCCTGGGAGGCCGCGTCGCGGGCCCGCCGCGTTCCCAGGCGGATGCGGAAGTCGTCGAGGTGCGGGCCCCACTGGGTGACGCCCCGCCGCCGCTCCTCCGCGGCCGCCCGCGCGGCACTCTGCGCGAGCACCGCCTCGGCCGCCGCTTCCGGGTCTTCCTCCCCCCCGGCCAGGTGCTCCCAGGTCTCCCCAGAGAGGCCCGTCCCCTCGGCCGTATATTCCACCTCGATCCTCCGGCCCAGGGCCGAAGCGAGGCTGCACTCGAGGAGGGCCAAGTGTCCGCGGAGAGAACCCAAATAGCGCTGCCTGCGGGCGACGATCCGGGCGGCGGACTTCAGGAACCGGCGGTCCCAAACAGCCAATATATCAGAGTTGGCCCCCCCTTTCAAAAGCCGGTTGCGCTCGGCGAGGAGCCGGTTGTACTCCCGGGCGGCGGCCAGGTGCGCGGGGTTCTCGGCCGCGAGCGCCCGATCGAAAAAGGCTCGCCGCAAGGCCGGGCCCTCCTTGACGATCTGGAGGCTCTCGGGAAAAAAGACCGCCGTGTGCACCTGGTCCAGGTAGGATAGCAGGTCCCCTTCCTCCTTCCCGTTCACCCGGTACTTCCGCTCGTGGTCCTGGACCGCGGCCTCCAGCGTCACCCCGGCGGCGGCCCCCTCCTCGCGGCGGAACTCCCCCCGCAGATACATCCCCAGCTGGCCCTCTTCGATCATCCCCCTCCGGGAGGCCCGGCGGAACGACCGCAGCCGCGTGAGGAAATGGATGGCTTCGAGGAGGTTGGTCTTCCCCGCCCCGTTGGGCCCAAAGAGATAGTTAAACCCCGGCGCGGGCTCGAGGGAGAGGGCGGGATAGTTGCGGAAATGTCTCAGCGCAAGGCGCACCAGCCGCACGGGAGGGTTCTTCCTAGTTTCTTGGGTTTGGATCTTTAGGATCAAAGAATAGTAGAAGTAGTAGGGGCTGTGGATTTGTGGGAAGACGTGCAAGTGGCTGATATGCAATTTCTTTTGGGGGCGATGGCTGTGAGGTTCCGGGCACGGAAGGGCGGACGCCGGGCAGGGCCTGCCCGGGAATCCCCAGGGGAGCCGGGCGGCTCATGGGTTTTCCACAACCTTTCCCGGCGTCATACCGAGGCCTCGGTCTTCTCCCTGAGGAGCTGGACGGTGGCGGCGAACTCGGGGTCCTTGCGCATCAGCTCGCGGATCTTGTTGGTGGAGTGGATGACGGTGGAGTGGTCCTTCCCCCCGAAGCGGCGGCCGATCTCGGTGGTGGAGGCGCGGGAGAGCTCTCGGGAGAGGTACATGGCGATCTGGCGCGGAAGGGCGACGGACTGGGAGCGGTTCTTGGACTTGAGGTCGGGTACCCTGACCTGGAAGTGCTCGGAGACGATGCGCTGGATCTGATCGATGCTCGCCGCGCGGGAGGGCTCGCGGATGATGCCCTTGAGGACCTCCTGGGCCATGGGGACGTCGATGTCCGCTCCGTGGAGGGAGGCGTGGAAGATGATCTTGATGAGGCAGCCCTCCAGTTCCCGGACGTTGGAGCGGGCGCGCTCGGCGATGTAGTGGGCCACCTCGGAGGGCAGGGCGAAGTTCTGCTCCGCCGCCTTCTTCTGGAGGATGGCGACCTTGGTCTCGAAGTCGGGCGCGCCGATGTCCGCTGTCATCCCCCAGATGAAGCGGGTCTTCAGGCGGTCCTCAAGCCTCGGCATGTCCTTGGGCGTCTTGTCGCTGGTGATGACGATCTGCTTTCCCGTCTCGTAGAGGGCGTTGAAGGTGAAGAAGAACTCCTCCTGGGTGCGTTCCTTGCCCGCGATGAACTGCACGTCGTCCACCAGGAAGGCGTCGATCTTGCGGTGCTTGCTCCGGAACTCCGCCATGCGGTTGTGCTGGAGGGAGGAGATGAGCTCGTTGATAAAGTTCTCGGACGAGGTGTAGTGCACCCGCGTCCCAGGGCGCGCCTCCAGGAGGCGGTGCCCGATGGCGTGGAGGAGGTGGGTCTTTCCCAGCCCGACGCCGCCGTAGAGAAAGAGCGGGTTAAGGTTGCTCCCCGGGGCCTCGGCGACTCGCAGGGCGCACGCGTGGGCGAACTCGTTCGAGCCGCCGATCACGAAGGTGTCGAAGGTGTACTTCGGGTTGAGGAAGTCGGGCTTGGCGGGCGCGGCGGCCGGGGGGGCGGGCGCGGCGGGGCGAGGCGCCAGCGCCGGGGGGGCGCCGTTCGCGGCGGCCGCCCAGCGGAGCGACAGCGCCTCCCCGCTCTCTTGCCGGAGGATGGACTCGACGAGGCCGCTGTAGCGGGTCCGCAGGGTGTCCAGGGAGAAGGGGTCGGGGGCCTCCACAGTGAGGGTGCCGCCTTCCCAGACGACCGGGCGCGTCCCGGAGAACCAACGCTCGAACGCCTGGGGAGAAACCTCGTCCCGGACTCTTCCCAGGCATTTTGTCCACAGATTCTGCATTGGAGGACCGCCGTCCGAAAAAGCCGAATCGATAGTATGAATTCGGTGCGCCCGGCGCACGATTCTCCCTCGGCCGGGCAACCCAAGGGGCGGAGTGGGAGTCGAGCGCGCTAAGATTTCCACAACCGGGCGGGGCATTGCAAGCTTTTTCCACAGGAGAGGCGCAGAAAGTTTGTATTAGGCTGATTTTTTGTGGGTAACCGGCGCGGCTGGGGACGGTGGGGAGGGAGGACGACTGGCCCTCCAGGGTTCTTGACAGGGGGGAGGCGCAAGGCTAAGGTAGGCGCGGTTTTTCCCAGGCGGCCGGCGACGGCCGCGATTTTGCGCCCCCGGGCCCTGCCCGGCGGCGAGACGAGGCCCAGGCGACGTGAAGCGGACGTACCAGCCGAACCGGAACAAGAGGGTGAAGACCCACGGTTTTCGCCGGAGAATGAAGACCACGGGCGGCCAAGGCGTGCTCAAGCGCCGTCGGACGAAGGGGCGAAAGCGCCTGACCGTATCCGGCTGAAGGGGCGGTTCGGTTCGCCCCTCCGGGGGGACGGGCCGGTGAGCCAGAAATTCCGGCCGCAGATGCGCATCCGCCGGGGGGCGGAGTTCGCGCTCGTGCTGCGCAAGGGCCGGAAGCGGGGCAATCCCCTTTTCACCCTCCACATTCTGCGCACCGAGGGGGCCGCCGTCCGCCTGGGGGTGATCGCCTCGCGCGGGGCGGGCGGGGCGGTCCAGCGGAACCGCGCCAAGCGCCTGCTCCGCGAGGCCTTCCGGCGGCTGCGGCCGGGCCTCCCCCCCGGCTTGGACATGGTCGCGGTGGCGAAGAGGCCGCTTGCGGAGGCGGGGCTGAGCGATGTGGAAGGCGCTTTGCGGGACGCGCTGGACCGGTCGGGCCGGTGAGGCGCGCCGCGGCCCTCTCGCCGCCCTCCTGGCCGGCGCCGCCATGGTCCTTATCCGGGCGTACCAGTTGCTGATATCGCCCTTGCTGCCCGGGCACTGCCGCTTCGAGCCCACGTGCTCGCGCTACGCGATGGAAGCCTTCCGCCGCCACCCGCCCCACAGGGCGCTATGGCTCTCCCTTCGCCGGATCGGCCGCTGCCACCCGTTCCACCCCGGCGGGGAAGACCCCGTCCCCTGACTCGCTCAGGCGGAGACTCCTGAATGGAACGCAACGCCGTCATCGCCGCCGCGCTCTCGCTCGCGGTCCTGCTCGTCTGGCAGTACTTGATCCTCCGCCCCATCGAGGAGAAGCGGGTGAGCGAGCGCCAGGCCCAGCAGGCGGCGCGGAAGAAAGAGCCCGCGGCGCCCCCCCTCGCCTCCCCCGCTCCGGCCCCCGCGGCGCCCCCCGCCAGCGCCGCGGCCGAGAAGAGCGCCGCGGCCGGGAAGGAGGAGCTCGTCCGGGTGGACGCCGGGGTCGCGGTCTTCGAGTTCACGAACCGCGGCGCCGGGCTCGTCTCGGCCCGCCTGACGCGCTACCTCACGGACAAGGGCCAGCCCGTCGAGCTCGCACCGGGCGGGAGCCCGCGCCTGCGGCCCCTCTACTTCTGGGGGGGGCCGGCGGCCGAGCGGCTGAACGCCGCCCCCTTCCGCGTCGAGGGGAGCGCGCCCGCCCTCACGCCCGGGAGGCCCCAGGGGGAAGTCCGCTTCGTCTACCGCGGCCCCGGCGGGCTCGCGGCCGAGAAGGCGCTCAGCTTCCGCCACGGCAGCTACGCCGTCAGCCTGCGGGTGAAGGTGGAGGGCGCCCAGGGCCCCATCGGGATCGCCCTGGGGCCCGAGGCCGGCGGGAGCGACGGCAACACCTACGGGGGGGTGATCGAGGGCCCCATGAGCTACGTGGGGAAGAAGCTCCTCTACGACGCCCCCGAGGCGGGCAAGCCCGTCGCGCACAAGGCGGAGGTGCGCTGGACGGCGCTCCAGTCCAAGCACTTCCTGATGGCGCTCGTCCCGCGCGGCGGCACCCAGGGCGCCGAGGCGCACTTCCTGCGCGAGAAAGACGGGGGCGTGAAGGAGTACGCCGTGGTGGTGCCCCTGGCGGGCGGGGAGGCCGCCCTCGACTTCTACGCGGGCCCCAAGGAGACCGAGCGCCTGGCCGCCCTGAAGGTGAACCTGGAGGACTCCCTCGACTACGGCATCTTCTCCTTCATCTCCCGCCCCCTGATGGCGGTGCTGCGGGCGCTCCACGCCGTCTCGGGCAACTGGGGCGTGGCCATCATCCTGCTCACCGTCCTCGTGAAGATCATCTTCTACCCGCTCACCCACGTGAGCATGAGGAACATGAAGGAGATGCAGAAGCTCCAGCCGCGGATGGAGCAGCTGCGCACCCTCTACAAGGACGACCGGGGGAAGCTCAACGAGCAGGTCATGGCCCTCTACCGGGAGCACAAGGTGAACCCGATGATGGGCTGCCTGCCCATGGTCATCCAGATCCCGGTCTTCTTCGGGCTCTACGAGGCGCTGCTGGTCTCCATCGAGCTGCGCCAGGCGCCCTTCTTCGGGTGGGTGCAAGACCTCTCGGTCCAGGAGCCCTACCACGTCTACACCATCCTGATGGGCGCCTCGATGTACCTCCAGCAGAAGATGACCCCGACGCCGGCCGATCCCACCCAGGCCAAGATGATGATGTTCATGCCCGTCGTCTTCACGGGCATGTTCATCTACTATCCCGTCCCCGTGGGGCTGGTGATCTACTGGCTCGTGAACAACATCCTCTCCATCGCCCAGCAGTACTACGTGAACCAGAGCGTGAAGCCCCCCAAGCTGGCCGTGGGGAGCTGAGGAGCCTTCGCCGTGGCCAAGAGACCGCAGCGGCGCGCGCGGCGGCAGCCGCCGGCGCCGCCGAAGAAGGGCGGGATCCCCCGCCAGGGGCTGGCCATCGCGGCCGTCCTCGCCGTCATTCTCCTCGCCGGCCTGTGGTTCATGCTCGGGGGGGAGAAGCCCCTGCCCGTCCCCGCCCCCCGGACCGCGGACGGGAAGGTGGTGGTGATCGAGTTCTCCGACTACGGCTGACCCTTCTGCGCTCAGGTGCAGGCTGCACTGGGGAGGCTGAGGCTCGAGTTCGCGGGGAAGATCCACTTCGAGGCGCGCGACTTCCCCCTGCGCGACCTCACCCTCCGCGCGGCGGAGGCCGTCCGCTGCGCGGCGGACCAGGGCAAGGGCGAGGAGATGCGCGCCCAGGTCTTCGGGGGGCAGGCGGGCTGGTCCGCGAGCCCCGCCCCGGATCCCATCTGGACGGGCTACGCCCGGGGGCTGGGCCTGAACGTGGAGAAGTGGGGGGGGTGCGTCCGCGCGGAGTTCCACCGGAAGGCGATCGAGGCGGACCGCGACCTTGGGGTCCGCATGGGGGTGAACGCGACGCCCACCATCTTCATCGGGAAGCGTCGGGTGGACGGCGCGGCGGCGTTTGAGAGGCTGGCCGAGATGTTCCGGGCCGAGCTTCAGGGGAACTGAGAGGGACTTGGGCAAGCTCCTGGGCGCCCTGGGGGGGCCGTGGTCGGCGCTGCTCTTCCGGCTGGCGGTGGGCGGGTTCTTCGTGGCGGCCGCCCTGGCCAAGCTGGCCCGGCCGGCCGAGCTCTTCGCCGCCCAGATCCGCTCCTTCGGGCTGGCGCCCGAGGACTGGGCGCTTCCCCTGGCCCGGGCGCTGCCCTGGGTGGAGCTCTTCTCCGGAGGGCTCCTGCTCGCGGGGCTCTGGACCGTCCCGGCCGCCCTGGCGGTGGCCCTCCAGCTCGGCCTCTTCTCGGCCGTGCTGGGGATCGCCCTGGCCGCGGGGAAGGCCCCCGAGGACTGCGGGTGCATCCCGGGCATCCCGGAGTCGCCGGGCCAGGCGCTCTTGCGGGACGCCGCGATGCTCGCCTGGGCCGCCCTCGCCGCACGCGCTCTGCCCGGCAAGCTGGCCGTGGACGGCTGGCTGGCCGGATCGAACGAGGAGGAATAGCGCAATGAGCAGCCGCCGCAAGCGTGATTGGGACGAGCCCGGCTCCGGAGGAGGGGACGGCGAGCGCCGCCGGGAGCCCCGGCCCGACCTGGGCCCGCTGGCGCGGATGTCGGGCCGCGCCCTCCGGCGGCTCATCGAGCGGGTGGACATGGACACCCTCTCCCTCGCCCTGCGCTACGCCGAGGACAGCGTGGTCCAGCGCGTCCTGCGGAACGTCTCCTCGCGGACGGCGGCCGCCCTGCGCGAGGAGATGGAGGAGGGCCCCGCCGCCGGGCCCGAGGACTGCGCCGAGGCCCAGCAGGCGCTGCTGGAGGTGGCGCACGACCTCGAGGAGCGCGGCGAGATCTCCTTCGAGGGCCCGGCGGACGACGCCCTGCCCCCGCTCGGCCGGGAGCTCGAGGGCCGCATCGCGGGCTTCAGCCTCGCCGAGGCCTCCGCCCCGGACGTCATCGCCCTGGCCGCCGGGCTGGCCGCGCGCGGGCGGGAGCACGGCCTGGTCTCCCTGGAGCCCGCCCTGGAGCGGGTGGCCGAGGGCGTCCTCGCGGCGGGCCTGCGGATGGCGGTGGACCAGCTCCCCGTCGAGGAGATCGAGACCGTCCTGGGCCGCCAGATCGACGCCTCGGTCTACGCCCTGGAGCGCAACGCCGAGATCGCCGTGGAGGGCGTGCTCTCCATCCTCGAAGGCGAGGACGAGGAGCGCACCCGGGCGCGGCTGGTCTCCTTCCTCCCCGAGGGCGAGGCCGACTTCCAGCGCATGCCCGAGGTCAAGCTCCCCCCCTCGGCCCAGGCGGCGAACGACATCATCCGCGCGAGCTGCGAGCTGGCCGCCCTGGCCCGGCGGGAAGGCCTGGGGGCGCTCGAAGAGAAAATCGAGCCCCTCCCCCATCCCCTGCTGGCGCGGGGGGTGCGCCTCGCCCTCGACGGGGGCGACCTCGACGAGGTCGAGCGCATGCTCCGGCGCCGCAGCCGCACCCGCGCCGAGCGGGAGCGGCGGAAGCTGGAGACCCTGCTGGAGGGGCTCCTCCTCATCCGCGAGGGGCGCGACCCGGCCTACATCCGCGAGGCCCTCGAAGGGTTCCTCGAAGACAAGGCGTAACGAAAGATCGTCCGCCCGAGGGCGGCGCGGCGATTTTTGTAGGGGCGTTCCATGGGACGCCCCTACATTTGCGTGTGCGGAATCTTCCGGGAGGAAACGCGAATGACGGACCGATCCTCCATCCGGGGGCACGTGGCGATCGTGACGGGGGGCGGGGCGGGCATCGGCCTGGCCGTGGTGGAGCGCTTCGCCGCCGAGGGGGCCAGGGTCGCCGTCCTGGACTTCGACGGGGGCCGGGGCGCCGCCGCCGCGGAGAAGGCGCAGGAGGAGGGCGCCGAGGCCGTCTTCTTCAAGGCTGACGCGGGCTCCAGGGCCGACGCCGAGCGGGCCGTCGCCGAGGTGCTCTCGAAGTGGGGGAAGGCCGAGATCCTGGTGAACTGCGCCGGGGGCTTCACCTTCACCGACCCCTTGGAGGAGCTGGCCGAGGCGGAGTGGGACCGCATCGTGGACTGGAACCTCAAGAGCGCCTTCCTCTGCGCCCAGCAGGCCGCCCCGGCCATGAAGCGGGCGGGCTACGGCCGCATCGTGAACATCTCCTCCCAGGCCGGGCGCGAGGGCGTCCCCGACACCTCCATCCCCTACGCCGCCGCCAAGTCGGGCGTCCTGGGCCTCACGCGCCGGCTCGCCATCGAGCTCGCCCCCCACGGCGTCACCGTGAACGCCGTCGCCCCGGGCCTCGTCCTCTCCCCCCGGGTGGCCGAGCTGCACAAGGACCGCCTGCCCCAGATCTACGCCCAGATCCCCATGCGGCGCGCGGGCGAGGCCGCCGAGATCGCCGACGCCGTCTGGTACCTCTCCACCCCCGGGAGCGCCTACATCACCGGCGTCACCCTCGACGTGAACGGGGGGAGGTTCACGTGCTGAGG
>Ga0156093_1104_pt8 | contig 15370 bp, 15 predicted proteins | sample RifCSPlowO2_02_FD_107746 | JGI IMG/M metagenome (GOLD analysis project Ga0156093, IMG submission 107746) | Candidatus Tectomicrobia bacterium RIFCSPLOWO2_02_FULL_70_19 | reverse complement strand
GATTAACGGATGCGAGATCGAGATGGGCGGCTTCTACTCCTCCTTCGGCGGGACGCAGCGGGCCTTGGGCACCCCGATGGATTTCCGGATGACCTACGACGGCGCGGGGCGGCTGTCCGGGACAGGGATGGGGTTTGGCAAGGAGAAATTCGAGGTCTTCTGGCTCAAGCGGTAAACAGGACGCCTTCCCCGCCCCCCCAGGGCGCTGAACACTTCGAGGAAGGCGCCGGCGGGGCCGCGGAGGATGCGCAGGCGCATGCCGGGCGCTCCTCCGGGACGACATCCCCGGTGCTTCCCCGGAAGAAATTCACGATTCGCTCGGAGATGCGAGCCAGGAGACTCATCCGCCATTCTTGGCCATCAGGAAGCGGCCCACGACGAGGGCGTCCATCTCGGAGGCCATGTAGGTGCGGAAGGCGTTGGCCGGGGTGTTCACGATGGGCTCCCCCCGGAGGTTGAAGGAGGTGTTCAGGACGACCGGGACGCCGGAGGCTGTGCCGAACCGCTCGATGAGGCTGTAGTAGAGGGGGTTGGTCTCCCGGAAGACGGTCTGGAGACGGCCCGTGCCGTCCACGTGGGTGGTGGCGGGGATGGCATCGCGCTTCTCCGGCCGGACGGGAGCCACCAGGAGCATGAACCGCGCCGGGTAGTGCCGGAGGGGATCCTCCAGCTCGAAGAACTCCCCCGCCCGCCCGGCCAGGACCGAGGGCGCGAAGGGCCGGAAGGGCTCCCGGAACTTGATCTTGGTGTTGACGATCTCCTTCATCTCCTCCCGCGCCGGGTTGGCCAGGATGGACCGGTTGCCCAGAGCCCTGGGGCCCCACTCGAAGCGCCCCTGGTGCCAGCCCACCACCTCTCCGCGGAGGAGGCGCTCGATCACGCGATCGATGAGCTTCCCCTCGTCCTCGATCTCCTCCCAGCGGGCGCCCGCCTCCCGGAGCTGGCGGGCCGCCTCGGCCGGGCCGTATTCCTCCCCCCAGTAGGCGTGGCCCATGGGCGGGGAGCGCCGGAGCCCGAGCACCGCGTTGTGGAGGTAGAGGGCGGCCCCGAGGGCCCCGCCTCCGTCCCCGGCCGCCGGCTGGATGTAAAGCTCCCTGAAGCCCGACTCCCGGAGCAGGCGCCCGTTCGCCACCGAGTTGAGGGCCACCCCTCCCGCCATGCACAAGCGGTCGAGCCCCGTGCGGCGGCGGAGCTCCCTCGCCATGTCCAGGATGATCTCCTCCGTCACCCGCTGGATGCTCGCGGCCACGTCGGCGTAGTGCTCGTTCAAGCGGCACTCCGCCTCGTAGCCAGGGGGCTTGGGGCCGTAGTAGGAGGGGTAGCCCGAGCTCCGGGTGAAGAATTTGCTCTCGGGCCTGCGCGGAGGGCCCAGGATCTCGACGAGCTTCGGGCTGAAGCTCTGGGTCGTGGAGCGGTGGAAGGCGAAATAGTCCATCTCCAGCGAAAAGGCGCCGCCGGGGTGGCGGCGCACCGTCTTCCACACCTCCTCCGCGTACTTGGGCTCCCCGTAGGGGGCCATCCCCATCACCTTGTACTCCCCTTCGTTCACCTCGAAGCCCAGGTAGGCGGTGAAGGCGCTGTAGAGAAGCCCCAGGGAGTGCGGAAAGCGCTGCTCGCTCTCGAGGGCGATCTCGCTCCCCCGGGCCCGGCCCAGGGTGGTCGTCGCCCACTCCCCCACCCCGTCGATGGTCAGGATGGCCGACTCCTCGAACGGGGAGGCGAAGTAGGCGCTCGCGGCGTGGGAGAGATGGTGCTCCACGAAGAGGATCCGCTCCAGCGGGATCCCCAGCCGCTTGTGGATGATGCCCTTCACCCAGAGCTTGTCCCCGAACCAGTTGATCATCGCCTCCCGGAACACCTTGAGGGAGCGGGGATAGGTCTGGAGGATAGTCAAGAGGATGCGCTCGAACTTGAGGAAGGGCTTCTCGTAGAAGACCACGTAATCGAGGTCCGCCGCCCGGAGGCCCGCCTTCCGGAGGCAGAAGTCCACCGCCAGGCCGGGGAAGCCGAAGTCGTGCTTCACCCGGCTGAAGCGCTCCTCCTCGGCGGCGGCGACCAGGACGCCGTCCCGCAGGAGGGCCGCCGCGGCGTCGTGGTAGAAGCAGCTGATCCCGAGGATGTGCACGAGGCCCTCAGCCCTGCCGCCTAGCGTCCTGGAGGGAGGCCTTCGCGGCCGGGCGCGGCAGGAACCCCGCTTCCTCCTTCAGCCGCAGGGGATCCTTCCTCAATCGGAAGGGGACGGCCACCAGGGGGAGCAGGAAATAGTAGAGGACCGTGGTGAGGACCAGGGAGTTGAAGCGCGCGATCTTGTGGGCGAGACGCTTCCAGCCTTCCCAAAGGCGCTTGAGGATCGCCATCCGGCTTCTCGGCTAGAAGAGGGTGTAGACGAAGGGCGCCAGAGCGCTCGACTGCGCCAGGAACATGAGGCCGGCGAACAGAAGGAGGACGACGACGACCGGCGTCATCCACCACAGCTTGTTCGCCCAAAGAAAGGAGAACAATTCCCCGATCGTGGCAAGAATGGCCCGGAACATCAAATTTCTCCTGTGCGAAATATTTTCATCCCCGGCTAAGACAATCCCCTGAAACTTACAGGCAAGCCTGGAGGGCTTAGGGACCTTCTCCCCGCTAACCCGGCAGCACGCAGAACACCTCGACCAGGTTGCCGGAGGGATCGCGGAAGAAGAGCTGGCGCATGCCGAGCTTGGCGTTGATGCCGTCCTTCACATGGACGCTCCGGCCTTCCAAGTGCTTCTTCACCCCGTCCAGGTCGTCCGAAGCGAAGGCGAAGTGGGTCTCCCCCGCGCCGGTGCCGGGGATGCGGCGGCTCTTCTCTTCTTCGGGGCGGACCGTGAGGTGGAGCTGGCACCCCCCCGCCTGGAACCACCGGCCGGGATTGGGGAGGGGGGGCCGGGGGACCTCGTAGAGCCCCAGCAACCCCCCGTAAAACTCCCGGGCCTTCTCCAGGTCGTCCACCGCGATCGAGATGTGATGCATTCCCTTCAGCATCGGCTTGTCTCTCTCCGCCTTGGCTTTTCCGAGCCGCCATCATACCATTTCCGGACCAACCGCCGGAGCCGCCGCGCCTCCCGCGCTGGGGAGATCCCCCGGTTCCGCCCGGGGAGACGCGGGGCCGTCAGGCGCCTTCGGGCGCTCGGAGGAAACGATGGGGCCTGGGGATCTGTTCGTCATTCTCGCCGCCGGTTTCTTCGCCACCTATGTGCATCTGGTCCTGGCCCTATGGGCCGGGCGGGTGGGGCTCGCCCGGCTGGACTTCTCCAAGGGAATGGCCCACCTCTGCTTCGGCGAGTCCTACGACGGCCACCCTCCCGTCGCGCTGGGCTTCATCGTCGTGCACCTGAACGGCATGTTCTTCGCCCTCCTCTACGCCTACTGGATCGGGCGCCACCTGCCGGGGCCGCCCCTGATGAAGGGCCTCCTGTGGGGGGCGTGCCTCTTCGCGGGCTCCCAGCTGGTATTCAACCCCTTCGTGACCAGGCTGGGCTTCTTCGCCGCGAAGCACCACCCCCGGGCCTGGATGACGGCCGTGCTCGCCCACGCAGTCTACGGCGCGGTGCTCGGCTGGCTCTGCCCCGTCCTTTAGGGAGCGCCCGCGATCCCAGCCCGTAACGGCTTCCCGCCCCGGCGGGATTTGGGGAAATCGTCCGCTCTTTTCTCTCCCTGAAACACGCCCGAAACATTTCCGAAATCACGAATTCACATTACTGAAATCCCAAAGTAATCCCCCCTGGCGACACTCCTTCCCGAGGGGGGAGGCGCCCGGCAAGTCATTTTCTGATTCAAGTGCTCCGAAAACGTGAGCGTCCTCGGGGCGAGAGCCAGCCCTGGAGGGGGAGGCTTACATTTCAAACCTCTGATTTGTTGGGGGATACACCAGTGGCCAGATCGCAGAGAAACGGCAGAAAGCAGATGACGCGCCGCAGCTTCCTCAAGCTGGGGGCCGGAGCGGCGGCGGGGGCGGGGGTGCTCCCCTTCCTCAGGCACCTGCCCGCCGAGGCCGCCGTCCCGAAGGACACGCTGGTGGTCCTCATCAGCGATGTGCCCAACAGCATGGACATCCACCGCCCGGGCACCAACCGGCCCGGCTACCAGAGCGCCATCAACTTCTACGACCGGCTCCTGACCTACGGCCGCAAGACGCTCCCCGACGGCAGCCTTTCGTACGACTACCGCAAGGTCGAGCCCGAGCTCGCGGAGTCCTGGCAGGCCGCGCCGGACGGCTCGTCCATCACCTTCAAGCTCCGCAAGGACGCCAAGTTCCACGACGGCAGCCCCGTCACCGCCCACGACGTGAAATGGTCCTTCGACCGGGCGGTCTCGGTGGGCGGCTTCCCCACCATCCAGATGAAGGCGGGCGCGATGGAGAAGCCCGCTCAGTTCGCCGCGGTGGACGACCACACCTTCAGGGTCAACGTCGTCCGAAAGAGCAAGCTCATGCTGCCCGACCTGGCCGTGCCCGTGGCGGTCGTCGTCAACTCCAAGCTCGCCAAGAAGCACGCCACCGCCAAGGACCCCTGGGCCCTGGAGTACCTCCACAAGAACTCGGCCGGCGGCGGCCCCTACAAGCTCGAGCGGTGGGACCCGGGCCGCCAGGCGGTGTACGCCCGCTTCGACGGCTGGAAGTCCGGCCCCCTGCCCGCCATCAAGCGCGCCATCATCCGGGAGGTCCCCAACGAGGCCACCCGGCGCGCCCTCATCGTCCGCGGGGACGCCGACCTCTCCTTCGACATCGCCCCGAAGGACGCCAAGGAGCTGCTCGCCGACCCCAAGCTCAAGGTGGTGGGCACTCCCATCGAGAACTGCATCCACGTGTTGTGCCTGAACCTCAAGTTCAAGCCCTTCGACGACGTCCGCGTCCGCCAGGCGGTGGCCTACGCCGTCCCCTACGAGCAGATATTCAAGGTGGCGGCCTACGAGCGCGGGGTGAAGCTCTGGGGGGCCAAGTCCGCCGACCCGAAGACCATCGAGTGGCCCCAGCCCTTCCCCTACGAGACCGACCTCGACAGGGCCAAGGCGCTGCTGAAGGCGGCCGGCCTTCCCAACGGCTTCGAGTCCACCCTTTCCTTCAACCTCGGCCTGGCCTACTGGAGCGAGCCGGCGGCGCTGCTCCTCCAGGAGGGGCTGGGCAAAGTAGGCATCAGGCTCAAGATCGACAAGATCCCCGGCGCGAACTGGCGGACCAAGGCCCTGATCGAGAAGGCCCTGCCCGTCCACCTCGAGAACTTCGGCGGCTGGCTGAACTACCCGGAGTACTACTACTTCTGGTGCTACCAGTCGGGGCGGCTGTTCAACTCCTCCAGCTACAACAACCCGGAGGTGAACAGGCTCGTGGACGAGACGCTGGACGCCGAGGTGGGAAGCCCCGGCTACGAGGAGAAGATCAAGAAGTTCCTCCAGATCGGCATGCGCGAGGTGCCGCGCATCCCCCTGTACCAGCCCTACCTGGAGGTGGCGATGCAGAAGAACGTGGAAGGGTACGAGTTCTGGTTCCACCGCCAGCTCGTCGTGAAGAAGCTCAAGAAGGCCTGAGAGGCCGTGGTGCGTCCTGAACGAGGAGGGGGAGGGACGCGATGCGAAGCGGAACCTTGACCCTGATCGGCCGGCGCCTCCTCCAGGCGGCGCCGGCCGTGATGGGCATCATCGTCGTGACGTTCGTGCTGACCCGGGCGCTGCCCGGGGACCCGGCCGTGTTCTTCGCCGGCCCCACGGCGGACGCCCAGTCCATCGCCCAGATCCGGAAATCCCTGGGGCTGGACAAGAGCTGGCCCGAGCAGTTCTGGATCTACCTCCGCGACCTGGCCCGCGGCGACCTCGGGAAAGCCGTCAGCACCGGCCAGCCCGTCCTCCATGAACTCGCGACGCGGCTGCCTGCCTCGCTGGAGCTCACCCTGCTCGGGCTGCTCTTCGCCGCCGCCGCCGCCATCCCGCTGGGGGTGCTGGCGGCGACCCGGCCCGGCTCCTGGGTGGACCACCTCTGCCGTCTGCTGGTGACGGCGGGGGTTTCGCTCCCCACCTTCTTCACCGGACTGTTCCTCGTCTACATCTTTTACTTCCTGCTGGGAGCGGCTCCCGCCCCCCTGGGAAGGCTCCACATCGCCCTCGTCGAGCCGGCGCGCGTGACGGGCTTTTTCCTGATCGACAGCCTGCTCGCGAGGGATTTCGAGGTCTTCCGCAGCGCCCTGGCGCAGCTGGCGCTCCCCGCCTCCACCCTGGGCATCTTCGCCCTCGCCCCCCTGGCGCGCATGACCCGGGCGGCCATGCTGGGGGTGCTCTCGAGCGATTTCATCCGCACCGCCCGGGCCGGGGGGCTCACGCCCTGGACCGTGCTGTGGGTGTACGCCTTCCGCAACGCCATGCTGCCCGTGCTCACCACCCTGGGGATGGTGTTCTCGTTCCTCCTGGGGGCAAACGTCCTGGTGGAGAAGGTCTTCGCCTGGCCGGGCATCGGCTCCTTCGCGCTCGAAGCCCTCGTCGCCTCGGACTACGCCGCGGTGCAGGGCTTCGTCCTGGCCATGGCCCTCATGTACGTCGCCCTGAACCTCGTGATCGACGTCCTCTACACCCTGATCGACCCCCGGGTCGGAGTGGAAGGGTGAGGAACCCGGCCATGGGGCGGCACTGGCGCCACCTCCGCTACGTGATGGGCGAGAACCCCATCACCCTCTTCGCCTTCTCGCTCTTCTTCGGGCTGGTCCTCGTGGCGATCTTCGGCCCCGGCCTCGCCCCCTACGACCCCCTGGCCAGCGACGCGGCGAACACCCTGAAGCCCCCCTCCGGGGCCCACCTGTTCGGGACGGACGACCTGGGCCGGGACGTGTTCAGCCGGGTCGTCGTCTCCACCCGGCTCGACCTCGCCATCTCGGTGGCGGCGGTCTCGCTCTCCTTCGCGTTCGGGAGCCTGGCGGGCGGCTGCGCGGGCTACTTCGGCGGGGCGGTGGACCGGATGGTGGGCCGTTTCGTGGACACCATCATGGCCTTCCCCCTCTTCGTCCTCGCCATGGGCATCGTCTCGGCCCTCGGGAACACGGTGGAGAACATCGTCTACGCGACGGCCATCATCAACTTCCCCTTCTACGCCCGGGTGGCCCGGGCGGAGGCGAGCGCGCGGCGCGGCGCGGGCTACATCGAGGCGGCCCGGCTCTCCGGGAACGGCCACGGGCGCATCCTCCTCTTTCATCTGGGGCCGAACATCCTCCCCCCGATGATGGTCCAGATCTCGCTGAACATGGGCTACGCCATCCTGAACGCGGCGGGCCTCTCCTTCATCGGGCTGGGGGTGCGCCCCCCCGCCGCCGAGTGGGGCATCATGGTGGCCGAGGGGGCCAAGTTCATCGTCTCGGGCGAGTGGTGGCTGGCGATCTTCCCGGGCGCTGCCCTGATGCTGGCCGTGCTTTGCTTCAACCTGCTCGGCGACGGCCTGCGGGACCTCTTCGACCCGAGGACGCGGACATGAGCGGGGAGCGCCTCCCGCTGCTGGCGGTGGAGGGCCTCTCCCTCGAGTTCCGCACCCGCTCGGGCACCGTCCGCGCCCTCGAGCGGGTGAGCCTCGACGTCCAGAAGGGCGAGATGCTGGGCGTCGTGGGGGAGAGCGGCTCGGGCAAGTCGGTCATGTCCTACGCTATCATGGGGATCCTCGATCCCGCGGCCGAGGTCACCTCGGGCCGTATCCTGTTTGGGGGGATCAACCTCCTGGAGCGGACGGAGAGCGAGCTCCAGGAGATGCGCGGCCGGGAGATGGCCATGATCTTCCAGAACCCCCGCTCGGCGCTGAACCCCATCCGCTCCGTCGGGAGGCAGATCGAGGACGTGCTCCACCGCCACGGCAACGTGCGCGGGGAGAAGATGCGGGAGCGGGCGGTGGAACTGCTCCGCCAAGTCCGCATCCCCGATCCGGAGCGCCGCTTCCACGCCTACCCCTTCGAGCTCTCGGGCGGCATGTGCCAGCGGGTGCTCATCGCCATGGCGGTCGCCGCGGCCCCCTGGCTCCTCATCGCCGACGAGCCCGTGACGGGGCTGGACGTCACCACCCAGGCGGTTATCATGGACCTCATCCAAGACCTCGCCCGGAGCCGCAACATGGCCACCATCCTCATCACCCACGACCTCGGGCTCGCCGCCGAGCACTGCGACCGCATCGCCGTCATGCACGCGGGCCATGTGGTCGAGGTGGCCGGGACGGGACGCCTCTTCCGCAGCCCCCGCCACCCCTATACCGCCAAGCTCATCGGGGCGACCCCCCGGGCGGACCGGGGCCTCTCGGGCCTGGCCTCCATCCCCGGCGGGCTGCCGGACCTCCGGGCGGCGCTTCCCCCCTGCCGCTACAGCGCGCGCTGCGAGCGCTATGCGCGCCAGTGCGACCTCGGCCCCCTGCCCAGCCGCGAGCTGGCGCCCGGCCACCGGGTCGGCTGCTGGAACCCCATCGGATGAGCCTGCTGGAAGTCTGGGACCTGACCAAGAAGTTCCCCGTGCAGGCGGGCGGCGCGGTTGCCCACCTCAAGGGCACCTTGCGCCGACTGCGGGGGGAGGGCCTGGAGACGGCGGACGGGCACTGGCTCCACGCGGTGGACGGAGTGTCCTTCCAACTCGAACGGGGGGAGAGCCTGGGGCTGGTGGGGGAGTCGGGCTGCGGCAAATCCACCCTGGCGCGCCTTATCGCGCGGCTGCACGACCCGACCTCGGGCGTCATTAATTTCGAAGGGGAGGACATCGGAGCGGTGCCGGCGAGCCGCTTCGTCCGCGCGAAGCAGCGCCCCCGCATCCAGATGGTGTTCCAGGATCCGGACGAGAGCCTGAACCCCGCTCATACGGCCTTCTCCTCCATCGCCGACCCCCTGCGCCGCCTGGGCGGCATGCGGCCCGGCGCGGCGCTCCTCCAGCGCGTGGAGGCGCTCGCCGCGATGGTGGGCCTCCCGGGGGAGCTCCTCGCGCGCTTCCCCCACCAGCTCTCGGGCGGGCAGAAGGCCCGGGTGGGGATCGCCCGGGCCATCGCCCTGGAGCCCTCCCTGCTCGTCCTCGACGAGCCCACTTCGGCCCTGGACGTCTCGGTCCAGGCGGTCATCCTCCACCTGCTGGAGGACCTGAAGCACCGCCTGGGGATGAGCTATCTCTTCGTCTCCCACGACCTGAACGTGGTGCGCCTGCTCTGCCAGCGGGTGCTCGTGATGTACCTGGGCAAGGTGGCCGAGACGGGGCCCACCGACGAGCTCTTCGAGCGCCCCGCCCATCCCTACACCCGGGCCCTCGTCTCGGCGGTGCCCGCCATCGACGCGGGCGACCGGAAAATCCGCCTCCACTTGGCGGGGGAGCCGAGGAGCCCAATCGACCCCGACCCGAACGTCTGCCGCTTCTACGGGCGTTGCCCCAAGGGCGAGGCGCGCTGCGCCCGCGAGATGCCCATCTTGCGGCGAGTCCCGGGCGGGGCCGAGGCGGCCTGCCACTTCCCGGAGCCCCACCCCCGGCCCGCCGCAGCCCGCCTCGCATGAGCCCCTGGCCGCCGGAGACGGGAAGCCTCGACTTCACCACCCTGCGCGCCCTCTACCAGAGCGGCTCCCTGACCCCGGGGGAGGTGCTCCGGGCCGTTCTCGGCCGCATCGCCCGCCAGGGAGAAGACAAGGTCTGGATCTGCCGCCTCCCGGAGGCGGAGGTGCTCGGCCGAGCCGATGCGCTGGACGCCCTGGCCCCCCGGGGGGGGCGGCGAGCCCTCTCGGAGCTTCCCCTCTTCGGTCTCCCCTTCGCCGTCAAGGACAACATCGACGTGGCCGGGCTCCCGACCACGGCAGGCTGCCCCGCCTACGCCTACACCCCCGAGCGCACCGCCCCCGCGGTGGAACGGCTCCTGGCCGCGGGCGCGGTGCTGGTGGGGAAGACCAACCTCGACCAGTTCGCGACGGGGCTGGTGGGGGTGCGCTCCCCCTACGGGGTGGCGCGCAACCCCTTCGACCCCCGCTACGTGCCGGGCGGCTCAAGCTCGGGCTCGGGCGTGGCGGTCTCGGCGGGGCTGGTGAGCTTCGCCCTGGGGACCGACACCGCGGGCTCGGGCCGGGTTCCGGCGGGCTTCATGAACATCGTGGGGCTGAAGCCCACGCGCGGCTTGGTGAGCACAAGAGGGGTGGTGCCCGCCTGCCGCTCGCTGGACTGCGTCTCGGTCTTCGCCCTCACCGCCCCGGACGCCCTCCGCGCCCTGGAGCTCATGGCGGGGGAAGACCCCGAGGACCCCTACTCCCGCCCCGTCCCCTCCGGTACTTTCGCCATGACGCCACCGCGCGGCCTGCGCGTTGGAGTGCCCGGGCGGGGCCAGCGGGAGTTCTTCGGCGACCGGGAGGCGGAGCGGCTGTTCGGGGAGGGCATCGAGCGCCTGGAGAGGTTGGGGCACCCGGTGAGGGAGGTCGATTTCCTGCCCTTTCGCGAGGCGGCGGGGCTCCTCTACGGGGGGCCCTGGATGGCGGAGCGCCTGGCGGCCGTCGGGGAGTTCATGGACAAGAACCCGGAGGCGCTCCACCCCGTCACCCGCCGGCTGATCGAGGGCGGGCGGCGCTACTCCGCCGTGGACGCCTTCCGGGCCATGTACCGCCTGGAGGGGCTGCGGAAGGCGGCGGCGGCGCTCTGGAGGGAAATGGACGCGCTCGCCGTTCCCACCACGGGCACCGCCTACACCGTCGCCGAGGTGGAGAAGGACCCCATCGGCCCCAACAACAACCTGGGGCATTACACCAACTTCGTGAACCTGCTCGACCTCTCGGCCGTCGCGGTGCCGAACCGCATGGACAGCCGCGGGCTCCCCGCCGGGATCACCTTCGTCGCGCCCGCCCTCCGCGAGGGGCTCCTGTGCGCCCTGGGGGATACTTTCCACCGCGCGGGCGGCCTACCTCTCGGAGCAAGCGCGAACGCTCTGCCCGACGCCCGGTAGGCCGCTTCCCGTGGTTGCCACCCGCAGCCTTTTGGGAAAGAATCCCCCACCTTCTTTCCAACAGCGGGAGCCGGTATGGATAAGCCCGATTTCGTCTGGGAGAATCTCTCCGCCGGCATGGTGGTCGGGGAGCGGGAGATCACCGTGACGGCCGAGATGGTGGCCGCGCACTGCGGGGCTGTGGGCGCGGATCGCGCGTGGTACCGGGAGGAGTCCCCCTTCGGCGGCCCCATCGCGCCGCCCATGATCTTCATCAACGACCTCCTCGCCATCTACGACGAGAACTTCCGCCGCTTCGGGACCATCCACGCCAAGCTCGCCTACCGCTTCCACCGCCCGGCGCGGGTGGGCGAGCGCGTCCACCAGAGGGTGACGGTGAAGGACCTTTACGTCCGGCGCGGGAAGGGCTGGATCGTGAGCGAGCTGCTGGTGCGGGGGGAGGGGGGGGACGTTGTCTGCACCTCGCTTCACACCTCGGTCCTGAGCCTCACCCGTGCGCGGGAGGGATGATGAGCCAAGGTCTTCCCCGCCCCGCTGACCTGCGCCCGGGCGACTCCCTGCCCCCCCTCTACCGTGAGATCGGCTGGGAGGAGATCCGCCGGTTCAACCGCTACGTGACGGGCGGAAACGATACCAAGAACATCCACACCGACGACGAAGTGGCCCGCCGGGCCGGCCTCCCCCGGGCCGTCGCGGCGGGACGCCACCCGGTGGCCTTCATCGCGGAGTGGATGACGGACCTCCTCGGGGCGGGCTTCCTGGCCGGGGGAGAGATCGAGGTGACCTTCGTGAAGCCCATCTACCCGGGGGACAGGCTCCAGCTGACCGCCACTGTCAATGAGAGGGCAGAGGAAGAGGGGGGAACCCGCCTTCTCTTCGAAGTGGCCCTGCTGAACCAGGAAAATGTCCCCGTCACCGTGGGGAGCGCGAGCGGACTCCTGCTCTCCCGCTAGCCCGGTTTTCCGCCGGGCCGCCCGGACCTTTTCCGCATTCCCGCCGAGCCGAACCTCCCTTCTGTTGGGACCGTTTCTGACCCCGCGAAAAATGTAATAGAATATTCAAATAGGTCCCCGTCCGGAGGCGGCATGAGGCGCAGTGGACGTTTGGCCGTCCCGTGCGGGCGAACCCTCCACCACCGGAGCCGGAGGCCCAGCCGGGGCGCGCGCTCCCGGTCTCCGGTGGGCGGCGAGTGACCGGAGGTCTGCCTTGAGAATCTTCCCGTCCCTCCTCTCTTCCCCGAGGCTTTTCCGCTGGGTCGGGGTGGGCGGCGTCGTGTGCAGCCTCCTCTTCCCGATGGTCGCCGGGACCACCTCCATTTGGATCATGAAGAACGTGACGGCCGGCAACGAGGCCCGCCAGCTGGCCGATCATTTGCGGGCGGAGTTCTGGGACCGCCTCGTGCCGGAGGATCTTCTGCCGCCACTCTCCCCGAAGGCGATCTCCGTCCTTGAGTATTTGTTCCACCGCTCTCCGCTCTCCCGGGCAGAAAACCTCAAGGGCCTGCGGCTGTGGAGTGCCGAGGAGAGGCTTCTCTGGACCTCCGAACCCGGCGCCAAGACGAGCGCTCCTTCGCCGGACGGCTTCCGCGAGGCCGTCCAGCAAGGTTTCGCCTTCCGGCTGGAACCGCCCAACACTTTCCTCTCCGCTTTCCGGCGCGATTCCTCTCCACTTCGCCTTGTGACTTGGGTGGCTCTCGTGGGAATGGAGGGGGAACCTCCCGGGACCCGGTTCCGGTTCGTGGCCGAGGTGCTCTCCGAGCCGATCAACCTGCCGGAAGAGATCGCCTTGTACGAAGGGCGAATCTGGCTGATCAGCGGATCGCTGGGCCTGGTGGGGCTGGCCCTCATCCTCCTGAGCTTGTCGTTCCTGAGACGCCTGCACGGCACCGTCTCCCGGCAGGCGGCCCGCGGGCTGCTCACCAACAAGATCGCCCGCTCGCTCAGCGCGGACCTGGAGCCGGAGCGCCTTTTCCGCAACATCCTCCAGGAGATCCGCCAGGTCATCCCCTGCGACCGCATCGTGATCGCGGGCGTGGACCCTTTCACGAGGGAACACTGCTTCTGGCACGTGGAATTCTCCCTTCCCGTGCCCCCGCCCCGCCCGGACGAAACGCGGCCGACGGGAGAATGGTTCCTCAAGCACGTGTACGCCTCCATGCGCCCGGCCAACTTCACCGACCTGGAGAAGGTGGACGCCAGCTGGGCCAAGCGCCTCCTGAAGGCGGGGCTCCACAGCACTTTCGTCCTGCCCATCTGCCAGGACGAGGGGGAGGGACACTTTTTCGTCCACCTGGGCCTGTCGTGGACGCGAAAGGAAGGGGTGGACTCCGAGGGGGAGGAGCTTCTCTCCTCCCTCGCGGGCCACTTCAGGTCGGCCGTCCGGAACACCACCCTCTTTCAGAAGGCCGAGCGGCGCGCCTCCCGGCTGGCCACCCTCAACCTCCTCAGCCACAAGGTCGCGCAGAACATCGACCTCCAGGAGACCCTGGATACCATCGTCCATGCCGCGGTGGAGCTCCTCGGGGGGGACATCTCCCGGGCCTTCCTCCTCGACGAAGAGACGGGCGTGCTGATCCCCCAGGCCCACGCGGGACGGCTCCCCCCTCCATCGCTCCCCCACGGAGTGCTGAAGTTGGGACAGGGCATCCTCGGCCGGGCGGTGGAATCGGGAGAGCCCTCCATCCTCCCAGACGTGCAGCAGGAGCCCCAATGGCTGCTGGCCGACTGGGTGCGGGAGAACGGGCTCCATTCTTACGTCGTCCACCCCCTCCGGCTCGGCGGGAAGCCCTTCGGAGCCATCTATTGCCTCTCGACCAAGGCCGGCTTCTTCACCCAAGAAGACCTCGAGCTGCTGGGCGCGTTCTCCTTCCCGGCCTCGATCGCGATCGAGAAAGCCCGCCTCTTCGCCGAAACCCAGCAACGGGCCCTTCGGCTGGAGCTCGCGGGTGAGATTACCAAAGGTCTCGCCTCCACCCTCCGGCCCGAGGAGCTCTTCCGCACGATCGTCCGCGAAATCCGCCGGGCCGTTCCCTGCGAGCGCTGCGTCATCGGCTCTCTCGATCGGGAAACCTACCGCTTCCACACTTGGCACTTCGAGTCGGAAGTCGGGCTTCCGGTCCGCGAGCAAGTCTTCGACGACGAGGGCACATGGTGGGATCAGGAGGTCTACGAGTCCAAGCGGATGATCAACATCCCCGACATCGGCTCCATCTCCCACCGCCGGGCGAAGGAGATGCGGAGCGCGGGGCTGAAAAGCGTGCTGGTCATGCCCATCCTCCAGGACGGGGAGTGCGCCGCCCACATCTTTCTGGCGAGCGTGCGCGAGGCCAACTTCACCCGGAGCCACGAGCGGCTTCTCGCCTCCCTCTCCGACCACCTGGGCATGGCCATCCGCAACGCCATGCTCTACCAGGCCTCCGAGGACAAGACCTCGCGCCTCGAGATCACGGGCGAGATCGCCAAGGTGGTCAGCTCGTCGCTGGAGCCGGAGGAGATCTTCCGCACCATCACCCGCGAGATCCGCCGCGCCATCCCCTGCGAGCGATGCGTTATCGCCACGATCGACGAGGAGAACGGCGAGCGGGTCTACTGGCATGTGGATTCAGACGCCGAGGCAGAGTCCCTCCCGCCGGAGAAGTACGAGGAGGTCACACGGCGCCTGCGCCGGGAGGTGTATGAAACCAAGCGGCCCTATTACATCCCGGACATCGTCCGCGCGCGCGGAGCCGGAGACCGCCTGGCGAAAGCGGGATTCCGGAGCACGCTCATCATCCCTATCCTCCAGGGCGACCGCTGCGTTGCCCACCTCTCCGTTTCAAGCATGCGGGTGAACGCTTTCGCCAAGGATCACGAAGACCTCCTGAGCGCTATCGCCGGCCACGTCGGGCCGGCCATCCGAAACGCAAAGCTATACGGAATGGCGGAAGAGCGTGCTTCGCGCCTCGAAGTCACCGGCGAGATCGCCAGGGCGGTCAGCTCCTCGCTGGAGCCGGAGGAGATATTCCGGACCATCACCCGCGAGATCCGCCGCGCCATCCCCTGCGAACGCTGCGCCATCGCCTCCGTCGAGACGCCGGGCCCGTTCACCTCATACTGGAACATCAACTCCGACATCGAGATGGCCCCCCCCACGTACCAGCAGGCCGAGGAGATCCGCAGCGTGCTCATCAAGCACGTGTACGAGGACCTGAAGCCTTACTACGTCCCGGACATCGCCGCCGAGCGCGGCCCGGAGGACCGCCTCGCCCGCGCGGGCTTCCGCAGCACGCTGTTCATCCCCGTCTTCGACGGAACCGCTTGCATCGCCCACATCGCCGTCTCAAGCACGCGCAGCCACGCTTTCCCGGCCGGGCAGCACGCGCTCCTCACCTCCATCGCCACACATGTCGGGCTGGCCATCCGCAACGCCAAGCTCTACCGGACGGCCGAGGAGCGCGCCTCCCGC
>Ga0156093_1115_pt2 | contig 15728 bp, 17 predicted proteins | sample RifCSPlowO2_02_FD_107746 | JGI IMG/M metagenome (GOLD analysis project Ga0156093, IMG submission 107746) | Candidatus Tectomicrobia bacterium RIFCSPLOWO2_02_FULL_70_19 | reverse complement strand
CGTTCGGCCGGGTGTCCTCCGAGGTGGGCATCGCCATGATGCTCGGGGGGAACATCGAGGGCTACACCCGCACCCTCACCACCGCCATCGCCCTTGAGAGCATGAAGGGGGAGTTCGGCTTCGGGGTCGCGCTCGGGACGATCCTGATGGCGATCGTCATCGCGGTGAGCTTCGCCGCCCGCGCGCTGCAGAGGTCCTCATGAGCGAGGCGTTCCGGCTGGAGGGCGTGCGGGTGCGCCTGGGGGGAGTCCCCGTCCTGGAGGTGGAGGCGCTCGCCATCCCCGCCGGGGCGGTCACCCTCCTCACCGGCCCGAACGGCTCGGGGAAGACCACCCTCTTGCGCGTGCTGGCAGGCCTGCTGGCTCCGGAGCGGGGGAGCGTCGTCCACATGGGGGCGCCCCTTCCCTTCGGGAAGGCGGGCCTCCCCCACCGCCGCCGCGTGACCATGCTCTCGCAGTCGCCCTTCCTGTTCAGCGGGAGCGTGCTCTTCAACGTGGGCTACGGCCTGCGGGCGCGGGGGGTGGAGCGGGACGAGGCGGAGGAAAGGGCGCGGGCGGCGCTCGAGGCGGCGGGCCTCGCCCATCTCGGCGTGCGGAGCGCCCACGCCCTTTCGGGCGGGGAGCGCAAGCGCGTCGCCCTGGCCCGGGCGATGGCGTGCGGAGCCGGGACCCTGCTGCTGGACGAGCCCACAGCCGAAGTGGACCGGGAATCCGCCGAGCGGCTCCGGGCGGACATCGTCTCTTCCGCGGCGACGGGCAAGACTCTCGTGGTGAGCACTCATCAGGCCGAGTGGGGGAGGGGGGCGGCCGAGGGAGAAATCCGGCTCGAACATGGGCGGGTGGCTCCATCCCCCGGGCCTCCCGGCTTGTGATACCATCTCCCTGTCTCGAAATGAGACGCCGTCATGCATGGCCGGAGGGACGGGGACGGTGGGGATCTGGAGCGTCGCGGGACTGTTTGCCGGCGTGTTCCTGGCCGGCTGGCTGGCGTATGAGGAATGCCCCGCCCAAGCCGATTCCCACGAGACCCATCCCCTGACCCGGAACGAATGCGCGGCGGTGCGGGAGATGCTGGAAGAGGGCGTCCCCATCGGGCCGGGCTGGCGCATGTTCGAGTCGGCCTTCGAACCGGGCGCCCAGGGGGTGAGCGGGCGGTTCTGCCGGCTGCTCGCGGTGGGGACCGGGGAGCACATGGAGGGGATGAAGGTCCGCTCCGCCGCCGACATCGCCGATTACGTCGCGGGCACCCTCCGGAAGGCGGACTGGGCCGAGGGATCCTTTGCGCGGAGGTTCCGGGCCGAGGGCCAGGGGCGGAGGGTCTTCGCCCTCGAGAAAGGGCGGGCCGTCTGCCGGGTGACCCTGCTCTCCCACCCGGTCCGGGCCGTGGCCGGGCAGGACGCGAAGAAGGGAGATAAGAATGCCCCCGCCGCCCTGGCCCCCCACCAGCGCGCCTACTGGGTCGGGGTGGACTGCTTCAAGCACTGAGCCTGCCCGCCTCGCCCGGCCCGCCGAAAGACGAAATTCCTTAACACTTTATCTTTCAGTCTTCCGCGATTTCTTCTATAATCGAATCCTTGAAGTCCAGCGTTGGGAAGCGACCGTCGGGATTCCGCCCCATCTGTTCGCGCAGGGGATGGCGCTGTGAACTGGACCCCGAAGCTTGTCCTCGGAGCCGCTGTACTGCTTGCTCTCGTTGCCGGTTCTTCCGAGAGCGCGCCGCCGGCCGAATCCGCGAACCCCTCCCTGTTCCCCGTCTCCGCTCCCGTGGCCGCGCAGAAGGAATTCTGGGTGCGCGTCTTCGCCCGGGTCTCCACCTCGGAGGTGCTCATCCACGACGAGGAGAACCTCCGGGTGTACTCCACCCTGCGCCTCGGCGCCCCCTGGGACGGGCGACGGGAGCAGCGCATGGCCATCCGGGCCGAGCGGCAGAAGCACGAGGCCGTCCTCCTCGCCCTCGCCGAGGGCGGGAGCCTTCCTCCCGGCGCGGAGGCCCTGGCCGGGCGCCTGCGCAAGCAGCTCGCCGGCGACTCCCGCCAGGAGGTGTGGCGGGCCGCCTACAGCGTCCGGGCCCAGCCCGGGCTCAAGGAGAAGTTCCGGGAGGGCTACATCCGCTCGGGCCGCTACCTGCCCCGCTTCGAGGCCGCCTTCCGCCGGCGCGGACTCCCGCTGGAGCTCGTCCTGCTCCCCCACATCGAGAGCGGCTTCGAGGAGCGGGCCTACAGCAAGGCCCGCGCGGTCGGGATGTGGCAGTTCATCCAGCCGACGGGGCGCCTCTTCATGCGGGTGGACGGCGCCGTGGACGGCCGGCGCGACCCCTTCATCTCGGCGGAGGCGGCTGCCGGGCTCTTGAGCCTAAATCATAAGGAGCTCGGCACCTGGCCGCTGGCCCTCACCGCCTACAACCACGGCGCCCACGGCATGCAGCGGGCGGTGGCCGCGCTGGGCACGCGCGACTTCGGCGCCATCGTCAAGGGCTACCGGGGGCCCCACTTCGGCTTCGCCTCGCGCAACTTCTACGGGGAGTTCCTCGCGGCCGTCCACGTCCACCGCCGCGTCGCGGACTTTTTCGGCCCCCTGAAGCAGGATCCGCCCGCGCGCTTCGACGTCTTCCACGTGCCCCAGCCCATGCCGCTCGACGACCTCGCTCGCCGCATCGGCCTTCCGCGCGAGGCCCTGCGCCCCATGAACCCCGCCCTGGGCTCTTGGGTGGCGCGGGGCCGGGGCCACGTGCCCCGGGGCTACCCCCTCCGCGTCCCGGCGGGCCAGGGAGGGCAGGTGGCCCACGCCTTCGCCTCGGGCGGGGCCCGGCCCTCCGCCCCGGCGGAACGGGACGGCGCCGGCTGGGCCTTCGTCGCCCCGGGCGACACCCTGAGCGCCATCGCCTCGCGCCACAAGGTGAGCGTGCAGGGCCTCATGGCCGCGAACGGCCTCCAGGACGCCCTCATCCATCCGGGGGACCGGCTGCTCGTCCCCCGGGGCGCCGCTGGGCAGAAGGTCGAAGTCGCGAGGAAGGCGGCGCCCGTCCAGAAGAAAGAGGAGGAGGCGCCCGTCCAGGCGGCCCAGGGGAAGGAAGGCCCCGCCGCTCCCCGCGTGGCCGTGGTGGCCCGGGGGGACACCCTCGACGAGATCGCGCGCCGCCACGGGGTGAGCGTGAAGGACCTCATGGCCGCAAACAAGCTCCGGGGCGCGCTCATCCATCCGGGGGACCGGCTGGCCCTCCCCGGGCAGGCCGCCCCGGCCGCGAAGGAAGCAGCGCCTGGCCAGGTGGCCGGCGCGAAGGCGTCTCCTCCCGAGGAAGCCCTGGTCCCGCCCGCCGCCAAGGCGCCCGAGGCGGCGAAGCCGCAGGAGGTGGAAGAGAAAAAGGCGCCCGCCGAACCGGAGGAGGAACTCCGGGTGGCCCGCGCGGACCAGGCGCCTCCCATCGATTGGCTGGAGGGGGTGGCGGAGGAGGAAGAGGCCGCCGGGCAGCCGCCCGTCCGGACAGCCGCCCTTCAACTCCCCGCGGAGAAAGCCGAGCCCGGGGCCGCAGCCCAGCCCAAGGCCCGGGCGCCCGCTTCCCCCATGCGCGAGGAGGCGCTGCGCGAGGCGCTGGCGGTCTCGGCCACCGGGAAGGATCAGATCGGCAAGGTGCACATCCAGGAGAACGAGACGATCAGCCACTTCGCCGAGTGGCTCGAGGTGACGCCGGACCGCCTCCGCCGGCTGAACGGCCTGCGGCAGGGCCGCGCCATGCCCATGGGGCGGGAGTTCAAGGTGCCGCTCGACCGGGTGTCGGGCGCGGATCTCCTGGAGCGGCGGCTCTCCTATCACCGGAGCGTGAAGGCGGAGTTTGATCGGAAGTACGAGATCTCCGGGACAGTCCTCCACAAGCTCGCCCCCCGGGAGAACGTGTGGACCCTCGTCACCCAGACCTACAAGGTCCCGCTCTGGCTGGTGCGGGGCTACAACCCGGGCAAGGATCTCCGCCGCCTCGTGGCGGGGGAGGAGATCGTCGTCCCCCTCGTCAAGCCGCGCTGAGCCCCGCGGGGCGTCCTTGTCCCCCAGGGCGCTTTGGTTTATAGGAAGGGTCCGCCCTGCGGGGCAGTTGGAAGAACGGTCTTTTGCCGTTTTTTCGTCTTCCTGATCATTGTCAAGGCTGGCGGTGCCGCTCTTTTGTGGAGGCGGAGTCGTGGAGATCACGGTCAAGCGGGAGACGCTGCTCCGCGCCCTCCAGATGATGCAGGGCGTGGTCGAGAGCCGCAGCAGCGCCATGCCCATCCTCCAGAACGTCCTCATCGAGACCGACGGCAAGAAGAAGTTCCGGGTGCTGGGGACGAACCTCGACATCAGCCTCAAGGGCGCCTTCGAGGCCGAGGTCGGCAAGGCGGGCAAGGTCACTCTGAACGCGCGGCGCTTCTTTGACATCGCGCGCGAGCTGCCCGAGGCCGACGTGCGCATGGCCGAGGAGCAGGGCCAGTGGGTGCGCGTGACCTGCGAGCGCGCGAGCTTCCGTCTGCCGGGGCTCCCCTCCGCTGATTTCCCCAGCCTCCCCGAGGCGAAGGGGGCCGAATCCCACAAGCTCCCGGCCAAGACGCTGGGCGACATGATCCGCAAGACGATGTTCGCCATCTCGCAGGACGAGACGCGCTACACCTATAACGGCGTCTTCATGGAGTCGGATGAGGGGAAGCTGCGCCTCGTGGCCACCGACGGCCACCGGCTCGCCCTCATCGAGCGGCCCTGCCCGGGGCTCAGGCTGGGCCGCGGGGTGATCGTCCACAAGAAGGCGCTGGGAGAGCTGGTGAAGCTCCTCCAGGGATCGGGCGAGGAGGTGGCGGTCGTCCTCACCCAGAACCACATCCTCTTCCAGACGGAGGGCGCGGAGCTCTCGGCCCGGCTCATCGACGGGGAGTTCCCCAAGTACCGCCAGGTCATCCCCAAGCACGACGTCAGCCCCATCCACACCGACCGGGAGGCGCTGGTGCGGGCGCTCAGGCGCGTGTCGCTGCTCTCGAACGAGACGCGCATGGTCAAGTTCGTCTTCCAGCCGGGCCAGCTCACGCTGACCACCAACGGCTCGGAGGCGGGGGAAGCGGAGGAGGTTCTGGAGTCGGACTACGGCGGGGAGAAACTCGAGATCGGCTTCAACTCGCGCTACTGCCTGGACGTCCTGAGCATCCTCGATGAGCCGAAGGTGCGCTTCGAGCTGAAAGATTCCCTCAGCCCCGGCATCATCACGCCCGAGGGAGCGGAGGGATACACGTACGTCGTCATGCCCATGCGGGTGTAGGGGGCCCGTTCCGACTAGACAGCCCGGATGGCCGGTGGTATCGTCCGGCCCCGTCGGGAAACGGTAGTATCGTCTGCCTGTATGTAAGATAATCATAGCACAAGCGCGAGCGTCCACGCGCGTTGCCGCCAGGTCCCGGTTCCTTCAACCGGGCGTGTGTTCGGTGGGAGCAAAGAGGGTGAAGTCCGAGATGGCGAACGGAAACCGCCCCGCGCCGCGGGGCACGAAGGCCGGCAAGGGCGCCGGCCGGAAGAAAGGCACGGTGCAGATCCCGGAGGTCCGGATCGGCGAGAGGGTCCGCGGCCTCCGCAAGAAGAACGGGTACTCCATCCAGAAGCTCGCGGAGCTCTCGGGCGTCTCGCCCGCGGGCATCTACAAGATCGAGACCAACGGCATGGTCCCGACGGTCACGACCCTCTTGAAGCTCGCCGTCGCCCTCGAGCAGCCGGTGAGCTACTTCGTGGAGCCGGGCGAGGACCTCCCGGAGGTCCGCTGCATCCGCAAGGGAGAGCGCACCCTGCTGGCGAGCGGCCAGGAGGGGCGCACCGAGGTGGTCGCGGAGCGCCTGCGGGGGGGGCGGCTGGAGGCCCTGTTCCGCACCCTGGAGGCGGGCGCCCGCAGCCGCGCTCCCCACGTCCAGGCCGGCTGCGAGAACCTCGTCTACTGCCTGAAGGGGGAGCTGGCCGTCCGCCGGGGCGAGGAGTCCTACCCGCTCAAAGAGGGCGACTCCCTCCACTACCAGGCCAGCGGGAAGGTCATGTTCGAGAACGCGGGCCGCGCGGCCGCGCAGTTTCTCGTCGTGCATGGCCACCCGACGGCCAACTGAGGGTGCTCCCGGGCCCGGGGGAGGCTCCCGGGCCCGAGGCCGTCCCCTGATCCTCCGGGCGCCCGCCCCCGCGGGGGTCCCCCGGGGGGGCCCCTCCGCCCACGCCCGGCCTTGAGAAGCCCGTTCTCCCTCAGCGCCGAGGAGACGAGCCCGCGCTACTACGGCTGGCTCGCCGTCGGGGTCACGTTTCTCACGATGGCGACGGGCGGCGCCGTCGTGGGCACTTTCTCGGTCTTCTACGTCTCGTTCCTGGAGGAGTTCGGCTGGTCGCGCGCCGACGCGGCCCTGGGCTTCTCCTTCTCGATGGTGACGTTCGCCCTCTCGGCCGGGGCGATCGGCTGGCTGATCGACCGCTGGGGGCCGCGCGCCGTCATCCCGTCCGGGGTGGCCGTCCTGGGGGCGGGCCTCGCCCTCATGTCCACCGTCCGCAGCCTGGGGACGCTCTACCTCTACTACGGCTTCGTGGTGGCGCTCGGCATCACCCTCATCGGCTTCGTGCCCACGAGCACGGTGGTGAGCCGGTGGTTCCGCCGCCGGCGCGCGACCGCCATGGGGATCGCCCTCTCAGGGCGGAGCCTGGGCGGGCTGGTGATGGTGCCCCTCTCGGCCTTCCTCATCCGGGCCTACGGGTGGAGGAGCGCCTACCTCATCCTGGCCGCGGGGATCACCCTCTTCCTGCTCCCCCTGACGGCCGCCCTGCACCGCGCCCCTCCCCTCCCGCCGGAGGAGCGCCCCGGCGCCCGCGGGGAGCCCCCCGCTCCCGCCGAGGGGCTCGGCGGGCCGGCCTTCTGGTTCGTCTTCCTGGCGGGGATCTTCCACAGCGTCGGCTTCAGCATGATCGGCCTCCACCAGGTGGCCTACCTGGTGGACGTGGGCCTGAGCACCCTCGCGGCGGCCTCCCTCATCGGCATGCTGGCCGCGCTCCGCACCCTGGGCGGGCTGGCCGGGGGATGGTGCGGGGACCGCATGGGGCGGACGGCGGCCTACTTCGCCTCCTGCGCGGCGAGCCTGGCGGGGGTGTTCTTCCTGATGGGAGTGAGCGCCGAGCGCTGGCCCTTGGCCTACCTCTTCGTGATCTTCATGGGCCTGGGCGAGGGGGCGCGGGGGATCACATTCCTCTCCATCAAGGCGGACCTCTTCCCGGCGCGGAGCTTCGGCCGCATCCTGGGCTTCAGCCAGGTGGGGGCGGGGCTGGCCGCCGCGGTGGGGCCCTGGCTCTCGGGCTACATCCACGACGCGCTGGGGAGCTACCGGTACGCCTTCTGGGTGGTGGTGTTCGTGGACGTGCTCTCGCTCGCCACGGTGGCGGCGGCCGCGCGCGGGGGGCGGGCCCCCCTTACCCGGGGGGAGAGGCGGGAGGGCGCCTAGGCCAGCTTCTTCTCGCGGAGCAGCGAGACGACGAGGTCGATCATGGCGTCGTGCGGGAAAGTTTCCGTGTTCAGCACGGCGTGGTAGAGCTTAGGGTCCGCGAAGTCCACCCCGAAGAAGTATTCCGAGAAGAGCTTCTGGTCGCGGTCGGTGCTCTTGACGATGTCCTCGGCCGCCGAGCGCGTCACGCCGCCGCTGTCCATCAGCTGGCGGATGCGCGCCTCCTTGCTCCCCACCACCCGGACGTGGAGGGCGTCGCGCCGGTCCTTGAGGAGCACCTGCCCCCCCCACCCGCCGACGACGATGCCGCCCGCCTTGGCGGCCTCCTCCATCGTCTCCTTGAGCGAGCGGCGCAGCGTCTCGGAGTTCACCCCGAAGAGGCGCTCGATGACGTTGGGCGGCCGGCCCTCCATGCGGTCGAGGTCGATGTCGAGGCCCCGCTCCCGGCAGCCCCGGGCCAGCTCCTCGCGGAAGACGAACGCGTAGCCCAGCCGGCCGGCCAGGTGGCTTCCCATGGTCATGCCGCCTGTGCCGTATTGCCGGGAAACCGTGATGACGGCCATGGGGGGTCTCCTTCGCGGTGGGTCAAGCGTCCCGGCCGGCCGGGGGCCCCTCCGCAGGGCCCTCGGCCCGGGGCGCCGGCCGGCGGTCGTGGTTCCCCTCGGGGCGCTCCTGCGCCGCGAGGCGCAATTGCTCGATCGTGAAGCCCTCCAGGGCGGATCGCCGCCGCCGGCGCATTTCCCCGAAGAGGCGCTCGCCGCCTGGGAGCGGGGCGGGAGGGAAGAGATCCCATGCCTCCACCGCCGGGATGCTGGCCGGGTGGCGCCCCAGCAGGAGGCGGCCTCCCTCCCCGGCCTCCAGCAGGAGCCCGTGTGTTTGGAGCCGATCGAGCACAGTTTCCAGGATTTCCGGGCGGGCGTCCAGCCCTTTTTCCACCTCCTCCCGGCCCAGGAGCGGTCCCTCGCCCGCCGAGCGCATGGCCGCCTCGGTCAGGATGCAGAGGGCCAGCTCCGCCGGGTCGGAGGCGGGCGCCCCCTCCCCCGCCCCGGCCGGCGGGCGGCGCCCCTGGGCCAGGGCGGCCAGCTCGGCCGCGTAGAGGAGGGTGCACCAGGCCAGGTAGAGCCAGACCATGAGGATGGGAAGCTGGGCCAGGGCGCCGTAGATGGCCTCGTAGCGGGAGAAGCCCACCTGGAAGCGCACGTAGGCCCACTGGAGGAGGAACCAGGCGGCCCCCCCCGTCACTCCCCCCCAGGCCGCCGCCCGGGCGGAGACGCGGGTGTTCGGCATGACGACGAGGATCCAGGCGAAGAGCAGGATGGCCCCGAGCAGGGGGGTGAGCTTCAGGGCCAAGGTGGCGGCCTCCGAGAAGAGCCAGATCCCGCCCAGGAAGCCGAGCCGCTCCCTGAGCTGGAGGAGAGCAATGCCGCTCATGGTGATGCCGATCAGCAGGGGGCTCAGGAAGAGGATGGCGAAGTAGTCGGTGAACTTGCGGACGAAGGAGCGCTGCCGGCGGGCCCCGAAGATATCGTTCAGGGCCTTCTCGACCGTGCCCAGGGTGAGGGCGACCGAAAGGAGGAGGCCCCCCAGGCCGGCGGCCCCGAGGGTCTTGGCGTTCACCTGCCGGACGTAGCCCACCACCTGCCCGTAGAGGCCTGGGTCCGAGGCGGGGAAGTACTGGAGGAGGAGGAAGGAGAGGAGGTCCTCCTCGAAGCCCAGCCCGCGCATCAGGGAGAAGGCGAAGGCCAGCACGGGCACGAGCGAGAGGAGCGAGGTGTAGGCCAGCGCGGCGGCCCGGAGGTGAGCCTGGTCGGAGAGGAAGAGGCGGAATGCTAGAATGGGCAGGCGCAGCAGCGGGGGCGCGGCCCGGCCGGACTCGGCGGCGCGCGCCTCGGCGGCGCGGGGGGCTGCGCGGCGTCCATCCATCCATGCCTCCGGGCTGCGGGTGCGGGCCAGGGGATGATCCCAGGAAGGGCGGGGGCCCCGCAAGGCCCGTCTTGAGGGGGGGAAGCGCCGTGATCCCGGCCGAGGAGCTCCTCACCCGCCTCGGGGTGCACACCCCGCTCTACGCCGCGAGCGGGCGCCACGTCTTCGCCGCCCTGAACGACCGCGACCGGGGCCACTTCTTCGCCGTGGATCGGGAGAAGGGGAACTTCCTCTGGCGGGTGGAGAACGCGGCGGGCTGGGTCATCGCCCCGCCCCTCATCTGGGAGGACCTCTTCATCGTGGGCACGAGCACGGCCGGCATGCGCCGGCGCGAGGAGGGGGGCGCCTTCGCCCAGGTGGACTGGCGGCGGGGAGGGGCCCTCTACGCCTTCGAGGCGGGGGACGGCGCCGTGCGCTTCTGGGACGAGCGCACCGGGGTGGTGCGGGAGACCCCGCGCGTGGAGGCGGGCGTCCTCCTGGTGGAGGGGGAGGTGCGCTCGGGCGGCTTCAGGGACGAGGCCCCCTGGTCCGCCTCCGCCCAGGTGGAGAGCCGCTTCGCCCTGCCCTCGGGCCGCCTCCTGGGCCGCCGGGTGCGCGGGGAGGCGCCAGAGGGCTACTTCCGTGGCGAGCCCGCGCCCGCGCGGTGGTCTTGACCTTTACTTCTTCTTCCCCTTCAGCTCCTGGGCCATCTTGAGGGCGTTCACCCCGACGTTCCCGTAGCGGTACCAGCGCTGGTACTCGGGCATCTGCACGAGGGGGGCGGCCTTCTCGGGGGTCTTGGCCTTGCGCAGGGCGGCCTGGGTGCGGTCGCGCAGGTGGAGGAGGTATTCCCGGCCCTCCTTGATGGCGGCCTTGGGCTGCGAGGGGAGCGGCCCGTGACCGGGCACGAGGCGCTTGGCCGGGAACATGTCGAGGATGTCCATGGCGGCGATCCAGTTGGCGAAGTTCCCCAGGCGGTTGACGGGGAGGGTGCGGTTGTCCACGAGGTCTCCCGTGAAGAGGATGCGCTCCTCGGGCATCCACACCACCGAGTCGCCCAGGGTGTGGCAGTGGTCGATGTAGATCATCTGGAAGGTGCGCCCGCCGTAGCGGATGGTGATCATCTCCTCGAAGGTCACCTGGGGGGGCGCGATGTGGAGCTTGCCGATGAAGGGGGTCACGTCGGGGCCCCGGCCCGCCATCTGCTTCACCCAGATGCCCGCCTTCTCCTCGCGCTCCATCTCCTGGGTGATGAGGTCCACCCCGAAGGAGACGGCTCCCCTCTCGTGGTAGTAGCCGTTGTCGGAGGTGTGGTCGAAGTTGTGGTGGGTGTTGAGGACGAGGCCCACCGGCTTCCTGGCGAGCTTGTGCGCCCCGGCGAGGAACTCTTTGCGCACCCGGATGTCGTTGTCGACGATGACGGGCTTCTCCTTGGTGAGGATGAGGCCGAAGTTGGTGGCGCCGTTGCCGCCGACGTAGACGTGGACTCCCTTGGCGGCCTGGACGAAGCCTTTCGTCTTGGCGGGACCGGGCAGGACTTTCGGGGCGCGTGCCATCGGGCTCTCCTTGCAGGGGGCTCGGGGATGCGGCTATCTTGGTGCCGGCGAGGCCCAACCCTATCAAAGTGCCCCGGCCCGCACAACGCCCCGCCGCGCGCCCCCGCCTCTCGGGGAGACGACCCGTGATCGAGATCACCCGCCGGGAGGAGTTCTGCGCGGCCCACCGCCTGTTCAACCCCGCCTGGTCCGCCGAGCGGAACGAGGCGCTCTACGGCCTCTGCGCTAACCCCCACTACCACGGCCACAACTACGCCGTCGAAGTCACCCTGCGCGGGCCGGTGGACCCCGAGACGGGCATGGTCTTCGACCTCGCCCAGCTTAAGGGCCTCATGCGCCGCCAGGTGGTGGAGCCGCTCGACCACCGGAACCTGAACGAGGACGCCGCTCCCTACCTCAAGGGCCGCATCCCCACGGCGGAGAACATCGCCCTGGCCATCTGGGAGCATCTGGCCGAGCACCTGCCGCCGGGCCTGCTGCACCGGGTGCGCCTGTTCGAGAACGAGCGCAACTTCGTGGACTACCTGGGGGAGGGCTGAGGTGCCTCCCGGGAGCCCCAAGAGGCTGGCGGGCAAGCGGGTCGTCCTCACGGGGGCCTCGCGCGGCATCGGCCGGGCGGCCGCCCTGCGCCTCGCCCGGGCGGGGGCCCAGGTGCTGGCCGTGGCCCGGGACGCCGAGGCCCTGGCCTCCCTCGCCTTCGAGTCCAAGCCCCTCCCGGGCCAGGTCTTCCCCCACAGCTGCGACCTCACTTCCGAGGGGGAGGTCGAGGCCCTGGCCGAGGTCGCCGCCCGGAGGCTCGGCGGGGTGGACGCCCTGGTGAACAACGCCGGGGCGGGCGTCTTCCGGGAGCTGGAGAAGCTCGCCCCCGGGGACTTCGAGGCCACCCTAGCCATCTGCCTGAAGGCGCCCTTCCTCCTCATCCGGGCCTTCGCTCCCCACTTGGAAGCTTCCGGCGGGGACGTGGTGAACATCTCCTCCATCTGCGCCGTCACGGGCTTCCCCGGCGCTGCGGCCTACTGCGCCGCCAAGGCGGGCCTGGAGGGGATGTCGCGGGCCCTGGCCGAGGAGCTGCGCCCCCGGGGCATCCGCCTGAGCGTCCTGCGCCCCGGGGCCACCGCCACCGGGATGTGGAAGGACATTCCGGGGGAATTCGACACCGGAAGGATGATCCCGCCCGAGCTGGTGGCCGAGTCGCTGGAGTTCCTCCTGTCCCAGTCCCGGAGGGTGTGGACGGAAACCATGGTGGTCCTTCCCCCGGACGGCCGGATCTAGCCCTCGCCGGGGAGGATTGAGAAATCCCCTCGTTTTCACGATAATATGTGCCAAGGTTTGAAATGGCAGGGGATAGCCTCGCGGGGCCGCTCTGAGGGGCGGGGTCCGGGGTACTCCCCCGCCGCGGACGCGCCTTGAAGGGGAGTGTGAGCCGCCGTGGGAACCATGATCGGCATCATCGTGGGCGGAGGGCTGATGTTCTACGCCCTCATCACCTCGGGGGGAATCGGCATCTTTTGGGATCCCCCCTCCGTTATGATCGTCTTCGGGGGCACGGGGGCCGCCATCCTGATGAGCTACCCCCTCCAGCGCGTGGTGGGGGTGTTCAAGGTCATGCGCAACGTCTTCCGGCGGGAGATCTCGGACGCGGGCGCCTACATCTCGGCCATCGTCCGCCTCGCCCACAAGGCGCGCAAGGAATCCATCCTGAGCCTCCAGCAGGACGCCACCAACGTCAACAACCGCTTCATGCGCATGGGCCTGCAACTGATCATCGACGGCCAGCCGCCCGAGCTCGTGCGGGCCGTCCTGGAGACCGAGCTCGAGAGCCTCCTCTCGCGCCACGAGGAGGGGGCCCGCATCTTCAAGGCCATGGGGAAGTACGCCCCCGCCTTCGGCATGATCGGCACCCTCATCGGCCTCATCGCGATGCTCAGGTCCATGTCGGGCGGGCTTGATGCCCTGGGCCCCGGCATGGCGGTCGCGCTCATCACCACCTTCTACGGCGCATTGTCGGCCAACATGCTCTTCCTGCCCGTCGCGGACAAGCTCGCGGGGCGCTCGGAGAAGGAGGTGCTCCAGGTCCGCATCGTCATCGAGGGTGTCCTGATGATCCAGGAGGGCATGAACCCCCGGCTCATCGAGCAGCGGCTGAACGCCCACCTCGAGCCCGAGCAGCGCATCCAGCACTTCGAGCGCATGATGCGCCGCGAGAAGCAGGAAGCCCAGCAGGCGGGAGGATAGGCCGTGGCCATCCAGCTCAAGAAAAAGCAGGAAGAAGGGGGGGTGGACGAGTGGATCGTGACCTACGGCGACATGGTCACTCTCCTCCTCACCTTCTTCATCCTGATCGTGGCCATGTCCACCCCCGACAAGAAGAAGATCGAGCAGGCCTTGAAGTCCATCCAGGGCGCGCTCGGCACCGCGGGCGTCACGGCCGAGATGGCGATGATGAGCGAGAAGAAGTCGGAGGCCTCGTTCCAGAACCTGGGGAGCCAGGTGAAGAACCTGGTCCTCGAGGGGAACCTCCAGGACGTTGTGGACGTCAAGATAACGGAGCGGGGGATCGTCCTGAACATGACCGGGGGGGTTCTCTTCCGCGCCGGCTCGGCCGGGGTGGAGCGGGGGTTCATGCCCTTCCTCCTGGAGCTGGCCCAGATGCTGAAGAAGCTCCCCTACAAGGTCCTGGTCGAGGGCCACACGGACGACTCCCCGCCTCCCCCACAGGGCAGTTATCCCTCCAACTGGGAGCTCTCGGCGGCGCGGGCGGCCGCGATCGTGCGGGTGCTGACCCGCGAGGGGGGGGTGGAGCCCGAGCGCTTCTCCGCGACGGGCTACGGGGAGTTCCGCCCCCTCTTCGCGCCCACCCCGCAGAACCGCCCGAAGAACCGGCGGGTGGAGGTCATCATCTCGCGCGAGGGCTTCAGCGGCTGACGCCCTGCGGGCGGCCGGCGAGGGGGATCCATGGCGGATGAGCCGTTCCGGGAACAGTTCCAGGAGACGTTCGGCAAGCGGGGAGTGGCCGACCGCTCCTACACGCGCGTGTCCGTCTCCTTCCCCGTGCGCTTCATGCCGGTCTCGAAGGAGGAGGCCGAGCGGCTCCGTCAGGTCTACATCCAGCGACCCTCCCGGGAGCGCGGCGAGACGGTTTCCCTCTCCACCCCCCACGCCCCCGCCTCCCAGGCCACGCCCGGCACGGTGAGCGCGGCCATCCTCGCCCAGCTGGAGCGGATCGAGCGGAAGCTCGACCGCCTCCTGAGCGCGCAGGCGGCGGGCGGGGAGCCGGGCAAGGAGAAGAGCCTCGAGGAGGCCCAGTGCATCGACCTCTCGGGCTCCGGCGTCCTCTTCACCTCGAAATGGGCCATGGGGAAGGGGTGGTACCTCAAGCTCGTGGTGGACGTCCCCGAGCCCCAGGGCTTCTCCGTCGTGGCCCTGGGCCGGGTGGTGCGGGTGGACCAGGAACCGACCAGCAACCTCTACGTGACCGCCTGCCAGTTCGACGCGATCCACGAGGAGGACCGCGAGGAGCTGATCGCTTACATCTTCAAGCGCCACCGCGAGCTCGCCCAGATGCGGCGGGGCCAGGACCAGGACGAGGGAGAGCAGAAAGAGGTTTAGCCGGGAGAAGCGATTCGATGGCGGCGGAAGAGAAATTCGAGGAACTGGGCAAGGAGAGCAACCAGAAGCGCACCGCTGCGCGGACCGAGGAGCGCTTCCCCGTCGAGTTCGAGCGCGTCTCCGAAGCCGACGCGCGCGGCCTCGAGCGCCTCTACCTCGCCAAGCGCACCGCCGAGCGCGAGGACGTCGCCGGGGCCGCGGGGGACGACCTGGGTGACCAGTTCACCACCATGGGCGCCACCCCGGCCCAGGTCCAGATGTTCCAGCAGACGGTGCGCCTCATCCGCCAGCTCGAGGACAAGGTGGACCAGCTGCACGCAGCCGTCACCGGCAAGCCGCTGAGTGCGGCCAAGCGCCAGAAGGCGATGTGCATCGACCTCTCCTCGGGGGGCATGCGCTTCATCACCGGCGTCCCCCTCGCCAAGGGGGATCACATGAAGATCGTCATCCCCCTTCCGCCCCCCCACCCGGTCACGGTGAGCGCCGTCGGCAAGGCGGTCAAGATCTCGGAGGTCCGCCTCGCTTCGGGGAAGAAGGCCTGCGAGGCGGCCATCCAGTTCACGGCCATCAACGAGCAGGACCAGGAGGAGATCGTCTCCTACAGCTTCAAGCGCCAGCGCGAGATGGCCTACAAGACCACCGGTCCCGCGGAGGGCGAGGACGAAGAGGAAGAAAAAAAGTAGCCGCCCGCCCCCGCTCCAGGCTCATCCAGCCCCGTTTTCAGTCCCGGCCGCACCCTCGCCGGGCGGGCGCGCCTCGCCCGCCCGGGGGAGCAGGCGCGGAGAGCGTCCCATGGCCACCGTCCGGATCGAGAACCTGGGGATCGAGTACGAGGGCGAGACGGGGTGGAACCTCCTCGAGTGCGACCTCCTCCGGGAGGTGGACCACCCCCACGACTGCGGGGGCAACTGCGCCTGCTCGACCTGCAAGGTAGCCGTGATCTTGGGAGGGGAGAACCTCTCCCCCCAGGGCGAGGATGAGCGCGACACCCTGGACGCCTACGGCTGGGACCCGGACGCCTTCCGCCTCGCCTGCCAGTGCGTCATCCAGGGCGGGGGAGAGATTGTCATCCGGCTGCCCGATCCGGAGTAGCCCCCCGCCGCTCCGCCCGATCCCAGGCCCGCAGCACCGCGTCGAAGCTCACCCCTCCCTTCCGGATCAGGGCGGGACGCTCCCCCCGCAGGTCGGCGACGGTCGAG
>Ga0156093_1153_pt2 | contig 16088 bp, 15 predicted proteins | sample RifCSPlowO2_02_FD_107746 | JGI IMG/M metagenome (GOLD analysis project Ga0156093, IMG submission 107746) | Candidatus Tectomicrobia bacterium RIFCSPLOWO2_02_FULL_70_19 | reverse complement strand
CTCGGGCGGCTTCACCGCCCGGTAGGCCAGGATCTCCTCCTCCAGCCGCTCGTCGAGGGCCGGCTCGGCCGCGTCCTCCGCTTCCTCTTCCTCAGTCTCCGGCGCGGCCTCGGCCAGCCGCCCGGCCTCCCGGCCCGCCTCGCGCTCGCTCAGCTGGACGGGCACGGCGCCCTCCTCCACCCCGCGGGCCTCGAGCCGCCGGAGCACCGCCAGGGCGTGGGCCCGGGCGGAGGCCATCATCTGGGCGAAGTCCTCGTCGGAGAGCTTCCCCATCTGGCGGTCGAACTCGAGGTCCACGATGCCCTTGTAGGCCTGGTCGCGCTCCATGAGAAGGCGCGAAACCTCCTGCTCCCGCGTCTCGCGGCCGTTCGCGCCGGCGAGGAGGTCCTCGGCGCCCTCGGGGGGGCGGACCAGGGGCCAGATGGCGTAGAGGAAGGAGGAGGCGACGGCGGCGCCCACCACCCCCACGGTCAGGATCTCCACGGCCTACTCCGCCAGCGCGGGAGCGGCGTAGGAGCTCCGCCGCCTTCCCCAGCGCTCCGGCAGGAAGCACACGACGGCGCCCAGGCCGAAGATGATCCCGCCGGCCCACACCCAGTTGATGAGGGGATTGACCATGAAGCGGAAGGTGGCGCCGTCCTCGTCCGCCTCGGCGAAGACGGCGTAGATGTCGTTCTTGAAGCCGCGCCGGATGCCCGCCTCGGTCGTGGGCTGGGGCGGGGTGAAGTAGACGCGCTTCTCGGGCTCGACCTCGCCGATCTTGCGCCCATCCTCGAAGACGGCCAGCCGCGCGAAGGCCGAGTTGTACTGGGATGTGCGGTCTTCCCTCAGCCCCTCGAAGCGGAGCCTGAGACTGTTCATGGCGAAGCTCTCGCCCGGGCGCAGCCTCACCTCGCCCACCTGCTGGTAGGCCGAAGAGGCGGCCACCCCGATGAAGAGGACGGCCATCCCCAGGTGGACGATGTAGCCCCCGAAGCGGCGCTTGTTGCGCATGGTGAGCTCCCAGAGGGCCTCCAGGGCGTTCTCCCCCTGGTGGCGCACCCGGGAGCAGACGCCGCGGTAGTACTCGAGCCAGATGGCGCCCACCACGAAGATGCTCAGGGCGATGGCGAGCACGGCGTAGAGGTGCGTCACCCCGAAGAGGAGCAGGACGGCCAGCCCCCCCACCGCCACCACGGAGGGATAGACGAAGCTCTTCTGGAACTGCCGGGCGGAGGTCATCCGCCAGGCGAGGAGAGGCGAGGCCCCGGCCAGGAAGATGAGCAGGATGGCGATGGGGACGTTCACTTGGTTGAAGAAGGGGGGGCCCACCGTCACCTTGATGCCCTTCACCGCCTCGGAGACGACGGGGAAGATGGTCCCCCAGAAGACGGCGAAGGTCATCCCCACGAGCACCACGTTGTTCAGGAGGAAGCTCGCCTCGCGCGAGAAGAAGCTCTCCATCTCGTGCTCGCTCCGGAGCAGCGGGAGGCGCCAGATGACGAGGCCGAAGGCCACCACGAGGGCGAGGGCCAGGTAGGCCAGGAAGGCCCAGCCGAAACTGCTGTCGGCGAAGGCGTGGACGCTCGAGATGATGCCGCTCCGCGTGAGGAAGGTGCCGAAGATGGTCAGGGCGTAGGTCATGATGATGAGGGAGACGTTCCAGACCTTCAGCATCCCCCGCTTCTCCTGGATCATCACCGAGTGCAGGAAGGCCGTGCCCGTGAGAAAGGGCATGAGGCTCGCGTTCTCCACCGGGTCCCAGGCCCAGTAGCCGCCCCAGCCGAGCTCCTTGTAGGCCCAGGCCCCGCCGAGGAGGATGCCGATCCCCAGGAAGAACCAGGAGAAGAGGGTCCAGCGGCGGGTGGAGGTGATCCAGTCGGTGTCGAGCTTGCCGCTCGCCAGGGCCCCGATGCAGAAGGCGAAGGGCACGGCGAAGCCCACGAAGCCCAGGTAGAGGATGGGCGGGTGGATGACCATGCCCCAGTCCTGGAGGAGGGGGTTGAGCCCCTTGCCGTCCGGCGGGGGGACGGGGAGCGTCTTGAAGGGCGGGGTGATGAAGGTCAGGATGGTGAGGAAGAAGAGCGCCGTCACCATCAGGGTGGCCGTCGCGTAGGGCATGAGGGGGGCGTTGCGGGTGCGGTTCTGGCGGATGACGACGGCGGCGAAGACGCAGAGCAGGAGCACCCAGAGCAGCAGGCTCCCCTCCTGCCCGCCCCAGAAGGCGCTGAAGCGGTAGAAGGCGTTCAGGGCGTTGTCCACGTGCGAGGCGACGTACTCGACGCGGTAGTCCCGCGCCATGAGGAGCCAGATGAGGGCCGCGCTCGCCGCCGTGACCAGCCCGAAGACGGCGAGCGCGGCGTTGCGCCCGGCCAGGATGAGGTCGGCCCGGCGGCGGAGCCCGCCCCAGACCGAGGCCGCGGCGCTGAAGATGGCCAGCACGAAGGCGGCCGTGATGCTGTAGTTCCCCAGTTCGATGAGGAGCAAGGGGCTCTCCCTAGAAGGCTCGGGACATGGTCAAAGCCGGGGGGCGCGGGGGCGCTGGCGCTACTGGTGCGGGGAAACCTTGTTCTCCTTGGCGGCCTGATCGACTATCTTTTGGTGTTCCTTGGGGACGCCCTTGTCCTTCATCTCCTCGAACTTGGAGGGGCAGGCCACCATCAGGTTCTTGGCCACCAGGGTCCCCTTCTCGTCGAGCCTCCCCTCGGCGATGACCGGGAAGCCGTTCTCCAGGAGGTCGGGGGGGACGCCCCGGTAGCTGACCGCCAGGGTCTTCATCTCTCCCTGGAGGTGGAAGGCCAGCTGCATGGCCTGGGGGTTGCGGACGAGGGTCTTGGGCACAACCTTCCCCTGGACGCGAACCCCCTTGCCGCCGAAGGAGGCCGCCTTGGTGGCCGCCTCGTCCACGGTGATGAAATAGACGAAATTTTCGCTGCGGAAGCCCGAGACTGCCAAGTAGAGGAACGCGCTGAGGACAACAAGGCCCGCGATGAAGAATTTGGCCCGCCTGGGGGTCATTCCGGTCTCCATCATCTTGCCCGAGGGGATAAGGCCGACCCGCCCCGCCATTTAAGATTATACCCTCCGGGTGCTTCTTTCAACTGGATCAGGCCACGTTTGAGACAAATTCTTCCGGTTTCACTCAAATAAACCGCCCTCGCCGGGAAATCTTCCCGGCGAGGGCGAAATTCCCGAAACTCCGGCCACCCCCTACTTCACCTCCCGCTCCTGGATCCAGGGCATCATGCCCCGCAGGCGGGCGCCCACAAGCTCGATGGGGTGCTCCTTCTCCTTGCGGACGATGGTGTTGAAGGTGGGCCGGCCCACCATGTTCTCGTTGATCCACTCGGAGGCGAACTTGCCCGTCTGGATGTCCTTGAGGATCTTCTTCATGCGCTCGCGGGTGCCCTGGTCGATGATGACCTTCCCGCGCGTGATGTCGCCGTACTCGGCCGTGTCCGAGACCGAGTAGCGCATCATCGTGATGCCGCCCTGGTAGATCAGGTCGGTGATGAGCTTCACCTCGTGGAGGCACTCGAAGTAGGCGCAGGCCGGCTGGTAGCCCGCCTCGACCAGGGTTTCGAAGGCCGCCCGGATGAGCTCGGTGATGCCGCCGCAGAGCACCACCTGCTCGCCGAAGAGGTCGGTCTCGGTCTCCTCCTCGATGGTGGTCTCGATGATCCCGGCCCGGGCGCAGCCCACCCCCTTGCCGTAGGCGAGGGCGTAGTCCTTCGCCTTGCCGGTGAAGTCCTGGAAGACGGCCACCAGGCCCGGCACCCCGCGCCCGTCCTCGAACTGGAAGCGCATGGTGTGGCCCGGGCTCTTGGGGGCGATCATGAAGACGTCGATGTTCTTGGGCGGGATGATCTGCCCGTAGTTCAGGTTGAAGCCGTGGGCCACGACGAAGGCGTCGCCGTCCTTCATGTGGGGGAGGATGTCGTTCCGCCAGATGGTGGGCTGGAGGTGGTCCTGCGTCAGCATCACCACCAGGTCGCCCGCCTTGGCCGCGGCGGCCGTCTCCATGACCTCCAGGCCGTCCTCCTCGACCTGCTTCCAGCGCGGCGAGCTCTTGCGCAGCCCGACGGCCACCTTCACCCCGCTGTCCTGGAGGTTCATCGCGTGCGCCCGGCCCTGGCTGCCGTAGCCGATGACCGCCACCGTGCGGCCCTTGAGCAGGTTCAGGTCCGCGTCGGCGTCATAGTAGATCTTCAGGCCCTTGAGAAGCTCCTCCGCTTTCATGGCTTTCGCCCTCCGGATATGAACGATGGCTCGCAGCGGACCGGCGTGACGGTGTGGCGCAGGGACCGCTTGATTATCCCGTCCTTCCCCGCCAGGAAAGGCCCCATACTCTAGGAGCGGCGGCCCGGTGCGTCAAGGCGGCGCGAGCGCGGGCGCCTCCTCCCTGCCCGGCGGAGGCTCCGCCTTGACAGGCGGCGGGGGGCGGGCCTTACTGTTCCCATCCTGGGAACGCTTTCCCCCCAACGATGGAGGCCCCGATGCCCCGCCGCCCTCTCCTCCGGCTCCTCCTGGGCCTCCTCTTCGCGGGCTTGCCCGCCGCCGCCCAGGCGGCCCGGCCGGCCACCCTCGCCCTCAACTGGCTGCCCGGCGGCGCCCACGCCCCCCTCTACTATGGGCAGAGCGCCGGCATCTTCCGGCAAGCGGGCCTCGATGTGAGGCTCCGCGCGGCGCGGGGCAGCCGGGAGGCCCTCCTCGCCCTGAACCAGGGGAACGCCCAGTTCGCCCTCGCCGAGGCGGCCGAAGTGTATTCCCTCCGGGCCACCGGCATCGGCCTGGTGGGGATCATGGCCTACTTCTCCCGGGGCGCGAGCGCCGTCCTCGCCCTCAGGCGCCCGGACATCCAGAAGCTCGCCGACCTGGCCGGCAAGGGGGTCGGCGCCCCCCGCGCCTCCTTCCCCCGGCTGCTCTTCCCCGAGCTCCGCCTCGGGCCCGCCTTCGACTTGGCCAAGATCCGGTGGCGGGACCTGACGCCCGACCACCTCCTCCCCGCCCTCATCGAGGGGAACGTGGACGCCGTGGCCGCCTCCACCCTGGTGGCTCACCAGTACCGCGAGGCGGCCGCCAAGGCGGGCAAGGAGATCGCCGTCTTCCCCTACGCCGCGGCGGGGGTGAACCCCTACGGCCTTGTGCTCGTGACCACCGAGGCCCAGATCGCCAAGGACGCCGCCCTCGTTGGGGCCCTCGCCGGGGCGGTCGCGCGGGCGGCGGCCGCCTCCCTCTCCCGCCCGGCCGAGGCCCTCCAGGCCCACCTCAAGGAGAACCCCGCCCTCGGCCCCGAGCGCAACGGCGCGGAGTGGCGCGAGGCGATGGCGCTCATCTATCCCCCCGAGGCGCGCCGGGCCGGCCTGGGCCGCTTCGAGGCGGGGCGCCTCCAGGCGTTCCAGTCCCTCATGGAGAAGATCCGGGGCCTCAAGCTCGATGCGCCCTCCACCCGCGTGTTCACGAACCAGTACCTCCCCGTCCTCCGTCCTTCGCCCGCGCCCTAGCGCTCAAGCGAAGAGGGCCGGAGGCTCGCGCCTCCGGCCCTCTCTCGGTTCGATCGCTTCGCTTCGCGCCCCTAGAGCGCCGAGCTGATCACCGGCCGGCTGATCCCCTTGAAGGCGACCGCGATCTCCTCGGCGGCGCGGGAGGCGGCATCGGCCGCCTCCTGGGCGAGGAGGAGGCTCTGCTCGGCCGCCTGGCGGGCCGACTCGGCCGCCCGGTCCTTCGCACTGGCGGCGAAAGCGCTGGCCTGGGAGGCGAACTCCGCCGCCTCGGCGGCGGCGAACTTGGCCTTCTCGACCGCGGCCATGGCGAGGTCCTTGGCCCCCTCGAGCATCTGGCGCACCTGGAGGTCCATCTTCTCCACCGCCTCCTGCTTCCGGTGGCGGAGCGCCTCGGCCGCGTGCCGGAGGGCGTCCTCGACGGCTTCCTTGGCCTCCTGGGCCGAGGAGAGGGCCCGCTCGTAGGCCTCGGCGGCGGACGCCATGACGGGCACGCTCACGGGGACGGTCGGGTCGGTCTGGGTGTGGAGGATGGACTCGGCCGCCTTGGCCCGCGCATCGGCCAGCCGCAGGGCCTCGGAATCCACCATGATGTCGATCCGCTTGGCGACGACGCTCCGGCGCGGCTCCATGATCTGCCACGCCAGGCCCAGGAAGCCCAGCAGGCGGATGACCCCGTAGGTGATGTCGACCTCGAACCAGCGCTGGCCGTGACGGGCCGAGCGCTGGTCGGCGTGGTGGTTGTTGTGCCAGCCCTCGCCGAAGGAGACGAGGGCGACCCACCAGTTGTTGGTGCTGTCCTCGTCGGTCTTGTAGTTGCGGTAGCCCCAGAGATGGGTGGCGGAGTTCACCAGCCAGGTGCCGTGCCAGAGGGCGACCGTCCGCAGGAACACCCCCCAGACCAGCCAGGAGAGGCCCAGCCCGCCGTAAAGCTCGCCCGCCGCGTAGATGATGACCGCCGTCAGCACGTAGAGGACGAAGAAGTAGCGGTCCAGGAAGCGCTGGACCGGGTCCCGGGCCAGGTCCTTGGCGAAGCGGCTGTACTCTTCGTAGGTGGTGGCACCCGGCGTGTCCACGAATAGCCACCCCATGTGGGCCCAGAGGAAGCTCACTAGCGGGCTGTGGGGGTCGGGCTCGTCGTCCGCCTCCTTGTGGTGGATGCGGTGCAGGGCGGTCCACGAGATGGGACCGCTCTGGAGGGCCTGGCAGGCGCAGAAGGCGAGGAAGTACTCCATCCACTTATAGGTCTGGAAGCTCCGGTGGGTCAGGAGCCGGTGGTAGCACAAGGTGACCCCGAGCATCCCCGTCATCAGGTAGAAAACGACGAAGAGCACCAGGCCCGAGGTGCTGTAGAGGTCCGGGCGCAGGGCCAGCAGGGCCCCGGCGTGGATGAAGCCGACGACGGTGATCGTTCCCCACTGGAGGTGGCGCTCGTCCTTGCGGTGGATGGCCAGCTTGCGGCGGCCCTGCTGGGTCGAACTCAAAAGGTGGTTCCTCCCTCGTGGAGTCTCGCAACAGGGCGCGGAAGCGCGTGGCTTCCCCTCGCCCCCTCACCTGCAACCTTCGGCGCTGCGCCGTCAGGAAAATGGAGGGGCGGTTTTCCCCCGAATACCTTTCCGGGGAGCGGTCGGCCTCCCAAAATGGGCAGGCTCATCTTGAGTCAGGCGAAGAAAATAATCAAGTCCTTATCTTTCAGAATCTTTCCCTCGAATTTTCAAACTTCATCCACGCGCCCGGAGAGAGCCGGGTGCGCTCTCCCGGGGAGCGGGACCCGCGTTGTCATTTTCCGTGAACTGGCTTAAAAACCGGGTGACCATTCGCACATCCCGAGGAGGCGCGCATGCCGGAAGTCCAGGTGAACGGGGTCCGACTCTACTACGAGAGCCAAGGCGCGGGGGCGCCGGTGGTGTTCGTCCACGAGTTCGCCGGCGCCCACGAGAGCTGGGTGGATCAGGTGCGCTTCTTCTGCCGAAGGTATCACGTGGTGACCTACAACGCCCGGGGCTACCCCCCCTCCGAGGTCCCGCCCGGCCCCGCCCAGTACAGCCAGGACATCGCCGTGGACGACCTGGCCGGTGTCATCCAGGGGCTCGACCTCGCCCCCGCCCACGTGGTGGGCCTCTCGATGGGCGGCTACGCCACCCTCCACCTGGGCCTTCGCTACCCGGCGCTGGCCCGCTCCCTCGTGGTGGCCGGCTGCGGCTACGGCTCCGTCCCCAGCCAGCAGGAGAGGTTCCGCCAGGAGGCGCAGGAGGCCGCCCGCCGCTTCGAGGAGGACTTCGCGGGCTTCGCCGCCACCTACACCGCGGGCCCCACCCGCCTCCAGCTCGAGCGCAAGGACCCCATCGCCTACGACCGCTTCGTCGAGAACTTCCGCCGCCACTCCCCCCAGGGCTCGGCCAACACCATGCGCGGCCTCCAGAGCCGCCGGCCCTCGGTCTACGCGCTGGAGGAGGGGCTGCGGAAGATGGAGGTCCCCACCCTCATCCTCACCGGGGACGAGGACGAGCCCTGCCTCGAGCCCGGCCTCTTCCTCAAGCGCACCCTCCCCCGGGCGGCCCTCGTCACCTTCCCCAACGCCGGCCACCTCATCAACCTGGAGGAGCCCGCCCTGTTCAACCGGACCGTCCTGGACTTCATCACCGAGGTGGACGCGGGCCGGTGGCCCCGGCGCGACCCCCGCACCCGCACCCAGGCCGCCCTGTTCCAGGACGCAAGGGCCCAAGACAAGAAGACCTGACCCCGGAGGGAGAGACGAGATGCCAGGGAAGATGCTCGAAGGCGCGCGCGCCGTCGTGACCGGGGGTTCCTCCGGGATCGGCGCCGCCATCGCGCGCCGGTTCGCCGAGGAGGGGGCCTCCCTCTGGGTGGCCGGGGGCTCCAACGTGGAGGGGATGAAGGGCGTCGTCGCGCACTGCAAGGGGCTGGGCGTCAAGGCCGGAGGCGCGAACTACGACTTCGGCCGCGCCGCCAACGCGGGAGCGGCCGTCCACGACGGCAAGGAATTCCTGGGAGGGCTCGGCATCCTGGTGAACTGCCACGCCGCCCGCTGCCACAAGGCCATCACCGAGTTCACCGACGAGGACGTGGACCGCCTCTACGAGGTGAACGCCAAGTCCGTATTCATCGCCTCGCGCGAGGCGGCCAGGATCATGCTCCCCCAGGGCTCGGGGCGCATCCTCATGATCGGCTCCATCGACGGCATCCGCGGGGTGCCGGGCAACGCCCTCTACGGCGCCACCAAGACCTCCATGCACAACATCGCCAAGGCCCTCGCGGTGGAGCTGGGCCCCAAGGGCATCCGCGTCAACTGCCTCGCGCCCGGCACCACCGAGAGCGAGCGCGTCAAGGTGAGCCACGCGAACCGCCCCGAGTACGCCGCCGCCAAGCTCCCCGGCATCCCCGCCCGGCGCTTCGCCCAGCCCGAGGAGATGGCCGCCGTGGCGGCCTTCATGGTGTGCAAGGAGAACGACTTCATGAACGGAGCGGTCGTGATCAGCGACGGGGGCGTGCTGGCGGTGTGAGGCGGGCGCCCCTCAGGGCGCGACGGTGAGCTCACGGAGGCCGTTCTCGCCCGGCAGGGGCTTGCCGTCGAAGTCCAGCACCCGGCCCCGCACCTTGCCCGGGCAGTCCATCTCCCGCTCCCCGAAGGCGGCGACGGCCTGGGTGATGTCCTGGGAGACGCCCGGCCCCATCCGGCCGGCGACCCCCACGGCGAGGAGCCCCTGGCCCCCCGCCAAGAGGGAGAAGTCCCTCAGGCGCTTCCCGGCCTCCTCCCAGAACGAGGCCCAGCCCGGGGTGCGGAGGCGGGGGCTGACGTAGAGCTTGGGGCCGCCCCGCCCGTAGCAGCTCCCCTCGCGCTCGATCACGAGGAAGGCCACCCTCCCCGTCCCCAGCCGCATGCGGCTGAAGAAGTAGATCATCCGCCGGCCGCTCGGACCCCGGGGAAGCTGGGCGAGGGAGGCGCGCTCCCCCGCGGGGGCCGCGCAACCCCCCTCGGGGCGCTGGAGGCAGAAGCCGGACTCCACCACCTCCGCCGCGGCCTGGGCGGGAGAGGCGGGATGAGCGGCCAGCGCGGCGAGCAGGAACCCCGCCAGGGCCGCTCCGCGAAGCCCCCGGGTGATCATCGCCGCCCCCGCCGCCTCAATGGGCCCGGTGGTACTGGCTGGGGACGTAGGCCCATTCCTTGTGCCCCAGGGCGGCGGCGGCCCGCTGCGGCCAGTAGGGGTCGCGCAGCATCTCGCGCGCGAGGAAGACGAGGTCCGCCTCCCCGTTGCGCACGATCTGGTCCGCCTGCCAGGGCTGGGTGATCATGCCCACCGTGCCCGTGAGGATGCCCGCGGCTTTCCGCACCTCGCGGGCGAACCCGACCATGTAGCCCGGCCCGACCGGGATCTTGGCCGCGGGCACGCCCCCGCCCCCGCTGCAGTCGATGAGGTCCACCCCCTCGTCCTTGAGGGCCTTGGCCAGCTCGATCGTCTCCTCCAGGGTCCAGCCGCCCTCGGCGAAATCCGTGCAGGAGAGGCGGATGGCCAGGGGGCGTTCCTCCGGCCAGACGGCGCGCACCCCGCGCACCATCTCGGCGGTGAAGCGGATGCGGTTCTCGAAGCTCCCCCCGTAGGCGTCCCGGCGCCGGTTCGAGAGGGGGGAGTGGAAGCTGTGGATGAGGTAGCCGTGCCCGCCGTGGATCTCGAGCCACTGGAAGCCGGCCCGCTCCGCCCGGCGGGCGGCCTCGGCGAAGGCGCGCTGGATGGCGCGGATCTCCTCGACCGTGAGCTCCTGGGGGACGGGGGCCTTCTCGGCGAAGGGGATGGGGCTCGGGCCCACGATCTCCCAGGCGCCCTCCTCCGGGGAGAGGAAGTGCCCGCCCAGCCAAGTCGCGGCCTGGCTGGCCTTGCGGCCGGCGTGGGCGATCTGGATGCCCGCCACAGCCTGGTGCTCCTTCACGAAGCGCGCCACCCGGGCCAGGGGCTCGATGTGCTCCTCCCCCCAGATGCCCATGCAGCCGGGGGTGATCCGCCCCCGGCGCTCCACCGCGGTCGCCTCGACCATCACGAGGCCCGCCCCGCCGACCGCGCGGGAGCCCAGGTGGACGAGGTGCCAGTCGCCCGCCACCCCCTCCACCGAGCTGTACTGGCACATCGGGGAAACCCCGATGCGGTTGCGGAGGGTGGCCCCCCGCACGGAAAGCTTATCGAACAGATGAGACATTCCCAATTAACCTATTGAAAGTTCCATGGAACGACCTTGCCATCGATCTGTGGCCTGTCCCGCCTCACGGGGTGCTGCGGCGCCCGCCCCCGTCCATGTAGATGGAGCTCCCGAAGACGTAGGTGCAGGCGGCCGAGGCCAGGAAGGCGGCCACGTTCCCCACCTCCTCGGGCTCGCAGACGCGCCCGGCGGGGGTCCGCTTGCCGACGGCGGCGAGGACTTCCTCGACGTCCTTCCCCTCCTTCGTGGCCTGGGCCAAGAGGAGGTCGCGCGCCCGCTGGGTGTTGGTCATGCCCGGGCAGATGGTGTTGATCATGATGCCGTCCCCGGCGGCGGCGTCCGAGAGGGCTCGCGTCATGTTGAGGACGGTGATGTTGGCGAGGCTGGTGGGGATGTTCCCGCGCGCGGGGCTGGCCCCGGCGCCGCCGGCGATGTTCACGATCCGGCCCCACTTGTTCTTCTTCATGTGGGGGATGACGAGCTGGGAGAGGCGCAGGTAGCCGAAGGACTTGAGCAGCAGGGCCTCTTCGATGATCTCGACCGGGAGCTCCAGGATGTCCGCGCCCCGCGCCGCCCCCGCGCTGTTGATGAGGATGTCCACCCCGCCCATCTTCCCGGCGGCGTCGTCCACCACCTTCTTGCAGCCGTCGAGGGAGGTCAGGTCGGCCGAGACCGACATCCCCTCCCCGCCCGCCGCGTTTACTTCCTTCACCACCGCGCCGAGGAGCTCTTCGTCCCGGGCCGTGACGCACACCCGCGCGCCCTCCTTGGCCAGCGCCAAGGCGCAGCACCGGCCGATGCCCCGGCTCGCCCCCGTCACGATCGCCCGCTTGCCCTTCAAGCCCAAATCCATGGGTCGCCCCTTCATGGAAGGGCCGCGCCTCCCACGCGCGGCCGCGGAAAATGCGCCGTCCCCTGCGGCAGGGCCCTCTTGCAGGCCCTTTCCCCGGAGGCAAACTTGTCTAGCTCGACATCTGCTCATCTATCCCCTCAAACGCCGGCTCGAGGGGGGAGAAACATTGTCATTCCTTCTATGAAGGCCCGGGCGGTGGTCAAGGTTTTCCCGGTGCACCGGCCATACAGCACCTCGTTGCGCCCCGCGAACCAGGCGGCGCTGTAGCGCCGCTGGCGGCGCAGAACTTCTCCCGGCGGGGGGCCTCAATCATCGCGCCTCCACATCCTTCGCGCCCAGGGGGTCCACCACCGGGGCGTCGACGGAGATCATGTCCGCGTACTTGAGGCCGGTGGCCGTGTTGAAGACCACGACGCGATCCTCCCGCCCGAGGTCGCCGCGCTCGCGGAGGAGCCGGAGGGCGGCGACGCAGGCCCCGCCCTCGGGGCAGAGGAGTATCCCCTCCGCCGCTCCAGCCTCCCGCTGGGCCGCGAACATGGCCTCGTCCGGGACGGCCACCGCCGTCCCCCCGCTCTGCCGGATGGCCCGCAGGCACAGGAAATCGGCCAGCACCCGGGGGACCCGCAGCCCCGAGGCGAGGGTGCGGGGCTGTTCCCAGAGTGAGGCTCCCTCGGCTCCCGCCTCGAAGGCCCGGACCAGCGGGGCGCACCCCTCGGCCTGGACCGAGATCATGCGCGGCCGCCGCGGGCCAATCCAGCCCAGCGCCTCCAGCTCGGCAAAGGCCCGCCACATGGCCACCAGTCCCGTCCCGCCGCCCGTGGGGTAGACGATGGCGTCGGGGACTTCCCCTCCCAACTGCTCGACCATCTCGTAGGCCATGGTTTTCTTGCCCTCGACGCGGTAGGGCTCCTTGAAAGTGGAGAGATCGAACCACCCCTCCCCGGACGCCCGCCGGGCCACGATCTCCCCGCACTGGTGGATGAATCCCCGCACCACGGTGACCTCCGCCCCGGCCAGGGTGCACTCCACCTTATGGACGGCGGGCGCATCCAGGGGGAGGAAGATGTGGGCCCGCAGGCCCGCCCGGGAGGCATAGGCTGCGGCCGCTCCCCCGGCGTTCCCCGCCGTGGGGATGGCCACCTCCCGCGCCCCCAGCAGACGCGCCATGGTGAGGGCGGCGGAGAGGCCGCGTGCCTTGAAGCTCCCGGTCGGGAGCTGGCCTTCGTCTTTGACGAGCAGGTGCGGCAGCCCCACCCGGGCGCCCAGGCGCGGCACCTCGAGGAGCGGGGTCATCCCCTCGCCCAGGGTTACGACGGCCTCCGGCGAGGGGGCGGGCAAAACCTCGTGGTAGCGCCACATCCCGGGGGCGCGCCGGGCGGCGGCCTCAGGCCTCAGGGTGCGCGCCGCGGCCTCCAGGTCGTAGCGGGCGAGGAGGGGCGCGCCCGCCGGGCTCAGGTTCCGCAGCCGGTCCGCCGGGAACCGCTCCCCCGTACGGGCACACTCGAGGTCCAGGAAGGCGGAGTAGCCTTTCATGACGGCGCTCGCATGATTCATGCTTGCCCTCTACAGAGCGATGAATTGAAAGATTGCCCTAACGTGGAATAGGGATTCTCCAGGGACCCCGGAAAGCAGATTATCTTCCGCGGCCCCTGGCCAGACAAGGCCGAAGATACGCTTCGAATCGGGGGGGAGAAATTCAACGTCTGCCTCGACCTCGCACTCCGGATGCGCAGGCGCATCCGGTCCGGCCCCGAGGACCCCGAGGCCTGCGCTATGCTTAGGCACACACTGCCAGAGGAAGCCCGGAAGCTTCGTGAAGGCCAAAAGATCGAGTTCGCTCAACCCACATTTTCCAAGCGGCCCTTTGGATTAACCCGGCATTCTCCCGATGGCCCTTTGAATGACCCCAGTTTATCACAACCTCCGATCCACTGCGCGGCTATGCCCCGCCCATTATCGAAGCAGGCCATCCCCTCCGCCCGGCGCCTCAGGCGGGCCACAATGAACCCCACCCGGGGGAAGAGCGCTCCACCATACCACTCCACCTTGGCCGTGACTCTCCGAGGCTTCGCCCGGCTCCCGGCTTGCAGCGGAAGCTGGCGCAAATCACCTGGGGCTTGAGCGTTGCCCTTCCCGCGAGTCACGTGAGCAGACAAGCAATCTCCTCCTGGAGCCCCTCGTCAACAGGCAAGCAGATGGCGCAGACGAAGCCCTCCCCCTCCAGGGCCCCGCGCCCACCCCTCCCTCCCGCCTGAGCCCGGGCGCCCTTCCTTGAAGCGCCCCTGCGGTTGCGCTAGGTTAGGGCGGACGTGATCCCCCTACGCCAATTTACTCCGGCCGTCCGCTGCGTGCCGGGGCGCGGGCTCGATCGGCAACGAGAGAAGGCGTCATGCCAGTCGCCGCCATGACCATCGGCAAGTCGGACGAGGTGGCCGCTTTCCTCTCCCAGGTGGACCGCGGGGGGCGCGAGCGGCGCGGGCTGGCCTTTCTGTTCACCCGCATGGACGCACTGCCAAGGAGGAAGGGATGAGCGGCCGCATGCTGTCCGAGGCGCTGGAGGATTTCGTCACCGCCGTCTTCCGCAAGCTGGGGCTGCCCGAGGGCGACGCCCGGTGGATGGCCCACACCCTCGTCCTGACCGAGCAGCGCGGGGTCGCGAGCCACGGCGTCATCCGCGTGCCCTACTACGCCCAGCGGCTCGAGGCGGGGGCGCTGAACCCCCGGCCCCAGATCCGGATCGCGAAGGACTGCGGCGCCCTCGCCCTCATGGACGGGGACAACGGCATGGGACAGATCGTCTCCCGCCGGGCGATGGAGGAGAGTATCGAGCGGGCGGCGAAGCACAACATCGCCCTCGTGCTCGTGAAGGAGAGCAACCACTTCGGGGCCGCCGCCACCTACGCCATGATGGCCATCGAGCGGGGCATGGCGGGCATCGTCACCACCACCACGATGAAGAACGTCGCTCCCCACGGCGCGAAGGCCCCCCTGATCGGCAACAACCCCATCTCCATCGCCCTGCCCGCCACCCCGCCGCTGTGCCTGGACATGGCGCTCAGCGTGGTGGCCCGGGGCTACGTCCTCCAGGCCGCCCACGCCGGGAAGAAGATTCCCGAGGGCTGGGGCCTCGACGCGGACGGCCAGCCCACCACCGACCCCAACGTGGTCCTCAAGAGCGCCCTCCTCTGCCCCATCGCCGGGCACAAGGGGAGCGGCCTCTCCATCCTCATCGACGCCCTCATCGCCGGGCTCGCGGGCTCGGGCTTCAGCCACCAGGTCAAGGCGCTCGGCGACAACTCGGGCCGGAGCCGGGTGGCCCACTTCTTCCTCGCCATCAACATTGCCTCCCTGCTCCCCGTCGAGGCCTTCCGCGCCTCGGTGGACGCCTTCTGCGCCCTCCTGCGGGCCGCCCCCAAGGCGGCGGGCGTCGAGCGCATCTGGACGCCGGGCGAGATGGAGGCCGGGAACATGGCCGAGCGGAGCGAGCGGGGGATCCCCCTCCCCCCCGAGCGCCTGAAGGAGATGGCCGAGATCGGCCGCCGCCTGGGCATCCCCGTCCCAGAGGCCGCCGGATGACCGTCCCCTCCGGGCCCCCCGGGCTTGAAGCCCTCGCCGCCTCGGCGGCCGAGTTCGCCCGGGGCGCGGGGGAGATCCTGCTCGGCCTCTTCGGGAAGCGGGTCGAGGTGTCCTACAAGGACAAGAACCAGTCCGACCCCGTCAGCGAGGCCGACCGCGCCAGCCAGGCCTACCTCCAGGAGCGCATCCTCGCCCGCTACCCCGGCCACGGCGTCCTCGGCGAGGAGAAGCCCAAGGACGCCGAGGCCGCCCGGGCCGAGGGCGCCCAGGCCGTGCCCGAGCACCTCTGGGTGCTGGACCCCCTGGACGGCACCAAGAACTTCCTGAACGGGCTCGCCGTCTGGGGCTGCTCGGTGGGGGTGCTGCGCCGGGGCCGGCCCGTCGCCGGGGCCATCTTCACCCCCGAGCCCGGCATGACGGCCGGCACCATCTACCGCGCCTGGGCGGGCGGAGGCGCCTTCCGGGGGGACTACCCCATCCAGGTCGCCCCCGAGGAGAAGCCCACCGCCAAGCGCATCTCCAGCCTCCCCGGCTCCTACCTCACCCAGTTCCGCCCCACCGGGCCCTTGAAAGCGAGCGGCCTCGGCGAGGTGCGCGCCCCCGGCTCCATCACCTACGAGCTCGCCCTCGTCGCCCGGGGCGGGCTCCACTACGCCCTCTTCGGGGCGCCGAGCATCTGGGACGTGGCCGCCGGCGTCCTCCTCGTGAAGGAGGCGGGCGGTCTCCCCCTCGTCCGCCGCCCCGGGGCCGACCTCTGGGACCCCTTCGAGGCCTTCTACCCCGAGGAGGACTCCCCCAAGTCCCTCGGCCTCGCCCGCAAGTGGCGGCGCTCCATCCTGGTCGGCAACCCCTCCCTCGGCCGGTTCATCGCCCAGAACCTCCGCAAGGTGAACCGCCCCCGCTTCTGGTTCCGCGCGCGGGGGTGAATGCCCGCGAAAAAAAACGGGGAAGTATCCGGTATTATCCGG
>Ga0156093_1149_pt1 | contig 16162 bp, 16 predicted proteins | sample RifCSPlowO2_02_FD_107746 | JGI IMG/M metagenome (GOLD analysis project Ga0156093, IMG submission 107746) | Candidatus Tectomicrobia bacterium RIFCSPLOWO2_02_FULL_70_19 | reverse complement strand
GTGGAGGAAGACCTCGCCGTCCACCTCGGGGGCCTGGTGGCGGGTGCGGCCCCGCAGGAGGCCCTCCCCCGTCAGGCCCTCGATGAGCACCTCGGCGCGCGTGCCGACGAGGGCGCGGTTGTCCTCCTCCATGATCCGCTCCTGGAGGGCGAGGAGCTTCCTGAGGCGGGCGCGGGCGGTCTTCCGGGGCACCTGGCCCGGGAGCCGGGCGGCGATGGAGCCCTCCTCGGGGGAGAAGACGAAGCCCCCGAGCCGGGCGAAGCGGGTCTCCCCGGCGAAGGCGAGGAGCTTCTCGAAGTCCGCCTCGGTCTCCCCCGGGAAGCCCACGAGCATGGTGGTGCGGAGGGCGCAGCCGGGCACTCTTTCCTTGATGCGCTGGACGAGCTCGCGCGTGCCCTCCTCGTCGATGCCCCGGCGCATCGCGGCGAGCACGGGTGTCGAGACGTGCTGGAGGGGCATGTCGATGTACTCGACGACCTTGGGCAGCCCGCGGAAGGCGTCCAGCAGCTCGTCCGTCACCCCGCGCGGGTAGTTGTAGAGCACGCGCACCCAGCCCAGGCCCTCCACGGCGTTCAGCCGCTCCAGGAGCCTGGCCAGCGAGAAGCCCAGCCCCAGGTCGGTGCCGTAGCTCGTGATCTCCTGGGCGAGGAGGTTCACCTCCTTCACCCCGGCCGCCGCCAGCGCCTCGGCCTCCTCCACGACGAGTTCCAGCGGCCGGGAGCGGAAGCGCCCCCGGAAGCGCGGGATGACGCAGAAGGTGCAGGGGCGCGAGCAGCCCTCGGCCACCTTGAGGTAGGCGCTCGGCCCCGGCTGGGCGAGCAGGCGGGGGAGACGGCGGCCGTAGTCCATCAGGGTGTCGGAGAAGGCCTCGCGCGAGGGCAGGGCGCCCTCCTCGCGCGCGGCGAGGAGGTCCGGCAGGCGGTCGTACTCCCGGGTGCCGATGAAGAGGTCCACCTCGGGGAGGCTCTGGGCCAGCTCCCCGCGGTAGCGCTCGGCGAGGCAGCCCGCCACCACGAGGGTCCTGAGCGGGCCGCCTTTCTTGAGCGAGGCGACTTGGAGGATGGCGTCGATGGACTCGCGCTTGGCGTCCTCGATGAAGCCGCAGGTGTTCACGATGGCCACGTCCGCCTCGGCGGCGTCCCCCACGAGACGGTAGCCCGCCCCGGCCAGGGCGGCGAGCATGATCTCGCTGTCCACGGTGTTCTTGGCGCAGCCCAGGGAGACGAGCGCCGCGCGCGGGGCGCCCGCGTCCACGCCCGGGGCGGCGAGGCGGACGAGGGGCTTCTCCCGGATCTGGAGGAGGCCGCTCACGGGACGGCCCCCCCGTTCGCCGCGCCGCCGCCCGGCAGGACGCGCAGGGCGACTTTCTCCCCCACCTTCCGCGAGGCCGCGCGCGGGTCGAGGTGCCACTCCTCCTTGGGCCGGTTGAAGTAGCGGAGCGCCACCCCGGGCAGCTCGCGCCGGAGGATGCCGAGGAGGAAGACCATGCCCATCGCCTCCCCCGCCTCCTCCAGGCCGGGGAGGAGGTCGAGGTAGAGGTCCGGGTCCATGCAGAGGTTCTTCATCTGGATGACGTGCACCCCGGTGCGCGCGCAGAACTCCAGGAGGGCCTCGGCCTCGGCCTCGCGGTCGGTCACTCCCGGGAAGACGAGGTAGTTGATCTGGGCGTAGAGGCCCGCGTCCACGGCGGCCTTGACCGTCTCCTCCATCTCCTCGAAGCCGTAGGTCTCGGGCCGGTAGTAGGCGCGGTGCCACCCGGGGAGGACGCTGTTCGTGCTCACCCGGATGCTCTCGAGCCCGGCGGCGGCGAGCCGGGGGACCCACTCCGGGCGGCTGCCGTTGGTGTTGAGGTGGAGGGTGCCGCGCCCGGTGCGCTCGCGGATGAGCCGGCAGGCCCGCTCGATCACCCCCGCCTGGAGGAGAGGCTCCCCCTCGCATCCCTGGCCGAAGCTCGCCACGGCCAGCTCCGCGCTCTCCAGGTGGGGGGCGGCGATGTCCCTCAGCTCCTCGGGCGTCGGCACGAAATCGATGCGCTCGTGGCTCGCCGGGAAGAGATCGTCCGTCTGGAGGGAGATGCAGCCCCGGCAGTCGGCGTTGCACAAGGGCGCGATGGGCAGGCCCATCTCCCACCGCCCGGCGAAGAAGTTCTTGGCCGCGAAGCAGTGGAACTCCCGGGCGCAGCGGGCGAGGTGGGGGACCATGCGGTTCCGGGGGTGGCGGCCCCGCATCTCGGCCACGCGCCCGGCCAATCCCCTGTCGTCGAAGGCGAGGGGGGACCAGCGCGGGCAGTCGTCCACCTGGACGGCGGCGCAGACGAAGCCCCCCCTCTCTCCGTCGAAGCCCAGCGCCGTGTAGGCCCAGAGCGGGAGGGCGGGGGCGCCCTCCTCGCGCTCGGCGCAGGGGAGGAGGGTGCGCATCCAGCCCGGGGCGGGGAAGGTGCAGGCCGCCGAGACGGGGGCGGGCCCCGCGTCGAAGTCGGCCTCCTCGACCGTGACGAGCTCGCCCTCCTCCGGCTGGCCCCCGATGGGGCGGCTCCCGGGCAGGGTGAAGAGGCGGCTCCCCTCCGGCAGGGGGGAGAGCTCCTCGGGCTGGGGGGCGACCGCCTCCCGCCCCAGGGCGCCCACCATGGCGAGGCCCGGGTGCTCGAATATCCGGCCCTCTGGATCAGCCGCGACCATGAGGGGATGCATCTGGGGGGATAGCTCCACGTCGGGGCTAGCGGGTGGCGGTGAAGCCCGAGTAGGCGGGGATGGCGTGGCGCTGGCGGAGGACCTGGAAGGCCTCGCGCACCTTGTCGAGCTGGGACTGGACGCGGAGCCCGAGCTCCAGGGGGATGCGCGGGGGCTCTAGCTGGCGGCCGGCGGCGGCGAGGCCGTCCTTGGCGCTCTGGAGGATGCCGCGCTCGGGCTCCGTGAGGAGGATGCGGCCCTGGACGATGGCGCTCTCCACCTTTCCCATGTGCTCGCCCAGCTCGCGGTGCTCGCGCAGGAGGTCGGCCCGGCTGCGGTCAGTGAGGAGGCGGCCGACCACCCCCTCGGTGGCCGCCCTGCCCACGCCCTCCACGCCCTTCCCGACCGCCTGGACCCCCGCGCCCACCGCCTCGACGGGCACCCGCACGGTTTCCTCCACCGCCCGGGAGGCCGCCTGGCAGCCCGAGAGGAGGAGGACGGCTATCCCCAGGAAAAACAAGCGGCGCATCAATAAGCCCCCCGCGGGGAATACCCCCCTCCCGACGGTACGGGGAAGGGCTCCCTAGCTTACAGGCAAGGAATGCCGGGCGCCACCGGGGGCCTCCGGCGGGCAGGGAGGGCGAGCCCCTCAGGCTGGGGAAGCCACCCCGAGGAACCCGGAAACGTCCAACCGCACGAGACGACCTCGCCGCCTTCCCCGCGCCGGGAGGCCCTTCTTGGGCTCCCGTTGCGCCCGGGCGGAGGATGAGGGAAAATGAAATAAGGGGGTGGGGCGCTGGATTTTCCGGGGCGCCCCCCCGATCCCATGGGAATGGATCGGCCAAGGAAAATCCGATGCCCCCCTCGGATCCGTTCCAGGAACTGGCGTTCTTCCCGCGGAGGATGCAGCGGCTGCTGGAGGAGGGCCTCCTCTCCGTCTCGGGCGTCCGCCGGGAGCCCGAGGCCGGCGAAGGGGCCGAGCCGGTGCTCGCCGAGGGGAGCTTCGGAGGCTTCCGGCGCCTCATCAGCCTGCCGGAGGAGGCGGACCTCTCCTCCATCACGGCCAGGATGAAGGGGGGCGTGCTGGAGATACGGGCCGCCAAGCGCAAGCCCCGGCGGCTGGAGATTTCCGCTTTCGAGAATTGGGCCCCGCGGCGGATGGTCCGCACCCGCGGGTTTTGAACCAACATCATGCCGCCACATGAAGAGGATGAAGACGACCCATGACCCGCACACCCCATTCTCCTTCCGCCCGTCATTCCCTGAACCGGCTGGGCTGGCTCTTCGCCTTGGCCCTGGCCGGGCTCCTTCTCGCCCTGCCGCTGGGAAGAAGCGCCTCCGGCGCCTCGGCGCAGGCCCTTCCCTCGCTGGCTGACCTGGCCGAGCGGCTGCGCCCCTCGGTGGTGAACATCAGCGCCGAGACGACCGTCCAGGCGCAAGGCGGGGTCCCCGGCGGGCCGGGAGATCCCTGGAGCGAGATGTTCCGCCGCTTCTTCGAGGGCCAGCCCTTCCCCTTCCCGGAGAGCGCCCCGCAGGCCCCCCCGGCCGACCGGCGGACGACGAGCCTGGGCTCGGGCTTCATCATCGACAGGGACGGTTTCATCCTCACGAACAACCACGTCATCGAGCGGGCGACGGGCATCACCGTCACCTTCGACGACCGAAGGCGGCGCAAGGCCACCGTCGTGGGGCGCGACGCCCTGACCGACCTGGCGCTCCTCAAGGTGGAGAAGCGCCCCAGCGACACCTTCGCCCCCGTCAGGCTGGGCGACAGCGACAAGCTGCGGGTGGGCGACTGGGTGCTGGCGATCGGCAACCCCTTCGGCCTCTCACACACCGTGACGGCCGGGATCGTGAGCGCGAAGGGCCGGGTCATCGGCGCGGGCCGCTTCGACGACTTCATCCAGACGGACGCCTCCATCAATCCGGGCAACAGCGGCGGGCCGCTCTTCGACCTCAACGGCGACGTGATCGGCATCAACACCGCCATCTTCAGCCGGGCGGGCGGCAACATCGGCATCGGCTTCGCCATCCCGGCGAGCATGGCCCAGGCCCTCGTCCCGCAGCTGCGACGGGGCTCGGTGGTCCGGGGGTTCCTGGGCGTCTCGATCCAGTCCGTCAACGAGACGATGGCCAAGAGCCTCGGCCTCAAGGACAAGCGGGGCGCCATCGTCGCCAGCGTCGTGGAGGACAGCCCGGCGGCCAAGGCCGGCATCCGGCGCGGCGACGTGATCGTCACCCTGGACGGCAAGAAGATCGAGCAGGCGCGCGACCTCTCGCGCACGGCGGCCGGGCTGAAGCCCGGCACCGCCACGAAGGTGGAGCTCCTGCGGGCGGGCAAGCCCGTCAGCGTCGTCATCGCCGTGGGCCGCATGCCGGACGAAGAGCAGATGATCGCCCGCGCGCCCACGCGGGAGAACCTCACCTCCCAGCTGGGCATCCAGGTACAGGACCTCACCCCCGAGATCGCCCGCCAGGTGGGGGCCCGCTCGCGGACGGGCGTGGTGGTCAGCAACGTGGCTCCGGGCAGCACCGCCGCGCAGGTGGGCCTCCAGCGGGGGGACGTGATCGTCGAGGTGAACCAGAAGCGCGTCCGAAGCGTGAGCGAGATGCTCGCGGCCCTGAGCAAGGGGAAAGGGACGGGCAACCTCTTCTTCGTCGAGCGGAAGGGGTCCACCTTCTACATGGCCATCGAGAGCCAGGGGTGAGCGAAGCCGATTTGACCGAGACGGGAGCACTCAGCGCGGGCCTGCTCGAGGCCGCCGGCCGCATCTGCGCCCAGATCGGGGCGCGGGCGCTGTTCGTGCACGCCGACGCCCTCAAGGAGCTAGGCCCGCTCGGGCAGCTCCCCCCCGACGTGGAGCGCTACGTCACCACCTGCTCGGCCGAGCTGTACGCGACCCTCGTCGGCCGGGGCTGCCGCGCCATCCGGCTGCCCGAGCTGGCCCTGGGCCGGCTGGACATCATCAAGATGGGGGTGCTCATCGCGCTGAGCGAGGGCTCCATCACCAAGCAGGACACCATCGTCTGCCTCTCCGGCCTCGCCGAGAACGGCCAGATCGACACCCTCATGGTGTTCCGGCTGGACCGCGAGAAGGAGATGTTCCAGACCTCGGACCTGCCGAACGCCGTGGACGGGATCGACCCCAAGGTGTTCGAGGCGGTGCTCTCCCTCTCGCTCGAGCTCGCCTCCGAGGGGCGCGAGGGCAAGCCGCGCGGTGCCCTCCTCGTGCTGGGGGATCACGAGCTCGTGCTCCAGTACTCGCGCCAGCTCGTGATTAACCCCTTCCACGGCTACCCCGAGAGCCAGCGGAACATCCTCGACCCCTCGCTGCGGGAAACCATCAAGGAGTTCAGCGCCATCGACGGGGCCTTCGTCATCCGCGGGGACGGGGTCATCGAGGCGGCCGGCCGGCACCTGAACGCCGCCCCGCGCGCCGATCTGCCCTCCGGCCTGGGGGCCCGCCACATGGCCGCCGCGGGCATCACCGAAGTGAGCGCCGCCACCTCCTTCGCGGTGAGCGAGTCCACCGGCACGGTAAGCGTCTTCAAGGACGGCAAGGTCCTCATGCAGATCAACAAATCCCAGCCGGCCCGGCCGGCCCGGAAGAAGAAAGGCTCCTAGGGAGAACGGCACATGGCGTACAAGCGGCTCTTCGGGCTCTTCGTCCTGGTCATCGCGGGCATCCTCGGGGTGAGCACCCTCCTCCTGATGCTTGACCTGATCGGGTTGTCGCCCTTCTAAGCGACCCCTCCGGCCGCCCGGATGACGCCCGACCCGTTCGAGCGCTACCAGCACAACCTCCACCTCTCCCCGATCTCGACGCCGACCCTCGAGGCCCTGGCCGGGCGCTGCGGCCTGGGGCGGGGCTCGGCCGTCCTCGACGCCGCCTGCGGCAAGGGAGGCGCCTGCCTCGTCCTCGCCCGGCGCTTCGGCTGCCAGGTCGCCGGCGTGGAGGCCCGGCCTGAGTTCGCCGAGGAAGCGCGCCGCCTGGCCCTCTTCGCCGACCTCGCCCACCTCGTGGACGTGGTGGAAGTCCCCCCGGACGACCTCCCCTTCGACGAGGGCTACTTCGACCTCATCCTCCACCTGGGGCCCTCCCGCCCCTTCGGCGCCCTGGAGGCGGCGCGCCGCCTCAGGCCCCTGGCCCGGCCGGGAGGCCGGCTCATCCTCGGCTGCCTGGTATGGAAGGCGGGAGCCCGGGCGGGCGCGGGGGAGCCGTTGCGGGCCTGGCTGGAGGGCGCCGCCGGGGCCGGGCTTCAGGAGGCGGAGGAGCTTCGCCGGGCTTTCGAGGCTGAGGGCCTGGCCGTCGAGGCGGCTGAAACCGAGCCCGATGCCTCCTGGGAAGCCTTCTACGCCCCCCAGGCGCGGGTCATCCTGGAGAACCGCCGCGCGCCGGGGCTCTCTCCCGGGGCCAAGGACGTGCTCGACCGCTGGCAGGAGGAGCTCGAGCTTTTCCACGGCGGAGGAGGCCGGGAGGCCCTGGCCTACTCCGCTTTTCTGCTCCGCCTTCCGGATCAAGATGAGACTCCGGAGGGGAGAATCCGGTACACTGGGGGGCGCACGTCCATCTGGAGGGAGACGCCGTGAGCGACGAGGCCGCCACCAAACCGAAGCGGAAGATCCGGCACCTGGGAATCCTCACCGGGGGAGGGGACTGCCCCGGCCTGAACGCCGTCATCCGGGGCGCGGTCTTGACCGCGGCGCGGGAGGGGGTGCGCGTCACGGGCGTCCGCAACGCCTTCGCCGGCCTCCTCCACAAGAGCTACATCCAGCTCGAGCCGGATACGGTCGAGGACCTCCTCCAGCGCGGCGGCACCTACCTGGGCAGCTCGAACCGCGACAACCCCTTCGCCTACCCCATGACCATCGACGGCCAGCAGCGCGTGGTGGACGTCTCGGACACCATCATCTCGAACTTCCGCGAGGCGGGCCTCGACGGCCTCATCGCCGTCGGGGGGGACGGCACCCTCGCCATCACCTACGGTCTCTCCCAGAAGGGGCTCCCGGCCATCTGCGTCCCCAAGACCATCGACAACGACCTCCTGGCCACGGACGTGACCTTCGGCTTCGACACCGCCGTGGGCACGGCCACCGAGGCCATCGACCGCATCCGCACCACGGCCGAGAGCCACGGCCGGCTGATGGTGGTCGAGGTGATGGGGCGGAACGCGGGGTGGATCGCCCTCTTCTGCGGCCTCTCGGGGGGGGCGGACGTGATCCTCCTGCCCGAGATCCCCTTCTCCATGGAGGCCATAGCCGCCAAGCTCCGGGAGGACCGGGCCTCCGGCAAGCGCTTCAGCATCATCGTGGTGGCCGAGGGGGCGCACCTGAAGGGGGGCGACGTCGTGGTGAGGGCGCTGGTGAACGACCCCACCGAGCCGCGCCGCCTGGGCGGCGTCGGCAACCTCGTGGGGCAGAAGCTGGAGGAGATGACCGGCATCGAGACCCGCGTCACCATCCTCGGCCACATCCAGCGCGGGGGCACCCCCTCGACCTACGACCGCAACCTCTCCACCCGCTTCGGCGTCCACGCCGCCCTGAACGCCATCGCCGGGAACTTCGGCCACCTGGTGGCCCTCAAGCACGGGGGGATCGCCCTCGTCCCCCTCGGCGAGGCGGCCAAGGGCCAGCGCCTCGTCCCCCTGGACTCGGACTTCATCCGGGTGGGGCGGTCGGTGGGCATCTCCTTCGGGGACGAGGAATAGGCCGCCGGATGGTCCGGGAGACCCGATGAACGAGATCGTCTCGCTCACCCTCCACGAGCTCGGCCAGCGCCTCCGGGCCCGGGAGCTCTCGGCCGAGGAGGCGGCGCGCGCCTACCTGGCCCGCATCGCCGAGACGGAGGGGAAGGTCCACGCCTACCTGAGCGTCCTGGAGAAAGAGGCCCTCGAGGCCGCCCGCGCGGCCGACCGCCGCCTCAAGGCGGGGGAGAACGGCTCCCCCCTCCTCGGCGTCCCCGTGGCGGTGAAGGACCTCCTCTGCATGGAGGGAACGCGCACCACCTGCGGCTCGCGCATCCTCGGCGGCTTCACCGCCCCCTACGACGCCACCGCCGTCGCCCTCCTGAAGAAGGCGGGGGCAGTCATCCTCGGCAAGCTGAACATGGACGAGTTCGCCATGGGCTCCTCCACCGAGCGGAGCGCCTTCGGGCCCACCCGCAACCCCTGGAACCTGGAGGCCACCCCCGGCGGGAGCAGCGGGGGCTCGGCCGCCGCCGTGGCGGCCCGCTCGGCCGCCGCCACCCTGGGCTCGGACACGGGCGGCTCCATCCGCCAGCCGGCCGCCTGCTGCGGGGTGGTCGGGATGAAGCCCACCTACGGCCGCGTCTCGCGCTACGGCCTCATCGCCTTCGCGAGCTCCCTCGACCAGATCGGCCCCTTCGCCCGCACGGTGAGGGATTGCGCCATCGTGCTGGCCGCGGTGAGCGGCCACGACCCCCGCGACTCCACCTCGGCGGACGAGCCCGTGCCCGGCTACGCCGAGGACCTGGACGCCGGGGTGAAGGGGATGCGGATCGGCATCCCGAGGGAGTACTTCGTCGAGGGGACGGACCCGGAGGTGGAGGCCGCCGTGCGCGCGGCCATCCGGGTGATGGAGGGGCTGGGAGCGCGGGCGGAGGAGGTCTCCCTCCCCCACACCGAGTACGCCCTCCCGGTCTACTACATCCTCGCCCCGGCCGAGGCGAGCAGCAACCTCGCCCGCTACGACGGGGTGCGCTACGGCCTGCGCGAGGAGGGGGAGTCCGAGTACGGCCCCCTGTTCGGGATGTACGCGGCGAGCCGCGAGGCCGGCTTCGGGGAGGAGGTGAAGCGCCGCATCATGCTCGGCACCTACGCCCTCTCCTCGGGCTACTACGACGCCTACTACACCAAGGCGCAGCGCGTGCGCACCCTGGTGAGCCGCGACTTCCAGGCGGCGTTCCGGAAGGCGGACGTGATCCTCTCGGCCACGGCGCCGACCGCCGCCTTCCGCCTGGGGGAGCGCATGGCCGACCCGCTCAGCATGTACCTCTCGGACATCCTGACCATCCCCTGCAACCTGGCCGGGTTGCCGGGCATCAGCGTTCCCTGCGGCCTCACCTCCGCGAGGCTCCCCATCGGGCTCCAGATCGTCGGCAGGCCCTTCGGCGAGCGCGAGGTGCTGCGCGCGGCGGCCGCCTTCGAGGGCGCGACCGCCCACCACCGGGCGCTCCCTCCCCTCTAGGCCGCGGAGAGACGAACGATGGCGAAGCGCCACGAGGTCACCGAGCTGCTGGGGGACGGCATCGCGGAGGAGCTCTGCCGGAGCGTCCGCGCCGTGGCGGCGTCCCTGCCGGTCGAGATCGCCTTCGACACGGTGAACCTCGAGCACTCGAACCGCCGCGCCGCCGGCCGCCCGATCTACGACCAGGCCGCCGCCTCGATGAGGCGCACCGGCGCGGGCATCAAGTACCCGACCGCCACCATCGAGGAGAGCCCCAACGCCGTCCTGCGCAAGCTCCTAAAGTTCGCCGTCATCCACCGGCCCGTGACCACCATCCCGGGCCTGAAGACGCACTTCACGGGGAAGATCGACCTCGACATCGTCCGGGTGGCCACGGGGGGCACCTACGAGGACCCCGGCCAGATGATCGGCGACTACGCCGCGGTGAGCCTGCGGATGGTGGACCGGAAGACCTGCGAGCAGGCGGCCCACTACGCCTTCTCCGTCGCGGCGCGGGACCGCAAGTCCCTCACCTCCTCGAGCAAGTACACCATCCAGCGGGTGACGGACGGCCTCTTCGAGGACATCGTGGCCGACGTGGCCAAGGAGATGACCTTCGCCGGCCAGGTCGAGCACCGCCGGGAGCTCTTCGACGCCCTCCTCGCCAAGCTGGTCATGAAGCCGGAGGCCTTCCAGGTCATCCTGGTGCTGAACGAGTACGGGGACTTCCTCTCCGACCTGGCGAGCGGGCTCATCGGGAGCCTGGGGCTGGGGGCCTCGGTCTCCCTCGCCTTCGACGACCGGGGCCGGGTCTCGGTGGGCATGTTCGACGCCGTCCACGGCACCGCGCCCGACATCGCGGGCCAGGACAAGGCGAACCCCACCGCCATCCTGCTGGCCTTCTCGCTCCTCCTCGCCCACCTCGGAGAGCCCAAGGCGGCGGGGGCGCTCAGGCGGGGGCTCTTCGACTGCCTGGACGCGAAGGAGGCCACGCCGGACCTGGGCGGCGACCTCGGCACCCAGGCGTTCACCGAGGCCGTCATCCGCCGCGCGGCGGAGCGGCTGAAGGGATAAGGAGCGCCGCGTGGCGTACGAGACGGTGATCGGGCTGGAGGTCCACGCCCAGCTCTCCACCCGGAGCAAGATCTTCTGCGCCTCGAGCGCGGCCTTCGGCGCCCCCCCCAACGCCCACACCTGCACGGTGGACCTGGGGCTCCCCGGCGTCCTGCCGGTCTTGAACCGCGAGGTGGTGGAGTTCACCTTGCGCCTGGGCCTCGCGGTGGGGGCCGAGGCCGCCCCGGAGTGCCGCTTCGCCCGGAAGCACTACTTCTACCCGGACCTCCCCAAGGGCTACCAGATCAGCCAGTACGAGGAGCCCATCTGCAGGGGGGGGGAGGTGCGCCTCCTCCTCAAGAACGGGGCGGAGCGCCTGGTGCGCCTGACCCGCATCCACATGGAGGAGGACGCGGGCAAGCTCATCCACGGGGAGGAGCTGGGCGACCCGGCCCACTCCTACGTGGACTTCAACCGGGCGGGCGTGCCCCTCCTGGAGATCGTGACCGAGCCCGACCTCCGCAGCCCCGAGGAGGCCGAGGCCTTCCTGCGCAAGCTCCGCACCCTCGTCCGCTACCTCGGCATCTGCGACGGCAACATGCAGGAGGGGAGCCTGCGCTGCGACGCGAACATCTCGCTGCGCCCCGCGGGCGCGGAGAAGCTCGGCGCCAAGGTCGAGATCAAGAACATCAATTCCTTCCGCAACCTCCGCCGCGCGCTGGAGTACGAGGAGGTGCGCCAGCGCGATCTCCTCGGCGCGGGCAAGGCCATCGAGCAGGAGACCCGGCTCTGGAACGAGGGCCAGGGCGCCACCCTCGCCATGCGCTCCAAGGAGTACGCCCACGATTACCGCTACTTCCCCGACCCGGACCTCGTCCCCTTCCAGGTAGGCAAGGAATGGCTCGACGAAGCGTGCGCCGCCCTCCCTGAGCTCCCGGACGCCAAGCGCGAGAGGTTCCAGCGCGAGTACGGCCTCCCCCCCTACGACGCCGAGGTCCTCACCGAGGAGCGCGCCCTGGCGGACTACTACGAGAGCGTGGTGGAAGCCGCGGGCCGCGGCCGGGCCAAGCAAGCGAGCAACTGGGTGATGGGGGAGTTCCTAAGGCTCCTGAACGAGCGGAACATCCCGGTCGAAACCTTAAAGCCCACGGACTACCCCGTCTCTCCCGAGAATACCGCTGCGATCGTCAATCTGATCGATGAAGGTCTCATCAGTGGAACGATCGCCAAGGCGGTCTATGTGGAAACGGCGCAGAGCGGCAAAGACCCAAGGAGCATCGTCGAAGAAAAGGGCCTGCGCCAGATCTCGGACGCGGGCGCCCTCGACGCGGCCATCGCCCAGGTCCTCGCCGCCCACCCCAAGGAGGCCGAGGCCTACAAGGGCGGGCGCAAGCAGCTCTTAGGCTTCTTCACCGGCCAGGTCATGAAGGCCACCCAGGGCAAGGCCAACCCCCAGGCCCTCCAGGCGGCGCTGAAAGAGAAGCTGGGAGGGTAGGCATTGGACGCGGCGCAACTTCTCCGATCCAAGCGGGAGGAAATCCTCCTTACGGCCGCCCGTCACGGGGCGCGGAACGTCCGGGTTTTCGGCTCGGCGGCGAGGGGAGAGGCGGACGAGGCCAGCGATCTGGATTTCCTGGTCGAGATGGAGCCCGGGCGAAGCCTGCTCGACCTGGGCGGCCTGCTCATGGACCTGCGGGAGCTCTTGGGCCGGGAAGTGGACGTCATCACGGACCGGGGGCTGAAGCCCCGCATCCGCGAGCGGGTTCTGCGCGAGGCCGTGGCCCTGTGAGATCGCCCCAGGGACGCTTGGAGGACATCCTGGAAGCCATCGCGCGCGTCGAGCGGTATGCGGCCAGGGGAAAGGAAGCCTTCGAAAGAGACGAGCTGATCCAAAACTGGTTCGTCCGCCATCTCCAGATCATCGGGGAGGCCGTCCGCGCCCTGCCCGCCGAAGTCCGGGATCGCGCATCCGGGGTGCCTTGGCAGAAAATCATCGGGATGCGCCACATCCTGGTTCATAACTATTTCGGCATTGACACAAGGCTGGTCTGGGACGCCGTGCAGCGTGATTTGCCTGTTCTCAAGGGGGAAGTGGAAAAGCTGTTGCGGCAACTTGAAGGCTAAGCCACCCAGGGCAAGGCCAACCCCCAGGCCCTCCAGGCCGCGCTGAAAGAGAAGCTCGGCGGGTAGCGCTCCGCCGCCCTCATCTCTCGTCCTTCTTCCGGAGATCCTCCACGATGGCCGTCCGCGCGCTGCGAAACGTCCCCTGGCTCATCTACTTCAAGGACAACTACCGCTGGTCCTTCAACGTCCACATCGCCCTCGCCATGGGCCGCTCGGGGGGAGGCGACATCGGCGAGGTGGACCAGGTGTGCCGGGCCCTCGCCGGGAAGTCCGGGGACGAGGGCGCCTGGTTCCGCGAGTGGCGGAAGATGGGGGACCGCCTGCGCCTGCGCGGGGAGGAGGAGCTGAGGAAGGGCCACCGGCTCTCCGCCGCGGCGGACTTCCAGCGCGCCTGCACCTACTACCAGATGGGGGAGCGCTTCCGCCTGCCCAAGGACAAGGCGGCGCTCGCCGCCTACAAGGAGTCCATCCGCTGCTTCCACCGCTACGCCACGCTCACCGACCGGCCCTCGATCGCCCCGGCCGAGATCCCCTTCGGGAGGAAGAAGCTCCCCGCCTACTTCATCCCGCCCCAGGGCCGGGCCAAGGCCAGGCCCCCCGTGGTGGTGCTCTACAACGGCTTCGACGGCACCAAGGAGATGAGCGTGAACTGGGCGGCGGACGCCCTCACCCGCCGCGGGATGGCCTGCCTGGTGGCGGACAGCCCGGGGGTGGGGGAGTCCATCCGCTTCCGGGGCATCCACCTGCGCTACGACGTCGAGGTGGCGGGCTCGGCCATCCTGGACTGGCTGGAGAAGAGGAAGGACGTGAACGGCCGCCGGGCCGCCATCATGGCCCCCAGCCTGGGCGGCTATTACGCCCCGCGCACCGCCAGCATGGAGCCCCGCTTCAAGGCCTGCGTGGCTTGGGGGGCGCAGTGGGACTACCACGCCATCTGGAAGAAGCGCATCGAGGCCGCCTTCCGGATGCAGCTCCCGGTGCCGGGGGACCACCTCTGCTGGAGCCTCAAGACGAAGACGCTCGGCCAGGCGCTGAAGAAGCTCGAGAATTTCAGGCTCGACGGGGTTGTGCAGCGGATGAGGTGCCCCTTCCTCCTGGTGCACGGGGTGGACGACCAGCAGATCCCCATGAGCGACGCCCGGGCATGCCACCGCGCCGTGGGCTCCAAGGACAAGACCCTCAAGGTCTATCACGGCCCGGACGGCGGCGCCCAGCACTGCAACACCGACTACCTCGCCCCCGTCGTGGACTACATGGCGGATTGGCTCAAGGAGAAGCTGGGGGCGTAGGGGGCCGCATGGAAGACAGCGTCGAGACCGCCCTCGCGTACTCGCTCGCCACCCTGCTCGTCCTGGGCGGGGTGCGGATGTACTACGAGTTTGTCAAGCTCTGGGCCCTGCGGGACATCCGGCGGGAGCGCCCCACCCTCCCCGGCTGGCTCAAGACGGGCTTCCTCCCCTCCTTCCTCGCTTCCTTCGCGGGCGCCTACGGGCTCAGCCGGGGGAGCGCGCTCGGGGCGCGGGGGGACTTCCTCTTCTGGTTCGCCTACCTCCTCTTCACCCTGCTGGTGCTGGTCTCCTTCGCCCGCCAGGCCGCCCGGCGCGAGGGGGCCAGGCCCGAGGACAAGCCGCCCGTCTCGGTGGTCGACCCCATCGCCTGGCTGCGGAAGAAGATGGGGGAGGAGGAGAAGGGAAACACGAAGGGGTAACCACGCCGAGCGGACGCGAAAAGGCGCCCCGGAGGTTTGTGGGCCCCCGGGGCGCCTTTTCGCATTAGGCTTCCCGCCTCCTACTTCTTCCTCCCCAGGATGATGGGCAGGAGGAGGTAGGGCTGGCGGCTGCCGCCCGCGTGGAGGGTGACTTTCTTGCCGAAAATCTTGGGCGGGCGGTCCATCGGGCTGTCGTGGAGGAAGGGCCCGCAGCCCGTGAAGGCCACCTTCATGTTGGAGAGCTTGAGGCCCTCGCCAGGGTAGACGTAGTCCTTCCCGCGCACGGTCAAGCCGAGGCGGTAGCCCGCCGGGACCACGATGCAGGTGGGCCAGATCTCGACGTCCAGCTCGGCCACCTGGCCGGGCTTGAGGGGCTGCTTCTGGTCGTGGCTGTGGTAGGGGCGCCAGGGCTTGGTGAGCTTCTTGTCGAGCTTGCGGTGGGAGGCGCGCAGCCAGCCCTGGCCGATGGGGGTGTGGGGGTCCACCGTGCCGGAGAAGGTGACCTCGCGCATGTCCGGGGTGAAGAGGCGCAGGACGAGGAAGATGTCGGCGTCCGCCGTCTCCGAGGAGACGAAGAGCTTGGCCGCCACCGGGCCGGTGATCTCGGTGTCGGCCTTGAAGGGGGGCATGAGGAAGGTGGCGCCCTCCCCCAGGCCCTCGTAGGTGAGCTTGCCGGCGGGGGACTTCCTGGCGCCCAGGGTGAGGTCGCTGGGGTTCAGGTAGAACTTGGTCCACTTGGTGCGCTTGAGGGGCCACTCCTTCTCGTGGCGCTCGACGAACTTCTCCCCGACGTGCCTTATCTGGAGGAGCACCCGGGGCTGCTTCTTCCAGCCGGTGTCCTGCCCCTTGAGGAAGTGGCCGAAGAAGCGCTTCTGCATGCCCTCGCCGTAGGGGGTGTAGAAGTGGGTCCAGTGCTCGAGGCCGTGCCCGTCGAGCCACTTGTCCTTGGAGGCGGCGCGGTAGAAGGCCTCGAAGTTGCCCCGCGGGTGGAGCCCCTGGCCGCCCCAGCTCGCCGCCGAGAGGAAGGGAGTCTTGACCTTGGACCAGTCCGGGGTGCGCGCCTTCCAGTGGGCGTCGTCCAGGGGGTGGGCGCGGCAGGACTCCCCGTAGTCGTCGATGTTCTTCTTGAGCTCCTCGGGGGAGAGCGTCTCCGGGCCGCAGATGGGCTCCCCCGTAACGCGGCTGCGCCGGCCGCGCTCGCCCAGGCCGTGCTGCACGGTGCGCACCTGGGTGTCGTACCAGTCGGCGCAGAAGGTGCTGAAGATGCCCCCGTGGTGGCTCACGTCGCGGTAGAAGTCCGCCGCGCCCTCCCAGGGGCACATGGCCGCGAGGTGCTTGGGCTGGAGGGTGGCCACCATCCACTGGTTCATCGCGTAGTAGGAGATGCCGTTCAGCCCCACCTTGCCGTTGCTCCAGGGCTGG
>Ga0156093_1129_pt2 | contig 16230 bp, 15 predicted proteins | sample RifCSPlowO2_02_FD_107746 | JGI IMG/M metagenome (GOLD analysis project Ga0156093, IMG submission 107746) | Candidatus Tectomicrobia bacterium RIFCSPLOWO2_02_FULL_70_19 | reverse complement strand
CCTCGACTCGACTGAGCTCGTCGCAGGCCGGGAGGGGGCAGGGGGAGGGAGGGGCCGGATATTTCCCCCCTCCGGGCCTCCCCCCGGCGGGGGGAGGGGTTTCCGCGGCGGGAGGCATCCGTGAAGGGCGAAATCCAATTTCTGATCGCCTCCAGGGATTTCCGCTGGAAAAATGGCCGCATGTCCGGGGTTTTCCGGGACATTCCGGCGGGAAAAAACGCGGGGTGCCCGGCAGGGCTCTCGCGCCGGGAAGGGCAAAATGAAAATTCTATTGTTTTTCATTACATTCCAGCGAAAAAAAACGGGCCGCGTCCGCACGGGCCCCGCCGGCCGGGCCGGGGGGTTCGAAGAGGCCCGCGCGAGTCCCCGGGCGGGGGGGGAACCGCAGGCGGCCATCCCCGGCTCTTTCCCGCCCCCCCCTGCCTGCCCCCTCCCTCAAGCCGGGGAGGCGGAGGGGGACAGGGGCGCGGCTACCGCATCCGGCCCGTGGAGGTGTCGAGCGGATGGACGTCCGTCACGAGCCGCTCGTCGTAGGGCCAGGTCGTGTAAATGTCGGGGTCGCCCTCGGTGACGACGAGGTTGTTCTCCAGCCGGAAGCCGCCCACCCCCTTCTTGCCGGCGTAGGGCTCCAGGTTCGCCGTCATCCCCGGCCGCAGCTCCATGGGATTGTCGTAGACGGTCCGGTTGAAGTAGGGGGCCTCCCAGGGCGACAGGCCGGAGCCGTGCCCGAGGCTGCTCATGAAGACGGGCTCGGCCGCCTTGAACACGTCCAGGTTCGTGTTGCCCGGCCTCGCCGCGGCGCACGCGTTCCAGACGGCGTTGTAGGCCTCCATGTGGTACTTGATCTGCTCCTTGGTCGGCTTGATGTCCCCGCAGATGACGGTCCGCGTGAAGTCGCCCCAGTAGCCGTTGAAGCACCCGCCGATGTCGATGATCACCGGGTCGCCCTTGCGGATGACGCGGTCGGAAGTGTAGCGCCGGTAGGGCGCCGTGTAGGGCCCCGAAGCCACGATGTTGGCGCACTGGGTCCACTCGCTGCCGAGCGCCGTCATCTTGTGCCAGGCCGCCGCCAGGACCTCGCACTCGCGCACGCCGGGCTTGAGGACGCCGAGGGCGGCTTCCATGCCCGCCTCGGTGATGGCCGTGGCCGCCTTCAGGCACGCGATCTCGTCCCGGGTCTTGATGACCTTGGCCTTCATCAAGACCTTGTAGCCGTCCACGAACCGGGTCTTGGGGAACGCCTGCTTGAGGCACTCCTCGACGTTCGGAGTCCAGATGTCCCAGCCCACGCGCTTGCCGTCCAGGCTGCCGATCAGGCCCTCCAGGGTATCGGCCCACTTCTTCACGCCCGAGTGGTCGGCCAGGATCGCCCGCTGCTGGATCTGCTCGGGGGCGACCCAGGTCATCGTCTCCTTGCAATAGACATGGTCCATCGTGAAGAGGATGGGCTCCCCGCCCTTCGGGAGGACCACGGTGGTCTTGTTCGAAGCCGTCGGCCCCAGATGGGAGCGGGCGCCCATCAAGTACCGGGCGTCCTCGGTGTGGAACACGAACAGCGCGTCGACGTCGGACTGCGCCAGGGCGTCCTTGGCTTTTTGGAGGCGCTCGCGGCGGAGCCGGGCGAAATCAACCCTATCTTCCCAGTCCACGCCCATGAATCCGTACGTCATGGTCTTCTCTCCTCTTTTCCTGGAAGAAGCGGAAGCCTGAAGGTCCGGCTCCTTGGGCCGCCGCGCCTATACGACCCGGTACTTCGGCTCGCGGCCCCGGAGGACGCGCAGGACCTCGCCCGCGGCTCCCCGCCGCAGCTTCTCCTGCGCCGAAACGCTGTACCAAGCCTTGTGCGGGGTGACGATGCAGCTGGGCAGGGCCAGGAGGGGGTGCCCCTGGGCGGGAGGCTCCTCGGCGAGAACGTCCAGCCCCGCGCCCCGGATCCGCTTGCGGGTCAAGGCCGCGGCGAGAGCCTCCTCGTCGATGAGCCCGCCCCGGGCGACGTTGATGACGACGGCCTCCGGCTTCATGCGCTCGAATTGGGCCCTTCCGATCATCCCGCGGGTCTTCGGGGTCAGCGGGGCGTGCAGGGAGACGTAATCGGACGCCTCCAGAAGATCGTCCAGGGAAACCTTCGCGGCGCGGATCCGGCGGAAGGCGGCTTCCGGGGCGAAGGGGTCGAAGGCCGCGATCCTCATCCCGAAGGCGCGGGCCTTCCGGGCCAGGGCGGAGCCGATCCGCCCGATGCCGGCGATGCCGAGAACCGATCCCCGGAGGGGATGGACCGGCTGGAGGGGCCCGATGCTCCAGTCTCCCGTCTTCGCCGCGGCCGCGCCGGTGTGCAGCTTGCGCGCGAAAGTCAGGATAAGCGCCATGGCGTGGTCGGAGACTTCGTCGACGCAGTAGTCGGGGACGTTCGTGACGAGGATCCCCTTCTTCTCCGCGGCCCCGGTGTCGATGTTGTCCACGCCCACGCCGTAGCGGGCGATCACGCGGCACGAATCAAGGGAGGAGATGACCTCGGCCGTGAAGCGCGGCCCGATGGCGCCCGCCAGGACGCCCGCCGCCCCCCGGCAGAGGGCGATGATGGAGCCGGCGCTCTCTCCGGGCCCCCGCACGAGGCGGCAACGGGCCGGCCGCAGGATTTTTTCCTCGATGGCCAGGTCGCCGAAGCGGGCCCCGACCACGGCGACGATGAGTCCTTCCCTCTTCGTTCCCATCCCTTCCCTTTCGCTCGCCGGCCTCGGGCGGCGCTCCCCTCCGGGAGAGGCGGCCCTCCGCCCCGCCGCCGCTTACTTGACGCCGATCTCCCAGGGGAAAATGTTCTCGTCGCCGCGCGGCACGAACCGGAGGTTCTTCTTGTAGCCCCAGGTGTCCACCAGCCGGAACAGGATCCCGAGGGCCGCCCTCTCCTGCATCGTGTCCGTGAGCTTCTCGAAGGCGGCCTGCTGCTCCCTCGGGCCGATTATGGCGCCCGCCTTCTCGTTCATTTCGTCCAGGTCCTTGAAGCAGGTGACGCTCCAGATGCCCTTGCAGGAGGTCGTGGCCCGCCAGATGATGGGCGAGTCGGCGTGGGTGCCCCAGCTGCGGAAGATCAGGGCGGGGTCCTTTTGGACGCCCGTGTGGTAGGCGGTGACGAGCTTGCGGTACATCGGGAAGGGCACCGCGTTGACGGCCGCGTCGATGCCGATCCTCTTGAGCATCCCGGCCATGGCTTCGGCCGCCGCCTTGTCAAAGGGGTAGGTCCCGTGGAGCCCGACGAGGGTGGCCTTGAAGCCGTTCGGGTAGGAGGATTCCTTCATGAGGGCCTTGGCCTTCGCCAAGTCGTGGGGGTGCGGCTTCTTGGCGGGGCTGAAGCCGGTGTAGGACCACGGGTGGTAGACCTGGCCGATGGGCTCGCCGAGGCCTCCCAGGATGGTCTTCCGGATGCTCTCGATGTCGATGGCGTACAGCACCGCCTGGCGCACCTTCTGGTCCGCGAAGGGCCCTCCGAAGCCGTTGGTGAAGCTCAGGTAAAAGAAGCGGACGCTCGGGACTTCGCCGACCTCGGTGCCGGGGTTCCGCCTGATCTCGGGAATCTGGTGGGCCCCCAGCCCCCGGATGACGTCCACCTCGCCCGTCAGGAGCGCCTTCACCCGCGTGGTGGACTCCCGGATGGGGCGCATGGAGACCGTTTTCGGCCGGTCGGGGTGCAGGCCGTTCCCCCACCAGGAGGGGCTGGCCTCGAAGACCATTTTGAGGCCCTTGGTCCATGATTTGAGGATGTACGGGCCCGTGCCGAAGGTCTGCCGGGCGGGGGCCGTCTTGGGCCCCTCTTTCACCTTGGGCGAGATGACGTGGAAGTAGCGCGCGAGGCGGTGGAGGAGGCCGTTGTCGGGCTGCTTCAGGTGCCAGATGAAGGTGTGGTCGTCCAGGAACTCGAGGCGATCGAGGTCGGTAAAGAAGCCCCGCTGCACGCTCTTGAGCTCGGGGTCGCGGATGCGGTCCAGCGTGTACTGGATGGCCGCGGTGGTGAGCGGGGTTCCGTCCGAGAACTTTACTCCCTTGCGGAGCCAGAACTTGTACTGCGCCGGGCCGAGCTTCTGCCACTTCTCCGCCAGCCAGGGGACGTTCTTCCCCGTCCGGGCGTCGGTCGAGACCAGCGTGTCGTACGACCAGCGCCAGATCGTCAGCCCGATGCCGCTGGAGGAGACGTTGGGATCCATGGTGGGCGCGTCGTCCGGCAGGACGACGGTGAGGCTGCCCCTGTAGGCGCCGGCCGCCGAGGCCAAGCCGAGAGCGAGCAAGAAGATGGAAATCAACGCCAGCTGTTTCTTCATGGGAACCCCTCCCCCTGGCCAGCAAAGATCCCGACGCCTGCATTCCATGGCAGAAACCCGGAAGAGGTCTTGTCCCCTGGGAGGAGGCGCAAGGGGGCCTTGTCCCTTGAGTCCACGAGCCGGAAGCCGACCCTCTGAGGGGGAAACCTCCACGACAATGCTATGGGGTGAATTTAAGACCAGAAGGTCGATTGTGTCAATAGAAGGTACTATTGGTAGGTCAATAGGGCAAAATTGGAGGAAACGCCCGGTTTTCTCTCTTGGGGTACTACGGACGCGCGCACCCGGAGCGCAGGGGCCTCCTCCTTTCCGGCAGTCCCGCCCCCGGGAGCCCAGCCGAAGAAAGCCTAGCCGGCCATCCAGCCGCCGTCGCTCGAGATCATGGCACCGTTCATGAAATCGTTCGGCTTCGAGACCAGGAAGAGGGCGACGTCCGCCATCTCTCCGGGCGTGCCGAACCTCCGGTTGGGAATCGTTTCTTTCCTTTGCGCGACGTGTTCATCTCCCAGGCGGCTGAGGTTCTTGGCCACCCGGTCGCTGACGGTGAGCCCCGGCATGAGGCAGTTCACCCGGACCCCCTGCGGGCCCAACTCAACCGCCATGGCGCGGGCGAGGTTGTGCATGGAGCACTTCGTCGCGCAGTACAGGGAAAAATTCTTGGCGCCCCGCTCGCCGTATATGGAGCCGATCATGAGGATGCGGCCGCCCCCCTGTGAGACCATGAGGCGGGCCGCCTCCCGGGACGCGAGGTAGGCCGCCTTGGCGTTCACCTCGAAGAGAAGATCCACGTCCTCGTCCGTCGTTTCGAGGAAGGGCTTGATGAGGCGCGCGCCCGCGCAGTTCACGAGGATGTCCACCCCGCCCAGGAAGCCGGCGCCGTCCCGGACGACGCTGGCCGCCTGCGGCGCCTTCGCCAGGTCATAGCACTTGCCCCCCGCCTTCACGCCGGCCTTCGCGCAGGCGTCGATGGTCTTCCGGAGTCCCTCCTCGTCGCTCCCCCCGGCCGCCCAGATCGACGCCCCCTCGCCGGCGAACCGGCAGGCGATGGCCGCTCCGATCCCCGCCGAACCTCCCGTCACGATTGCCCTCTGGCCTTCAAGCGCTTTGCCCGTCATCGGATGGCTCCCGGAAGTTGACAGCCTGCTGGCCGTCTCAATAGAGTGCGCCCGCCGGAGAAATTTTCACTGGAAATATAGGGGCATCGGCGCCGGCCGGCAATCTGAATCCGCCGGCAACCTGGATGCGGGGGGCGGCGATGAAAGCGGTCAGGGTTCATCGGTTCGGCCTTTCTCATCCCATGCAGGTGGATGAGGTGGAGGATCCGGCGCCGGGGCCGGGGGAGCTCCTCCTGCGCGCGAAAGCCGCTGCGGTGAACCCCGTCGACCTGATCACGCGCATCGGGGACTCCCGCCGCGCCAAGCTCCTCACGCTTCCCTACATCCCCGGGGACAACATCGCGGGGGAGGTCGTCGCGATCGGCCCGGACGCGGGCGGGTTCAAAATCGGCCAGCGGGTGTTCGGGATCGCCTTCAACAGCTACGCGAGCCTCGTGGTGGCGAAGGCGGCCTGGGTGGGGGAGCTTCCCGAGCCTTACGGCTACGAGGAGGGCGCGGCGCTCCCCTCTCCCTTTTTCACGGCCTGGAACGCGCTCGTCTATACGGCGAGGGTCGGAGCAGGCGAAACGGTGCTCATTCACGGCGGCGCCGGCGGAGTCGGAAACGCCGCGATTCAGCTGGCGAAGCGGTTGGGCTGCCGGGTGCTCGCCACGGTGAGCTCAAAGGAAAAGGCGGATTTCTGCAAATCCGCCGGGGCCGATGAGGCCATCAACTACCGGGAGGAGGACTTTGCGGCGCGTTGCCTGGAGCTCACCGGAGGGCGGGGGGCGGACGCCATCGTCGAGATTTCCGCGATCGAGAATTTCAAGAAGGACCTGGAAGCGATCTGCGTGAACGGACGCATCGTGATCGTCGGGGTCGGGATCGGCAAGGAGCTGGCCGAGGCGAACTTCCGCGTGCAGTCCCTGATGGAAAAGAACGCGGCCGCCCACGGAATCGTCTTCGCGCATCTGTTCCCCAGGCTTCCGGACCTGATCCGCCGCTTCTCGCCCCTGCTGCGGGAGGGGAGGTTCCGGATGCGCGTCGGCCGCGTCTTCCCCCTCGATGAGGCGAACGAAGCCCACGCCCTGCTTCAGAGCGGGAAGGTGCTCGGGAAGGTGGTGCTGAAGTTTTGATCCCGCTTTGATCGCGGCAATTCGAATCCCCTGTGGGTTTCGGTTGGGTGCCTGGATGCAAGGGGTGGGGCGCATCCATCATCTGGGCCTGTGTTGATCCGGTGCCAGCTTGAAGAGGGAGATTCGGAAGTGGGATGAGCCCCCGATTCCGGGACGCCCGGCGGCACCCTTCTTTCCCCGTCCTGAGGGCAACATATGGAAACCATGCCGGCCTTCGTGCACTCCTCCACCATGAAACTCAGCGATCTCCTCGAGGGGGCCATCGACCTTCACATCCATTCCGGGCCGGATTGCGTGGAGCGCTGGGGCGACACCATCGACATCGCCCGTCTGGCGGTGGAAATGGGGATGCGCGCGATCGTGTTCAAGGACCACTTCCGCCCCACGACGCATAAGGCCCTCCTGACCCGGAGAGCCGTGCCCGGAATCGAGCTTTTCGCCCTCCATGCCTGCAACCACCCCTGCGGGGGGCTGAATTACCGGTGCGTCATGATGTCGGTCGAGGAGGGCGTCAAGGTCATCCAGATGCCGACGATGGACTCCGTCTTCCAGCACAGCAAGCCGAGGGGGCACCTTTTCACGCATTTCCTCTTCGGAACCGAGGGCTACGACCCCATCGACATCTACAACCCGGGGACGAAGGAGCTGAAGGACGACCTTTTCCGTATCATCGAGGCCGTCAGGAAATACGATCTGGTTCTGTCGAACGGCCATCTCTCCGCGGACGAGACCATCGGCCTGTTCCGGAAGGCGATCACGATGGGGGTGAAGCCCGAACGGTGCATGGTCGAGCACCCGAACGGCAGCCCCGAATCGTTCACCGTGGACAAGATGAAGACCATGGCCGACATGGGCGTGTACCTGAACATCTCCTTCAACGCGGTCAATCCCCTTTTCGGTGCCAGACACCCCAGGGAGGCCGCCGACATCATCAAAACGATCGGGGCGGAGCACTGCACCCTCATCACGGACGGAGGGAACCACCTTGCTCCTGCGCCGGCCGAGGGGATGCGCGTCTTCGCCAACATGCTCATGCACCTGGGAGTTCCCCGGAAGGATATCGACCTCATGATCAGGACCAGCCCGGCCAAGGTGCTTGGGCTGGATTGAAGGGTTGGGGGGTCGCATGGGTCACGCAGAGAGGTGGCTGCGGGACTCCCTTACGAATCTTTTCCCGATGAGGATGCTTCGCCGTGAAAATTCTCCGCTTCGATGACGACCGAGTGGGCGTGCTGAAGGAGGGGAGCCGCGTCGTCGACGTGAGCGCCGCCATCGAACATAGGGAATCGAAAGGCCCGCAGAGGGTCATGGAGGAAGTGATCGAGGAATTCGACCGGTGCCGGGGAGAATTCGAGCGGATCGCCGCCCGCGAGCGGGGCGTCCCCCTGGAGAGCGTCCGGCTCCTCGCGCCGATCCCTCGCCCGGGCAAGTGCCTGGGCGCCTTCCTGAACTACGTGGATCAGCCCGGCCGCTCCCCGGACGCCCTGCCCCTCGAGTTCTTCTACAAGGATCCCTCCCTCCTGGGGCCGGAGGGAACCATCGAGCTGCCTGACATCCCCGGGGTCACCGAGTACCAGACCGAGGCGGAGCTGGCCTTCGTCATCGGGAAGGCGGCGAGGAACGTCCGGGCGGAAGAGGGGATGGACTGCATCTTCGGCTACGTGCCCTTCCTCGACATCTCGGTCCGGGGTATCACGCGCTACACCCGCTTCCTGACCAAGGGCCAGGCCACCCACGGCCCCTGCGGCCCGTGGATCACCACGAAGGACGAGGTTCCCGATCCCCACAGGCTCCGGGTGAGGTCCTGGGTGAACGGGGAGACCGCCCAGGATTTCAGCACCGCGTATATGGCCCATAAGATCCCCCCCCAGGTAGCCTGGCTGAGCCGCTTCGTCCGGCTCGAGCCGGGAGACGTCATCGCCACCGGAACCTACCACGCGGGCCGCAAGGGCCTGCGCGACGGGGACGCGATGGAAATCGAGGTCGAGGGCCTGGGGAGGGCGCGGTTCCTGGCCCGGGGGCCGTGGTCCCCAAGGCCCGGGGCGGCTTCCCTGCCTCAAACGCCCCGCGCGCCGGGAGTCGCCGACGCGAGCACGATCTCCCGCGTCTGACGGCGCGGCGGTCCGCCTTTGGCATTCCGGCACCCCCCGGGGATATCCGGGCGATGCCGCATTTTGTATCGGGTAGATGAGCTGGAGCGGTCCCCTGCCAAGAACGGTTCGATGGAACGCCCTGGCAAGATTATGGCCGGGCCGCTCAGGGCGCGTTGGGATTTTGGGCGGGCCGGGGAGCGCATTCTCCTCACCAGCGGGAGAGGACGCGCGGGAGGAGAAACGCCGTCCCGCCGGGATGGATTTCAAATCGCCAGGTAGCGGCGCACGATCTCCTCGTCGGCGTAGATCTCGTCCAGCGTCCCCGCGTGCTGGACGGCGCCCTTCTCCAGGATGTAGGCCCGGTCCGCCACCAGGCGGGAGAACTTGAGGTTCTGGTCCGCCATCAGGATGGTCACTTTCTCTTCCCGGATGGTGCGGATGATCTCGACGAGGCCCTTCACCACGAGCGGGCTGAGCCCCTCGGAGGGCTCGTCGAGGAGCAGGAGGGAGGGGTTGGTCATCAGGGCGCGCCCGATGGAGAGCATCTTCTGCTCGCCCCCGCTGAGGTGCCGCCCGCGCCGGGGGCTCAGGCTCCGCAGGGCCGGCAGAAGGTCGAGCACCTTTCCCAGCGTCCATGCCCCGTCTTGCCTGCCTGAGGACCGGTGCGCCAGCTCGAGGTTCTCCTCCACGGTCAGATCGGGAAAGACGCGGCGGTCGTCGGGGACATAGCCCACCCCGCTGCGGGCCACCTGGTGGGGGGGGAGGCCGGAGATGTCCCGCTCCATGAGGAAGATCCGGCCGCTGCGCGGGGGCGTCAGCCCCATAATGCTGCGCAGGGTGGTGGTCTTGCCGACGCCGTTCCGCCCCAGGAGGCACACCACCTCCCCCCGGTCGACCGCCAGGCTGACGTCCCGCAGGACGTGGCTCGCGCCGTAGTAGGTGTTGATGCTCTCCGCCCTGAGGATCACGCGATCTCTCCCCCGAGGTAAATATCGCGGACGCGCGCATCTTCGCGGATGACGGAGGGTGTGCCGCGCGCGAGAATCCGCCCCTGGTGGAGGACGACGATCTGCTGCGCCAGGGAAAAGACCACGTCCATGTCGTGCTCGATGAGCACGAAGGTGGTCCGCCGCGCCGCGCTGAGGTCGGCGATCAGCTTCAGGATGCGGGAGCGCTCGGCGGGGTTCATCCCGGCGGTGGGCTCGTCCAGGAGGATCAGGCGCGGCTTAGCCGCCAATGCGATCCCCACCTCCAGCAGCCGCTGGTCGCCGTGCGAGAGGATGCAGGCGGGAAGATGCGCCTTCTCCTCCAAGCCGGCTTCAGCCAGAATCATTTCCGTCCTCCGGTGGATCTCCTCGCTCGCGTCCACGGCCTTCCAGAAGCGCCAGGCGGTGCCGAGGCAGCTCAGGAGGGGGAGCTGGATGTTCCGTGAGACCGTGAGCTGGGGGAAGACGTTGGTGATCTGAAAGGAGCGTCCCAGGCCGCGGCGCACGCGCAGATGGACGGGAAGCCGCGTGATCTCCTCGCCCAGGAAGAAGATCCGCCCCGCATCGGGAAAGAGGTTGCCGGAGAGGAGGTTGATGAACGTGGTCTTCCCGGCGCCGTTGGGGCCGATGACGGCGGTCAGCACACCCTCTTTCAAATCCAGGTCCACGCCGTCGACGGCGCGCACCTCGCCGAAGTGCTTGCGAAGCCCCTCCGTCCGGAGCAAATCGGGATGGCCGGCGCCCGTCAAGAGAAGCGCCTCCAGAGCGCTGGCCGCAGGTGCGCCTCGTAGTAGCCGACCACGCCTCCCCGGAAGCCCAGCACCAGGATCAGCAGCACCAAGCCGAAGCCGAGGAGCCAATACTCCGTCAGCCGCTCGATGAACTCCTGAATCAGGTAGAAGAGGAGCGCTCCGACCATGGGGCCGGCGAAGGTGTGGATCCCGCCCAGGAGGGTGGCCAGCACGGGCGCGGCCGACTTGGTCCAATGGGCCACGGTGGGGGCAACCGTGTTCTCGAGGGGAGCCACCATCGCTCCTGCCAGGCCGCTGATAAAGGAGGAGAGGGCGAAGGCCGCCAAGCGGTAGCGCCTCACCGGGATGCCCGCGAAGGCGGCCCGGTTCTCATTCTCCCGGATGCCCTGGAGGACGAGGCCGAAGGGGGAATGAACCACGCGGTGGATCACCCCCACGCCGGCCGCGGTGATCGCGAGGACCAGGTAGTAGTAGGCCCAGAGGGCGTCCATCTTCACGGCGCCCAGGCCGGGGAGCCAGAGGGCCCCGCGGGGGATGCCGATCAGCCCGTCATCCCCGCCCGTCACGGACCTCCAGTCGAAGGCCAGCGCGTACACCATCATGCCGAAGGCCAGGGTGAGCATGGCGAAGTAGATGCGCGTGCGGCGGACGCAGAAGAACCCGATCACGGCCCCCAGCGCGCCCGCGAAGAGAGCTCCGCCGAGGATGCTTGGCAGGAGGGAGAGCGGCGTGCGCATGAGCAGGAGGCCGGCCGCGTACGCGCCCGCCGCGTAGAAGCCTGCGTGCCCGAAGGAGAGGAGCCCCGTGTAGCCGAACAGCAGGTTGAACCCCATGGCGAACAAGGCGAGGACAAGAACCTGGATGGCGAGGTAGATGTAGAAGCGCTCCCCTGTGAGGGGGATGCACAACAGGAGTACGGCGGCCGTCAGCCAGAAGATCCATCGCAAGGCGAGCATGGGGGCTCCTTCCCTCCTCGTCCCCTGGCTAGGAGGTTCCGAAAAGACCCTGCGGGCGGACGAGCAGGATGGCCGCCATCAGGATGTACATGAAGGCCAGCTCGAAGACCGGGGCGTAGACGTGGCCGTAGGCATTCACCAGCCCGATAAGGATGGACCCGAAGAAGGCCCCCTTCAGGTTGCCCAGCCCCCCGATGACGGCGACGGCGAACGCCTGGATGATGTAGTCCTCCGCCATCCCCGGCGACACCGTCCGGATGGGGATCCCCAGCGCTCCCCCCACGCCTCCCAGCCAAGAGCCGAACATGAACACCGCGGTGAACAGGCGCGGAACGTCCACCCCGATGGCGGCCGCCATCTCGCGGTCGGCGGCGGCGGCGCGGATCGTGCGCCCCCACCAGCTTTTCTCCAGCAGAAACCACAGGCCCAGGCCCACCAGCGGCCCCAAGGCGATGACGAAGAGGTTGTAGACGGGGAAGGGCCGCCCGAAGATCGGGATCGCCCCCCCCAGCGCCCCCGGCACGGGGGCTGATTGGTAGATCGGGCCCCATACCCATTTCACCAGGTCGGCGAAGATCAGGATGAACGCGAAGGTGAGGAGAAGCTGGTAGGCCTCGTCGATGTGATACACCCGGCGGATGAAGAAGCGCTCCATGAGTCCGCCCGCCAGGGCCACCAGCAGCGGGCCCACGGCCAGCCCCACCCAGAAGTCCAACCCCAGGATTCGCACGGCGCTGTAGCTCAGGTACGCCCCCAGCATGTAGAGGCTCCCGTGGGCGAAGTTCAGCACCCCGAGCACCCCGAAGATGAGGGTGAGGCCCGCGGCGACGAGCCACAGGAACATGGCAAGACTCAGCCCGATCATGCCTTGATAGAACAATTGCTCGAGCAACCTCCTGGCCTCCTCGCACAGGGGAGCTGAGGGCCTCTTCCTTCCCTGGAAGAGGCCCTCGATCCGGGTTGCCGGGAAGTGCTTATGAAGTGAACGGGGGGTGCCGGTAGTACATCTCGGCCGGGACCGTCTTCATGTCCCCCAGGATGCGGAAGGGGTACTTGGGGTCGGCCTTGGTCCGCCCCCAGGGCACCTCGTAGACGGCTTGATGGTCTTCCTTACGGAACCAGCGCCGGCCCCCCGGGCTGATCATGGTCATGTCCTCGAGCGCCTTGATGACCTTGTCCGTCTCGGTGCTCCCCGCCCGCTCGCTGGCCTGCTTGAGCGCCCAGTAGGCGGAGTAGGAGGTCTCGGAGGAGTAGTGGGGGTAGCGGTTCCAGCGCTTGTGGAAGCGCTGCACGAAGCCCGCGTTGATGCTGGTGGGGGGATAAAGGAACCAGTAGCGGCTGCTCACCCACAGCCCCTCGGGATAATCCTTCCCCAGCCCCTCGAGCACGTCCATGGCCCCGCCCATCGGGTTGACCCATTCCTTGATCTTGCCGAAGACCCCGAACAGCTTCGCCTGCTTCACCAGCGAAACGGCCTCGCCGGCCCATTCGGTGGTGAAGATTCCCTCTGGGTTGGCGGCCATCACCTTGGAGATGTGGGGGCCGAAATCCTGCGTCCCGAAAGGGGCCCACGATTCCTCCACGAACTCTGCGTCGGGCCGGAACTGCTTGAGGGTTTTCTTGAACATCTCCCAGGAGGTGTAGCCGTACTCGTACTTGGGGGAGATGGTCGCCCACCGCTTGACCGGAAAATCCTTGGCGATCATGGCCGAGGCGATTCCATCCTGGTAAACGGGCACCGAGATCCGGAAGATCTGCTTGATGCCCTCCTTGTAGACGAGCTGCTCATTGACCTTCTCGGTGGCGCCGTGGGTGATCATCAGGATCTTGTTGAGCTGGGGCATTACCTTGCCCACGGCCAGCGCCACGCCGCTTGAGTCGATTCCCGCCACGAAGTCCGCCTTCCACTCGTCCACGAAGTAGCGGGCGTTCTTCACCCCGACGTCGGGCTTCACCTGGGTGTCGCGGAACTGGAACTCCAGCGGCCGGCCCAGGATGCCGCCGGCCGCGTTGATCTCCTCGGCGGCGAGGGTGGCGCCCATCTGCATGAATTGCCCGTAACCGCCCAGGACGCCCGAGAGGACGGCCATGTGGCCGATCTTGACCGGCTTGCCGCTGGGCCTCGCCGCACTGGCCCTGCCTGGACGGGCGAGCCCGGCGGCGGCCAGCGCGCCTCCTGCGGCCGCCATCGCGCCGATGAAGGTTCTGCGACTGAACTTGCGGCTTCCTGACATGGCTTCCCCCTCCCATTGAGCCTGAAAGACTCACCGCCCTGGCTGCCACCCGGCGGCGCCCGCGTTCCCGACCGCTAGCAAGATTGCCGGAAGTGACCCGATGCCCCCTCACCGGTCAGCGTGCACTCTGGCCGGTGCGCTAAGCGCTTATGGATGAGCCTATTATATATTTCAATGGAGGGGGGTTCAAAAAGCCGCCACCCCCTGGTCAATCCAGCGGCCTTCGGCCATGCCCCGTTTGGTCGAAAAAGCCAGCATATCCGGTATAAATATTGTCCTCCGAAACCCTGGAATTTTTGCTCTTTCGGAGGCCGGGATGCCTGCCAAACTGGGCTGACCGCGAATACTCTTTGGTGGAGAGTGGGCGTCTGGCGGATCGTCATATATTCAGGGAAGGCATCTCACAGTCTTTCCCATCCCCTCCTCCAGCGGCGGGAAACGGCAATCTGTAATGCGCAAGAACGAATTTTCGGAGAGGCTCGCGCGCGGGGAATCTTTGTCCGGCCGGGTGATTGACCCACGTATTTCAGGCCGCGGCGGCTTGCAGAACCAGACTTGGGACTCGCGGGCCGGACGGGGGAAATCCTGAGGGCCAAGGCTCGGATGGATCGAGGCGCCGGGACGGCCTATTTGAGTTACCGGGCCAGTGCGGTCAAACGAGCTCGTAGATCTGCACCACCATCCCGCCCTTGAGGATGCCCCCGCTGAGGTGGCCGACCAGGACATCCTCGTTCTTGCCGGGGCCGCCGCTCAGGGCCATGTGGATGTGGACGTAGGGCTCGGGCTCCTTCCACTCGACCCCCTCCCCCAGCGCCGCGGGGGGCCGGTCAGGCCAGCTGATGTTGCCGAGGGCCACGAGTTCTCGCCAGTCGTGGAAGGCGCGGCGGTCGACGTCGTAGCCCTTCATGCTCTTGAAGCCCGAGATCATGTCGAGCTTGGTGAAGGCACCCAGGAGGAAGACCGAGCCGCAACGGATGTTCTTCTCCTTGACGAAAGCGTTGAGCTCCTTGAAGAAGTCGTCCCCCGGCTCGAACTGCACCTGGAAGATTCGGCCCAGCCTGAGCTCCCTCGCCTTCATGCCGCCGCCCCTCCTCAGAGCTGCTCCAGCGCCTTGAGGAGGTTCACCTGCTGGGTGTTTCCCATGTGGAAGAGCTGGATGGCGTCGCGGTAGACCTTCTCGACGGGGGCCTCCTTCATCACGCCCATGCCACCCCAGATCTCGACCGCCCGGGCCGCAATGTACTGAAGCGCTTCGACGGCGAGCACCTTGCCCACGCGGGGGAGCTTGGGGTCGTCCTTGCGCCCGTTGTCCACGCTCCAGGCCGAGCGCCAGAGGAGGGTACGGGCCGCCTCGAGGCGGGTGAACATCTCGAGGAGCATCATGCCGATCATGTGGTGCTGGATGATGGGCTTGCCGCCCTGGACGCGCTCCCGGGCGTGGCCGAGCGCCAGCTCGTAGGCGTGCTTAGCGATGCCGAGGGCGGTCGCGGTAGCCTCCATGGTTCCGATGTTGGTGATGCTGCGCCGGCTGTGGTGGACCGTGTTCTCCTCTCCCATCATGTCGCGCTCGGGGATCTTCACGTCCTGGAACAGAAGCTCGTGCTGGGGGTAGAGCCTCAAGCCCACCTTGTCGTGCTGGCGGCCAATCTGGAAGCCCTCCTTCGGAGGGAAAAGCATGAAGGTGGAGGTGCCATCGGTCCAGGGGACGGAGGTGTCGGTGCGGGCGAAGATGGTGAACATCCTCGCCTGGGCGCCCATGGCGATGAACTGCTTCATCCCGTTTAGGATGTAATAGTCGCCCTTGCGGACCGCCGTGAGCCGGGGACCGGCCTTCACGTCTTCTGCGTAGGGGAGGGAGTTGTCGCTCCCCGTGTTGGGCTCGGTCATGGCAATGCCGAGGCAGTAACGCGGGTCTTGGACGAAGTCCTTGGTGACCCGGAGGACTTGCTCCTCCGACGCCATGCTCATGATTCCCGCGATGGCCTTCCAGTTGTGGCTGTAGACCTTGGAGACGGCGGGCTCCCCGGCGGAGAGCTCCTCCATCACGACGCACTGGGTGAGGACGCTCGCGCCCGCCCCGCCGTACTTCTTCGGGACGGCCAGGGTGTTGAAACCGAGCTTCGAGCCCTTCTCGACGAGTCCCCAAGGGAAGGCGTCCGCCCCGTCCGGGAGACGGTCCAGCTCCGCGCAGTTTGGGATCAGCTCCTCCCGGGCGAAGGTGCGGGCCAGGTCCCGAATTGCCCGTTGCTCGTCACTCAGATCGAAATCCATCCCTCATCTCCTGTGAATCGCCGGCCATCCACCAAAGATCGCCGCGTGCCGGGCGGCCGCCGGCGCGCCGGGATCCCCATTTCCCTGACCTCGGTTCGAAGCATGCACCCAAGAACGCCGCGTGTGGATTGTCCGGCCGGATTGTAGTAGACGCCGATGGGAAGTCAATGCGTGGAGGCTGCCGCCCACGCCCCAGCGGGGGCCTGATTTGCCTTGGAACCTTCCCAAGTCAACCGGCGGGGAGAGGCCGCGGCGGACGGAATCCGCCGCCATTCGGTAACCGGAGGGCGGGCCTGGGAGGGCCGCACCTGTGTGCTCTACTAGCCGGGGATCCCGTCCGGCCGGGGACGAGAGAGGATGGGGAGATAGATCCAGAGGTAGAGGATGAAGGCCGCCCC
>Ga0156093_1069_pt1 | contig 16414 bp, 18 predicted proteins | sample RifCSPlowO2_02_FD_107746 | JGI IMG/M metagenome (GOLD analysis project Ga0156093, IMG submission 107746) | Candidatus Tectomicrobia bacterium RIFCSPLOWO2_02_FULL_70_19 | reverse complement strand
GTCCGCCGGGACGGGAACGAGGGCTTCAAGGCCAAGGAAAAGAGCAAGGCGATCACCGAGGATCAGTCCCGCAGGGGCCAGGCCGAGATTCAGAAGCTGACCGATCAGTTCGTCGCCCAGATTGACGGCTTGCTTGCCACCAAGGAAAAAGAGATTCTCGAAGTCTAGCCCCGCCCGGGGAGGGCGGCTCATGGAGCCTCGCATCGATCCGCGGGTCGACCTCGCCCGCCTGCCGCGCCATATCGGCATCATCATGGACGGTAACGGCCGCTGGGCCAAGAAGCGCTTTCTGCCCCGCATCGCCGGCCACCGCGAGGGCGTGAAGGCGGTGGACCGCGTGGTGGCCCACGCCCGGCGCATGGGGGTCAAAGCCCTCACGCTCTACAGCTTCTCCCTGGAGAACTGGAGCCGCCCCCGCGAGGAGGTGGACGCCCTCATGGGCATCCTCGCCGAGTACCTCGAGCGCGAGCTCAGGCGCATGCTCCGCGAGGGGATCCGCTTCAACGCCATCGGCCACCTGGAGGACCTGCCCCCCTTCGCCCAGAAGATGGTCGCGGACGCCATGCGCGACACCGCCGCGCAGCAGGGCATGGTGCTCACGCTCGCGCTGAGCTACGGTTCCCGCCGCGAGATTGCCGACGCAGCGCGCGCTCTCGCCCGCGAGGCCGCGGCAGGCAAGCTCGATCCCGAGGACATCGAGGAGGCGGACCTCGCCCGGCATCTTTACACCGCCGCGCTGCCTGAGCTCGACCTCCTCATCCGCACCAGCGGGGAGCTTCGCCTTTCCAACTACCTCCTCTGGCAGGCCGCCTACGCCGAGCTCTACTTCACTGACCTCTTTTGGCCCGACTTCGGCGAGCGGGAGCTAGAGGCGGCCGTCCTCGACTTCCAGTCCCGGGTACGGAAGTTCGGTCTCACCGAGGAGCAGGTCGCCGGGCGGAAAGGCTGACCCGGCCGTGATCCGCTTCTTGAGCGCCTTCGCGCTCGGCGCCCCCGTCGTCCTCTTCGTGTGGTACGCCCCGCCCCTCGCCTTCGTCTGGCTCGTGCTGCCCTTCGTCTTCCGGGCCGCCTGGGAGTTCCAGGGCCTCATGCGGGCGTGCGGCTGGCCGGGCCGGGAGTGGGAGACAGCCCTCGACGCGGCAGCCCTCCTGCTCGCGGGCTGGGCGGGGGGTATCTTCCCGGGCCTGGCGCTCACCCTCATCCTCCTGCGCCTTCTGGTGCGCTCGCTGGGGGCGCCTGAGCCGCGTCAGGGCATTGCCACCTCGGGCGTCACTCTGCTCGGGACGGTCTGGATCGGGGGCGCGGGCGCTCTCGTGGCCCTGACGGGCGTCTTGCCTGGCGGCCGGGCGGCGGTGCTCTTTCTCTTCGCGGTGGTCTGGGTGAACGACGTGGCGGCCTTCTACGTGGGCCGGAGCCTGGGCCGGAGGCGGCTCGCCCCGGTCGTCAGCCCCTCCAAGACGGTGGAGGGCGGGGTCGGCGGGCTCGCGGCGGGGGGGGTCGCGGCGGGGTTGTTCGCCGCCTGGTGCCCCGTGCCCGGCCTCGGCGTCGCGGGCGCGGTCGTAGCCGGCCTCGTCCTCGCCCTCCTGGCCCAGGTGGGGGACCTGTGCGAGTCTTTGCTCAAGCGGGCAGCGGGGGCGAAGGACGCCTCGGTCCTCATTCCCGGCCACGGCGGGGTGCTGGATCGGATCGACGGTTTGCTCCTCTCGGCGCCTCCGTTCTACTATCTTCTGCACTGGCTGACCGCATGATAGTCCGCTCTGGGTGACCGCATGACGCGCCGCATCTCCATCCTCGGTTCCACCGGAAGCATCGGAGAGAACGCCCTCCGCATCGTGTCGGAGCACCCGGGCCGCTTCGAGGTGGCGGGCCTCGCCGCGGGCAGGAGCTGGGAGCGCCTGGCCGAGCAGGCGAGGCGCTTCCGACCGCGCGTCGTCTCGGTGGCCAAGCCGGCGGACGCCGCGCGCCTCAGGGGCCTCGTGCCCGAGGGCACAACGGTCCTGAGCGGGGAAGCGGGCCTGCGGGAGGTGGCCGCCGGCCTGGGCGCCGAGACTGTCGTCTCGGCCCTGGTGGGGGCGGCGGGCCTGGCCCCCACGCTCGCCGCCATCGAGGCGGGGGCCTCGATCGCCCTCGCCAACAAGGAAGTGCTGGTGATGGCCGGCGAGCTCGTCACCCGCCGCGCGCAGGCGTGCGGCGTCGCTCTCCTCCCCGTGGACAGCGAGCACGCGGGGATCGCCCAGGTTCTTTTCGGGCGCCCGGCGGCGGAGGTGAGGCGGCTCGTGCTGACGGCCTCGGGCGGGCCCTTCCGGGGGCTTCCGCTCGCGGAGATGGGCCGCGTGACGCCGGAGGAGGCGCTGCGCCACCCTACCTGGAAGATGGGCCCCAAGGTGACGGTGGACTCGGCCACCATGATGAACAAGGGGCTCGAGGTCATCGAGGCGCACTGGCTCTTCGGCCTGCCGCCCGAGCGGGTGGACGTGGTGGTCCACCCCCAGAGCATCGTCCACGCCATGGTGGAGTTCGTGGACGGGAGCCTCATCGCCCAGATGAGCATCCCGGACATGCGCATCCCCATCGCCCAGGCCCTGAGCCATCCCGAGCGCATTCCGCTCGAAGTCCGGCGGCTGGACCTGGTGGAGGTGGGCTCCCTCACCTTCGAGGAGCCCGATCCGGAGCGCTTCCCCTGCCTCTGCCACGCCAAGGCGGCCCTCAGCGAGGGAGGGACGGCGACCGCCGTCCTCAACGCGGCGAACGAGGAGGCGGTGGCTTCCTTCCTCGCCCACGGCGCCGGGTTCATGGATATCCCCGCCGTGGTGGGGGCCGCGCTGGACGCCCACGCCGGCGCTCCGGCCTCCGACCTCGAATCCATCCTTTCCGCCGACCGCTGGGCCCGCGAGTTCGCCCGCGCCTCCTTGGACGGACAACGCCTCCGCGCCCAGCGATGGGCCTGAGCGGGCCGTGAGGTCCTCGCTGGCCTGGGTCCTCGCTACCCTCTGCGGCCTGGGCCGGGTGCCCCTCGCGCCGGGCACGGCGGGGTCGATCGCGGGGCTGGCGGTCTACTGGTCGGCCTGGCGGGCAGGGAGCTGGGCGCCCTTTCTCTTGTTCGCCTTGTTCCTCGCCGGGGGCCTCTGGGCCGCAAGTGTGGTGGAACAGGAAGGAGGGAGGAAGGACCCGCCCGAAGTGGTGGTGGATGAGCTGACGGGGCAGCTGCTCTGCCTCCTGGGTGCCGAGCCGACGCCCGCGCTCCTCGCCGCGGGGCTGGTGGTGTTCCGGGCGCTCGACATCGCCAAGCCGTGGCGGGGGCTCGAATCCTTGCCGGGCGGCTGGGGGGTGATGGCGGACGACCTCGCCGCTGGCGTGGCCGGGTGGGTGATCCTGGCGGTCGGGCGGAGCGCGGGTCTCCTCTAGCTTGAGGGAATATTTCTTGGCCGGACGGCTGGAGGAATGGCTGGGCGGGCACCTGACCCGGAGGAGGTGGCACTTGGCCACCGCCGAGAGTTGCACGGGGGGGCTCGTCGCCCATCGCATCACGAACGTCTCGGGCAGTTCGGGCTACTTCGAGCGGGGCTTCATCACCTACAGCAACGAGGCCAAGATGGAGCTGCTCGGGGTGCCGGAAGAGGTGTTCATCCGCCACGGCGCGGTGAGCGAGCCCTGCGCCCGGGCCATGGCCGAGGGCGCCCGCCGGGCGGCGGGCAGCGAGGCTGGGCTCTCGGTGACCGGCATCGCGGGCCCCGCGGGGGGGACCCCCGAGAAGCCGGTGGGGACGGTCTTCATGGCGGTGGCGCTGCCCTCGGGCACGCGATGCCGGGAGCAGCATTTCCTGGGGGACCGCGCCCGGATCAAGGAGCAGACGGCGGAGGCGGCGCTCCGTCTCCTGCGGGAGGCCCTGGAGGAAGAGGGCTGAACGGAAGGGGGTTCCCTTGCGCGCCTTTCTGGCGATTCCCCTGATGCCCGAGGGGGGGGACCCCCTCCGCTCGCTGCAGGCGTCCCTGGGCACTTTGCCCGCGCTCGCCGAGTTCCGCTGGATCCCGCCCCAGAACATCCACCTGACCGTGCGCTTCCTCGGGGAGATCGGGGAGGATGAGGCGAGCCGCGCGGGGAAGGCGCTGGAGGCCGCCGCCTGCGGGGCACGGGCGTTCGAGATGGCCATTGAGCGCTTCGGCGTCTTCCCGCACTTGAGGATTCCCAACGTGCTGTGGGCGGGGCCTGAGAAGTGCCCGGGGGCGCTGGAGGAGTTCGTGGAGCGGCTCTCCGGCGGGCTGGCCGAGGCGGGGTTCCCGCCGGAGAGTCGCCCCTTCCAGGCCCACCTGACGATCGGCCGGCGCCGGGTGAAAGGACGCCCCCCCGCCGGCCTGGAGGGGGAACTCGACGCCGCGGAGCGCCGTTGGCTCTCTCCCCCGCTCAGGCTGTGGATGAAGGAGGGGGCGCTATTCCGGAGCGAGCTCCGCCCCGGCGGCGCCATCTACACTCCCGTCCACCGCGCGTTGCTGGCTTGAAGCCGTCCGCCCTCGGCTTTTCGCCGGGGCTTGTGGTAAAATTCCTTCGTTTCCTGATTCGGCAGAATACCGGGATGGGTTTCCTCCGCGCCGTGCGGGGCTGGGGAGGGTTCTGCCGCGGGGCTTACGCGGTGCCCGGGCTCGCGCCGACCTCGATCGGCCGAACGAGGTCCCGCTCAGTCGCCCGCGCGGGGCGGCATCACCTTTTTGCTGAGTGAAGCGGAGATTCTCTAAGGGTGAAACCGGAAGTTTGGATGGCGGCGCCAAAAATAACCGGCCATGGCGGCCACCGCCAGGAGGTTCCCGATCAGGATCGCGGGAATCGTGAGGGCGTGAACCAATCCCTCGACGAACAACATGCTCACTCCGATGAACCCGAACTCGAAGAAGATGGAGAGCAGGATGATCCCGAAGCCGTAATTCGGATCGCGCTCGGCCACGCGGATGAGCCAGGCGGCGACCACTCCGATCGCCGCAAAGGCGAGGCCGTGAACCCAGGTGAACGTGAGGACTATCTCGAAGGAGATGGGAAGCCCCTGGGCGGAGGCGGCATCCACTCCCCCCCGGAAGAGGGCGGTCCCGATCACGCTGGGCGTGTACAGGGGCCTTCCCTGGTAGAGATCCAGCAGGAAGAACCAGACGGCGATCGTCGCAGCCCCGATGAGACCCCCCACCATCCCTTCCTCGTAGAGCTTGGAGTCTTGGAGAGGTATCTCCACCGGTTGGCTGTTGGGCTGTGCGGCCATGACGCGTCCTTCCCTCTCAGCGGCTGGGCAAGGCCCTGCCCCCTTCCCGCAGTCTATCCATCCGTATACAACAAATTTAGGCCCAGAATTCATCCTCGCCACTCCAATAGGTCTTGGGGGGAAAGCCCGCCCGGTGCGAGGGCTTTTTAGGGGACGCCTGAGGATCGCGTCGAGACGGCCCGCACCGTCTTCCCAGAGGATGGAAAGCATGGAAGAGAGGAATTTTGTTGATTTTTGCTCGATTTCCTCCGCGTATTTATCGAAAACCCAACTCGGCCCCAAGGCGACGGCGGGAAAAGGAGAAAAGAGAAACTTGTCAGGCAGGGCGGTCGGTTTTTCCTCCCCATGGCATGGGAAAGGAGATGCATGACGACCTTCTACAAGCTGAGTGAGATGAGCCGCAGCGTCATCGCCACGCAGTACTCGACGGCCGAGGGCCCGACCATCAAGGGGAAGAAGGTGGAGGTGGGCTACTACCGCTACCCGTCCGGCTCGGGGGCCAAGACCCACGCGCACCCCGAGGAGCAGGTGATCACCGTCCTCAAGGGGCGCATCCGCTCCAGGGTCGGGAACGAGGAGAAGATCCTGGGCCCCGGCGAGGCGGTCTATATCCCCTCGAACGCGGACCACTCGAACTGGGCGGTGGACGAAGAGGTGGAGTTCATCAGCTGCAAGGACGTGGTGGACTGAAGCCGCGCGGGGAGAGAGCCGATTCTCTTCGGCGGCTGGGCAGCTCTTGTTTGCCGGATTTGTTCCGCAGGTCCGGGACCGCGCCGGCTGGGCTCTGTCAGCCCCGGAAGGGAGAGACCTCGGCGGCCTGGCCGGTGTTGATGCTCTCGATGATCGCCTGAAGAACCGCCACCACCTCCAGCCCCTCGCGCCCGCCCGTCTCGGGGCGCCCGCCTTGGCCGCCGCGTCCATGGCCCGCCTCGCGTCCGCCGCCGTCAAGGCGAGGGGTTTTTCGACGAAAATGTGCTTTCCGGCGGAGGCCGCCTGGCAGATGATATCCGCGTGGGTGGAATGGGGCGTTGCGATGATCACCCCCTCCACCCCTGGATCCTTGAGCACCTCGTCCAGGTTGCCGGCCTGACGGCAGCCGTGCCTTTGGACGAAGGCCGCCCGGCTCTCTGCGGTCCTGGAGTGGCAGGTCACGATTTCGCACGCCCCGCTCCTGCCCGCCGCGTCGGCGAGCACACTCCCCCATCCACCCAGGCCCAGGGAAGCCAAGCGGATCTTCTCGCCCGCCATTTCCGCCTCCAGAGTGGGATGCCTGGGCCGTGCTCGGCCGCTAACGGAGGGGAGTCACTGCCCGGGATGCCCATTCGTGGAGCGTGCGGGGGCATCCCGGCCGGGGACGGAGCGCACGCCGTCCTTCCGGAGCACGACGGCGTACTTGTACCGGGCCGAGGGGTAGTAGCTGCGGAAGAACTCGAGAGCCTCTCCCTTGTCGCTGCGGGAGTACGTCTCCACGTACACGACCGGGGAGGTGATGCTGACGCCGAGGAGCTCCGAGATGCGGTGATCCGCGATCCGGGCTTCGATGGTCTGGTAGTACTCCCCGATCGTGTAGCCCAGGCGGTCCTCGAAGATCTTCGACATCGAGCGCAGCCGGAGGTCCCGGGCCGGGATACGCTTCGTCAGCCGGGGGGGCAGGAAGTGGGTGACGTAGCTGAAGGGCCGGCCGTCCACGATGCCGACACGCTGGACGCGGGAGATCGGATCGCCGGCGGAAATGCCAAAAAATTCCGACAGCTCGGGAGGGCAGGGCACGGAGTCGGCGGAGAGGAGACGGGTTTCCCGCCCCTGCGCCTCCAGAGTGAAGTCCTCGATGAAGCCGTTGAGGCTGACCGTCTTGGGTTTGGCGAGGTTCTCGCTGATGAAGGTTCCCCGGCCCCGCTGCCTGAGCAGCATCCCCTTCGCGTGGAGGACGGCAAGGGCGTGCCGCACGGTGACTCGGCTTACCCTGAAAAGCCTGGCCAGCTCCAATTCGTTCGGCAGCTTGCTCCCCTGGAGAAATTCCCCTTCCTCGATTTTTCTCTCAAGCAGACCCGCGATTTGGTAGTAATAGGGGACGAACTCATTGAACGCGTGACTTTGGAGGCCCTTGGGGCGGTTCATTTTATTCACCACGGTCTGGCTGCCTGCCGTGCGGCAGGAGAGGTTTCGCTCGGGCGGATATAGATCCATTTTGGCATGATCGGCGCGAAATCGCCAATTTGCTCCTGAGGTTTTCGCTCTGACCCAGGGGCGGCCCCCCAGTTCCGCTTCCCGGAGGCGGGCATCGGCAAGTGATAAATAGCTGGGGATAAGCGCTTCTTCCGCTTGCGCGCGGTGTCGAGGGGGGAACCGCCCCGCCGGGCCCGGGATGCTTCCCGGGTCCGGCCCGGGGGAGACTGGAGGTCGGCGAAGCCTCGTTCTCGTGGTAGAAGAGACGGAGGGGGGAGGGGAGCGGCCGGGATGGACATGGCCGCAGAGCGGCGCATCGGCTCACCGGAGGGCCTTTCATGCTTTACTCGCTTCGCACCCATCACGTGGCCCCGGGCAAGATGGACGACTTCCACAAGCTGCGCCGGGAGGCCCTCCCCTTCTTTGAGAAGCACGGGATCCGGGTCGTCGGATACTGGAAGACGGAGATTGGCCCCTCTCCCTGCGTGGTCTCCCTCACCGCTTTTCAGGACTGGGCCCACTATGAAAAGGCCCAGGGGTCGCTCGTCGCCGATCCCGAGTTCAAGAAGCTGATGGGCCGGTTCCAGGGGCTCAGCCTCCGGACGGAGACCGTCATCCTCCGTCCCACGGACTACTCCCCCCTGCAATGAAGAAAGCTTCCCCACGGGCCTCGGGCCGCCACCCAGGCGGCCGCGTTCTTCCCCTCGACTCCTGAAGGAGGGCCGATGCTTCTGAACAGGCCCCGGGCGATGGCGCTGATGGAAAAGCACGGCCTCGACGCCCTCATCGCCACTAACCCCAATCACGTGACCTACGCCTCCAACTACGGCGGGCACACCCCCCGCATCTACGAGGAAAAAGAAGCCTTCGCCCTCCTCCCCCGGGACACGTCCCAGGCGGCCCTGCTCGCGCACATCGGCGAGGCCTCCTACCTGGCCGAGAAGCGGGAGGAGGTGTGGGTGCCGGAGATATGGACCTACGGCACCTCCAAGATCGCCTGGCCGGCGGACCTCCGGCCCGACGCGGACGAGGAGCGCCTGCTCGCCATCCTCAAGGACAAGGAGCGCAACGCCCGCTCCCTCCCTGAGCTCCTCGCCCGCGCGCTGGACGCCAAGGGGCTGGGCGGGGCGGTCATCGGCCTGGACGAGAGCGGGCTGACCGCCGGCCTCCACGCGAGGCTCAAGGCGGCTTGCCCCAAGGCGGACTTCCGGCCCGCCCGGGCCGTCTGGCGGGAGATCGAGCTGATCAAGACGGAGGAAGAGCTTGCCCGCCTCCGCCGCGCCGCGCACGTGAACGAGGAAGCTGTCGCCGAGGTGATGAGCCAGCTGCGCGCGGGAGTGAGCGAGGCCGCGCTCCTCCAGACCTACCGCGAGGCGGTGGCCCGCCGGGGCGGCGCGCTTGAGTTCTGGAACTCGGCGGGAGGGCGCCGGGCGGGGGATTTTTTCCAGTCCGGCGCCTACAGGCTCCGGAAGGGGGACACCTACCGCTTCGACGCTGGCTTGGTCCTGGACCACTACCACGCGGACACGGGCGGCGTCGCGGTGATCGGCCCTCCCACGGCGCGCCAGCGCGAAATCTACGCCACCATCACGGCCGGCATGCAGGCCGCCCTGGAGAAGGTCCGCCCCGGCGCTACCTATGAGGACGTCTGGCGGGCCGGGGTGGAGACCGTCGCCCGGCGGGGCATCAAGGACTATGACGTCCTCCGCTCCGACCTCGGCCACGGGATCGGGATCGAGCCCCGCGTGCCGGACCTGATGCGGGGGAACACGCTCGTCCTCGAACCGGGGATGGTGATCAACGTGGAGGTGCCCTACTACGAGGTGGGCTACGGGGGCTTCCAGCTCGAGTACAGCCTGCTGCTGACGGCGCCGGGACATGAACGCTTGATCCCGAACAGCCGCGACCTGTGGGTGAAGGGCGGCACATGATTCCCGGCGTGCCGGAGAGTGATGGTCCGCTCCGATCTGGCCGGTTCGCCGATGGCATGAGGAGCTGTCTTTTTGCCCGTGAAGAGGGGGGTCACCCGAACGGCGCCCTGAATTTCGAAGGGTTCGCTCCGTCCATGGATGAAGCGCCCTGCCGGGAGATGGGGACCGTGCCGCCGCTCCGGCGGGAGCGGGCGCAATCCGTCTCATAGTGGGATGATCCCTTTTTCCTCTTGTATAATTGTCAACGATCGAGATAGCTGCTCTCCCGTTATGGCTCAAAAAGTGACCTTCCGCACAGGAATGGCGTGGAATGTCCGGGGAGAGTTTATGTTTTGATTGACGTTGGGGGTTCATCTTTGCTGAAATAGAAGGGAATCGGCAGACAACCGGAGGGTGGCCCCCGTGCCTTCGAGGCAGCTCCAGCCAACCGATCCCATTTTGGTCGGCGAGAAAGACGCGCGTGAAAGCCACAACCTCCTGCGCGCGCTGGTGGAGCTCGGGTTCCGCAACGTGACCGAGGTGAATAGCATTTACAAGTTTCTCCAATTCGCGAGGGTCCAGAAGTTTTCCGTCGCCTTCATCGGCTCCACCCTTGGGGGCGAGCGCGCCGTCGACGCCCTCGGCAACGTTCGGACGTCGAGCGAGAACACCGAGATCCCGCTCGTCTTCATGCACGCCAAGTCCGAGAGGGACCTCGCCAGGAGGGCCACCGAGACAGGCGCGAGCGGCAGCGTCCAGTATCCCATCGAGGACCGGCGGCTGCGGTCGGTCCTGGAAGACCTTTTTGACATGTACGTCGTCGCGAAGCCGGAGGGCGCGGCGGCGGCGCCCCAGGAGAGCCCAAGCGCGGCGGCCGCTCCCCAGGACGGCCCGGGCGCGGCGGCGGCCCTGGAGGCCGGCCGGAAGATGCTGGCGCAAGGCGACCTGGAGGGGGCCGGGGCGGCCTTTGCCCGCGCATTGGAGAATGCGGAACGCTCGACCGCTCTCTGTTTCGGCCTGGCGGAGGTATGTTTCGCCAAGGGCGATCACGAGGCCGCCGAGAAGGCGCTCATGGAAGCCGACCGCATCGAGCCCTTCGCCCGGAGGGAGTTCCGGCGCCGGGCCCCGGCCTTCGTCCAGCGCGGGCACCAGAAGCTCAAGGAAGAGCGGTACGGCGAGGCGATCTTGGAGTTCGAGGGCGCCATCGCCGCGAATCCCAAGAGCGTGGGAGGCTTCTTCGGCTTGGGGGAGACCTTCAGGGCGATGGGCGACGCGGCGGGGGCGGAGCGGGTGTACCAGCGCGCCATCGAGATCGACGAGGAGCCCGTGGACCTCCATCTGTATAACGAGATGGGCCTCATCGCGCGCCGGAAGCGCGAGTTCGCGACCGCGTTGTTCGCCTTCGACAAGGCCCTTTCTTTCGCTCCCGGGGACGCCGTTCTCCACTACAACAAGGCGATGGTTTACGTCGCCCTGAAGAATTACGGCGAGGCCCTGCCCTTGCTGCGCAAGGCCGCCGCCATCGACCCGGAGTTCGTCGAAGCCGCGCAAGCGGAAGGCTCGATTTCGAACATTCTGTCCGGCCTCCGGGCGTCGAGCGCGGCCTGATCGCCTCCTCCGGCCGGGCCCCGGGGCGCGGGGGCGCGGGCCGGCCGCTCCACGAGGGGCCTTGCAAGGGCGCCATTCATGCCGTTTCCTCGTTCGATGGGCCGGTGCGCATGAGCGACCAAGCGGAAAAGCGTGTCTTCGCCCGTTTCAGGATCCCCGTCGTCGTCGACGCCCCCGAGCTTTCGGATTTTCCCCTCGTGCCGGGGGACGTGAGCGCGAATGGGTTCAAGGTGGTGGTCGGCAAGCAGCCCAGGGTGGGAGGGGCCTTCCCCTGTTCGATCCAGATCGCCCAGGAGATGTTCGGCGACTGCGAGGGGGCAATCGCATGGGTGCGGAAGGGCCCGGCGGGGTCCCCCTCCTGGGAAGTGGGGATATCGGTCCAAACCAGGGACGAGGCCCGCGTCCGCCTGGCCTCGCTGCTGGAAGAGCTTTCCGCGCAATTCGGGAGAAGCGCCTCTTCCGTCCCGGATGCCTGAGCGCCTTCCGTGCCCCCAGGGATCCGCGCCTCGTGCGGAAAGACGCCCAACCCCTTCCGCCTCGATGGAATGCCTCCCGCGCCCGCCGGGCCCCCTGAATCTCCCTCCATGGGGAAGCGCCCGTTTGCGGGGGGCCGGAACGCGCGGCTAGACTGGTCCGTTCCGCTGGGAAAACTCCACCCGGGCGGGCGCGGGAGGCCGGGCGGCGCATGATCGGGAAGCTGATACCGACGACCGTCGTGGGGAGCTACCCCCAGCCCGGCTGGCTGGTCGACCGGGGCGCCTTGAAGGAGATGACGGTCCCGAGGGTGCGCGCGAAGGGCATCTGGCGCATCCCCGAGGCGTTCCTGGAGCAGGCCCAGGACGACGCCACCCTCGCCGCCATCCGGGAGCAGGAGCGGGCGGGGATCGACATCATCACCGACGGCGAGATCCGCCGCGAGAGCTACTCCAACCGCTTCGCCACCGCCCTCCAGGGTGTGGACATCGAGAGGCCCGGCGCGGCCGTCAACCGCGGCGGCACCACGAGCGCCGTCCCGCGCGTCACCGGCAAGATCGGGAGGGCGCGCCCGGTCGAGGTGCGGGACGTCCGGTTCCTGCGGGAGAACACCGATCGCCTCATCAAGATCACCCTCCCCGGGCCCTTCACCATGACCCAGCAGGCCCAGGACGACCACTACGGCGACGAGCGCGCCCTCGCCCTGGACTACGCGCGGGCCGTCAACCAGGAGGTCCAGGACCTCTTCCGCGCCGGGGCCGACATCGTCCAGCTCGACGAGCCCTACATGCAGGCCCAGCCCGGCAAGGCGGACCGCTTCGCCGTCGAGGCGATCAACCTCGCCCTCGAGGGAGCCCCCGGCACGACCGCCGTCCACATGTGCTTCGGCTACGCCCACATGGCCGCCCGGCGGGGGTACGGCAAGCCCAACGCCTACGCCTTCCTCCCCCAGCTCAACGAGTGCCTGGCCGATCAGGTCTCGATCGAGGCGGCCCAGCCCCGGCTGGACCTGCGCACCCTCCGCCAGCTCAAGGACAAGACCGTCATCCTCGGCGTCATCGACAACAGCGACCCCCGCGTCGAGTCCCCCGGGACCGTGGCCGGTCGCATCCGGGCGGCCCTCGAATTCGTCAGCCCCGAGCGCCTCATCGCCGCCCCCGACTGCGGGATGAAGTACATGGACCGCGAGGTCGCCTTCGGCAAGCTCCGGGCGCTCGCGGAAGGCGCCCGCATCGTGCGGGAGGAACTGGGAGGATAGCCCCCCGGCCCCCGCGGATAATTCCCTGCGCAATACCCCGCATTATCCCTCAAAACCCCGGAAATGGCCGGAACCTGAATCCCCCCCCTGGCCGGACCGCCATTCGAGTGTTTTCATGCGCTTTTTTAGTCAATATCCGCCACTATCCGCGACAGCCCCCAGGAAACAGGCCTTCCGCTTCCCCGCCTCCCCGCGCGGGGCGCCAGGGCCGGACGCGCGGGCCTGACGCCCCGGGGGGAATGTAAGGCATGGGCGGCGGAAAGCTCTTACCTCAAATTCCCTCAAACGGCGGGATGGAGGGGGAAAGCTTGCCCCCTCTCTTGGGAGGGAGGGGGTTTCATGGCCCCCCCAACCTCCCTCTTTTCAACTCCTTTCGTGAATTTCCCGGAGCGTGATCTTTTTTCTTGATTTTCGTTTTATTTATGCATATATAGAACGAAACGCTTCGTCTTCCCCGGCGGCTCCGCCCGGTCCGGGGAGGGCGGGGCGTCCCGGGCGCCCGGGGCGTCCGGGAGAGGGCGTTGCAGCCGGGGGCGGGTTTCCCTAGATTGGTCGCGCGCCCGCTCCGCCAACCCGCTATCGTCCGCATCGAGGAGCTCTCCGATGAACCAGAAGAACGGATCCCCGCCCGCCGGCGCGCCCGGCGCCCAGGACCCCAAGGAGCGCGAGCGCCGCGAGAAGGCGGTGGAGATGGCCTTCGGCCAGATCAACCGCCAGTTCGGCAAGGGCTCGGTCATGCGCCTGGGCGAGGGGCCGGAGCTGGGCCCGATCGCGTCGATCTCGACGGGCTCGGTCTCGCTCGACGCCGCCCTCGGCATCGGCGGCGTGCCCCGGGGGAGGATCGTGGAGATCTTCGGGCCGGAGTCCTCGGGCAAGACCACCATCGCCCTCCAGATCGTGGCCGAGGCCCAGCGCGCGGGCGGGATGGCCGCCTTCATCGACGCCGAGCACGCCCTGGACCCGCTCTACGCCAAGGCGCTCGGGGTGCAGACCGATGGCCTCATCGTCTCCCAGCCCGACACCGGGGAGCAGGCCCTGGAGATCGCCGAGATCCTCACGAGCAGCGGGGCGGTGGACGTGGTGGTGGTGGACTCCGTGGCCGCCCTGGTCCCCAAGGCCGAGCTCGAGGGGGAGATGGGCGACCAGCACATGGGGCTCCAGGCGCGCCTCATGAGCCAGGCCCTGCGCAAGCTGACGGGGGTGGTGCACCGGAGCAACGCCACCTTCATCTTCATCAACCAGATCCGCATGAAGATTGGCGTCATGTTCGGCAACCCCGAGACCACCTCGGGCGGGAACGCGCTCAAGTTCTACGCCTCGATCCGGCTGGACGTGCGCCGGGTGGCCTCCATCAAGGAGGGCGAGGAGAACGTGGGCAACCGCACCCGGGTGCGCGTGGTCAAGAACAAGCTCTCGCCCCCCTTCCGCACGGCCGAGTTCGACATCATGTTCGGGGCGGGCATCTCCCGCGAGGGGGACGTGCTCGACCTCGCCGTGGACAAGGGTGTGGTCCAGAAGACGGGCGCCTGGTACACCTTCGGGGACGAGCGCATCGGCCAGGGCCGCGAGAACGTGAAGAAGTTCCTCAAGGACACGCCCGAGGTCTTCGGCGAGATCGAGCGCCAGGTCCGGGCGGCCATGGGCATCGGGGCGCCGGCCCCGTCCTCCTCTCCCGCCGCGCCGGCCAAGGTGGCGGCCGCCAGGCCCTCCACCCCGCAGTGAGCCGGGGCGGGCCCGGCCGGGGGCCCATGCCTTGAACGCCGGGCCGCCGTCCCAAGGCGGGAAGAAGAAAGAGAAGGACCTCCCCCCCGCCGAGCGCATGCGCCCGGCGGGCCTGCGGCTCCTCTCCCGCCGCGCCCATACCCGGGCCGAGTTGCGGCGCAAGCTCCGCCTCCGGGGCTTCGGGGGCGGGGCGCTCGAAGCCCTCCTGGACCGCTTCACCGAGATCGGCTACCTGGACGACGCGGCCGCCGCCCGGGCCTGGGCGCGCCGCCGCCTGGAGGGACGCCCCATGGGGCGGCGCCTGCTGGAGGAGGAGCTCCGGGCGAGGGGGGTCGCGGCCCCGCTCGTCCGGGCCGTGCTGGAGGAGTATTACGGCGAGGGGGAGGAGCACCGCCTCGCCCTCCGGGCCGCCCGGAAGCGGCTGGGCGCCCTGGGCGGGGGGGAGGACCCCCGCGCCCGCGCGCGCCTGCTGCGCCACCTCCAGGGGCGGGGCTTCCCGGCCGGGGTGTGCCTCCGCGCGGCGGCGGAGGCGCTGGGCGCCCCGGGCGAGGGCGCGGAGGAGTGGAGCGAGTAGGCATGGCGGCCCTGCCCATCCGGGTGTACCCCGACCCCGCCCTCCGCAAGCGCTGCCGGCCCGTGGGGCGGGTGGACGCCGCCCTGCGCGAGCTCGCCGGGGGCATGGTCGAGACGCTGCACTCGGCCCCCGGCGTCGGCCTGGCCGCCCCCCAGGTGGGGGAGGAGGTCCGGCTGATCGTGGTGGACCTCTCCCTGGGCCAGGACCCCGGCCAGCTCCGCGTCCTGGTGAACCCCGAGCCGCTCTCCGCCGAGGGGGAGCAGATGGAGGAGGAGGGCTGCCTCTCCCTCCCCGGCGTCCTGGAGAAGGTGCGCCGCGCCATGCGCGTGCGGGTGAGGGCGCTGAACCTCCAGGGGGAGGAGATCCTTCTCGACGGCGAGGGCCCCCTCGCCCGTGTCCTCGAGCATGAGATGGACCACCTCGACGGGAAGCTCCTCCTGGATCATCTCACCCGCGCCAAGCGCGACCTCCTGAAGCGCCGCCTCAAGAAGCGGGGCCGCGCCGCCGCGCCCTGGTTCGTTTGACCCCCGCCGCCCGCTTGTTTATGAGGGGAGGGCCCGGGGAGGGCCCCCGGGGCCCGTGAGGGGAGGCCGGCCGATGCGCGTGGTTTTCCTGGGGACGCCCGAGTTCGCCGTCCCGGCGCTGGAGGCGCTGCTCGCCTCCCCGATCGAGATCGCCGCCGTCTTCACCCAGCCCGACCGGCCCTCGGGCCGGGGGCGGCGGGTGGCGCCCCCGCCGGTCAAGGCGCGGGCGCTCGCGGCCGGGCTCGCGGTGCATCAGCCCGAGCGCATCCGCTCCGCGGACATCGAGCCCTTCGCCCCCGACGCCGTGGCGGTGGTGGCCTACGGCCAGATCCTCTCGCGCAAGTTCCTGGCCGTCCCCCGCCTCGGGGCGTTCAACCTCCACGCCTCCCTCCTCCCGCGCTGGCGCGGCGCGGCCCCCATCCAGCGCGCCCTCCTCGCGGGGGACAAGGAGACGGGCGCCTGCGTCATCCGCCTCGTGCGCGAGCTGGACGCCGGGCCCGTGCTCGCCCGGCTCTTCCTCCCCATCGGCCCCCGCGACACCGCCGAGGACCTCCACGGCCGCCTCGCCGCCGCCGGGGGGCCCCTCCTGGCGGAGACCCTCCTCCGCCTCGAAAGGGGGGAGGCGGAGGAAGAAGCCCAGGCGGAGGAGGGCGCGACCTACGCCGCCAAGCTCGCGAAGGAGGAGGCGCCGCTCGACTGGTCCCTCTCCGCCGCCGGGCTGGACCGCCGGGTGCGGGGGCTCCGGCCCTGGCCCGTGGCCGAGACGGCCTGGCCCGGCCTCGCGGAGGGAGCGGTGCGGATTTGGAGGGCGTACCCGCTTCCCTCGGAGAGCGGGGTGGAGGCCCGGCCCGGCGAGGCGCTGGGGCTCGCGGAGACGCCCGAGGGGCGGGGGCTCCGGGTGCGGGCGGGGGAGGGGGACCTGGCGCTTCTCGAAGT
>Ga0156093_1145_pt1 | contig 16424 bp, 11 predicted proteins | sample RifCSPlowO2_02_FD_107746 | JGI IMG/M metagenome (GOLD analysis project Ga0156093, IMG submission 107746) | Candidatus Tectomicrobia bacterium RIFCSPLOWO2_02_FULL_70_19 | reverse complement strand
GGTATATGGAACTTTCCCGGACATCCTCGATGTAGAGGACCTGCTTCTTCTCGGCCACCCACCCCGCGGCCCCTTGGCCCGCCACGCGGGTTTCAAACCCCCGGGGGCCGGGGAAAGGATTGACGGCGGCCCGGCGCACGAACCTCTCCCCCTCCCGGAGATTCAGGGCGACGTAGGGGGCCTGGAGAATCTCCCCCGCCGACTGGACGACGAACTGGAGCACCTCGTCCAGGTCGAGGCTGGCGCTGATCTTCTGGGAGAGCTCCCTCAACCGGCCCAGCTGGGCGATGTGGGCGGTGCGCTCCCGCTCGCTCCGCCTCTCCTGCTCCAGCGCCTCCTCCAGCCGGCGGTGGCGCTCGGCGTTCTGGATGGCGACCGCGGCGGAGTTGGCGAGGGTGGTCAGCAGGAACACCTCGTTCTCGCCGAACTTGCGGATGCCCCGGGCGTTGCAGACGATGACCCCGATGACCTCATCCCCATGCATCACGGGCGCGCCCAGGCACGACCTCAAGCCGGCGCGCTTCGCCCACTGCTTGTTCAGGAATAGCGGGCTTTCCTGGACATCCTCGATGTAGAGGGGCTCCTTCTTCTCCGCTATCCACCCCGTGGCCCCTTGGGCAATCCCGCGGGTCCCGTACTCCCTGGGCCCGAAGGGATTCACCTCCGCCTGGCGGACGTACCTCTTCCCCTCCCGCAGATTCAAGGCAACGGCGGGGACCTTGAGGACCTCGCTGGCCGATTCGACGACGAACCGCAGCACCTCGTCCAGCGCAAGGCTGGCGCCGACCTTCTGGGAGAGCTCTTGGAGGCGCCGCAGCTGGACGATGTGGTCCGCGCGCTCCGCCTCGCTCCGCTTCTCCTGCTCCAGGGCCTCCTCGAGCTGCCGGTGGCGCTCGGCGTTCTGGATGGCGACCGAGGCGGAGCCGACCAAGGTGGTGAGCAGGAAGACCTCGTTCTCGGTGAACTTGCGGACACCCTTGGTGTGGCAAGCGAGGACCCCGATCACCTCCTCCCCGCGCATCACGGGCACGCCCAGGTACGACCTCAAGCCGGCGCGCTTCGCCCACCGCTTGTTCAGGAACAGCGGGCTTTCCAGGACGTCCTCGATGTACAGGGGCTCTTTCCGCTCCGCGATCCATCCCGAGGCCCCTTGGCGCACGGAGCGGGTCTCGTGCTCTCTCGTCCCGAAGGGGTTCACCTCCGCCCGGCGGACGTACTTCTCCCCATCCCGGAGGTTCAACGAAACAACGGGGATATCGAGAAGCTCGCTGACCGACTCGACGAGGAACCGCAGCACCTCGTCCAGCGCAAGGCTGGCGCCGATCTTCCGGGAGAGCTCCTGCAAGCGCCTCAGCTGGACGATGTGGTCCGCGCGCTCCGCCTCGCTCCGCTTCTCCTGCTCCAGGGCCTCCTCGAGCTGCCGGTGGCGCTCGGCGTTCTGGATGGCGATGGCGGCGGAGTTGGCGAGGGTGGTGAGCAGGAAAACTTCGTTTTCGCTGAACCTGCGGACGCCCTTGGTGTGGCAGGCGAGGACCCCGATCACCGCCTCCCCGCCCCTCAGGGGCACCCCGAAGTAGGAGCCCAGGCCCGCACGCTTCGCCCATCGCTTGTTCGAAAACAACGGGCTTTCCTCTACATTCTCAATGTAAAGGGGCTCTTGCATCTGCGCCGCCCGCCCCGTCGCCCCCTCGCCCACCCGGAAGGTTTCGTTCTCCCTGGGGCCGAAGGGGTTCACCTCCGCCCGGCGGACGTACTTGTCCCCACCCCGGAGGTTCAACGAAACAACGGGGATATCGAGGAGCTCGCTGACCGACTCGACGACGAACTGGAGCACCTCGGCCAGGGAGAGACTGGCGCCGATCTTCTGGGAGAGATCCTGGAGGCGCCGCAACTGGACGATGTGCGCGGCGCGCTCCGCCTCGACCCGCTTCTGCCGCTCCAGGGCCTCCTCGAGCTGCCGGTGGCGCTCGGCGTTCTGGATGGCGACCGAGGCGGAGTTGGCCAGGTTGGCGAGCAGGAACACCTCGTTCTCGCTGAACCTGCGGACGCCCTTCGCCAGGCAGTTGAGGATGCCGATGACCTGGCCGCCAGCCCGAAGGGGAGCGGCCAGGTACGATCCCAGCTCCGCCTTCTTCGCCCATTCCTTGTTCCGGTACAGGGGGCTTTCCTGGACATCCTCGATGTAGAGGATTTCATTCCTCTCGGCCACCCAGCCGGCGGCCCCTTGGCCCGCCGCGCGGGTTTCGTGGCCCCTGGGCCCGAACGGGTTGACTTCCGCCCGGCGGACGAAGCGGTCCCCATCCCTGAGATTCAGGACGGCGCAAGGGACCTTCAATATCTCGACGACCGACTCGACGATGAACCGCAGCACATCCTCCAGCGCGAGGCTGGCGCCGATTTTCTGGGAGAGCTGCTGGAGCCGCTCCAGCTGGACGACGTGGGCGGTGCGCTCCTCCTCGCCCCGCTGGTGCTCGCTGAGGTCGCGGTGAATCCCCACCAGGGCCACGACCTTCCCGTCCGCCTGCTTGACGGGCGAGAGGGTGAGGCTCACGGGGATCGAGACGCCGTCCTTCCGGCGCCTCCAGGTCTCGAACCGCAGGAACCCGCCGTGCCTGAGCACTTCGTCGCGGAACGGCTGCGTGCCGTGAGGCGTGGGGGAGATCAGGTCCACGTGCTTGTAGAGCGCCTCCTCCCGCGAATACCCGTACATCCTCTCGGCGCTGGGGTTCCAGTGGATGATCTGCCCCCCGGCATCGGTGACGACGATGGGGTCCGCGTTGTCCTCGACCACGCTCCAGAAGAAGTCCCGGCTCCGGCTCGCCTCCTCGTGGAGCCGCGCGTTCTGCACGGCGGCCGCGGTGTAGCCCGCCAGGATGGAAAGCACCTCCACGTCGGCGCCGGTGAAGGGGTGCCGCCCCTTCCGCAGGCAGGTGAACACGCCGGCCGTCTCCGAGCCCCACCGGACCGGGACGCCCGCGAAGGCGCGGATGTCGTTGCGCTCGGCCCAATCGCTCTCGGCCCAGCGCGGATCCCGGCGGACATCGTCCACCAGGAGGGGGAGCCCCTCACGGGCGATCCACCCGGCCAGGCCCTGGCCCGGGCGGAAGCGGCGGCGGGCCTCATCCCGCTCCTGCACGGGCAGGGCGGAGCTCCCGGCCACGGTCTCCTCCCACAGGTCGCCATCCTCCTGCCACAGGAAGATCCGGGCGCGGTCGGCCTGCACGAGGTCCACCCCCGCCTGGACCACGAGCCGGCAGACCTCCGAAAACGAAAGGGTGGAAACCAGCTTGAGGCAAATCTCCGCCAACTCTTGCTGGCGGGAGGAGAGATCTCGCAGTTCTTCCGCCATGTGAAACCCTTCCTGACGGAGAAGAAAGGGCGGCCGCGCGGGGGCCCGCAACGCCGGCCCGGCCCTCTGGGACCGGGCAAGGCCACCCCCACGACTCCAGGAAAGAACGCAGTAATTATTGTACCTTCGCCCCCGCCGGAAAGAAACGCGGAACTCCGGAGTTCCATAAGAAGGCCCCGCTCTGCCCGCGCCGGCCTCATGCTCGCCATGGGCCTCGGCTTCAGCGTCGAGCAGTTCCTCCTGCGGTGGCGCGGCCGGCCCCGCCCCACGCGCCAGAATTCCGCGGAAAACGCCCCGGCCGATTTCCCCGTGCGGTTTCAATCCGTATCCATCATTCTTGGGACAGATTCCCGGAAACGGGGTTCCGAGCCTCCGCCTCCCGTGCGCCTCGGCGGGCGCCAGGCGCGCGGACCTGACGCCGCTCACCCCCCTGCGCGCTTGATTCTCCCCCCCTTCCTTGGGTATATGAGATGCCTTTCCGGGAGGGACCCGCGCCCTCCGGGCGTTCTCCACGAGACAAGGCACGAAGAGCCATATTCGCGGGAGCTTGCGCGCGAGGCACCATGAAAATCCTGATCACGGGCGGCGCGGGCTTCGTGGGCTCCTACTTGGCGGCCCGGCTGCCGGGGCGGGGACACGAGGTCCGCCTCCCCGGCAACGCGGACTGCGAACCGAGGGTGCGGCTCGATGAGATCCTGCATCGCGTGACCGGATATTTCCGGAAGTGCCAGCCGGCGGGCTGAAGGCGGGCCCGGCTGGAGAAAGGAGCGCCTCCTTGGAGCGGGTTCTCGTCACCGGGGGCGGAGGCTTCATCGGCTCGAACCTCGTGCGCGCCCTCCTCCGGGAAGGCTACGCCGTCCGTGTGCTCGGCGGCTTCCTCACCGGCCGCAGGGAGAACCTCCAGGACGTCCTGGGCGACATCGAGCTGCTCGACCATCCACAGGGCATCCTGAACCCGGAGGTATGCGCCCGCGCGGCGGCGGGGGTCTCCTGCGTCTTCCACCAGGCCGCCATCCCCTCCGTCCCCCGGTCCATCGAAGGCCCCGTCCGCTCGAATCGGATGGAGGAAGGGCTCCAGAGGACCGTCGCCTGGTATGCCGAGCGGGCCGCCAGGGACGGCCGCGCTTGACCAGCTCCATGCGAACCCCCGTGGCCCCAGGGCGCCGGTGATGACTTCCCCCTTCAGCCTCCAGACGCGCGCCAGCGGCCTGCTCCTCCACCCCACCTCCCTCCCCGGAGGGCACGGCGTGGGGGACCTGGGGCCCGCCGCCCATCGCTTCGCCGAGTTCCTCGCCGAAAGCGGTCAGGCGTGGTGGCAGATGCTCCCCATCGGCCCCGCGGACGCGTGGGGCTCGCCCTACGGTTCCTCCTCCGCCTTCGCGGGCAACCCCCTGCTCATCAGCTTGGACCGCCTCGCGGAGGAAGGCCTCCTCGCGCGGGAGGACGCCTCCCCCGCCGCCGCAGCTCCCGTGTGGAGGGCCGACTTCGCCCGGGCGTGGCGGATCAAGGAGCCCCTCATCCGCCGGGCCTTCCGCGCCTTCGAGGCGCGCCCCCGTTCCGGGGAGCGGGGGAGCCTCGAGGCTTTCCTGGAGGAGAACGCGGGCTGGCTCGGCGACTTCACCCTCTTCACCGTCCTGAAGCAGCGCTTCGGCGCCTCCTCCTGGGCCGACTGGCCCCCCGAGCTGCGCTCCCGCGACCACGCCGCCATCCAGCGCGCGCGGGAGGCGCATGGGGAGGAGATCCGTTTCCTCTCCTTCCTCCAATACCTGTTCTTCCGCCAGTGGGCCCAGCTGAGGGAGCACTGCCGCCGGAAGGGCGTGGGCCTGATCGGGGACGTCCCCATCTACGTCTCCCACGAGAGCACCGACGTGTGGGCGAACCCCGGCGTCTTCCGGCTCGACGCCGCCGGGCGGCCCGAGGCGGTGGCGGGCGTCCCGCCGGACTACTTCAACAGCAACGGCCAGCTCTGGGGGAACCCCCTCTACCGCTGGGAGGCTCTCCGCGAGCGGGGGTACGACTGGTGGATCGGGCGCCTGCGCGCCGCCTTCCGCTTCTTCGACGCCACCCGCCTCGACCACTTCATCGGCTTCACCCGCTACTGGGAAGTCCCCGCCGGCGCCCCCACCGCCAAGGAAGGCCACTGGCGCGAGGGGCCGGGAGCCGATCTGTTCGAGAAGCTCAAGGACGCCCTCGGATCCCTGGATCTCATCGCCGAGGACCTGGGCGCGGTGACGGAGCAGGTGTTCGCCCTGCGCGACCGCTTCGGCCTCCCGGGGATGCGCGTCCTGCACTTCGCCTTCGACGGCGGGGAGGACAACATGCACCTCCCCCGCCACCACCCCCCCCGCTGTGTGGTCTACACCGGCACCCACGACAACGACACGACCGCAAGCTGGTTCGGCAAGAGGCCTCCCCACGAGCGGGAGTTCGCCCTGCGCTGCCTGGAGCATGACGGGAGCGAGATCCACTGGGCCATGATCCGCCTGGCCTTCTCCTCCCCCGCCGGCATCGCCGTCGCCCCGGTCCAGGACGTGCTCGGCCTGGGCTCGGAGGCGCGGATGAACCACCCGGGGACCCTGCACGGCAACTGGGCCTGGCGGCTCCGGGAGGGCGAGCTGACCGCGGACCTCGCTCGGCGGCTGCGGGAGCTGACCCGGGCCACTGGGCGCCTGGGGGGCGGGGCGGCCGGCTGACCCTCCCGTGCTATCCTGCGGGGAAACGCCGCGCGCCGTCCTTATGCGCGGGGGAGGATCGGCCGCCTTGACGTTCTGGATGAAAGCCCCGCCGCCCCGTCCGCCGGCGGCCATCACCGCCGCCTGCGCGCTGCTCGCCCTTCTCGGCGGCTGCTCCGGCGGCGGGGAAACCGCCCCGGCCGGCGCGATGGCCTCCCCCCGCCACGGCCACACGGCCACGATGCTCCCGGGCGGGCGGGTGCTCCTCGCCGCGGGCCTGACCAAGACCTCCCCCCTCGGCTCGATCGAGGTCTTCGACCCCCGGAAGAACGCCTTCGAGGCCCTGGCCGGCGCGCAGGTGCGCCCCCGCGGGTGGCACCGCGCCACCCTGCTGAAGGACGGCCGCGTGCTCCTCTCCGGCGGGTGGGCCGGCCCCGCCATCGCCCTGCGGGAGGCCGTGGCAATCCGGCCCGGCGGCGCGGGGGCCTCCGCCTTCCTCATGCTTCAGGGCCGCTACGACCACACCGCCACCCTCCTTGAGGACGGCACCGTCCTCCTCGCTGGGGGGAACGACGGCCGGAGCGAGCAGCGCGCGCTGGAGATCTTCGACCCCCGGGCGGGCAAGACCCTCCCGGCGGCCCGGCCCCTCCTCGTCGCCCGGCAGCAGCACACGGCCACCCTCCTCCCCGGCGGGGGGGTCCTGATCCTTGGAGGGGCGCAGGGGGACGGCGCGCGGATCGCCGAGCTCTACCATCCCGCGGAGCGGCGAACGCACGCGGTGCGGGGCTACGCCTCTGCCGCACGAAGCCGCCACACCGCCACCCGGCTCAAGGACGGGAGGGTGCTGATCGCGGGCGGACTGGGACCGGAACGCACCCTGGCCGCGGCCGAGCTCTTCGACCCGAAGGAGGGGGTCTTCCTTCCCATCCAGGCGCCGATGCGGACCCCTCGCCAGCAGCACACGGCCGTCCTCCTCCCCGACGGGCGCGTGGTCCTCCTGGGCGGCTGGGGGGGCGGAGAAGGAAAGACCCTCGACGACGGAGAGGTGTTCGACCCGGAGGGAGCGTGCTTCGCTCCCCTGCCCGTCCACCTGAGGGCGAAGCGGAGGCTCCACACCGCGACCCTCCTCGAAGGAGGCGCCATCCTCATCGCGGGCGGGGCCTCGGACGACGAAGTCCTCGCCACGGCGGAGATCCTCCGCGTTCCGCCGCGGAAGCCGGACGGGGGCTGCTGAGCCTCCTGTCAGGAGGAGACGGACACCCCCGGAAAGGTTTGTAGGGGCGGGTTTCAAACCCGCCCCTGCAGATAAAATCTGCTCGATTGGCATCCCAGGGAGGTTCCCATGAAGCGGGTCACGCGCCAGCGGGACGGGCAGCAGTGGATCTACGACTACATCCTCAAGACGACGGGGCGGCCCGTGCACCACGAGATGGACGGCCGCCAGGTCCCGGCCCAGGTCAAGAGCATCCGCATGGCCTCCAAGCACCTCGCGCGGGGGGCCGAGAACGCCGAGCGCCTCGCCCGGGCGGCGGAGGCCCGGGGGGACCGCCACTCCGCCCGCCTCCTCTACCGCACCGCCTCGGAGCGCTTCCGGGAGGCGCAGCACTTCACTATCCCCATCGTCTGCCCCCGCCGGTGGGAGCTGCTCGCCCGGACGCGCGAGTGCGCCGCCCGCCTCCACGCCCTGGCCGACTACCCGATCGAGCGGGTGGAGATCCCCTTCGAGGGAAAGTCCATCCCCGCCCTCTTGCACCTCCTCCCGGACCGGCGGCGCGCCCCGGTGGTGATCTTCTTCCCCGGGATGGACAACACCAAAGAGAACTACCCCAACCCCCTGGACAACGAGTTCGCCCAGCGCGGGATCCACGTGCTCACGGTCGACGGCCCGGGCCAGGGAGAGGCGCTCGAGCGGGGTATCTACGTCACCCCCGACAACCACGCCGCGGTAGCCAAGAAGGCGGTGGACTTCCTCCTCGCCCGGCCCGAGGTGGACGGCCGGAAGATCGCCATCAGCGGCCGCAGCTTCGGCACCTTCTGGTCCCTGCGGGCGGCGGCGGACGATCCGCGCATCGCGGCGGCCGTGGGCTCGGTCGCCTGCTACTACTGGGATCGGCTCACCATCTTCGACGAGGCTCCCATCCGCTTCAAGCAGGTCTTCATGGCCATGGCGGACATGGAGGACGAGGCGGCCTTCGACCGCATGTGCGAGGGCTTCACCCTCAAGGGCCACGCCGGGCGGGTGAGGTGCCCCGTCCTCATGGCGACCGGGGAGTTCGACCCCCTCAACCCCCTGGAGGACTCCGAGGCTGTCTTCGAGGCGCTGGCCGGACCCAAGGAGATGTGGGTGTTCGAGGACGAGTTCCACCCCATCAACCACCTGGAGGCCCTGGCCGGGGTGTGGACCTTCCAATTTGTGGCCGACTGGCTCCTCCGCGCCTTCGACGGGAAGATCCCCTCGAACCACAGGCGGAAAGCCTACATCCGCAAGAACGGGGAGGGACTGTACTAGGAGAGGCCGGGCGCGCTTCCCGCAAAAACCCTTGATTTTCAAAGGTTAATCGGTTACCCTTGCCGTCCGGTTCACGGCCCGGGGGAGAGTGCCGACAGGAAATCCCGGGCCGTGACGGCGCCGTCGCGCCCGGCCGCCGGCCGACGGCCTCGACTGACAGCAGCGGCCCCTGCACCCCGCGCGCGGGAGCGACCTGGGCTTGGACAAGTCGATCGCACTGGCGGAGCTGTTCCGCCTCGCGGGGGTCGCGCCTCTCTCTGCCTTCCCCACCGGCCTCGCCGTCACCGGGGTCGTGGAGTCCACCTCCGATGTGGCCCCCGGCTCCCTCTTCGTCGCCCGGAAGGGGGAAACCCACGACGGCCACCGCTTCCTCGCGGACGCCCTCCGCCGGGGCGCCCATGCCGCCGTCGTGGAGCGGGAGGACCTTCCCTCGCCTGGCATCCCCGTCATCCGCGTGCCGGACAGCCGCGAGGCCCTGGGCAGGCTCTGCGCCGCCTTCCACGGCTTCCCCTCGCGCGGCCTTCTCCTGATCGGGGTGACCGGCACCGACGGCAAGACCACCACCACCCACCTCACCGCCAGCGTGCTGCGCGCGGGCGGGCGCAGGACCGCCGTTATCAGCTCCGTGGGAGGCCAGATCGACGGCGACCACTACAGCACCGAGAACACCACCCCCCCGCCTCCCCTCCTCCAGCGGCTCCTGGCCGAGGCCTCCGCGCGGGGGAACCAGGCGGTGGTGATGGAGGTCTCCTCCCACGCGGTGGTCCAGCGCCGGATCGAGGGATGCAGCTTCCAGGGCGGAATCCTCACCAACGTGGCGGCGGACCACCTGGAGCTCCACGCCTCCCTCAAGGAGTACCGCGCGGCCAAGAAGCGCTTCTTCCAGCACTACGTGGCGAAGAGCGGGAGGGAGGAACCCTGGCAAGTGCTCAACACGGACGACCCGACCGGAAGGAGCCTCCGCTCCCTCAAGAGGGTCCGGACGTTCCTGTACGGGCTTGGGGCCGGCTCCCTGCTGCGCGCCGAGGAGATCGCCTGCGCGAAGAGGAGGATCGCCTTCCGCCTCATCACCCCGCAAGGGGACGCCCGGGTCCTCCTTCCCCTCACGGGCAGCTACAACGTGCCCAACGCTCTCGCGGCGGCGGCGGCGGGCCTGGCCTGCGGCGTCCCCCTGGAGCGGATCCGCGAGGGGCTCGAAGCCTTCCACGGGGTGCCGGGCCGCTTCGCGTTCGTGGAGTGCGGCCTCCCCTTCGACGCCGTGATCGACTACGCCCACACGCCCCAGGCGGTGCGCGCGGTGGCGGAGGAGGGGCGCCGCCTCACCGCCGGGAGGCTGCTCGTCGTCTTCAGCGCGCCGGGCGGGCGCTGGGTCCAGAAGCGGGCGGAGATGGGCCGCCTGGTGGGCGAGCGGGCGGACTACGCCGTGGTGACCACCGACAATCCCGGCCGCGAGGACCCGGAGGATATCGCGCGCGAGATCGTCCGCGGCCTCAAGCGCCGGCCCCCCCTGGAGGGCTTCGACGTCGAACTCGACCGGGGCCGCGCGGTGGAGGCCGCCCTCGGGGCGGCGCGGCCGGGCGACCTCGTCCTGCTTCTGGGGAAGGGGCACGAGGAGTACCAGATCATCGGCGAGGATCGCGTGCCCTTCAGCGAGCGCGAAACCATCCTCCGCTACGCCGAGAGCTGGAAGCAGCGCGCCCGCCGGGAGACCGCCCTCAAGGAGTGCCCCTCCGGCGCGGCGTAGCGCCGCCCAAGAGTTGTCATTTTCCCCCTCCTGGGCAGCCCTTCCTTCTCAAATCGAAACGCGCCGCGCCCTGCCTCTGCGGCGGAGCGGCGCTCTCAAAAAGAGAAACGACCTGCGGGGCGGGAAATAGCGATCTTCATCACAGCCGGGAAACATCCCCGCGCGTTAGATCCTCCATGAGGGCCGAATGCGGCCCGTTGGGAGGAACCGCCCGATGCCTCAAGAAACAGGCGCCGTTCTCGCGTTTGGGGAGGAGTTTTCCCGCCGGGCCTTCAGTTCGATGATCCAGCGGACGGGCATCGAGAAGATCCGCATCTGCTCGTCCTGCCACGACGCCCTGGCCACCGTGAATCAGTCCGCCCGGAAGTGGAACCTCCTGATCCTGGACAGCCGGATCCCCCGGGCGTATGAAACCGTCCGGATGCTGCGGCGGCGGATCGGCCCCCACGTCAAGATCCTGATGGTGTTCTCGGGCCCCACCCGGCAGATGATCGCCGAGGCGATCGAGGCGGGCGTGGACGACGTCGTGACCTTCCCCATCTCCCAGGCGACGCTGGAGAAGAAGCTCTCGCACCTGGTGGAACTGCCGCAGAACAAGCTCGCCCTCTTCAAGCGGGTGGACGCCCTCTCCGCCGACATCTTCACGGCGAAGCCCTAGGCGCCCCCTCCGGATGCGCCCTGACCGCACACCGGGAAGTGGAACGGGTAGGCGTGGAGGCACTCCCCGCCCCCCGGGCGCACCAGCATGGCTGCGCCCAGCTGGAGGCCGGCCTTGCCGTCCGGGGTCGCCGGGTTGGGCTGGACCACCACCACCTCGTTCTCCCGGAGGGTGTAGTCCTCGAAGGCATGGTGAGAGGTGCGGGTGCCGATCTCGGGGTTCCGCCCCATCTGTCCGTGGAAGAGGCTGTCGTGCACGATGAAGCCGCGCTCGGCGAGGACGTCCGTCGCCGCCAGGATCTCGCGCGTCGTCCCCCCGGGCCTCACGCACGCCCGGACGCGCCCGTAGCACTCGAGCGCCGCCTCGAAGAGCGCCCGGTAAACGGGCGCGGGCTCGGCGGCCACCGCGAAGGCGCGATGGATCTGGGTGCGGTAGCCCCAGAACTCGACCGTGATCTCGGCGATGACCACGTCCCCCTTCTCCAGCCGGCGGGGGCGCAGGTACTGCCAGGGCACCCCGCGCTCGGGGGCGCTCATCGGGGTGGATGAGACGAAGAAGACGGTCGCCTGGCCCCCCTCGGGCAAGAAGGCGTCGTGGCCGATCCGCTGGAGGTCGTGCTCGGTGAGCCCGGGGCGGATCTCCCGCTCGAAGGCGTGGCAGACGGCGTCCGTCAGCCGGCCGCTCTCGCGGTACCAGAGGACCTCCTCCCCGCTGGCCGCCTTGCGGGCCTCGGCGAAGGCCCGCTCCACGTCCACGAAGGTCACTTCGGGAAGCTTCTGCTTCAAGGCCTCGAACTCGGCGTGGAGGATGGCGCTCCTGAGGCCCGCGATCCCCACCCGCCCCTTCCCGGCCCCCAACTCCTTCAGGACGCCGGCCACCGAGCCCGCGGGGTCCGGGTGGTAGCAGCGCACGTTCCGGGGGCGGGCGAAGGCGCGGGTGCACTCGATGTGGTTGTAGAAGTGGAGGAGGAGCGCGTCGCTCTCGGGCCCGCCGCCCCGCGCCCGCACGAGCCAGGCCGGGGTCTGCGCGGGGTAGTGGGTGAGCCAGTTCATGAGGGCGCTCCCCCGGGGCCTGCCCGAAACGACCAGCGCGGCCAGGTCGTGGCCGGCCATGATCTCCCCGGCGAGAGCGTCCCGCCGCGCCCACTCGGCCTCGCTGAACTGGGGGTAGCCCAGCGCGTTCCGCAGGATGGATGCCATGCCGCCGCCTCCCGGATCGATGGGGCGGGCCGCCCGCCTCAGCCCTCGCTCTCGTGCTCCTGGCGGAGCGGCAGGAGAAGCGACGCCGCCACCCCCGCCGCCAGGATGAACACGACCATGCCCAGCAGGTAGAAGTTGAAGTTCGCCCCCATCAGATCCCTGAACCAATCGGCCACCAGCATCTTGACCCCCACCAGCACCAGCACCAGGGCGAGCGACACCTTCAGGTAGCGGAACTTGTCCATCAGGTTCGCCAGGGCGAAGAAGAGCGAGCGCAGGCCCAGGATGGCGAACACGTTGCTGGTGAAGACCAGGTTCGGGTCCGCCGTGATGGCGAAGATGGCCGGGATGGAGTCCACGGCGAAGACCACGTCCGTCGTCTCCACCGCGATGAGCGCAAGGGCCAGGGGCGTCAGCAGCAGAGTGCCGCCGGGCGCCTTTTCGACAGTCTCGTCCCGCGCGGCGGGCGCGCCCGGGTACTCCCGCTCCAGCGCGGCGGTGGACCCGGCGCGCACCACGAAGTGATTCCCGTGGTACCGGACGGTGACCCGGAACAGGCGCCGCGCCAGCCGCAGCACGTAGTTGTGCTCCGGGTCCACCGGCTCGTCGCTCATCATGAGCATCTTCACGCCCGCATAGATCAAAAAGAGGGCGAAAAGATACAAGATCCAATGGAACTCCGCGACCAGCTTGGCCCCCACCACGATCATCACGCCGCGCATCACCAGGGCGCCCAGGATGCCCCAGAAGAGGACCCGGTGCTGGTAGAGCGCCGGCACGCCGAAGTACCGGAAGATGATGAGGATGACGAAGAGGTTGTCCATGCTCAGGGAGATCTCGACGATGTAGCCCGTGAGGTACTTCACCGCCGCGGACACCCCGTCGTTGTACGTCTTGTCCACCGCGTCCAGCGTCCCTCCCATCCCCAGCCAGCGGTTCTCGTATCCGAAGTAGATGAAGATGGAGAAGGCGAGGCTCAGCGAAACCCACACGGCGGACCAACAGAGGGCCTCCCTCATCGCCACCACGTGCGCCTTGCGGTGGAAGATACCGAGGTCCAGCGCCAGCATCAAAAAAACGAACACCAAGAACAGCACCCACGCCCAGACCATCCGGCTCCTCCGCGGCGGCGGAACCCCGCTCCATCTTCACGGATGGGCGGCTCCCGGCCCGCATTTCCCCGTCGACCTGCTCGGCCGTGAAGCCCAGGGGACCCCCGAAGACTTGCATTTTCCCCGCCCCCGTGACAACTTCCTCCCGTCCTCCTTGCGCCGGCGGCGCTACAGCCACGGACATCCCGGCTCCCGGCCTGGGAGGGGCGGCCTGCACGCCCGTGCGAAGGGCGCCGCCGTATCCCTTCTCAGTTGAGGTGGGCCCATGAACCTCCCCTTCGACGCCCGGAAGCTCGACGCCCTCATGGAGAACGGGGGCGTGGACCTCCTCCTCGCCTGCACCAAGGACAACGTCGCCTACCTCCTGGGGGGCTACCGCTTCTTCTTCTTCGAGTTCAAGGACGCCATCGGGGTGAGCCGCTACCTTCCCCTCCTCGGCTACCGCCGGGGCGCCCCGGAGAAGGCATTCTACCTCGGCAACTCGATGGAGGACTGGCAGCAGGAGTGGGAGCCCCTCTGGGTCCCGGAGGTCGCGAACGCCCATTGGCACTCCGAGAAGGCGGCCAAGGACGCGGCCGGCCGCATCCGCAGGCTCGGCCTCGGGAAGGGGACCATCGCCGTCGAGAAGGGCTTCATGCCCGCCGACGCCTACACGGCGCTCCAGGAGGAGCTGCCGGACGCCCGCCTGGTGGACGCCCACCCCATCCTCGAGGAGCTCCGCGCCGTGAAGCGGCCCGGGGAGCTGGCCCTCCTCAAGAAGGCCTCCGACGCGATCATCGAGTGCATGGTCGAGGTCATGACCACCACCCCGGCGGGCACCACCACCCTCGACATCGCCGAGCGGGTGCGGAGGGAGGAGGTCCAGCGCGGCCTCAATTTCGAGTACTGCCTCACCTCCGTGGGGCCGGGCTGGAACCGCGCTCCCACCCGCAAGGCGCGCTGGGAGAAGGGCCGCGCCCTCTCCCTCGACTCGGGCGGCAACCTGCACGGCTACCTGGGCGACCTCGCCCGCATGGCCGTCCTGGGGAAGCCCACGCCCCTCATGCGGGACGTGCTCGCCGAGGTCGAGGCCATCCAGATGGCGGCCCGCAGCGCCGTCCGCCCCGGGGCCACGGGCGCGGCCATCTTCGAGAAGGCCCTGGCCGAACAGGCCAAGTGCCCCCACAAGGATGAGCTGATCTTCGTCGCCCACGGCATGGGCATCATCCAGCACGAGGCGCCCCGCCTCACCTCGACGGGGGTGGTCCCCTATCCCGGCCCCTACGAGAACCGCCCCCTCGAAGCCGGCATGGCGCTCTCCATCGAAACCGACCTGAAGAACCCCGAGGTGGGCTTCGTGAAGATCGAGGACACCGTGGTGGTCACCCCCTCGGGGTGGGAGGCCCTCGGCGACGGCGCCCGCGGCTGGACCGTCGGCGAGGAGTAGGGAACTTCTCTCAACCGGCCGCATCCCGCATCCCCCGCCGATCCGCGCGGGAGCCCACTCCCCCGGGGCAGGAGCGCGCATGAAACGCCGGACCGGCTCGGACCTCATGCTGGAAACCCTCCTCGACGAGGGCGTCCGCCACATCTTCGGCAACCCGGGCACGACCGAGCTCCCCCTCATGGACGCCCTCGTGACGGAGAAGGGCCTCGCCTACGTGCTCTGCCTCCAGGAGTCCGTCGCCGTGGGCGCCGCCGAGGGCTACGCCTTCGCCTCGGGCGGGCCGGGGATCATCAACCTCCACGTGGCCCCCGGCCTGGGGAACGCCCTGGGCATGCTCTACAACTCCAAGCGGGCGGGGACGCCGCTCGTCGTCACGGCGGGGAACCAGGGGCAGGAGGGCCACCTCTGCGAGACCGTGCTGTGGGACGACCTCCCCCGGATGGCGGCCCCCCTCACCAAGTGGGCCTACGAGGTCCGCCGCGTCGAGGACCTGGAGCAGGCCCTGCGGCGGGCCGTCAAGGTGGCCCTCTCCCCCCCGACGGGCCCCGTCTTCCTCTCCCTGCCGGGGGACGTGATGCTCGCCCCCCCGCCCAAGATGCAGGGGAGCCCCACCCGCATCGCCACCGGCTTCCCCGCCGCGGAGGCGGGCATCCGCCGCGCCGCCGAGCTCCTCGCCGCCGCCAAGCGCCCGGCCATCGTCGCGGGCTCGGGGGTCACCCGCTCGGGCGGGGTCCAGGAGCTCGTCCGCTTCGCGGAGCGCCTGGGCGCCCAGGTCTTCGGCGAGAGCGCCTCGAACACCATCGCCTTCCCCCTCAACCACCCCCTCTACTCGGGCGAGCTGGTGCGCGTGGCCAAGCACCTGCGGGCCCAGCTCGATGGCTTCGACCTTCTTTTCTTCATCGGGACGGAGGCCTTCATCCTCTCCTTCCCGCCGGACGTGCCCATCCTCCCCGAGGGCGCGCGGACCATGCACCTCGACCTCAACGCCTGGGAGATCGGCAAGAACTACCCGGCCGACCCCGCCCTGCTCGGCGACCCCAAGGCAACCCTGCCCCTCCTCGACGCGGCGCTGGAGGAGGCGCTCGGCGAGGCCGGGCGCGCGCGCGCCGGGGAGCGCCGCCGGGAGGCCGAGCAGACGGCGGCCGCGATCCGGAAGAAGCTGACCCCCCCCGCGCTCACCCCCGAGAGCGAAACCTCCAAGGGGATGCCCCCCGCCGTCTTCCAGGCGGCGCTTGGCGAGGCGCTTCCCCGCGGGTGCGCCCTGGTGGACGAGTCGATCACCACGGGCGGCCCGGGCCTGCGCCAGGCCGTCGCCGGCAAGGCCGCCGGCTACTTCGGGATGAAGGGGGGCGGGATCGGCCTGGGCCTCCCCACGGCGCTCGGGGTGAAGGTGGCGCTGCCGGAGCGGCCGGTGGTGTGCGTCTCGGGGGACGGCTCGGCCATGTACACCATCCAGACGCTCTGGTCGGCCGCCCGCTACGGGGTGGGCTGCGTCTGGATCATCGCCAACAACCGCAGCTACCGCATCCTCAAGGAGCGCGTCCTCAACCTCCAGGGGAACACCCAGGAGCTGCGCCGCTTCGTGGCGATGGACCTCCGCGATCCCGAGATCGGCTTCGCCGGCCTCGCCGAGGGGCTGGGCGTCCCCGGCCGCAAGGCCGACACGGCCCGGGAGCTCAAGAGCGCCCTCAAGGACGCCCTCGCCGCCGGGACGCCCTGCCTCATCGACGCCACGATCCAGAACGAGGAGCTCGA
>Ga0156093_1101_pt5 | contig 16669 bp, 15 predicted proteins | sample RifCSPlowO2_02_FD_107746 | JGI IMG/M metagenome (GOLD analysis project Ga0156093, IMG submission 107746) | Candidatus Tectomicrobia bacterium RIFCSPLOWO2_02_FULL_70_19 | reverse complement strand
CTCGGGGCCCATCGTCATCGGCCAGGCCTGCGAGTTCGACTACTCGGGCACCCAGGCCTGCAAGGCGCTGCGCGAGGAGGGCTACCAGGTCGTCCTGGTGAACTCGAACCCGGCCACCATCATGACCGACCCCGAGATGGCCGAGGCCACCTACGTCGAGCCCATCACGGCCGGGGTGGTGCGCCAGATCATCGAGCGGGAGCGCCCGGACGCGCTCCTCCCGACCATGGGGGGGCAGACGGGGCTCAACACCGCCGTCGAGCTGGCCGAGGCGGGGGTGCTGGAGGAGTTCGGGGTGGAGCTCATCGGGGCCAAGCTCCCCGCCATCAAGTGCGCCGAGGACCGCGGCCTCTTCAAGCGGGCGATGGCCGAGATCGGGCTCGACCTCCCGAGGAGCGAGGTGGTGCGCACGGCGGAGGAGGGCCGGGCGGCGGCCCGGAGGATCGGCTTCCCGGTCATCCTGCGCCCGGCCTTCACCCTGGGCGGGAGCGGGGGGGCGGTGGCGCACAGCGAGGCCGAGTTCGGGGAGAAGGTCGCCTGGGCGCTCTCCGAGAGCCCGGTCAAGCAGGTGCTCATCGAGGAGAGCGTGCTCGGCTGGAAGGAGTTCGAGCTCGAGGTGATGCGGGACTTGAAGGACAACGTCTCCATCATCTGCTCCATCGAGAACCTGGACCCGATGGGCATCCACACCGGGGACTCCATCACCGTGGCCCCCGCCCAGACCCTCTCGGACCGCGAGTACCAGGCCATGCGGGACGCGGCCATCGCCTGCATCCGCAAGGTGGGGGTCGAGTGCGGGGGCTCGAACATCCAGTTCGGCCTCTCCCCCAGGGACGGGCGGATGGTGATCATCGAGATGAACCCGCGCGTCTCGCGCAGCTCGGCCCTCGCCAGCAAGGCCACGGGCTTCCCCATCGCCAAGATCGCGGCCAAGCTCGCCGTAGGGCTCACCCTGGACGAGATCCCGAACGACATCACCCGCATGACGCCCGCCTCCTTCGAGCCCTCCATCGACTACGTGGTGGTCAAGTTCCCGCGCTTCACCTTCGAGAAGTTCCCCGAGACGCCCCCCGTGCTCGACACCCAGATGCGCTCGGTGGGGGAGGCCATGGCCATCGGCCGCACCTTCCGGGAGGCCCTGATGAAGGCGGTGCGCTCGATGGAGATCGACCGCTACGGGCTGGGCGACCCGGACCCGGCGGGCTGGGCGGCGCTCCCCGCCGGGGAGCGGCGGGGGCGGATCGCCGAGGGCCTCGAGGTGCCCAGTCCCGACCGCCTCTGGACCGTCGCCCGGGCGCTGCGGGAGGGGTGGACGGTCGAGGGGATTCATTCGCATTCGAAGATCGACCCCTGGTTCCTCCACCACATCGCCGAGCTGGTGGGCCTGGAGGCGGAGGCCGGGGGGCCGGGCCTCCTCTCGGACGCCGGGCGGCTTCGGCTCCTCAAGGAGAACGGTTTCTCCGACCGCGACCTGGCCCAGCGCCAGGGGGTGGCGGAGAAGGAGGTGCGCGAGGCGCGCTGGCGGCTGGGGGTGCGGCCCGTCTACAAGCAGGTGGACACCTGCGCCGCCGAGTTCGAGGCCCAGACGCCCTACCTCTACTCCACCTACGAGGAGGAGGACGAGGCCCCCCCCACCCCGCGCAAGAAAATCATCATTTTGGGCGGGGGGCCCAACCGCATCGGGCAGGGGATCGAGTTCGACTACTGCTGCTGCCACGGGGTGATGGCGCTCTCGGAGGCGGGCTTCGAGTCCATCATGGTGAACTGCAACCCCGAGACCGTGAGCACGGACTACGACACGAGCGACCGCCTCTACTTCGAGCCCCTGACGCTCGAGGACGTGCTGGAGATCGTCGACCGGGAGAAGCCGCTCGGGGTCATCGTCCAGTTCGGGGGGCAGACGCCGCTCAAGCTCGCGATCTCGCTCAGGGAGGCGGGGGTGCCCATCCTCGGCACCTCGCCCGAGAGCATCGACCTGACCGAGGACCGCGAGCTCTTCAGCGCCCTCCTGCGGCGGCTCCACCTGACCCAGCCCCCCTCGGGGACGGCCACCAACCTCGAATCGGCCCTCAAGATCGCGGAGCGCATCCGCTACCCCATCCTGGTGCGGCCGAGCTACGTCCTCGGCGGGCGGGCCATGGCCCTGGTGGACGACCCCCAGGAGCTGGCCGAGTACATGCGGGAGGCGGTCAAGGCCTCGGCCGAGCGGCCCGTGCTCATCGACCACTTCCTGGAGGACGCCGTCGAGGTGGACGTGGACGCCGTCTCGGACGGGGAGCGGGTGGTCGTCGCGGGGGTGATGGAGCACATCGAGGAGGCGGGCATCCACAGCGGGGACTCGGCCTGCTCGCTGCCCCCCTACACCTTGGGCCCGGCGGTGGTGGAGGAGATGAAGCGGCAGGTGCGCATCCTCGCCCGGGAGCTCGGGGTGGTGGGGCTCATCAACGTGCAGTTCGCCGTCCACCGCCGCCAGGTGTTCATCCTGGAGGTGAACCCGCGCGCGAGCCGCACCGTGCCCTACGTGAGCAAGGTGGTGGGCATCCCCTTCGCCAAGGTGGCGGCCCGGGTGATGGCCGGGGCCCGGCTGGGCGAGCTGGGGGTGGAGGAGCGGGAGATCCGCCACTACGGCGTCAAGGAGGCGGTCTTTCCCTTCAAGAAGTTCTCGAACGTGGACGTCATCCTCGGCCCCGAGATGAAGTCCACCGGGGAGGTGATGGGCCTGGGCGCGGACTTCCCCACCGCCTTCCTCAAGGCCCAGGAGGGGGCGGGTTCCCATGTGCCCGCGGGGGGGCGGGCCTTCGTCTCGGTGCGGGACGAGGACAAGGCGGCCGTGGTGCCCATCGCCCAGTCGCTCATCGAGCTGGGCTTCGAGATCGTGGCCACCGAGGGGACGCGGAAGGCCCTCCTCGCCAACGGCATCGAGGCGGGTGTCGTCCACAAGGTGACGGACGGCCCCCGGCCCCACGTGGTGGACCTGATCGAGGAGGGCCGGATCGATTTCGTGCTGAACACGGTGGCCGGCAGGCAGGCGAAGAAGGACAGCTACTCCATCCGCCGCACCTCCCTCATCCGCAACGTCTTCTACTGCACCACCCTGGAGGCCGCCCACGCGGCCGCTCGCTCCATCCGGGCCCTCAAGGAAGCCACGCGCACCGTGCGCCCCCTCCAGGACTACCACCGGAGCCTCCGCCCCCAGCCCGCGGGGAGCTAGGGCGTGCGCCGGGCGCTCGGCCTCCTCGCCGCGCTGCTCCTGCTGGCGGGAAGCCTGGCCCCCTGGGCCGCCCCCGCCGCCCCTCCGGCCGCCGAGGCCCCGGCCCGGCCGGGGCCCTCCCTCCGCGAGGCCTTCGAGCGGCGCCGCTCGGGGGTCTGGCTCCGGGCCAAGGGGGAGGTGAGCCGCCTCCTCCCCGACGACCTGGAGGGCGGGCGCCACCAGCGCTTCATCCTCAAGCTGCCGGACGGGATGACCGTCCTCGTCTCCCACAACATCGACCTCGCCCCCCGCGTCCCCGCCGGGAAGGGGGACGGGGTGGAGGTCTTCGGCCGCTACGAGTGGAACAAGCGGGGCGGGGTCATCCACTGGACCCACCGCGACCCCAAGGGCAGGCGCGAGGGGGGGTGGATCGAGCATAAGGGGGAGAGGTACCGCTAGGCGCTGGCTCGAGTTGACATAAAGCCTGTTTTATCAGTTAGTTCGGGCCGTCACGATGAGGCGGGGGAGGGTTGGGGAGGGGGAGGCGCCCTGGTAGTCCCCGAAGAGGGCGACGTCGGTGAAGCCCGTCTCCCGGAGGGATTCCTGGATTTCCTCCGGGCGGTAGAGGCGGATAGAGTAGAAGTAACGGCGCTCGGGCTGGCCGGGCTGGCGCACGAGGCGGCGGATCTCGTAGCGGTCCCCCCCGGGGGAGGGGGCGATGCGGCTCGACTCGGTGACGCGGGCCTCCTGGAGGATCACCGTGCCGTCCGGGGGGAGGTGGCGGCGGAGGTGGTCCGGGTTCTTGAGCTCGAGGTAGAGGCCCCCGCCCGGCCGCAGGACGCGGCGGATCTCGCGGAGGGTGGCGGTGTCCTCCCCGCGGGTTTCGAAGTAGCCGAAGGAGGCGAAGAGGAGGGCGGCGGCGTCGAAGGCGCCCGCCCGGAAGGGGAGCCCCCGCATGTCCCCCCGCGCCCAGCGGCCCCCGGGCGCGCGCTCGCGGGCCAGGCGGAGGAGAGGGGGGCTGAGGTCGAGGCCCGCCGGACGGTGGCCGGCCTCGCGCCAGGTCCGGCTGTGGCGGCCGTAGCCGCAGGCGAGGTCGAGGATGCGCGCCCCGGGCGGGAGGTCGAGGAGGACCTCCACCGAGGCGGCCTGGACCTCGGTCCAGGCGTCCTCGTAGGTTTGCATGAGGGGGTAGTGCGCGTCGAAGGCGGAGACGTACCAGGGGGTGCCGTCGGGGGCCATGGCGGTCTCCGGGCGGGCGGCGCCGCCCCACGGGAGGCGGGATGTTCCTGAGAACCATCTTGTACCTTCTGCTCATCTGGGCCGTCTACGCGGCGGTGCGGGGGCTGCTCGGGAGCTTCGGGTCCAGGCGGGGAGAGGGGGCCCAGGACGGGGTGGACGACGTGATGAGCCCCTGCCCCGAGTGCGGGGCCTATTTTCCGGCGGGCATCGGGGTGTCCCGGCGGGTGGGGGGAGAGAAGCTCCTCTTTTGCAGCGAGGAGTGCGCCGAGCGCCACGCCCGGAAGGAGCGTTGATGGCCTCCGTTGACTTTTGGCGCGCCCCGCGTAATCTGACGAATATGGTTGGGAATCCGCCCGGCCCGCGGGCCCCGTGGGGATAGGGACCGGGGGCGAGAAGGAGCCGCAACGGGGGGGATCGCCATGAAAATCTTCATCGACACGGCCAACCTCCAGGAGATCAAGGAGGCGGCCGCGACCGGGGTGATCGACGGCGTCACCACGAACCCCACCCTCATCGCGAAGGAGGGGGCCGACATCCACACCCGCATCAAGGAGATCTGCGAGGTGGTGGACGGCCCGGTGAGCGCCGAGGTGGTGGCCACGAAGTGGGAGGAGATGGTAGAGGAGGGGCGCGAGCTGGCCGCCATCCACGAGAACGTGGTGGTCAAGGTGCCCATCGGCCTCGACGGCCTCAAGGCCGTCAAGAAGTTCCGGGAGGAGAGCATCTCCACCAACGTCACCCTCATCTTCAGCCCGGCCCAGGCCCTCCTGGCGGCGAAGGCGGGCGCCTCCTTCGTGAGCCCCTTCGTGGGCCGGCTGGACGACGTGACCCAGCCCGGCATGGACATGGTGGCAGACATCGTGCGCATCTTCCAGAACTACGACTTCGCCACCCAGGTCCTCGTGGCGAGCGTGCGCCACCCCATCCACATCCTGGAGGCGGCGCGGATGGGGGCGGACGTGGCGACCTGCCCCTTCGGCGTGATCGCCCAGCTCTTCAAGCATCCCCTGACCGACATCGGTCTGGAAAAGTTCCTGGCGGACTGGAAGCGGGCCAGCGAGCTCCGCTGACCGCCACCGGCAAAGGAGAAGCGTCCCGTGCCCATGTACGAATTCATCTGCGGCGAGTGTGAGACCGACTTCGAGAAGCTCGTGGCCTCGGCCGGGGCGGTTTCCTCGGTGGAGTGCCCCTCCTGCGGCTCCAAGAAAGTGCACAAGAAGCTCTCGGTGTTCGCCAAGACGGCGTCCGGCACCACTTCCGCCACTTCGCCGACCAGCTACGCGAGCGGCTTCTCGGGTGGCGGCCACTGCTGCGGAGGCTCCTGCTCCTGCCACTAGGGTGGTTTGCTTCAGATTTCGGGGGCGGCCCCAAGGGCCGCCCCTTCGTTCGCGCCCGGTGATCGCCCTCGCGCGGGAGGCCGCCTGATGCCGGAGGGGAGCGGGGAGCACGTCAGCGTCTTCGAGACGGCGAACGCCCAGTTCGACCGCGCCGCCGAGGTCATGGAGCTCGACGGGGAGATGCGGACTCTCCTCAAGAGTCCCTTCCGCGAGATGCAGGTCGAGATCCCCCTCCGCCGCGACAACGGCACGCTCTCCCTCTACCGGGGCTACCGGGTCCAGTTCAACGGCGCGCGGGGTCCCTTCAAGGGAGGCATCCGCTACCACCAGGACGTAGACATGGACGAGGTTCGGGGCCTGGCGGCCCTGATGACCTGGAAGACGGCCCTCGTCAACATCCCCTTCGGCGGGGGCAAGGGCGGCGTCAACGTCAACGTCAAGGAGATCAACCGCTTCGAGCTCGAGCGCCTGACGCGCAAGTTCATCTCCCGGATCGGCCACATCCTCGGCCCCTACCGCGACATCCCCGCCCCCGACATGAACACCAACGCCCAGGTGATGGCCTGGATCATGGACGAGTACAGCGGCCGCCACGGCTACAGCCCCGCCGCCGTCACGGGCAAGCCGATCGCCCTGGGCGGCTCCGCCGGCCGCGAGGCCGCCACCGGGCGGGGCGTGGTGATGGTGTTCGAGGAGGTCGCCCGGCGGGAGGGCTGGGACCCCAGGCAGATGACCGCCGCCGTCCAGGGATTCGGCAACGTCGGGAGCCACGCCGCGCGCTTCCTCTCGGAGATCGGGGTGAAGGTGCTGGCCGTCTCCGACGTGTCGGGCGCCTACTTCTCGGAGAAGGGCATCGGCGTCTCCCGCGTCTGGAGCCACAACGCGCGGAACGGCAGCCTGGAGGGCTTCGACGAGGGGGAGAAGATCTCAAACGATGAGCTTCTCGCCCTGAAGGTGGACGTCCTGGTGCCGGCCGCCCTGGGCGGGGTGCTCCACAAGAACAGCGCCGGCCGGGTGAAAGCGCGCGTCGTGCTCGAGGCGGCGAACGCACCCGTGACCGACGCGGGCGGGAAGGTCCTCGAAGGGAACGGCGCCTATCTCATCCCGGACATTCTCGCCAACTCGGGCGGGGTCACGGTCTCCTACTTCGAGTGGGTACAGAACATCCAGCAGTTCACCTGGGACGAGGAACGCGTGAACGCCGAGCTGGCGAAGGTCATGGCGCGGGCGACCACCCAGGTCTGGGAGCTGGCCAAGCAGCGCAGCGTCTCCATGCGGACGGCCGCCTTCATGATCGCGATCGAGCGCGTCGCCGAGGCCGAGCGCCTGCGGGGAATCTAGGTCCGGCGCCCGGCGCCGGTGGAGCCCAGTTTGTCCGAGCTTGAGTTCGAGGTCGACGGCCGGGGCCTGGCCAAATCCTTCGGCGCGCTGAAGGCGGTGGACGGGGTGGACCTCCGGATCCGGAGGGGGGAGTGCTACGGAATCCTCGGCCCCAACGGCGCGGGCAAGACCACCACGATCAAGATGCTGTGCGGTGCGGCCGTCCCGGACGCGGGCACCCTGCGCGTCATCGGCATCGACGCCGTCGCCGAGGGGCGCCGCGCCCGCGAGCAGATGGGCATCGTCCCCCAGGAGAGCACCCTCGACAGCGAGCTCACCGTCTACGAGAACCTCTGGGTGTACGCGGGCTACTTCGGCTTCTCCCGGCGCGAGTCCCGCCCCCGCATCGAGGAGCTGCTCCAGTTCTTCCAGCTCCGGGAGAAGTGGGACTCCCAGATCAAGACCCTCTCGGGCGGCATGAAGCGCCGCCTCCTCATCGCCCGGGCTCTCATCCACAGGCCCCGGCTCCTCATCCTCGACGAGCCGACCACCGGCCTCGACCCCCAAGCGAGGCACCTGGTGTGGAACCGCCTGCGCGAGTTGCGCCGCCAGGGGCTGAGCATCCTCCTCACCACCCACTACATGGAGGAGGCGGCCCAGCTCTGCGACCGCATCGGGGTGATGGACGGCGGGAAGTTCCTCGTCGAGGGCCCCCCGCTCGCCCTCGTGCGCGAGCGGGTGGGGGAGGAGGTCTTCGAGTTCAGGGGGGTGGAGGCCGAGCCCGTCCTGCGGGTGCTCGACGGCCTCCCCTTCGAGCCCGAACGGATGGGGGACACCCTCTACCTCTACTGCAAGAGCGGGGCGGCGGTGATGGACCGCCTGCTGGACTCGGGGCGGCGGAACTTCCTCAGGCGGCCCGCCACCCTGGAGGACCTCTTCCTCCGCCTCACGGGCCGGGAGCTGCGCGAATGAGCGAGTTCCTCCAGCACGCTCCCAGCCATCGCGCCGTGCGGGTGTGGATCCGGCACCTGGTCATGTACCGCACCTGGTTCCTGGCGGAGTGGGCGGGCACCCTGACCGAGCACGCCCTCTACCTCCTGGCCTTCGGCTACGGGCTCGGCCGCTTCGTGCCCGACATGGGCGGGATGCCCTACGCCCAGTTCATCGGGCCAGGGCTGGTGGTCTCCATCGCCATGTGGGCCTCCTCCTACGAGGCCACCTACGGGGCCTACTCCCGGATGCGCATCCAGCACACCTACGAGGGGATGCTCTCGGCCCCCCTCACGGTGGGGGACGTGGTGGTGGGCGACCTCCTCTGGTGCGCCTCGCGCTCCCTCATCGGGGCGGTCCTGATGCTCATCGTCCTGGCCGCCTTCGGGCTGGTGGGCTCCTTCTGGGCTGTCGCGGTGCTGCCCGTGGTGTTCATCGAGGGCTTCATGTTCGCCGGGCTGGGCCTCATCGCCACCGCCGTCGCCCCGAGCTACGCCTTCTTCAACTTCCACTACTCCCTCGTCGTGATGCCCATGTTCTTCTTCGCCGGCACCTTCTTCCCCCTGGAGGGCCTGCCGGACTGGATGCAGACCGTCTCCCAGGCCATGCCCCTCACCCACGCCGTCGTCCTCTCCCGGGGGCTCATCGTCCACGGCCACGCCCCGGACGCGGCCTGGCACTTCTTCATGCTCTCGGCCTTCACCCTCGCCTTCCTGGCCGTCGCCTGCGGCCTGGTGGGCCGCCGGATGCTGGACTGAAGGGATGGCCCGGGAGCTGCGCCGCCTGCTCCGGCCGCCCGGCCCCTTCCGCTTCCACGAGAGCGCCGCGCGCTTCGGGATGGCCCGCGAGGAGCGGGTGAACCTCTACGACGGCCGCACCTTCCGCCGGGCGGCCGGGGAGGGCGCGGGCGGGCTCTTCCTCATCGAGGCCGAGGCGGGAGGGGAGGGGGCGGACGCCCCCGTCGCCATGACCCTCCGCGCCCCGGAGAGCCTCCCGCGCGGGGCCGCCCGGGCAGGGGAGCGCGCCCTCGGCCACATGCTGGCCTTCGACCTCGACCTCGCCCCCTTCTGCGCCATGGCGCGCGAGGACCCCCGCCTCGCCCCCATCGTCGAGCGCTTCGAGGGGCTGAAGCCCGTCCGCTACCTGAGCGTCTTCGAGGCCCTCGTGACGGCCATCACCACCCAGCAGGTGAACGTCGGCTTCGGCGCCGCCATCCGGGGGCGGATGACGGAGCGCTGGGGCGACTCTCTGCGCCTGGGCGGGGAGAGCTACTTCGCCTTCCCCCGCCCCGAGGCCCTGGCCCGGGCCAAGCCCCGGGAGCTGCGCCGTTTGCAATTCTCGGAGCGGAAGGCGGAGTATGTGATCGGCGTCGCGCGCGCGGCGGCGGAGGGGGAGATCGACGAGGACCTCCTCCGGCGCCTCCCCCTGGAAGAAGCAGTGGAGCGCCTGAGCGCCCTGCGGGGGGTGGGCCGCTGGACGGCCGAGCAGGGGCTCTTCCGGGGCCTGGGCCGGGTGGAGGCCTTCCCGGGCGGGGACCTGGGCGTCCAGAAGGTGGTCGCCCGCTATTGCCTGGGGCGCGAGCGGGCGGAGGAGGAGCGGGTGCGCCGGGTGGCCGCCCGCTGGGCCCCCTGGGGCGGGCTCGCGGTGGCCTACCTCTTCGCCGCCTGGCGGGCGGGGGTGCCGCCGGCGCGCCCCCTCCGGAAGCGCCCCTCCCGATCTGCGTCACGGGAATAGGAGGCCCGCCCGTGAACGGGCTGCGCGAGATGGTCGAGCGCCGCGAGGCCGAGCTCCTGGCCCCCTGCGCCGCCCGCAGCGCCGAGAGCCTGGGCCGGGCCCACCCCGAGGCGGAGCACCCCATGCGCTCCGCCTTCCAGCGGGACCGCGACCGCATCATCCACACCACCGCCTTCCGGCGCCTGGAGTACAAGACCCAGGTCTTCGTGAACCACGAGGGGGACCACTTCCGCACCCGCCTCACCCACACCGTCGAGGTGAGCCAGATTGCCCGCTCCATCGCCCGGGCGCTCCGGCTGAACGAGGAGCTGGCCGAGGCGGTGGCGCTGGGTCACGACCTGGGCCACCCCCCCTTCGGCCACGCGGGGGAGAAGGTGCTGGACGGTCTCATGCAGGGCCACGGGGGCTTCGAGCACAACCTCCAGGCCCTGCGGATCGTGGAGCGCCTGGAGCGGCGCTACCCGCGCTTCCCGGGGCTCAACCTCACCTGGGAGACGCGCGAGGGCATCATCAAGTACATCGGCCGCTACGAGGGCCCCATGCCCCCCGGGCTCTCGAACGGCACCGCCCCCAGCCTGGAGGCCCAGGTGGTGGATGCGGCGGACGAGATCGCCTACAACAACCACGACCTCGACGACGGCCTCTCCTCCCGCCTCTTCACCCCGGAGGAGGCGGCCGGGTGCGCCCTCTGGGGGGAGCATTACCTCGCCGCGAGGAAGGACTTCCCCGGTGCCTCCCCCCGGGAGATCAAGCACGAGACCATCCGGCGCATCATCAACGCCCAGGTGACCGACCTCATCCTCGCCACGCAGAAGCGGGTCCAGGAACTCGGAATCGGGAGCGTCGCGGACGTCCGCCGGCGGGGGCACGGCTGCGCGGCCTTCAGCCCGGGGATGGGGGAGCGCAACCAGGAGCTCAAGCGGTTCCTCATGGAGCGGATGTACCGCAACGAGCGGGTGATCAGGCTCGAGGCGAGCGCCCGCCAGGTGCTGACGGACCTCTTCCGCGCCTACCTCGAGGATCCCGCGCGTCTGCCCCCCCACGTCGCCCGCCGCGAGGAGGCGGACGGCCGCCCCCGCATGGCCTGCGACTACGTGGCCGGCATGACCGACCGCTACGCCTACCAGCAGCACAGCCGCCTGTTCGGGTCGCACTTGGTGCCGGGGAATTAGGGCTCGAGCGTGACGTTGTAGCCCTGCTGGCGGCGCTGGACGAGGAGCTGGACGCGGGGCAGCTCGCGCGCCCGCACGAGGGCCTCCCGGAAGGAGTCCAGGTCGTCGGTGGCCTGGGCGTTCACCTGGCGGATGACGTCCCCGGGCCGGATGCCGATGCTCTCGGCCGGCCCGCCCGGGAGCACCTGGGAGATGACCACCCCCTTCCGCGTGGCGAGGCGGTGGCGCTGGATTTCTCCGGCGGTGATGGGGGCCGTCCGCAGGCCCAGCCAGTTCCAGGCGACCTCCTCGGCCAGGGCGGCGGGGATGGGGGCGAGGGTGACCTCGGCCTCGAGCGTCCTCCCCTGGCGCCAGAGCTTGAGGAGCACCTTGGAGCCCACGGTGTAGCCGGAGAGCTCGTTCAGGTAGTCCTCGCGCGATCCGATCTCCTTCCGCCCGAAGGCGAGGAGGACGTCCCCGGCCCGGACGCCCGCCCGCTGGGCGGGGCTGCCCGCCAGCACCTGGACGGCGGCCGCCCCCTGGGGCCGGGGGAAGCCCATCTGCTGGGCCAGGCGGGGGGTCAGGTCGCGCACCACCATCCCCACCCAGCTCTTGCGCACCTTCCCGAAGAGGATGAGGTCGCCCACGATGCGGTGGGCGCGGTCGATGGGGATGGCGAAGCCGATGCCCTGGGCGTTGCTGAAGATGGCGGTGTTGACGCCGATGAGCTCGCCGTGGGCGTTGAGGAGGGGGCCGCCCGAGTTGCCGGGGTTGATGGAGGCGTCGGTCTGGATGAAGTCGGCGGGGTGGCGCCCGCCCCGCCGGCCGCTGTCCAGGGCGCGGCCCAAGGCGCTCACCACGCCCGTGGTGACGGTGTGGGTGAGGCCGAAGGGGTTGCCGATGGCGATGACGGTCTCGCCGATCATGAGGTCGTCCGATCGGCCGAGCGGGAGGTGAGGGAGGGCCTCGCGGGCGTCCACCTTGATGACGGCCAGGTCGTTCTCCGGGTCGGCCCCGATGAGGCGGGCGGGGAGGGTCTCCCGCCCGGCGAGGGAGACGCGGATCTCGCTCGCGCGGGAGACCACGTGCTCGTTCGTGAGGATGTAGCCGTCCGGGCGGATGATCACCCCGGAGCCCAGGCTGCGGTCGGGCCGGTAGGAGGGGGCCCGGCCGAAGAACTCGCGGAAGAATTCCTCGGCCAGGGGGTTGCGGTAGGGGGAGAAGGGGTTCGCGGCCTCCCGGAGCTGGAGGGCGCTGATGTTGACGACGGCCGGGGCGGCGCGCTCGACGGCCTGGACGATGGGGGTGCGGCGCCCCTCGCGGCCGGGGGGGGCGGCCCAGGCCCCGGGCGCCGCGGCGGCGGCCAGGAGGAGGAGGGCGGCGGGGAGGCGGACGGCCCGGCTCATGGCACCCGGAGGGCGGCGAAGAAGTTCGTGTCCTGGCGCTTGAGGAGGAGGAGGACGGCGCCCTCCGTCCCGGTCTTGTGGACCGAGCTTTCGAAGTCGGCCAGGGTGCGCACGGGCTGGTGGTTCACCTCGACGATCTGATCCCCGACGGCGACGCCCCCCTGCTGGGCGGGCCCCCCGCGGTCGAGCGCGGTGACGACGAGGCCCGGGCCCTCCTTGAGGCCGAAGCGCTGGGCGAGGGAGGGGGTAAGGAGCTCCACCTTCATGCCGAGGGGGTCCTTGGAGTTTGCCTTCACGGTGCGGGGGGCCTCGGGGCTGGCTCCGATCCGGATGCGCGCGGCGCCCTGCTGGGGGCCGCGGCGGTACTTCACCTCCACCTCGCTGCCGGGGCGGGCGCGGGCAACCATGCGCGAGAGGGACTCCCAGGAGATGACCTCGGCTCCCCCGAACTCCACGACCACGTCCCCGCGCCTGAGCCCCGCCTTGTCGGCCGGCCCGCCGCGCACCACCTCGGAGAGCCTGGCTCCCCGGCTGGGGGGGATGCCCAGCCGCTTCGCTTCTTCCTTCGGGACCTCGGCGAGGGAGGCGCCCATGCGTCCGCGGACGGGGTAGCCCTTGTGCCGGAGGTCGTCGATGACGGCCTTGGCCTGGTTGATCGGGATAGCGAAGCCGAGCCCCAGGCTGGAGGTCTGGCGGCCGCGCGAGAAGATGGCGGTGTTGATGCCGATCACCTCGCCCTGGCTGTTGGCCAGGGGGCCGCCCGAGTTGCCGGGGTTGATGCTGGCGTCGGTCTGGAGATAGTCGTCGTAGGGGCCTTCGCCGAGGTTGCGGTTCTTGGCGCTGAGGATGCCGGCCGAGACGGACTGGGCGAGGCCGAAGGGGCTCCCGATGGCGAGCACCCACTCGCCCACCTCGGCGCGGTCGGAGTCCCCGAGGGGGGCGGGGCGCAGCGGCGCCGGCGGGGTCACCTTGAGGAGGGCGAGGTCGGTCTTCTCGTCCACGCCGACGAGGGTGGCGGGCAGCTCCTCCCCGCCGTGGAGCTTCACGCGCAGGTCCGTCCCGTCCTTGACGACGTGGTTGTTGGTGAGGATGTAGCCCTCCTCCCCCACGACGAGGCCCGAGCCCACGTTGAAGCGGCCGGTCCCCAGGCCCTCGAAGCCGTGGAAGGGGGAGCCCTCCTTCCTCTTCCCGGGGCCGAAGAGGCCGAAGCCCGCGCTCCCCTCGTCCTTGGGCTTCACCCGGATGTGGACGACCGAGGGCTGAAGGCGCTTCGCCGCCTCGATGAAGGTGCGGTCCCCGAAGGTGAGGGTGGAGGTAGCGGCCCGGGCCGGGCCGCCGGCCGGGAGGGTGAGCGTCCCCGCGAGGAGGAGGATGGGCAGGGCTTGGCGCATGTCTCGGGTATCCTGCTGGGGCTCTGTACCCGCATCGTGGCTCTTTTCATGCTAGCACCGCGGGGGAAGCGGAACAAACCCGGAAAACGGGGGCCCGGCGCGGGACGGGTGCGTTCCGGCCCCGGATCGGCTATGCTGGGGCGGTACCCGTGGAGCGGGAGTTCTGCCCGCCGCTCCTCCCGGTTTGAACGCCCAGCCTGAGAGAGCGCTGATCCGGCCGTGTCCCTCGACCATATCCGCAACTTCTGCATCATCGCCCACATCGACCACGGCAAATCCACGCTGGCCGACCGCATCCTCGAGCGCACGGGCGCCCTCTCGGCCCGGGAGATGTCCGAGCAAGTCTTGGACTCGATGGACCTGGAGCGGGAGCGGGGCATCACCATCAAGGCGGCCAGCGTCCGGCTCCGGTACGCCTCCCCCAAGGGGAGGTCCTACATCTTCAACCTGATCGACACCCCCGGCCACGTGGACTTCAGCTACGAGGTTTCGCGCAGCCTCAAGGCCTGCGAGGGGGCGCTCCTCCTGGTGGACGCGACCCAGGGCATCCAGGCCCAGACCCTCGCCAACGCCTACCTGGCGCTGGGCCACAACCTGGCCGTCATCCCCGTCATCAACAAGATCGACCTCCCCTCGGCGGACCCGGAGCGGGTGATGACCCAGGTCGAGGACGTCATCGGCCTCGACCGCAAGGAGTGCCTACTCGTGAGCGCCAAGCAGGGGACGGGGGTGGACGGGCTGCTGGAGGCGCTCGTGGAGCGCATCCCGCCTCCCCAGGGCGACCCGGCGGCGCCCCTCCAGGGCTTGCTCATCGACTCCTGGTTCGACGCCTACCAGGGGGCCATCCCCCTCATGCGCGTCTTCCAGGGGACGGTGCGGAAGGGGGACGTGGTGCGCTTCATGTCGAACGGCCGCGAGCACCAGGTGGACGGCCTCCAGGTCTACACCCCCCACGAGGTGGCCGTGGAGGCCCTGGGGCCCGGGGAGGTGGGCTCCCTCTCGGCGGCCATCCGCCAGGTGAGCGACACCAAGGTGGGCGACACGGTGACCCTGGCCCGGAATCCCGCCGAGACGCCCATCGCGGGCTTCCAGGAGCCCAAGCCGATGGTCTTCAGCGGCCTCTACGCCGCCGACAGCGCCGACTACGAGAACCTCCGCGCCGCGCTGGAGAAGCTGAGGCTCAACGACTCCGCCTTCAGCTACGAGCCCGAGAGCTCCCCGGCGCTGGGCTTCGGCTTCCGCTGCGGCTTCCTGGGGCTCCTGCACATGGACATCATCCGCGAGCGCCTGGAGCGGGAGTACGACCTCACCCTCATCATCACGGCGCCCACGGTGGTCTACCGCGTCTACTTGCGGGACGGCACGATGATCGAGATCGACAGCCCGGCCAAGCTCCCCGACCTCACCCGGATCGACCACATCGAGGAGCCCTTCATCGTGGGCACCATCCTCGCCCCCGCCGAGTACGTGGGGGCCGTCTTCAAGCTCGCCCAGGACAAGCGCGGCACCCAGCGCTCGATGGAGTACCTCGACCCCAAGACCGTCCAGATCATCTACGAGCTCCCCTTCGCCGAGATCCTCTTCGACTTCTACGACCGCCTGAAGTCCATCACCCGGGGCTACGCGAGCTTCGACTACGAGCACCTGGGCTTCCGGCCGGCCGAGGCGGTGAAGCTCGACATCCTGCTGAACGGCCAGCCCATCGACCCCTTCTCCACCATCCTCCACAAGGAGCGGGCCTACATCCACGGGCGCGCGCTGGTGACGAAGATGCGCCAGCTCATCCCCCGCCAGATGTTCGAGGTGGTCATCCAGGCCGCGGTGGGCAACCGGGTCATCGCGCGGGAGACCGTCAAGGCCCTGCGCAAGGACGTGACGGCCAAGTGCTACGGGGGCGACATCACCCGCAAGCGGAAGCTCCTCGAGAAGCAGCGCGAGGGCAAGAAGAGGATGAAGAACATCGGCACCGTGGAGGTCCCCCAGGAGGCCTTCATGGCGGTCCTCGACGTGGGGCGGGAGGTGACGTGACCGAAACGGAAGCGGGCCGCGCCGGGGAGGAAAGCCGGGCGCGGGGCGAGAAATCCACGTTCCGCGAGTACGCCGAGGCTATCGGCATCGCCCTGCTGCTGGCGCTCTTCGTGCGCTCGTTCGTGGTGCAGGCGTTCAAGATCCCCTCGGGCTCGATGGAGGACACCCTCCTCATCGGGGACCATCTCCTCGTCAACAAGTTCCTCTACTGGGTCCGCGCGCCGAAGCGGGGGGACATCATCGTCTTCCGCTATCCCGAGGACGAGAGCCGCGACTTCATCAAGCGGGTGGTCGCCCTGCCGGGCGAGACGGTGATGGTCCGGGGGCGCGGCGTCTACATCAACTGCCCCACGCCCGGCGAGCCCGCCCGCTGCGCCCCTCTCACGGAGCCCTACGCCGTCTTCAAGCCCGACGGCCGGGCCGAGGGTTCCGGGCGCGACTGGGGGCCCCGCCTGGTGCCGCCGGGCCACCTCCTCATGCTGGGGGACAACCGGAACAACAGCCAGGACAGCCGCTTCTGGGGTTTCCTGCGGATGGGCGCGCAGCTCGACCGGGTGCGGCTCCGGCTGGGGGACTTCAACCTCGACCTTCCCTTTCCCTGCTCCCTCTGGCCCGGCGCCTGCTGGGACGACAAGGTGCGGGGCGTGGCCTTCGTGATCTACTGGTCCTGGAACTCGGGGCGCGGCACCGTGCGCTGGAGCCGGATCGGGAAGAGCATCCGCTAGATTTCTGCGTGCCGCTTCCGTGCCGGTGGGTACCTGCCTTCTTTTCTCTCCCGTCTTGAGGCGGCTTCCGTCGGTCGTATGCAGGGGCGGGTTTGAACCCCGCCCCTGCGGATGGGCGCGCCCAGGGTTTTTGTAGGGGCGACCGGCGGCTCGACTGA
>Ga0156093_1108_pt3 | contig 17062 bp, 12 predicted proteins | sample RifCSPlowO2_02_FD_107746 | JGI IMG/M metagenome (GOLD analysis project Ga0156093, IMG submission 107746) | Candidatus Tectomicrobia bacterium RIFCSPLOWO2_02_FULL_70_19 | reverse complement strand
GGCCGAGGCGCGTTGCTCCCCCGAGGTGGTGCACCGGGACCCGGGGCCCCGCCTCGCCGCCTTCGCCGCCGGGAGTCAGGAGAAGAAGGCCAAGTTCTTCACCATCCAGTGGTTCGGCCACTCGGCCTTCCAGGTCATTTCGCCGGGCGGGACGCGGATTTTCACGGACCCCTTCGGGGCCGGTATCGGGCTGCCCCTTCCCGCGGCGAAGCCTCACGCGGTCACCATCGGGCGGGAGCACCCCCACCACAACTCCGTCTGGGTCCTCCAGGGAAATCCCCAGGTCATCCGGGGCCTGCGGGAGGAGGGGATGGAGTGGGCGGAGGTGCGCAGGACCGTGGGGGACGTTTTGATTTACAATGTGCCCGTGACCCAGCGCACTTTCGACGTGCGCACCAAGGGGTCCGCCTTCGTTTTCGAGGCGGGGGGGCTGTGCATCGCCCACTTGGGGGACGTTGCCGAGCCCTTCACGGCGTCCCAGCTGCGCCGCCTGGGGAAGGTGCACGTGGCCATGATCCCGGTCGGGGGAACCTTCACGGTGGACGGGAAGGGCGCCCAGGAGATCGTGCGCCAGCTCCGGCCCCACATCGCCATCCCCATGCACTACTGGGACGATGATGAGCGCCTGGGCCGCTTCCTGGAGGGGTTCCGGGAGGTGCGCCGGGTGGAACAGGGCGAGCTGACCGTCAGCCGGGGGAACCTCCCCAAGCCGACGGTGGTCGTGGTGATGGGGCGCAAGAGAGGCGAATGAGGCCAGGGGTGGTCCCTCGGCCCGGGTTTCCCCCCGTTGTCGGGTGAGGCTCAGATGGCGGAATCCTCCTATCAGAAGATCCTGGATTTCCTGGGGCGGGTGCTCGACGGGCGCATGAAGGTCCGCCGCCGGGAGGCGGCTCTGATCGCCTCGCTCGCGGTCCTGGGCGTCCTGCTGCTCGCGCCCGCGGCGGTGGCCCTCCAGCCTCTGTTCGGCTACACGGCGGTGATCTACCTCGCCCTGAGCGCCGCCCTGCTGGGGAGCGGTTTCGCGTGGGCCTACCTCCATCTGCGCCGGGGGCTGGGGCGCGAGAGCCTCGCCCTCGAGATCGAGTCCGAGCGGCCCGATCTGGGCAGCAACCTCATCAGCTCCCTCCAGCTCTACCCGCGGAAGGGCAAGCTGGGGCCGGACGATCCGACCTCGCCCGAGCTCATCGACGCCCTCGTCGAGGACACGAGCGTCCAGATCCGCATCCTGCGGCCCGCCGAATTCGTCCCCGAGCAGGGGGTCCGCGACCTGAGGCGCCTCGCGGGCTGGCTGGGGGCGGCCGCCCTGGCCTGCGCGCTCCTGTGGCCGGGCCTCTACCCGAGGGCGGCCTACCTGCTGGTCAACGCCTTCGACCTCATGCCCTTGCGGATCACCCACGTCTTCCTCACCGCGAGCGCCGACCGCGTGCTGCCCGGCTCCCCGATCTCCTTCGAGGTCCGGACCGAGGGCCGCAAGCCGGGCGGGGTGACGCTCGAGATTGCCCCGGCGGAGAAGGGGGCGGAGGGGGCCGGCCGCCTGCCGATGGAGAAGGCGGGCGAGGACCGCTACCGCGTCACCTGGGCGGGCGGGGAGCGCGACGTGCGGGTGACAGCCTGGGCGGGGCGGTTCCACTCCATCCCAGTCGACGTGAAGGTGGTCCAGCCGCCCCAGGTGACGGCCATCGAGGTGGTCTATTTCCCGCCCGAGTATACCGGCCTCAAGCCCAGCCGGGGCGAGGAGGAGGGCCACATCCGCGCGTATCTGGGCTCGACCGTCCACGTGCGGGTGCGGGCGGACCGGCCGCTCGCCGAGGCCGTGCTGGCCATGGCGGACGGCTGGCGGGTGCCCCTCAAGCTGGCCCAGGACGGAGCGCTCGAAGGGGTGCTCCTCCTGACGGGGCCGGGCTCCTACCAAGTGCGGCTGAAGGACACCTTCGGCTTCGCCAACCCCGCGCCCCCGCGCTACCGGATCGACATCGTCCCGGACACCGCGCCCAAGGTCGAGGTGACCGAGCCTGGCAAGGACCTCACCGTCGAGGCGGACGAGCAGGTAGGCGTCCGCTTCCAGGCGTCGGACGACTTCGGGGTGCGGAGCGTCTCCCTGGAGGTGCGTGTGGGCAGCGGCCCGGCGCGCCACCTCCGCGTGTGGGGAGGCGAGACGCCCCAGAAGGCCGTGGACGGGACCCATCTCTTCGACCTCCGCAGCATAGGCCTCCGGCCTGGCGCCGTCCTCACCTACCGCTTCGTGGCCGAGGACACGGACACGGTGAGCGGTCCCAAGAAGGGCTTCAGCGCTCCCTTCACCATCCGCATCCGCGACCGCGAGGCCGCGATCGCCAAGCTGGACGAGGACCTGGGCAAGATCTCCTCCCAGATCCTCGACCTGCTGGCGGACTTCCTGGAGAAGGGCGACCGCAAGGAGGAGGAGAAGGCGCCGGCCGCGAAGGAGGCCGCCGGGAAGAGGGAGCCGCAGGCGAAGGAGGCCCCGGCCGCCCGCAAGGGCGAGGAGACGCGCCAGGCGCGCCGCCCCGCGCCCGACGCCACCATGACCCGCAAGGCGGAGAATATCCTGGAAGCCATCCAGAAGGCCCGGACCCAGCTCCGCCCCCAGAACCCGCGCGAGGCCCTCGCCAGCATGGACCTGGACGCCCTCCAGCGGCAGCTGCGGGACACCCTCGAGCGGTTCCTGAGGCCCGCCGAGCAGGCCGCTTCCCCGAACGAAAGCGCCCAGCAGCGCCGCCAGCGGGAGGAGGATCTCGCTTCCCGCCAGGAGGAGGCGACCGAGACCCTGGAGCGGCTCGCCTCCATGGGCGAGGACATCCAGCGCAACGTGCGGATGGACCGCGTCGGCCGCTCGGCCGACTCGCTCCTCCAGCGCCAGCAGGCCCTCGAGCGGACCCTCGAGAAGCTCCGCCGCGAGGGGGGCATGAACGACGAGGCCCAGCGCCGGCTCGAGCAGGAGCTGGCCGAGCTCCAGCGCGAGATGAGCAAGCTGATGCAGGAGCTCTCCAGCCTCGCCCAGCGCATGCCGGCCGAGTTCATGAACCAGCGGGGCATGCGCAACCTGCCGATGCAGGACATGATGAAGGGCTTCGACCGCATCCGTGACATGATGCGCCAGGGGAACCTCCGGGGGGCGCTCGAAGCCCTCCGCCAGATGATGGGCCAGATGCAGCGGATGCGGGCCGCCCTCCGGGGCATGCAGCAGCAGCAGATGATGGCCCAGCGCGGGGGCAGCCCCATGCGCAGCCAGCAGAACGAGCTCTCCGCCATCGTCGAGGAGCAGCAGGCCATCCTCGGCGAGACGGTGAGCCTGCTGGACAACGCGGTGGACCGGCTCAAGAAGGGAGCCTCCCCGCGCCTCAAGGGGCTCGCCGATCAGATCGCCCGCGAGCGCAAGGAGGAGCAGGCCCTGGCCGGGAAGGCGGGCGAGACGGTCTGCGTGCAGGGCAAGCCCAAACCCGCGAAGGCCGCTCCCCCCATGGATGACGCCGACGCCGACGCGGCGATGGCCAAGGCCGTCGAGCAGGCCGGCCGCGCCCGGCAGCAGGCCATGGAGGAGATGGAGTCGCTCCTCCAGCGCGGCGACTGGGGCGCCATCTACCACCGCATGCGCGAATGGTGGGCCGCCATGCGCGGGCCGGAGTGCGTCGAGGACAAGGCGGCCGAAGGCCGCAAGGCGAAATGGGAGGAGGCCCGCAAGCAGCTTGAGCGGCTCCTCCAGGGCGCCGAGCGGAGCTTCTCGGCCGAGGAGCGGGCCGGCCTCTCGGGCCTGAAGGGCCGCCAGGAGGCCCTCAAGAAACGGCTCGCCTCCTTCGAGGAGCGGCTGCGCCAGCTGATGCAGGTCTTCCCCTTCATCGACCCGGCCATCCTCCGCCGCATCGTGGAGGCGGGGCAGGCGATGGGCCAGGCGCAGGCCTCGCTGGGCCGGCGGAGCCCCTCCCAGGCCGTCCCGCCCGAGGAGGAGGCCATCCAGCGCCTCGCCCAGGGCCAGAGCGCCATGCAGCAGGCCATGCAGCAGATGGCCCAGCGCGGGAACTTCGGCATGGGGACGCCGCAGGGCTTCGGCGTCTACCGGGCCCCCGGGACGGGCTGGTGGGCGCGCAATCCCGAGGTGCAGGGGCAGGAAGACTTCCGCCCCCAGAACCGCGAGGGCGAGGAGGGGCAGCTCGGCACCCAGTTCAGCGAGGTGCTCATCCCGGACCGGGACCAGTACCGCGTCCCGCCCCAGTTCCGCGAGGAGGTCATGGAGGCCCTCAAGGACGGCATGCCGGGCGGCCTCCGCGGCGAGATTGAAGACTACTTCGACAGGCTGACGAAATGACGCGACGCTTCCGCGCATGGGCGGGCGGGGCGGCGGCCCTCGCCCTCGCGGCGTGGCTGGCCGCCGGCTTTACCGCCCCGGCATACGCCCACACCCTCTCGCGGCCGGTGCGGCCCTCCCAGGAGGTCGCCCGCCCGGAGGGCTACGCCCAGGTGGTGGACGAGCTCCGCTCCTGGAACCTCGACGCGGCCGAGCGGATTCTCGCGCGCCTGAAGGCCGAGAGGCCCGGCCTAGCCGAGTGGGATGGGCTCGAGGGCTCCATCCTGTATCTGAAGGGAGAGTTCCGGCAGTCCATCGAGAGGCTGGACTCGGCCCTGCGCAAGCGCGCGGGCGACAGCGAGTGGCTGGAGCTGCGCCTCCACGTGCGCCAGTCCCAGGCCGCCGTCGAGGGCTTCAAGGTCCACCGCACGCCCCATTTCGAGATCTGGCACGACGCCTCCGATGCCGTGCTCATGCCCTACCTTTCGGAAGCCCTCGAGGCCTCCTACCGCATTCTGGGCGATGAGCTGGGGGTTCGCCCGTCGCGTCCCGTCCGGGTCGAGGTGTTCACCGACTCCTCCCGCTTCAACAAGGCCTCCACCCTCTCCCAGGGGGAGATCGAGGGGAAGGGGGCGGTGGGCATCTGCAAGTTCAACAAGATCATGATGCTCTCGCCCGGCGCCCTCCTCCGGGGCTACCGCTGGCTCGACACCGCCTCGCACGAGTACGTCCACTATCTCATCGTGCTGGGCACCCGGAACCGCACCCCCATCTGGCTTCACGAGGGGATGGCCAAGTACCTGGAGAAGCGCTGGCGGCAGCAGGGGGACGACTACCTCCACCCCGGCGAGGAGATGCTCCTCGCCAAGGCGCGGGAGTCTAACGCCTTCGTCCCCTTCCAGCGCATGGAGCCGAGCCTCATCTATCTGGACACCCCCGAGGAGGTGCAGCTGGCCTACGCCGAGGCCGCGAGCGCCGCCGAGTTCATCCAGCGCCGGGGCGGCCGGAAGGGCCTCGCCGAGATGCTGCGCGCCATCCGCGAGGCCAAGGAAGCCCCGGCGAAATGGGAAGCCCCCCGGAAGGCGGACTCGCCCAAGGAGGCCGGCCTTCCGAAGAAGGAGGAGGAGCCGAAGCCTAAGGAAGCCGAGGAAACACCCCCCTCCCGGCGGCGGGCCAGCCTCGTCGAGCTGGAGGCCACCGGGCCGCCGCAGAGCGCCGAGCCGGGGCTCCGCAAGATCTTCGGGGTGGACCTGGCGGGCTTCGAGAAGAAGTGGAAGGAGGATCTGAAGCGCCGGTCGCTCCGCCCCCGCCCCGGCGCCCAGGTGCAGCGCTTCCGCCTCAAGCCGACCGGGCCGGTGGATGAGAACGCGGCCGACCTGGAGGTCCTCAAGAGCGCCGTCGCCCGGCGGCGGATGCGGCTGGGCGACCGCCTCTCGCTGACGGGCCGGATGGAGGCGGCGCTCATCGAGTACACGCGCGCCCTCCGCGACGAGCCCTACTCGCAGCCCCTCCTGAACCGCATCGCGCGGCTCGAGCTCCAGACCGGCCAGCCCGATCGGGCCATCCAGCACATCCAGCGTGCGCTCGAGGTGGACCCCGACTACGCCACTTCCTACATCCACCAGGCGATGGCCTACGAGCTCAAGAGCAGCCCCGCCGAGGCGCTCAAGTCGTGGGAGGAGGTGCTTCACATCAACCCGTTCATCCCCCTGGTCCACGAGCGCCTGGCGGCGCTCTACGAGCGGGCCGGGGACAAGCAGAAGGCCCAGCGTGAGCGCGAGGCCGCCCGCGCCCTCCAGCGGCGCTGAAAGGTGGAGCGAATGGACGAAACGCGCAGCGAGCAGGCGACGGAACAGCACACGATGGGCGCCGTGGACGTCGAGGTGGCCCGGGAGATCGGCCGCAAGCGGGATCAGATCATCGGGCAGGTGCGTAAGGTGATCATCGGCCAGGGCTCGGTCATCGAGCTGGTGACGGTCGCCCTCCTCTCGCGGGGCCATTGCCTCCTGATGGGCGTCCCCGGCTTGGCCAAGACCCTCTTGATCCGCACCCTGGCGCAGGTGCTCCAGCTCGACTTCAACCGCATCCAGTTCACGCCCGACCTCATGCCCTCGGACATCACCGGCACCGACATCCTCGACGAATCGGCCGAGGGGAGGCGCATCTTCCGCTTCATCAAGGGGCCCGTCTTCACCCAGATCCTCCTGGCCGACGAGATCAACCGCACCCCGCCCAAGACCCAGGCGGCGCTCCTCCAGGCCATGCAGGAGCAGCGGGTGACCGCGGGCGGCCAGACCCACACGCTCCAGCCGCCCTTCTTCGTCCTCGCCACCCAGAACCCCGTCGAGCAGGAGGGCACCTACCCGCTGCCCGAGGCCCAGCTCGACCGCTTCATGTTCGAGATCGGGGTGGACTACCCGACCTTCGAGGAGGAGGCCTCGATCGTGGCCCAGACGACGTCGGACTACGATCCCGTCCTGGAGAAGGTGCTGGACGCCTCCCAGATCCTCTCCTTCCAGGACCTGGTGCGGCGAGTGCCGGCCGCTCCCTACGTGGTGGAGTACGCCGTCTCGCTCGCGCGGGCATCGAGGCCCACCGACCCAAACGCCCCCTCCTTCGTCCGCGAGTTCGTGGAGTGGGGGGCCGGGCCCCGGGCGAGCCAGTACCTTATCCTGGGCGCCCGCGCCCGCGCCCTGCTGCGGGGCCGCTACGCCGCCTCCATCGAGGACGTGCGGGCGCTGGCCGAGCCGGTGCTGCGACACCGCATCCTGGTTAACTTCCGGGGCCAGGCCGAGGGCCTGGGGCCGGTGAGCCTCATCAGCAGGCTGCTGGAGACGGTGACGCCTCCCGCCGAGGCGGGGGCGGAGTGAGCGCGCTCTTCTCCTCCAAGGAGGACACGCGCACCGGGCTCTCCTCCTTCTTCGATCCCTCCGTCGTGGCCCGCATATCGAGCCTCGAGTTGCGCGCGCGCCACGTGGTGGAGGGCGTCATGAGCGGCATCCACCGCAGCCGCGCCCGGGGCTTCAGCGTCGAGTTCGAGGAGCACCGGGCCTACTCCCCGGGCGATGAGCTCCGCCACATCGACTGGAAGGCGTTCGGCAAGTTCGACCGCTACCTCGTCAAGCAGTACGAGGACGAGACCAACCTGCGCGCCCACCTCGTGGTGGACGCCAGCGGGTCGATGGATTACGGCGAGGGCTCCATGACGAAGTGGAGCTACGCCGCCACCCTGAGCGCCTCGCTGGCCCACCTCCTCTTGCGCCAGTCGGACGCCGTGGGGCTCATGCTGAGCCGAGAGTCGGACGAGCGGCTGCTGCCCGCCAAGGCGGTGCGGGGCCACCTAACCGGTATCCTGGCCGCGCTGGACGCCGAGCGCCCCTCGGGCGGCACGGGCATCGCCCGCTCGCTCGAGCGGCTGGCGGAGGGCCTCCGCCGGCGGGGCATGGTGGTCGTCGTCTCAGACCTGCTCGACGACCCCGGGGCGGTGGCGCGGGGGCTGAGCTTGCTCCGCCTGAAGGGGAACGACGTCATCGTCTTCCACATCCTGGACGCGGCCGAGCTGGAGTTCCCCTTCGAGGGCCTGGCCCGCATGGAGGACGTGGAGACGGTCCGCAACGTGACGGTGGAGTGCGAGGTGGTGAAGGAGCCCTACCTGGGCCTCCTCGGGGAGTTCCTGGCCGGGACCCGCGAGCGCTGCCGCTCCCAGGGGATCCACTACGTGCTCCTCTCCACCGCCGAGCCGCTGGACCGGGGTCTGGTGCGCTTCCTGGCCTGGCGGGCCAAGGCGAGATAGGGGGAGGCCGTGGGATTTCAGTTCTTCCACAGCATCCTGCTGTGGGGCATGGGGCTGGTTCTCCTCCCGATCCTCATCCACCTGCTGAGGCGGCGGCTGGTGCGCCGGCACAAGCTGCCCACCTTCGAGTTCCTCCTGCGCACCCAACGCCGGCTCACGACCCGCAGCCGCCTGCGCAACTGGATCCTGCTCGCGCTCCGGGTTTCGGCCGTGGCCATCGTGGTGCTCCTCTCGGCGAGGCCCCTCCTCCAGATGGCGGGCGGAGAGTCCGGGAGTACGTGGTCGCCCCTCCATCTCGTGGTCGTGCTCGACACCTCGGGCAGCATGGCCTACCGCACGGCGGGCGGGACCCGGCTGGAGGCGGCCCGGAAGGCCGCCGAGCGGCTGGTGCGGGACCTCTCCTCCTCGGACCGGGTGACGGTCCTCGCAACGGTGGGGGAGCGGGGGGAGGGGCCGCCCGGCATCCAGCGGCGGGATCAGGCCCTCTCCCGGCTCTCGGCCATCGTCCAGACGGACGCGGCGGGCGATCCCGCCCTGGCGATCCGGCGGGCCCTCGAGAGCCTGACCGTCCCGGCCGACCGGCGGACGGTGATGGTGTTCAGCGATTTCGCCCGGGGGGATTGGGACAAGGTGCGCGTCCAGGGTCTCCGCCGCCTGCTCCCCCACGCCGAGCTCCAGATGGTGCGGGTGGCGCCCGAGGCGGGGACCGACGACGTGGTGCTCGCGGGGCTGACCCTGCGGCCCTGGCCGCCCCGCGCGGGCGCCGCCTTCAGCGTCTCCACGCGCATCGTGAACCGGGGCGGCTCCCGCAAGGACCGGGTGCCGGTTTCGCTCTTCGTCGGGGAGGAGAGGGTGGCCTCGGCCGAGCTGGCGCTGGAGCCCGGGGCCGAGGGCGGCACGAGCTTCCGCATCCGGGCGCCCGAGAAGGGCGTGCTGCTCGGGCGGGTGGAGCTGGGGGACGACCCGCTGGAGACGACGAACCGGCGCTACTTCGCCGCCTCGATGGGGCAACAGCTCCGGGTCCTGCTCGTGGACGGCGACCCCCAGCGCGGGCTCCTGGACAGCGACACGTTCTATCTGGCTTCCGCCCTTCGCGCGGCCCCTCCGGGCGGCGACTCCTCGATGCTGGTGGAGGTTGTGGCCCACTACGAGCTGGCCAAGGTGAAGTGGGAGGACTACGACTTCGTCGCCGCCTGCAACGTGGGGCAGTGGCCCCCCCAGGCGGCAGGTTCCCTGCGGAAGTTCGTCGAGAACGGCGGGGGATTCCTCCTGGCGGGGGGAGACCTCGCGGCCCGCTCCCTGCCAGACGGCGGCTGGCTCCCGGCCGTCCTCGGGGAGCCCCGGCGCCTGAGCCCGCCCCGGCACCCCGCCGTCCCGCTGGAGCTGCAGGAGCACCCGATCTTCGGGGCGCTCGGGCGGAACCCGGGGCGGTTCTTCTCGCGAGTGAGGGTGGGCAAGCTCTTCCCGCTGTCCCCGGCCGGATCGGCGGCGGCCCTGCTCACCCTGGCGGACGGCACGCCCCTCCTGGTGGCGGGGTCCCTCGGGAGCGGGAGGGCGGCGGTATGGGCCTCGACCTGCGACCGCGACTGGGGAGACCTCCCGGTCCATCCCGTCTTCGTGCCCTTCGCGCGGGGGCTCGTGGAGTATCTGGGCGGGCGGGCCAAGGGGACGGCCTCCACCGCCCTCGACGCGGGGGAGCCCCTGGAGGTGCGCCCCCAGGCGGCCGGGCGGGACGAGGCCGTTCGCGTCCGCACCCCCGGCGGGGAGGAGATCACCCTCCGCCTGGAGAGCCCCCGGCCGCTCTCTCCGCCTGCCCGGCCCGGTGCCCCGGCGGCCCAGGAGCGCTCCGCCGCCCCCCCGGCCCGGCAGGGGCGCTTCGAGGGCACTGCGCGGGCGGGCTTCTATCAGGTTCTTTTCGCCGACGACTCTTCCCAGATCCTGGCCGTGAACCCGCCCGCCTCGCAGGGGGACCTGGAGCCCTTGAGCGATTCCGCCCTGCGGGAGCGCCTCCCGGGGGTCCGGCTGGCATTCAGCGCCATCCGGGCGGGGGAGGGCAACCCGGCCCGTTCGGTCGAGGGGCGGACGGACCTGGGGCCCCTCCTTTTCCTCTTCCTTGCCGGCCTGCTGGTGGTGGAGGGGATGCTGGCGGACCACAGTTGACGGTTTTCGTTGTCTCCTTCCCGGCGCTGTGGTAGGGATGAGGGAGCGGGGGCGGTGCATGAGGCCCCCCGGCAATCGCCCTGAAAGGCAGGATGATGGCGGAGCGCAGCGAAGAAATCGCCCTGTATATCGACTTCGAGAACCTGGCCCACGGGTTCACACGGTCGGGCAAGGAGGAGTTCGACATCGAGCGGGTGCTGGCCCGGCTCGTCGAGAAAGGCAAAGTGGTGATGAAGCGGGCCTACTGCGACTGGTCCCGCTACGCCAAGTACAAGGCGGCCCTCCACGAGGCGGGCATCGAGCTGGTGGAGATCCCCCGGCGGTCCGTGACGGGCAAGAACTCGGCCGACATCCGGCTGGTCGTGGACGCCATGGACATGTGCTACTCCAAGGAGCACATCGGAATCTTCGTCATCGCCTCGGGCGACAGCGACTTCTCCCCCCTGGTCTCCAAGCTCAAGGAGAACGGCAAACACGTCATCGGGCTGGGGATGAAGAGCTCGACCTCCGATCTCCTGGTCTCGAACTGCGACGAGTTCATCTTCTACGAGGACCTGGAAGGCTCCCAGGCGGGCCACACCCGCCTCTCCGCCGACCTGCCCAAGCAGAAGCAGGAGGTCTTCGGCCTCCTTCTGGAGTCGGTGGACGCCCTCCAGCGCGAGAACGTGGGCATCCTCTGGTCCTCCATCGTCAAGGAGACGATGAAGCGCAAGCGGCCTTCCTTCACCGAGCGGGGGCACGGCTACCGGACCTTCAGCGACCTGCTGGAGGACGCCCAGCGGGGCGGCCTGGTTTCCCTGCGCAAGGACGAGCGGAGCGGGAGCTACATCATCACCAGCCTGACGGGCGGCCGCCCAGTCGGGGAGTTCGGCAACGGGCGGGAGGCCCCCCCCGTGTCCCCGCCCCGCCGCGCCCCGGCCAGGCGGCGCAGCCGGAGGAAATCTGCCGGGAAGAGTGACGCTGCGGCGCCGGGAGAGGGCTGAGCAAAGAGTGGCCCCGTGCCGCCCCGCCCGGTGAAGGGCGGAGCGGCTCGGGCGGACGGGGCCACAAGAGAAAGCGGTTCGGTCAACGGAATCAGCCCCTTTGCAGGGGCCACCCCAAATCATCCCACACTGGCCCGGCCCGCCGCAACACCCTCGCGAGGCAGGCAAGCGGCCGGAAGCGCCTTGGACATGATGTTTTACTTTAACTTTGAATGAAAGATCAGCATTTTTCAGATGGCTAAAAGTATTTTTCGATATTTTACTTGATACTCCGACTCATCGGCCTGGGCCGAAGCGGGAGAAACCAGCGGAGGAAAGTCCTCGGAAAGGAGGGGCCATGGCGGGAAGATTCACCCGGGAGGAGGTGGTCGCCCGTCTCCAGGGAGAGCGGCGGGCGGGGCGGGCCATCTACGACGCGCTCTGCGGGAGCGGGATCACGGCCAAGTTCGCCGCCCGGGGCGGCGCCGACCTGGTGAGCACCTTCAACCTGGCCTACTTCCGGATGCAGGGCCTGAGCTCCATGGCGGGCTATCTCCCCATCGGGGACGCCAACGCCATCACGCTCGAGCTGGGCGAGCGCTCCATCCTGAACGTGGTCCGGGATTGCCCCGTGGTGGCCGGGGTGCTGGGGGCCGACCCCACCCGGGACATGGCCCGCTTCGTGGACCGGCTGGCCGAAGCGGGCTTCCACGGAGTGATGAACTGCCCCACAGTCGCCCTCATCGACGGCAAGTTCCGCTCCGACCTCGAGGAGACGGGGATGGGCTACGCCAAGGAGATCGAGGTCCTGGCCTACGCCCATCGAAAGGGCCTCTTCACCAAGGCCTTCTGCACCACCCCCGAGGAGGCGCTGGCCATGGCCGAGGCGGGGGCGGACAACATCATCGTCCACTTCGGGAACAGCTCGGGCGGCTCCATCGGCTCCAAGACCGTCATGCAACTTGATCCGGCCGCCCAGCGGGCCGCGCTCCTCCTCGACGCCCTGGCGCCCAAGCACCCGGACCGCATCGTGACCTGCCACGGGGGGGTGCTGGAGCGGCCGGCCGACTTCGAGGCCCTGCTCGCGAAGGAGGGCCGGCTGGACGGCTACGTGGGCGGCTCCTCCGCCGAGCGCTTCCCGATCGAGGAGGCCGTCCCCCGGGCCGCCCGGGCGTTCAAGGCCATCCGGACCCGGAGGTAGTGGGGTCCGGCTTCCCCTGAGGTCCCCGGCCATGCCCGAGCCCATCGTGGCCCTCCTCGTCACCCTGGACAGCAAAGAGGCCGAGGCCCGCTTCGGCTGCGAGGCTCTCCGGCGGGCGGGGGCGCTCCCCCGCCTGGTGGACACCTCCTGCCGGCCCCACGGCGCCTCGGGGGACTTCCTCCCCGCGGGCCGCCTGGCCGAGGCGGCGGGCCGCCGCTGGGAGGAGCTGGCCGGGATGGATCGCGGGGCCGCCGCCGAGGTGATCATCGCCGGGGGCCGGAAGGTCCTCGCCGGCTGGCTTGGGGAGGGCCAACTCGCGGGCGTCCTGGGGCTGGGCGGGGCGAACGGGGCGAACCTCGCCTGCGGCATCATGCGGGCGCTGCCCCCGCTGCTGCCCAAGGTCATGGTCAGCCCGGTGGCCGCCACGGCGGCGGTGCAGTGGTTCGTGGGCGAGAGCGACATCGCCATGTTCCCCTCGGTCGGGGACCTCTCCCTGAACCGGATCACCCGCGCCATCATCGAGAGCGCGGCCCAGGCCGCGGCCGCCATGGCCCGGGGCTGGATGGGGCGGGAGCGGGCGGAGGCGAAGGCGGCCCCGCTCGTCGGGGTCACCTCCTTCGGGGGGACGGCGGGCTGCGTCTCCCGGGTGGAGGCGAGGCTCCGGGAGGCGGGCTTCGAGGTCATCCTCTTTCACGCCTCGGGCCCGGGGGGCCGGGCGCTCGAAAACCTCGCCCGGCTGGGGGAGCTGGCCGGGGTGGTGGACGTGACCACCCACGAGCTCACCGACCTGCTCGTGGACGGGGTGTACAGCGCGGGCGACGGCCGGCTCCGGGGGGCGGGGGAGGCGGGCATCCCCCAGGTGGTGGTGCCGGGCGCCCTCGACCACGCGAATTTCTGGGCGGGCCAGGTGCCCGAGGCTTACCGGGGGAGGGCGTTTATCCAGTACAACCCCCAGAACCTCCTGATGCGGACGAGCGCGGAGGAGTTCGATGCCCTGGGCCGGATGGTGGCCGAGCGGTTGAACGGGGCGCGGGGGCCGGTGGCGGTGCTCATCCCGGGAAAGGGCTACAGCGAGCACACCAAGCGGACGGCCCACGACCTGGAGGGGCGGCCCGTGGGGCCCTGGCTCCAGCCCGAGGCGGACGCCGCTTTCGCCCGCTCCCTCCGGGCCCATCTCAAGAGGGGGCGGGTGGAGGAGCTGGACCTCCACATCAACGACCCGGCCTTCGCCGACGCCTGCGCCGACGCTTTCCTGGCCCTGGCGCGCGCGGCGGGGCCCGAGCGGGCGGGGAGGGCGCGGTGAGCATCCCCGTGGAGCACCACGAGACGGACGTCCTCGTCGTGGGCGGGGGGGCGGCGGGCACCCTGGCCGCCTTCGAGTGCGCCGAGGCGGGGGTGCGGGTCATTCAGGCGACCAAGGGCCGCGCCACCAGCGGGACGACCACGGTCGCCCGGGGGGGCTTCGCCGCCGCCATGGCGCCCGGGGACAGCCCGGAGCTCCACCTGAAGGAGATCCTCGAGCACGGGGGCGAGCTGATCGACCCCGTGCTGGCCCGCACCTGGGTCCACGGCATCGTCGAAGTGGTGAAGGACCTGGAGAGCTGGGGGGCCGAGTTCATCCGGGACGCCAGGGGGCAGCTCGACCTCAAGATGTTCCCCAGCCACACCTACCCGCGCGCCCTCCATCACTACGACACCACCGGTAACATGGTGACCAAGGTGCTCTCCAGGCGCCTTCGGGCGGACGCCCGCATCGCCCAGCACCCTCACACCGCTCTCCTGGACCTCGTGACCGAGGGGGGGAGGGTCGCGGGCGCCTGGGGGGTGGACTACTCCCGGGGCAGGCTGGCGGCCTACGCCGCCCGGGAGGTCATCCTCTGCACGGGCGGGGGGAGCGGCCTTTTCTACGTGAACGACAACCCGCCCCAGGTGACGGGGGACGGCTACGTCCTGGGTTTCCGGGCGGGGGCGCCCCTGCTCGGGATCGAGATGATCGACTTCCAGGCCATGTGCTGCGCGCCGGAGGAGCTCTTCGGCTTCGCCCCGCACCCGACCGGCTTCATCAACGCCGGGGCCGTCTTCCGCAACCGGGACGGGGAGGCCTTCCTCAAGCGCTACTTCCCCGAGACCGCCGAGCAGAGCACCCGCAGCGAGGTCATCCTGGCCATGGCCCAGGAGATCCACGCGGGCCGGGCGGGGAAGACCGGGGGCATCTTCATGGACGCCACCCAGGTGCCCCTGGAGGTCATCCAGAAGCAGATCCCCCACGTCTACAAGACCTGCCTCTCGCGCGGCATCGACATCACCAAGACTCCCTTGGAAGTCGCCCCGGGGAGCCACACCTGGCTGGGCGGGCTCCAGATCGACGCGGACGGCCGCACCCCCGTCCCCGGCCTCTGGGCGGCGGGGGAGACGGCGGGGGGTATCCACGGCGGGAACCGCATCGGGGGCTCCGCCCTCTCGGCTTCCCTCGTGTTCGGGCGCCGGGCGGGCAGGGCCGCCTCGGCGGAGGCCAGGCAGGCGCCGGGGAAGGCCGCCGCCAAGATCGCCGTCCCGGACGCCGAGCGGGCCTGGGTGGAGGAGCTCATCGGGCGCCGCGAGGGGCCCCTCCAGGCGGACGTGCGCCTGCGCTGCCGGATGCTGGCCCACGAGAAGCTCGGGACCATCCGGGACGCCAGGGGCTGCGCGGACGCCCTGGCCGGGTACGAGCGCATCGAGCGGAAGGAGATGCCCCGCATGCGGCTGGCGGGGGAGGCCCGCGCCTCGGACAAGGCCCGGGGGCAGGAGCTGGAGAGCGCCCTCTCGGTCCGCAACCTGGCCCTCCTGGGGCGGCTGCTGGCCACGGCCTCCCTCCGCCGGGAGGAGAGCCGGGGGGCGCACTTCCGGCTCGACTTCCCGGAGAGGGACGACGCCCGCTGGCGGGTGGTCACCCGGCTCGCGATGGGGCCGGGCGGGGAAATCCGGTTCTCGATCGATCCGGTCAAGATGCATCATCTGGCAACAAATTAATTATCATATACTTGCATGGAGATTCTAATGAAAAACATGAAAACAGGAGTGATCGGCTTGGGGAACATGGGCGGGGGGGTCGCGCGCAACTTCGCGAAGGCCCGGGTGCCCCTCATGGTGTGGGATGTCTCCCCGGCCGCCTGCAAGAAATTCGAGGGGATGACAGGGGTCGAAGTGGCCAAGCCGGCCGAGATGGCCGGGGCCTGCGACCTCATCGTCTTCGTTGTGCCCAGCACGAAGGAGGTGGCCCAGCACCTGAAGGGGCCGCGTGGCATCCTGGCGAACGGCCGGCCCGGAACCGTCATCTGCGACTTCACCACCTCCGACCCCGCCGCCTCGATGAAGCTCGCCAGGCTCGCGGCCCAGAAGGGGATGCCCTACCTGGACGCCGGCATGAGCGGCGGGGCCACCGGGGCCGAGGCGGGCACCCTGACCCTGATGATGGGCGGGGACAAGAAGGCCTTCGCGCGCATCCGAAGGCGCCTCGCCCCCATCGCCGCCAAGCTCTTCCTCCTGGGCCCCTCGGGCTCGGGGCACACCCTGAAGCTCGTCCACAACCTCGTGACCCACTCCATCTTCATGGCCACCTGCGAGGGATGCCGGATGGCCGAGCGGGCGGGCATCCGGCTCCAGGACGTGATCGAGGTCTTCAACGTGGCGAACGCCCGCAGCTACGCCAGCCAGTTCCGCTTCCCCCGGCACATCCTCTCGAAGAAGTGGGACGCCAAGTCGCGCGTCTTCAACCTGCTCAAGGACCTCACCATGGCGGTCGGCATGGGCAAGCGCCTCGGGGCGGACACTTCCTACGGGGAGGTGACCCGCAACTTCCTGGAAAAGGCCGCCGGGCGGGGGATGCTGGAGAAGGATTACGCCCTTCTCTACCGGGACTTCGAGAAGATCCGCAAGAGCCGCGTCCGCCGGAAGGTGAAGCTGGCCTAGCCCCCGGCGGCGGGGCGGGGTAATATCTCCTCCTTCGCATGGGGGATGGACGCAATGAAGCTCGTCGTCGGGATCACAGGAGCCTCCGGGGCCATCTACGGAGTCCGCTTCCTGGAGGTGCTCCATGAGGCCTACCCGGAGGTCGAGACCCACCTCGTGGTCTCCAAGGCGGGGCTCCGGGTGCTCCAGCACGAGACCGGGAAGGACGCCAAGGACCTGGCGGCCCTGGCCAGCGTCGTCCACCCCGAGAGCGACATCGGCGCCCGGCCGGCCAGCGGGAGCGCCCGCTTCGACGCGATGGTCGTCATCCCCTGCTCGATCAAGACCCTCGGGCTCATCGCCACGGGGACGGGGGACAACCTCATCGGCCGGGCGGCGGACGTCATCCTCAAGGAGGGGCGGCGGCTCGTGCTCGTCCCCCGGGAGATGCCCCTTTCGGCCATCCACCTCGAAAACATGCTCAAGCTCGCCCGGCTGGGGGTGATGATCCTGCCTGCCTCGCCGGGCTTCTATTTCGGCCCCAAGACCCTGGACGACCTCGTGAACCACGTGGTGGGGAAGACCCTCGATGCCCTCGGCCTGGACCACGATCTCTTCGAGCGGTGGAAGGGCCAGTTCCCCGAGCGCCGGGGAGCCGCCGCGGAGCGCGGGGCGGGGGCGGGCTGAGGAGGCCGCATGATGCCGCAGGAGAAAGAACG
>Ga0156093_1019_pt6 | contig 17822 bp, 15 predicted proteins | sample RifCSPlowO2_02_FD_107746 | JGI IMG/M metagenome (GOLD analysis project Ga0156093, IMG submission 107746) | Candidatus Tectomicrobia bacterium RIFCSPLOWO2_02_FULL_70_19 | reverse complement strand
CCCCCCTCGGCCGCCATGTGGGTGAGGATCCGGACGGCCATCTTGGTGGGCCTTGAATAAAAGCTCATGGCTTCCTATCTCTCGCGAAAATCGCAAAAAAGAAATAAAAGTCCTAAATAGAATTTAGAGTATTTTGTCCGTTTTGCAACACCTCGGGAAAATTTTTTTGTGAATCACTAGAGCGGAATGAATAACACATTAGATATCAATAAGTTGTGATGTTCAACGTGGCTTCCATCCTGGCTCCAGAGGTGCAATTTCTGTCCTGTCCGACAAAAGAACCCCGGGGCCAAAAGGGATGGACCCATTCTGAGGTGGCGACGCCTCCGCCTGCCGCAATTGCAGGCGACGGTTCGGGGACACTCTGGGAGAAGATAAACCACTTTTGGGTGAATTTGACCCCCGCCGGAGCTTGTAATGGGTGTAAAAATCCCTGGAAGGGCGTAAATTGAAGGCGGTAAGGGGGTCCTGGCAAGGAATTCCGCGAAGGATTCTGAGGAAATGGGGGTCGGCTCTCCCGGCAGGTTGGTCATCAAGGGGGAGCCGCTATGTCCAAGGGATTTCCGACCACCCCCGGGGAGGGACTGCAGAGCAAGGCCAAGATCGATGAAGACGCCATCCGGCTTCATGCGTTTTACCGAGGGAAGATAGAAACCACCCTCAAGTGCAGAATGCGCGGGTGGGACGATTTCGCCATCTGGTACACCCCCGGCGTCGCCGCACCCCGCCTCGACATCAAAGCCAACCCCTCTAAGGTCTACGAGTACACAGGCAAGTGGAACCGGGTCGCCGTCGTGAGTGATGGGACCCGGGTGCTGGGCATGGGCGACATCGGACCCGAGGCCGGCCTCCCCGTCATGGAGGGCAAGTGCCTCCTCTTCAAGTACCTGGGCGGCGTCGATGCCGTGCCCATCACCCTCGACACCAAGGACCCCGAGCTCATCATCCAAGCGGTGAAGCTCATCCAGCCCGCTTTCGGCGGGATCAACCGCGAGGACATCTCGCATCCGAAGTGCTTCGGGATCCTCAGCAGGCTGCGCGAGGAGGCGAAGATACCGATCTTCCACGATGACCAGCAGGGCACGGCCACGGTAACCCTCGCCGGGCTTCTCAACGCGCTCAAGGTGGCCGGCAAGAAGATCGGGGAAGTCCGGATCGCCTTCATCGGCAGCGGCGCGGCCAACGTGGCCACCGCCCGCTTGGTGTTCGGCGCGGGCGCCCGGTCCGGCCGCTGCTGCATGGTGGACAGCAAGGGAATCCTCCACACGGGGCGCGAGGACATCAAGAACCGCTCGGCCGAGTTCGAGGACAAGTGGCGGCTGTGCCGGGAGACCAACGCCGAGGGGCGGAGGGGCGGCATCCGCGAGGCCCTCGCGGGCGCCGACGTGTTCATCTCCATGTCCAAGTCCGACCCCGAAACCATCCAGTCGGATTGGGTGGCGCGGATGAGCAAGGACGCCATCGTGTTCGCCCTGGCCAACCCTCTTCCCGAGATCTGGCCATGGAAGGCGAAGGAGGCAGGCGCCCGCGTCATCGCGACGGGAAGGTCCGACTTCCCCAATCAGGTGAACAACTCGATGGGCTTCCCGGCCATCTTCCGGGGCACCCTGGACGTCCGGGCGAAGACCATCACCGATGAAATGTGCGTTGCGGCTGCGAACGCCCTGGCGGAGAGGGCGGAGGAGCTAGGTCTCGACGATGAGCACATCCTGCCCACGATGGACGACCGGGAGGCGTTCCTGCGTGAAGCGGTTGCCGTGGGGGTCAAGGCTCAGGAGCAGGGTGTCGCCGGCCTGGAAATGTCCCGCGCAGCGCTCTACGAGAACGCTTCGGACATGATCCAGCGCCCCCAGGAAGAGACGGCGTGCCTGGGGCGGAACGGCTTCATCAAGGAGATCGACTAGCTCAAGGCGTTCCCCCGCCCTTGGCGGATGGGAGCCGGGCTCCCGGGCCCGGCTCGCGCCCTCCCGTGCAAGCGTGGACGCCATCGCTTCCTGATGGCCGCAGCGCCGGCCGCCCGAGCGGCAGGGACCGCCTGACCGCGGGGAGGACCACCTGAGAGCCGCCATGAGATGGAACCGCCTCAGCGTCAAGCTGATGAGCGCCGTAGGCTCGGCGTCGCTGCTGGCCATCGGGATCTTCGCCTGGGTCAGCATCACGACGCAAAGGGACCAGCTTGTCGGCGAGATGACCCGAAGCGCATCCCAGTTCAGCGACACCGTCAAGAGAAGCACTCGCCACGCCATGCTCGAGAATCAGTGGGAGATGGCCTTCCACATCATGGACGCCATCGGCCAGCAGGAAGCGGTCCACCGGGTCCGCGTCTTCAGCAAGGAAGGGGTCATCCTGTTTTCGAGCGACCGCAGGGAGAAGGGACAGGTCGTGGATAAGCGGGCCGAAGCCTGCTACGCCTGCCACGCGGTGGAGCAGCCCTTGGAGCGCCTGAATGTGCCGGAGCGGGCCAGAATCTTCGGCGACGGAAAGGGAAACCGCGTTCTGGGGATGATCACTCCCATTTACAACGAGCCGACCTGCAGCAGGGGGGGATGCCACAACCCGGCCAAGAGCGTCCTGGGGGTCTTGGACATCGGCCTCTCGCTGAGCCACGTGGATTCCGACATCGCGGCCACGACCCGCAAGACCGTCATCTTCGCGGCGGCGATGACTTTCCTGATTCTATGCACGCTCGGCATATTCCTCCACTGGAGGGTGGTCGGGCCGGTCTCGGACCTGCTCCGGGGCACCGAGCGCGTGGCGGAGGGGGACCTGGCTTACGAGATCCCGGTGCGGGCCGGGGATGAGATCGGCTTGCTGGCGGTTTCTTTCAATGAGATGACCGGCGCCCTCCAAAAGACCAAGCGCGATCTCGATTCCCTCGTGGAAACCCTGGAGGAGCAGGTGGAGGATCGCACGAAGGCGCTGAAGGAAGCGCAGGACCAGCTCATCCAGTCCGAGAAGCTGGCCTCTCTGGGCAAGCTCTCGGCATCCATCGCTCATGAGATCAACAACCCGCTCGCTGGAATCCTGACCTACGCGAAGCTCCTGACCAAGAGGCTGAAGAGCGCTCCCGCGGATCCGAAGACCCTGGAGCAGGTCTCGAAGTCGCTTCCCATGATCGAGCGCGAGACGGAGCGCTGCTCCGTCATCGTGAGAAGCCTCCTGGATTTCGCCCGGCAACGCGAGCCCTTGTTGCAGGAGGTGAACGTGAACGACGTGATCGGGGAGGCGCTCTCCCTCCTGATGCATCAGATGGTCATCAAGGGGATCTCGGTGGAGAGACACCTCGAGGACCTTCCGGCGGTCTGGGCCGATCACGGGCAGCTCCGGCAGGTCTTCGTGAACATCGCCATGAATGCGTGCGAGGCCATGAGCAAGGGAATGACCTTGACCGTGAACTCCTGTCTTCTCCCCGATGAGGGGATGATCAAGATCGAGTTTTCCGACACGGGGGTCGGAATTTCCGGCGAGGACGTCTCCAAGATATTCGACCCCTTTTTCACCACGAAAGAGAAGGGGACCGGGCTGGGCCTCTCGGTCGTCTACGGGATCATCCACCGGCACGGGGGCCGGGTCGACATCAAGAGCCAGGTCGGGAAAGGCACTTCCGTCGCGGTTCGCCTCCCCCTGGCCCGTGAACCAGCGCAAACAATGACCCTATGACGCCTGTGGAATCGTATATCTACCTTCAGTGGGTCGGGAACGGGGAAGTGGAGGAGGATATGCTGGAGCAGGTGAAGGATCATCTGGAACAGACATTTTCCCTTCCCGTCCGGATCCGGCAGGTGACGGCGAGGCCACAGGGGGCCCTCGATCCCGCCCGCGGCCAATACTCCTCCACCAAGATTCTCCGGTGGGTCCTGCAAGACGTCCCATGGGACGCAGGCAAGATTCTCTCCCTCACGGATTGCGACCTCTTCATCCCAGTCCTGACTTTCGTTTTCGGCGAGGCCCAGCTCGGCGGCCGCGGAGCCCTTGTCTCTACCGCCCGCCTCCGGGCGGACCTCAACGGCCTCCCCATTCCCCCGCGGATATGCCGGGAAAGGCTCCTGAAGGAGTGCACCCACGAGCTGGGCCACACGTTTGGGCTCATCCACTGTTCTTCTTCCTATTGTGCGATGAGCCGATCCAACACCGTCCTCGATGTGGATGGGAAGTCCGGCCGTTTCTGCCGGGGGTGTCTCGGCAGCTTGAAGAGGCTTCAGGCGAAGGAGTAATGGGTGATGGGGAAAGACAAAGCTCGGATTCTGGTCGTTGACGACGAAGAGATCGTCCGCGAGTCCCTCTCCGAATGGCTTCGGGAGGATGGCTACGCCGTCGAGATGGCCCCCGACGGGATGACTGCGCTCGAACGCATCAAGGCGGAGCCGTGGGCCGTTCTCCTGGTGGATCTGAAGATGCCCGGCGTGGACGGCTTGCAGGTCCTGGAGGAGGCCCGGAAGCTCCGGCCGGACGCCCAGGTCGTCATCATGACCGCCTATGCGACGGTCGATACAGCGGTCAGGGCCATGAAAACGGGAGCCTATGACTACCTCGTTAAGCCCTTCGAGCCGGAAGAACTGTCCCTGATGATGCGAAAGCTCATCGCCCAGAAGGAACTGGAACGGGAGAACGTCCTGCTGAAGAAAGCCCTGAAGCAGCAGTACAAGTTTCAGGACCTGGTCAGCAAGAACGCGAAGATGCAGGCTCTTTTCGAGCTGGCGAAAGTTGCCGCCCAGAGCTCCTCAACGATCCTGATCCTGGGAGAGAGTGGGACGGGGAAGGAGCTCCTGGCCCGGGCGATCCACGCGGAGAGCCCCAGGCGCGCGGGCCCGTTCGTAGCGCTCTCCTGCGCGGCCCTGACGGAAACCTTGATCGAGAGCGAGCTCTTTGGGCACGAGAAGGGAGCTTTCACCGGCGCGAACAGCCGCAAGAAAGGGAAGTTCGAGATGGCGCATGGCGGGACGCTGTTCCTCGACGAGATTGGCGACATCAGCCCGAAGCTTCAGCTCGACCTCCTTCGGGCCCTGGAGGAGCAGCGCTTTTACCGGGTGGGCGGGACGGAACCGGTCCACGTGGACGGGCGGATCATCGCGGCCACCAACCGTGACTTGAAAAAAGCCGTCGAAGAAGGAGGATTCAGGGAAGACCTATACTACCGGTTGCATGTCATCCCGATCACGCTCCTGCCTCTGCGCGAACGGGAAGGGGACATCCCTTTGCTGGCCGAGCATTTCCTGGAGCGGCTCCGTGCGGAAATGGGCAAACCGCTGGAGGGTATCTCGGCGGAGGCGATGGATCTCCTGGTGACCCAGACGTGGCCCGGGAACGTCCGGGAGCTGAGGAACGTTCTCGAACGTGCCACGGTGGTCGCCAAGGGCCCGATCATTGAGGCGGACGATTTGGGCTTCCTTCGCTCCGAAAGCGATAAAACCAATGAGGATGCCTCCGCGGCCTCAAGCTCGCTAAAAGAAATGGAGCGGCGCCATATCCTCGGCGTCTTGAGGCGCCATGACTGGAACATCAGTCACTCGGCCCAGACGCTGGGGATTGATCGCGTCACCTTGTACAACAAGATCAAGAAGTACCATCTCAAGGAAGAGGAAGGCGCACCCTCGTAGCGCCTGTTCCGGGGTTTCCCAGCCGATGATTATCTCAACACCCCTGTTGCAATACGCAGCAGCGGGTTTTTCTCGTCAGTGAGCGGACTTTTGAGAGCGTGCCGCTTGAACCGTTGAAATCCTCAATGGGCTTCCTTCCCGGCCGCTGAAACGGCTGGGAGACTTGTCAAGAAAAGTCCTTGTTTTGAGGCCGTTTCCGATGTGCGGGAGACGGCTTTTTTTTCGTGTCCTTTGGCACACGGGTTGCTCATTCCGGAGACGGGTGGGTCGGCGGGTAGCGCCTTCAGAAGAGGGATCAACGTGATGCCATGCCCCTTTCTCGAAGCGGTCACGATGGTTTACTGCCGTGCGTATCCGGTGAGGAAGCTGATTCCGAGCCACATGATGACTACGGCGAGCCCCTGCATGGGGGAGGGATACCGGGGTTGCCCCTTCTTCCAGGAACACGTGACCGGGCCGGAACCGGTCCTCCCCAAGGAAGCAGAGGCTGCCAAGCAAGAAGATGGGAAGGAGGTGGGATGACATGGTCCTGATGACACCGGTTGTTCTTGCGTACGGCGTGCTGCTGGTCGTGGCCTTCGGTTTGTGGCTGGCGGGAAGACGACTCTACAGGGCTGCCCGGGACTGGCGGGACAGCCTGCAAACGGTCGATGGCTTCCTCCTGCATCCCGGCCTTCACTACCACGCCGGCCATACCTGGGTCATGGCCTTGGGGGGCGGGACTGTCCGGGTCGGCATCGATGACTTCGGCCGGAAAATCGTGGACGGCATCCGCGGAATGAAGCTGCCATCCAGGGGCTCCAAGGTGGTGGAAGGAGAGGTGGCCGTACATCTCGACTGCGGAACAAGGCACGCCAAGCTTCTCTCTCCCGTGGATGGCGTGGTCGTAGAGGTCAACGAGGCCCTGGTCCGGGGCGGGGCCCTGCCGGATGAGGTGGAGCAGGATCCCTACGGCAAGGGATGGCTCTTCACCGTCATGGTGCCGGACAGGAGGTTCATGCGCCTTCCCACGAGCGCCACCGCCCGAGAGTGGCTGAAATGGGAGGCGGACCGGCTCTCCCTCCTCATGCACCGGGAACTGGGCGCCCTGGCGGCGGACGGAGGGGATTTGATCTCCAAGCCATCTGCGACGCTCAGCGAGGAACAATGGCAGGCCCTCACCCGGACATTCTTCCATGCCGCGTGAAGGGCACACGAGGTCATCGGAGACGGCCCTCCCCCTGACGGAAGGGAAGCCCAATGAAAGTGAACCGGCGGGCCTTTCTCAAGATGGTCGGTGCCACAAGCAGCGCCGCCCTGATGGGCGGACCGGCGAAAGCCCGCGCGGGCCGGCGCGCACCCCGGTCTGGCGAGACGCTCGCGATGCTGATCGACACCACCCGGTGCATCGGCTGCCGGTCGTGCGAGATGGCCTGCAACAAGGCGAACGGCCTGCCAACGCCGGAGAGGCTCGGGCAGCCGTCGGTCTTTGATGCGAGACGGGCCACCCGCCCGGACGCCTTCACCGTCGTCAACCGCTACGCCGACCCGAAGAATGGGCGGAAGCCCGCCTTCGTGAAGTCCCAGTGCATGCACTGCGTCGAGCCGGCCTGCGCCTCCGCCTGCCCCGTGGCGGCCCTGGAGAAGACGCCAGAGGGTCCTGTCGTCTACAACGCGGAGCGGTGCATGGGCTGCCGCTATTGCATGGTGGCCTGCCCCTTCGGAATCCCCAAGTACGAGTATGAGAAAGCGGTCCCCTACGTCCGCAAGTGCTCCTTCTGCTTTGGCCGCGTGCGGCAAGGGCAGCTTCCCGCCTGCGCCTCGGCCTGCCCGATGAAGGCCATCACGGTCGGCAAGCGCGGGGAGCTCCTGGAGATTGCCAAGACCCGGATCTACCAGACCCCGGGCCGCTACGTCCGCCATATCTACGGAGAGCACGAGGCCGGGGGGACTGGCGTCATGTACCTCAGCGCCGTCCCCTTCGCGCAACTCGGCTTCCCGGCGGATCTCGGCACCGAGTCCCACGCCCAGCTCACATCGGCGAGCCTCGCGGCAGTCCCCTTCATCCTAACACTCGGGCCGCCCTTCCTCCTCGCGATTCACGCCTTCGCGAAAGACCGGGCGGAAGCCGCCCAGCAAGGGAGCAAAGAGCGAGGAGGCGCGTCATGACCACGACTGCCGAGAGACGGCCCGTTGTTCCCAGCTGGCCCCGCGAGAAGCTCCTGATGGGCTTGAGCCTCCGGGAGTACCTGCGGAGCCTCGCCACCCCATTCAACGCCGTGGCCGGGCTGATCCTCCTGATCGGGCTCCCCGTGATCGCCTACCGCTTCATCTTCGGGCTCGGCGCCGTCACGAACCTCTCCCAGGCGAACCCCTGGGGGATCTGGATCGGCTTCGACGTCCTGGCCGGCGTCGCCCTCGCGGCGGGGGGATACGTGCTCGCCGGCACCGTGTACCTCTTCGGGCTGAAGGAATATCGGCCTGTGGTCCGTCCCGCCATCCTCACGGGCTTCCTCGGCTACTTCTTCGTGGTCGTGGGGCTCCTCGTGGATCTGGGCCAGCCCTGGCGCCTGCCGTACCCCATCGTCTTCTCCTACGGGGTCACCTCGGTCATGTTCGAGGTGGCTTGGTGCGTCCTGCTCTACTTCACCGTCTTGTCCCTCGAGTTCTCGCCAACCGTGTTCGAGTGGCTCGGCTGGGAGAAGGCGCGGCGCTGGGCCTCGCGCATCACGATCGGGCTCGTCGTCTCGGGCGTGGTGCTCTCGATCCTCCACCAATCCTCCCTGGGGGCGCTGTTCCTCATGGCGCCCACGAAGATCCATCCCCTCTGGTACTCCCCGTTCATCCCGCTCTACTTCTTCGTCTCGAGCATCATCGCGGGGCTCAGCATGGTGATCGTGGAGACGGGGCTCTCCCACAGGATCTTCCAGGATCAGCTCAGGGGCCAGGCGCATGCAGACATCGGGGCGATCACCCTCGGCCTGGGAAAGGCGGCGTCCGTCGTCCTCTTCTCCTACTTCTTCATGAAGCTCCTGGGCATCGCCGACGGAGGGAACTGGAAGCTGCTGAACACTCCGTACGGGTACTGGTTCCTCGTGGAGCTGCTCGGCTTCATTCTTCTCCCTTGCTTCCTCTTCGCCCACGGGGCCAGGGAGAGGAGCGTGAAGCTCGTCCGGGCCGCGGCGGCGATGACGGTCGTCGGGGTCGTCGTCAACCGCCTGAACATCTCCGTGATCGCCTTCAACTGGGCGGGCCCGGAGCGCTATGTGCCGAGCTGGATGGAGCTGACCGTCACCCTCACCATCGTCACCCTCGGCTTGCTGACGTTCCGGTGGATCGTGAACCGGATGCCCGTGCTCCGGGAGCATCCGGCGCGCCGGGGGGCGCATTAATGGGACGGAGGATGCCATGACCGCCCACGATTTCCTGGCAATGTATCCGGCAAAGGCGGAGGAGTACTTCATCGCCCTGTCCTTCCTCCTCCTCTTCATTCCGTTCTGGCGGTTCGTCAACGGGACGAGGGCGGCGGAGGCCAGGGCCGAGGATGCGAGGCTGGCCAGCCCGGCGGCGGACTGGTTTGCCGTCCCCGATCACCTTTACTTCCACCCCGGGCACGCCTGGGCCAGGCTCGAGGATGGGAATCTCGTGACCGTGGGCATGGACGATTTCTCCCACAAGCTGATGGGCAGAGTCTCCGCCGTCGGGCTGCCCGAAGTCGGGGCTCATCTGCTTCAGGGGGAAAAGGGATGGAGCCTAGCCCAGGATTCGAAGTCGGTGGATATGCTGTCGCCCGTGGATGGGACGGTTGTCGCCGTGAACGAACGGGCCATGTCCAGCCCGGCTACCCTCAGCTCCGACCCCTATGGAGAGGGGTGGCTTCTCCAGGTGAGGGTGCCGAGGCTCAAGGCCAACTCGGCGAGCCTCCTGACGGGCAACTTCGCCCGGCGGTGGATGGAGGAGGTCTGCCAGGAGCTCGGCGGCAGGATCTCCCCCGACCTCGGCCTCCTCTCCCAGGATGGCGGGCTGCCTGTGGAGGGGATGGCGCGGAGCATCGATCCGTCCAACTGGGATCAAGTGGCGGGCAAATTCCTCCTGACCTGAAGCGGGCAAGGAGCTTGTTTGGAGCAAGCCGCTCCGCCCTGCGGCTCTTGCCCCGGGTGCGGGCCCCCTCCTTCCGAGAATTCATCCACGCCATAAGCCCCTCTTCGGGCGGGGATCTGCGGATTCCCCGCCCGTCTTGTTTTTCCGTCCGGCGCGGCGGCCGCTACAACAAGCCCGTCGAAGGCGGCGCCGCCATCGGAGGAGGCTTGTTTTTCTGCTACAGTGCCTTTCCGCAGAGGGAAAGGTGGCGGAGCCGGTGTAGCCCTCCCAGAGGAACTCCTTGGCGATGCCGAAAAAAATATTGGAAGGAAAGCGGACCATCGTGACTGGCGCCTCCTCCGGAATGGGCGCCGCCATCGCCCTGCGCTTCGCCGCCGAAGGGGCGGACGTCTGGGTGGTGGGCGGCGCCAACGCGCAGGCCCGGAATGAAATCATCAGCCAATGCAGGGCGTTGGGCGTGCGCGCGGATGGAAAGGGTTATGATTTTTCCGACTCCAGAAAGGGGGGGGTGGCCGTCGCGGACGGCGCCGCATTCCTCGGCGGGCTGGACATCCTGGCGAACTGCGTGGGCACGCGGAACTTCAAGCCGCTCATCGAGGTCACGGATGAAGAAATCGATGTGATGTTCGAGGTGAATGCCAAGTCCTTCTACTTCGCCGCGCGTGAGGCGGCGAAGGTCATGATCCCCCAGAGGAGCGGCCACATTCTCATGATGGGCTCGATCTCGGGCCACCATGCCCGGCCGGAGCGCACCCTCTACTGCGGCACGAAAGCGGCGCTCGAGCTCTTCACCAGGAGCCTGGCCATGGAGCTCGGGCCCCATGGGATTCAGGTCAACTGCATCGCACCCGGCCTCGTGGCGAGCGGCCGCGTCAGGACGAAGATGGCGGAGGAGCCGGACTACACGGGGAAGCGCCTGAAGGGGATCCCGCTCGGACGCTTCGGGGACCCGGAGCACATCGCGGCCACAGCCGTCTTTCTCGTTTCTCCCGAGAACGCTTTCATGAGCGGCTCCATCGTCTCGATCGACGGGGCGTCCATAAGCGGATAGCCTCCCGTACATTGCCCCGGGAAGCCTGCCTCGCCAAATGACCGACTACGCGGAGTTGTGGGCCGTGTCGCGTCCCGTCTAGGGCATGAGAGACGCCCGGGATTTCGTGGAGGCGCCGGGGTATCTGATCTCACTTGACTTTTTCTCCCGCTGCGAAGATATTCTCGCGTACTTTGGGTCGTTCAGGATCTTTTCCTGAGCGTATCGTCGCGGCGAGGTAGTCGGAATTGGCAACAGGAACACAAGAAGAACCATTTCATTTCCCCCGGAGCCTCCCTTTCCTCCGGGCTTCGGGTTTCGCTCCGGAACTCATCCAGTACCCCCGCCCCGGTCTTCGCTCTCTCCTGGTGTTCCCCCACCTTCACAGCCCTCCTCTCTAGGCGCGCCTGAACCGCCGCAAGGGAAATTGTTTCTGTGATGGGGGCGCCCGAGGCTGCCTCCGGGTCCATTTCCGTCCCGGCCGGCGAGACGCGTGGAGTGGAAGGATAGTTCGTTGTCGGACGAGCATGTTTCGATGTTGCTGATCTTGACGGGCATCGCCGTCATGGCCCTGAGCGGCCTGCCCGGCCTCTTTCCCGCCGTAGCCGGCGAGAGGGGCAAGCACGTCTCGACAGCCGGGACGCTCATGGGCGGCGCTTTGGGCGTCTCGGGCCTCGCCGCTTCCATGATTGCAGGGAATTCGCCTGAGATGTCCTGGGCCTGGGGCCTTCCCATCGGCCGCTTCTCGGTGGCGCTCGACAGCCTGAGCGCCGTCTTCCTCCTTCCCACCCTGGTTGCCGCTCCCTTGGCTTCGATCTACGGCCAGGGATACTGGACCGAATCCGAGCACCCCGGGAACGCGGCGAGACTGCGCTTCTTCCTTGGCTTGATGGCCGGGGCGCTGGGCATGGTGGTTGTCGCCCGCGACGCGGTTCTGTTCCTGATCTCCTGGGAGGTGATGGCGGTGGCCGCTTTCTTCCTCATCACCGCGGAGGATGAAAAGCAAAGTGTCCGGGAGAGCGGATGGCTCTACCTCGCGGCGACTCACCTGGCCTCCCTCGCGCTGTTTGCGGCCTTCGCCCTCTGGCATTCGGCCACCGGCTCATTTGCCCTGGAGCCGGCGGGCTCCTCGGCGGGCCCATCCGGGCTGTGGACAGCCATCTTCCTCCTGTCCCTGCTCGGGTTCGGCCTCAAAGCGGGCCTGATGCCCTTTCACGTGTGGCTTCCCGGCGCTCATGCAAACGCCCCTAGCCATGTCTCCGCCCTGATGTCCGGTGTGCTCATCAAGATGGGGGTATACGGCCTTGTGCGGATGACGGCCATCCTCCCGATGCCGCCGGTGCATTGGGGAAGCCTCCTGCTCCTCCTGGGCACCGTGAGCGCGGTGCTTGGGGTCGCCTACGCCATCGCCCAGCACGACCTGAAGCGCCTGCTGGCCTATCACAGCGTCGAGAACATCGGGATTATCTTCATGGGCCTGGGGCTGGCCCTGGTAGGCCGCTCCCTCGAGCGAGGGGACTGGATCGCCTTTGGGCTCGCGGGGGCCCTCCTGCACGTCTGGAACCACGGCATCTTCAAGTTCCTCCTATTCCTCGGAGCTGGTGCGGTCATCCACGCCGCGGGAACCCGGGAGATGGATCTCATGGGCGGCCTCGCCAAAAGGATGCCCAGGACCGCGGCCTTGTTTCTCGTCGGGGCTGTTGCGATCTGCGGCCTTCCGCCGCTGAACGGTTTCGTAAGTGAATTTCTCATCTACCTGGGCCTGTTCCAGGTCCTTCAGTCCAGCCACGCGGTGTCCTGGGGATGGCCGGCCTTCGCGGTGCCGTTCCTGGCCATGACCGGCGCCCTGGCCGTGGCATGCTTTGTGAAGGTATACGGCGTGGTGTTCCTGGGCGAGCCGAGATCGGAGGCAGGCAGGGACGCCCATGATCCCCCCGCGCCCATGATTGCCCCCATGGTCGTCCTCGCCGGGGGGTGCTTTTTCATCGGCCTGGTCCCCTGGGCGGTCATGCCCCTCTTGGGAGATGCGGTTTCCGCGTGGGCGCCCGGCGCAGACCCCCAAATTCTGTCGATGGCGCCGATGGGATGGATCAGCGCGGCGGGCGGGTCCCTGCTCGGAGGCGCCGCTGTGGCTTTCGTCTGGCTCCGCCGCCGGGCGGCGGCGGCTCCGCGTGCCGGGACCTGGGACTGCGGTTGCCCCGCGCCGTCTCCCCGCATGCAGTACACGGCATCCTCCTTCGGGCAATTTCTGGTGTCCCAGTTCGCCTGGGCCCTGCGCCCCCGCGTCCACAAGCCGGAGCTGGCGGGCCTGTTTCCCGCAGCAGGCCGGTTCGAGAGCCGGGTTGATGACGTGATGCTGAAGAAGGGCGTGGCTCCGGCCTGGCGGTGGTCCCTTCGCGCGATGGGCCGGCTGCGCTTCCTGCAGCAGGGGAGGATCCAGGTCTACGTCCTGTACGTGGCAGCGTTCGCCGTAGTGCTGCTGGCGGTTTCGATGGGGATTCATCCATGATGGCGGAACTGCTGCATCCTTTCGTCTTCCTGCTGGCTTCCCCGCTCCTCCTAGGGGTGGTGGTCAAGGTCAAAGCGTTCTTCGCCGGGCGCAGGGGGGCGCCGCTCCTCCAGCCGTATTTCGACATCTGGCGCCTGCTTCGGAAGGAGATGGTGCTGAGCCGGACCACCACCTGGGTCTTCCTCGCAGGGCCCGCCACCGGGCTGGTTTCCGTGATCCTGGCGGGCCTGTTCGTGCCCATGGGGCAAGTTCGCGCCCCCCTGGGGTTCACCGGCGATTTCATCCTGTTCGCCTATTTGCTCGCCCTGGGCAGGTTCTTCACCGTCAGCGCCGCCCTCGACACGGGCTCCGCCTTCGAAGGGATGGGGGCGGCGCGGGAAGTCACGTTCGCCTGCTTCACGGAACTGACCCTGTTCTTCTCCCTCATCGTCCTCGCCCGCCTTTCGGGCGCCCTCAGCCTCTCCCGGATGATCCCCGCGGCGGGTTCGGGCCCCGTCCCGGCCGCGGGGGCCGCGCTGCTGCTGGTCGCGGCCGCCCTGTTCATCGTCCTGCTGGCCGAGACCTGCCGGATTCCGTTCGACGATCCGAATACCCACCTCGAGCTCACCATGATCCACGAGGTGATGGTGCTGGATCACAGCGGCCCGGCACTGGCGGCCGTCTCCTACGGAGCTGCGCTGAAGTTCTACTTGTTCGCTTCCCTGGTGGCAGGCCTGTTCGCGTCCGCCCTGCCTCTCTCAAGCGCCTGGCCGTGGGGAGCCCACGTTTTCGCGCTGGTGCTGGTAGCGGTGATGGTGGGGGTGGTGGAGTCGGCCGTGGGCCGCCTCCGCCTGGTTCACGCCCCCCGGCTGCTCATCGCGGGCGGCCTTCTCGCGGCCTTCGCCTTCGTGCTGGTGGTCAAGGACGTGCCATGACGACCCTCCTGGACGGAATATTCATTGCTTTGATCCTGCTCAACTTCCTCATCTTGGGGAAGGCGAGCCTCCAGGGCGTGATCCGCGTGGTTTCGGCGCAGGGTGTGATCCTTGGCCTTCTCCCCCTCCTGCTGAACGCCCATCTGGATCTTCGCTTGGGGCTGGTGGTCCTGGGGACCATCGCCTTGAAGGGACTCATCCTGCCCAGGATGCTGGTCCGGGCGCTGGAGGAGCTCAGCATCCGGCGGGAAGTCGAACCCTACATCTCGTTTCCGGCCTCACTCGTCCTGGGCGCGCTGGGGACCGCCTTCGCCATGCTGGTGTCCCATCACCTCCCCATGGCCCACGGGCTGGGGAGCGACCTGCTGACCTCCGCCTCCCTCTCCACCGTGCTGACGGGCTTCTTGGTCCTGACCACGCGGCGGAAAGCCCTCACCCAGGTGCTGGGCTATCTCGTCCTGGAGAACGGCGTCTTCATCTTCGGGCTCCTGCTGCTGGAATCCCTGCCCTTCCTGGTGGAGATGGGCGTGCTGCTGGATTTGTTCGTCGCCATCTTCGTGATGGGGGTTGTGATCCACCACATCAACCGCGAGTTCGCCACGGAAAGCACCGAGCGGCTGACCGCGCTCAAGGACTGACGAATGCCATATCTGATGGTTGCTTGGCCCGCCGTTTTCGCCGGCGTGGCGTTCGCCTGGCGTTCCAACCGGACGAGGCCCTGGCTCATCCCCCCCGCCGCCCTGGGCCACCTCCTGCTGACCGCCCTGGCCTCCGCCCGGATGGGATATCCGGGGCCGGAGGGCTGGTTGGGCCTCGACCCCCTGGGGAGGGTCGTGCTGTTCCTGGTGAGCATCCTTTTCGCCGCCTGTGCGTTCTTCTCCGTGGGCTACCTGCGCTTCCGGGCCGACCGGGACAACCGGGTGTTCTCCGCCTGCCTGCTTCTGTTCCTGAGCACGATGACCCTAACCATATGGTCCCGCCATTGGGGCCTGATGTGGGTGGCCATGGAGGCGACCACCCTGGCGGGCGCCCCGCTCGTCTACTTCAACCGGAATTCCGGTTCCTTGGAAGCCACCTGGAAATACCTGATTGTCAGCTCGGTGGGCATCGCCCTGGCTCTCTTGGGGACGTTCTTCCTGGCCTACGCATCGGTCCGCCAGGGGCTTCCCACATCGCTGCTGATAGAGGACCTGGTGGCCAATGCCCCTCTGCTTTCGCCGCCGTGGCTGCGGTCGGGCTTCGCGCTCATCTTGATCGGATACGGAACGAAAATGGGGCTTGCACCCATGCACACCTGGAAGCCCGACGCCTACGGCGAGGCCCCGGGGGTGGCGGGCGCGCTGTTCTCGGGCGGGATGACGGCCTGCGCCTTCCTCATGATCCTCCGGGCGCTCCGCCTCCTGAAAGCGGCGGGGGAGGAAGCGTTTGCGGAGCAATTGCTTCTCTGGATAGGCATCTTCTCCGTCGCGGTGGCCGCGGTCTTCGTGGTGCGGCAGAAGGATCTCAAGCGGATGCTGGCCTATTCCAGCGTGGAGCACATGGGCATCCTGGCGCTGGGCGCGGGCATCGGAGGCGCCGCCCTCCCGGGAGTGCTGCTGCACATGGTCAACAACGGCTTCGCGAAGGGGGTCTTGTTCCTGTCCGTGGGCAACATCCACAGGGCCTTCGGCAGCAAGACGACGGACCGCGTCAGGGGCGCGGTGCGCCGGCTTCCGCTTTCGGGCATGCTGCTCCTCGCGGGTTTGTTCGCCGTCGCTTGTTCCCCTCCCTTCGGCCCCTTCGTCAGCCTCCTCGTGATCCTGAAGGGCATCTTTCAGGCGGGTTGGCACTGGGTGGGCGGAGCGCTCCTCCTTCTGCTCTTCTTCATATTCGCCGGGCTGGGGACGACCGTGCTCTCCGCAGCGCAAGGAGTCCCGCCGGAGGAGAGCGACGGCGCGGAGCCCGTCTACCGCGACACCTTCCTGACGGGAGCCCCGATCCTCGCCTTGATGGGACTGGTTCTCCTCCTGGGGCTCCACATCCCCGGCTTCCTGCAGGCCTTCCTGGCGGACGCGGTGCAATACATGGAGGGAGGGCGGTGAGCCCCGCGGAAGAATTCCTCCGGATGAAGAACGGCGAGGCGGCTCCGCTGGGCCGGCTCCCGGAGTGGCCGGCGGAGGATTTCCACCGCCGCGCCCTGGAAGCGATCGGAGGCGGCCTGAGGATATCCGCCTATTTCGCCGCCACCCGGCCAGGCGAAGATCAGGCATCCCTTCTGCTTGTTCTCGCGGATGACCGGAGAGGGGACCTGTACGCGGCGAGGGCGCGGATGCTCGGTGAATCCTTTCCCTCGCTGACGCCCAGCGCCCCCCAGGCCCACCTGTTCGAGCGGGAGATCTTCGAGCAGGCGGGTCTCCGTCCCATCGGCCATCCCTGGCTGAAGCCAGTGCGATTCGTCTCCCCCGGGGCGCGGCCGGCCGGAGACGGATCCGCGGCACCAGAGATAGGGGTAATGGAGCGTTTCCGGGTGGGAGGAGAGGAGGTGCACGAGGTCGCGGTCGGGCCGGTGCACGCCGGAGTGATCGAGCCGGGCCACTTCCGCTTCCAGTGCCATGGAGAGGAGGTTTTCCACCTGGAGGTCAGCCTCGGCTACCAGCACCGGGGGGTGGAGCGCGCGCTGATCGAGGGGCCGGGCAACCGCAGGATCCACTACGCGGAAACCCTCGCGGGAGACACCTCCGCCGGTCATGCAATGGCCCATTGCCAAGCGCTGGAATCGCTGGCGGGCTGCGCGGCGCCGCCGCGGGCGGAGGCCATCCGGGGAATCGCCCTGGAGCTGGAGCGCCTGGCGAACCACGCCGGGGACCTGGGGGCTCTCGCCGGGGATATCGGGTTCCTGCCCACGGCCTCCCATTGCGGACGCTTGCGGGGTGAGTTCCTGAACATGACCGCCGCCATCTGCGGGAACCGGTTCGGCCGGGGGCTCGTCCGGCCCGGCGGCGTGCGGTTCGATCTCGCCGAATCCCTGGCCGCCGGCCTGGCCCTGAGGCTGGATGAGGCCATGCGGCATCTGTCCGGTGCCGTGGGGCTGATGTGGAATTCCTCCTCCGTCTTGAGCCGCTTCGAGGAAACGGGCCGGGTTTCCCCGCAGGACTGCGGCGAGATCGGGCTGGTGGGCCTTGCCGCCCGGGCCTGCGGCGCCGCGAGGGATGTCCGCCGCGATCATCCCACGGGCATATTCCGGGATATCCCCGTCCCGATTTCGGTCGGCGGGGGCGGGGACGTGCACGCTCGCGCCTGGGTGCGCTGGCTCGAATGCCAGCGATCCGGCGAGTTGATCCGGCGGCTGCTCTATCAGTTGCCCGGAGGGCCGATCCGCTCGCCCCTCGGCAGCCTCGCGGCCGACGCCCTCGCGGTCTCTCTCGTCGAGGGATGGCGGGGAGAGATTTGCCATTGCGCGCTGACGGACGGGAAGGGAGCTTTGGCGCGGTACAAGGTGACCGACCCCTCTTTCCACAACTGGACGGGGCTGGCGATGGCCATGCGGAACCAGCAGATCTCGGACTTCCCCCTGTGCAACAAGAGCTTCAACCTTTCCTATTGCGGGCATGACCTCTGAGGGTCCGGCATGCTGGATGTCCTGATCGAACGCCTGAAGCAAGGGCACCGTACCTTGAAGTATCCGGCGGAGCCGCCGGCACTCCCTGAACGGT
>Ga0156093_1008_pt7 | contig 17962 bp, 16 predicted proteins | sample RifCSPlowO2_02_FD_107746 | JGI IMG/M metagenome (GOLD analysis project Ga0156093, IMG submission 107746) | Candidatus Tectomicrobia bacterium RIFCSPLOWO2_02_FULL_70_19 | reverse complement strand
GAGATGATGTTGCGGATCACGCGCAGGTCGAGCGCCTCCACCCCCCTCGCCATGCCCACCCCGATGACCGCCCCGACGATGGTGTGGGTGGTGGAAATGGGCAGCCCGAGCTGGGAGGCGAGGAGGACGGTGGCCGCCGCCCCGAACTGGGCGGCGAAGCCGTTCTGCGGGTTGATCTCGGTGATCTTCCCCCCGATGGTGGCGATGACCTCCCGCCCGTAGACGCCGAGCCCCGCGACGATCCCCACCCCGCCGAGCCCGAGCACCCACCAGGGGACGGTCACCTTGGCCGTGGGCACCGCACCCGAGCGGTAGATGTCCAGGACGGCGGCGAGGGGCCCCACGGCGTTCCCCACGTCGTTCGCCCCGTGGGCGAAGGCGACGTAGCCCGCCGTGGCCACCATGAGGAAGCCGAAGAAGCGGTTCGTCAGGTCCCCCCGCCGGATCGGGCTTCCCGCACCCAGCCAGCGGCGGGTGATCAGGGCCACGGCCCCTCCGAGAAGGAGGCCGAGGAGGAGCACGGTCCAGAAGTTCACGGGGAGCTTCAGGTTCTTCATGCCCTTGAAGACGAAGGACTGAAGCAGCACCACCACGACGACGAAGAGGATGAAGGGGGCGTAGCGCCGGGTGGCCTCGTCCCGGTCGCGGACGGCCAGGATCTTGTCCCGGATGAAGTAGTAGATCCCGAAGCTCAGGAGGCCTCCCGCCACCGGGGAGACGAACCAGCTCGCCACGATGCCGGCGAGGCTGCCGAGATAGAGCCCGTCCACCCCGCGGGCGACCAGCCCGAACCCCACCACCGAGCCCACGATGGAGTGGGTGGTGGAGACGGGGAGCCCCAGGACTGTGGCGGCGTGCAGCCAGAAGGCGGAGCCCAGGAGCGCCGCCGACATGCCCATCATGAACTCCCCGGGTTTCCCCTTGAAGAGGGCGGGGTTCACGATGCCCTGGTGGATGGTGGAGGTGACGTGCTCGCCCACGAGGACCGCGCCCAGGAACTCGGCCACCCCGGCGATCATGAGGGCGGCGCCGAGGCCGAGCGCGCCGCTCCCCACCGCGGCGCCCATGGCGTTCGCCACGTCGTTCGCGCCGATGGCCCACGCCATGTAGAAGGCGAAGACGCAGGTCAGGACGAGCAGCAGCGTGAGGGAGAAACCCATGCCGGCTTGCGGTCCCCGGGCGGAGCGGGAGAGAGGGCGATGCCTGGGCCGAGACGGTTTGGCGCGAGCCTGCTTATTTCTTGTAGAGCATCAAGCGGATGCGGTCCGCCGTCTTCTCCGAGTAGTTGGCGATGTCGCCCACCTCGCGGAAGATCTTGGACCACCAGAAAAGATCCACGGGCTTGAGCTGCTCCTCCATCTCGAACATCTTGTGGAGCATGTCGAACTGGGCCTTGTCGGCCTCCCACTCCAGCTGGCCGATGCGGTTGATCTTCTCCACCATCTCCTCGGCGTCGGGCCCGGTCAGGCCCACGTCCACGAGCTCGTCGAGGTGAGTGACCACCTCCTCCGCCGCGCGGAAGGTCTCCACGCACTTGTCCACGTAGCCGAGGAGGAGCTCCCGCCAGGAGGGGGGCACGAAGGTCTTGCGGACGGTGAGGAGGACGGCGATGTCCTCGACCGTGTCGGGGATGCTGTCCTGCTGGGAGAGGACGCTCAGGAAGTCCGCGCGGTCCACCGGCAGGAAGATGCTGCGCGGCAGGTTGTCGCGGATCTCGTTCTTGATCTCGTCGGCGCGGTGCTCGGTCTTCGAGATCTGCTTGGCGATGGAGGCGAGGCGGGCGTCATCCCCGTCGAGCATCGCCTCGAACATGGAGCGGACCTGCCCGACGCACTCCCCCCCCTTGAGCATGTGCTGCTTGAGAGCCCCAAAGGGGGACTTGGTGAAAAGCTGGACGATGGCACGCACCGGCGACCCTCCCCAAGCGGCCGGACCCAACCCCGGGAAACGCCCCAACGATAAAAGAGCGAACCGGAGGTGTCAAATCCGCCACCTGGAGGGGGCGAGAGCCGGGGGGAGGATCAAGCGAGCCGCTTAGGGGGCAGCTGCTTCTTCCAGGCCCGCTTGGGGGGGAAGCCGCCGCGGATCATGAAGTAGACCGTCTTGGCGACGCCGGAGGCGTGGTCGGCGATGCGCTCGAGGTACTTCGAGACGAAGATGAGGCGCTGGCAGCGGCCGATATTCCGCGCGTCCTCCATCATGTAGGTGAGGAGCTCGCGGAGGAGCTGCTGGTTCATCGTGTCCACCTCGTCGTCGCTGCGGACGACCTTTATGGCGAGGTCGGCGTCCTCCTTCACGAAGCTGTCCAGGCTCTCGCGCAGCATCAGCCGGGTCGCTTCCGACATCCGGGGCAGCTCCACGTAGGGTTTCAGCGGCGCCTCCTCGTTCAGCTCCAGCACGCGCTCGGTGATGTTGACCGCCAGGTCGCCGATGCGCTCCAGCGAGGAGGCCACCTTGACGCCCGCGAGGATGAGGCGCAGGTCCCCCGCCGTGGGCTGGCGCAGGGCCATCATGCGCAGGCAGAGGTCGTTGATCCCGGCGTTCAGGGCGTCCGCCTCGTCGTCCCAGGACATGACCCGCTCGGCCAGGCTGGAGTCCCGCTTGAAGAGGCTCTCCATGCCCTTGGCCGTCATGAGCTCGACCTTGGCGCCCAGCTCGAGGATCATGCGGCGCAGCTCGGCCAGCTCCTTCTCGAAATCCGAGCTCGTGTGGGTCTTCCCGCCTGCGATGGACATGAATCCCTCCCCGCGGCCTAGCCGAAGCGGCCGGTGATGTAATCCGAAGTCCGGGGGAGCCTCGGATTCACGAATATCTCGTTGGTGCCGCCGTACTCGATGAGCCTCCCCAGGTACATGAAGGCCGTGTTGTCCGACACCCGGGCGGCCTGTTGCATGTTATGGGTGACGATCACGATTGTAAAATGGCCGCGCAGCCGGGCGATGAGCTCCTCGATCCGGGCCGTAGCGATGGGGTCGAGGGCCGAGCAGGGCTCGTCCATCAGCAGGACGTCCGGGTCCGAGGCGATGGCCCGGGCGATGCACAGGCGCTGCTGCTGCCCGCCGGAGAGGCCCAGGGCGTTCTCCTGGAGCCGGTCCTTGACCTCCTCCCACAGGGCGGCCTCGCCCAGCGCCCGCTCGCAGGCGTCCGCCAGCATCCTGCGGTCGCGCACCCCGTCCACCCGGAGGGGGTAGGCCACGTTCTCGAAGACGGACATGGGGAAGGGGTTGGGCTTCTGGAAGACCATGCCCATCCGCTTGCGCAGCTTGATCACGTCCACGCCGGGGGCGTTGATGTCCTTCCCGTCGAGCCGGATGCTCCCGCGGACGGAGAGGCCGTCGATGAGGTCGTTCATCCGGTTGATCGAGCGCAGGAGGGTGGACTTGCCGCAGCCCGAGGGCCCGATCAGGGCCGTGACGATCCCCTTCTGGACCTTCATCCCGATGCCGTGGAGGGCCTGCGCCTTGCCGTACCAGAGGCAGAAGTTCTCGAGCTCGAGGTTGGCCCCCTCGGCTCCTTCCTTCACGTGGTAGACCGTCTCTTCCATCTCCAGGCCCAGGCCCGGCGCCGCCGCCGCCATGAACGGACTCCTAGAAGTGCCCGGCCGAGAGCTTCCGCTTCAGCCGGTTGCGGACGCAGATCGCCCAGGCGTTCATCACCGCGATGAGGCCGATGAGGAGCAGGGTCGTCACGAACACCATCGGCTTCCCCGCCTCGGAGTTCCGCGACTGGAACCCCACGTCGTAGATGTGGAAGCCCAGGTGCATGAAGCTCCGCTCGAGGTGGATGAAGGGGAAGAAGCCGTCGATCGGGAGCTCCGGCGCCAGCTTGACCACCCCCACCAGCATGAGCGGCGCCACCTCCCCCGCCCCGCGCGCCATGGCCAGGATGAGGCCCGTCATGATGCCCGGCATGGCCTGGGGCAGCACGATGCGGCGGATGGTCTGCCACTTCGAGGCTCCGCAGGCGAGCGAGCCTTCGCGCGCCGAGCGGGGCACCGCCGAGAGAGCCTCCTCGGTCGCCACGATCACCACCGGCACGGTGAGGAGGGCCAGGGTGAGGGAGGACCACAGGAGCCCTCCCGTCCCGAAGGTGGGGCTGGGCAGCCGCTCGGAGTAAAAGAGCTGGTCGATCGTGGCCCCCACGATGTAAGCGAAGAAGCCCAGGCCGAACACCCCGTAGACGATGGAGGGCACCCCGGCCAGGTTGTTCACCGAGATCCGCACGATGGAGACCAGGCGCCCCTGCCTGGCGTACTCGCGCAGGTAGAGGGCGGTCACCACCCCGAAGGGGGCCACCGCGAGGGCCATGAGGATGGTCATGGCGGCGGTCCCGAAGATGGCGGGCAGCACGCCCCCCTCGGTGTTCGCCTCGCGCGGCTCCTCCGTGAGGAACTCCCACCACCGCGAGAAATAGACGCCCGCCTTGTCCCCCCAGCCCAGGCTGTTCGCGGGGTAGAAGCGCACCACCTCGGAGAGGCGGATCTCCTTCTCACGCCCGGCGGCGTCCGCCAGCACGAGGTGCACCTTCTCGTCCACCTCCTTGACGGCCTTCGCCTGGGCCGAGAGCCCGGCGTGCCGCTTCTTGAGCGCCTCGGTGCGCGGGGCGGATGCGGCCTGGGCCTCGCGGTGCTGGGCGCTCCCCTCGCCGTGGGCGAGCGCGGCGCGGCGGACGGCGAGGCGCTCCTTCTCGAGGTAGTGGTTCACCTCGCCGATCTCGGTCCGCTCGATGCGGCGGACCCGCTGCCAGCGGGCGCGGGCCTCCGCGTGCTCCCCGCGAAGGTTCCCCAGACCGAACTTCCCGGCCTCCAGCACCTGGCCGTCCCGCTTGAGGGCCTTGATCCGGCCCACGAAGGAGCCCCACTCCAGGCGCTCGATGAAGAACATGTCGGGCGGGGTCCGCACCTCCTTCACCTCGAACTCCGGCACCCAGCGGAAGTCCTCGTTGTAGAGGTCGTAATTCCCGATCCGGTAGAGGGTGCGGGAGACATAGCCGCCGCTGGCCGCGACGGCCCGCCGCGCGGCCTCGTCCAGCGTCCGGAGAACCTCCGGCCCGGGGCGGAACACCTCGGAGCGCGCGGGCTCGCCCGCCACGAGCTTGCCGTCCTTGAGGGTCACCACCTCGATGGGTCCGGGGTAGAAGGTGACGAGCCCGTTCCAGAACACCATGACGAGGAAACCGGTGATCAGGATGACCCCCAGCGCCAGCCCGCCGCCCAGGGTCCAGAGGATGGGCTCGCCCCGCGAGGAGAAGTCCGCGTGCCCCATCTTCCTGCGGCGCGGCGCGCCCGCAGGGGGAGCCGCGGGGGCGGGCGGCAGCTGCTCGGCGCCGTTGCTCTCCCCGGGGCGGGCCGGGCGGCCGTCCGGCGGGGCCGGGGCGGGCGCCTGGGCCTTCCCGTCCTCGGTTCTCATCTCATCGGCCCCTTCTCATCCGCCCGGCTAGAGCTGGACGGCCCGCCGGCGGAAGCGGATCCGGACGATCTCGGCCAGCGTGTTGAGGATGAACGTCATCACGAACAGCGTCAGGCCCGCGAGGAAGAGCACGCGGTAGAGCGTGCCGTCCTTGACAGCCTCGGGGAGTTCCACGGCGATGTTCGCCGAGAGCGCCCGAAGGCCGTTGAAGAGGTTCCAGTCGAGGATGGGGGTGTTCCCCGCCGCCATGACCACGATCATCGTCTCCCCCACGGCCCGCCCCATCCCCACCATGACGGCGGCGAACACCCCGCTCATCGCCGTGGGGAGCACCACGCGCCAGGCCGTCTGCCACGGCGTCGCCCCGCAGGCCAGGCTCGCCGCCCGCAGGTGGGAGGGGACGGCGTTCAGGGCGTCCTCGGCGATGGTGTAGATGATGGGGATGACTGCGAAACCCATGGCGAAGCCCACCACCAGGACGTTGCGCTGGACGTAGGTGCCCACCACGCCTCCCCTCGGGTCGAGCCCAAGCGCGGAGGCGGCCCAGGCGACGGCCCAGGCGGCGAGCGCCGCGGCGGCCAGGAGGGCCAGCCAGCGCGCCCCGGCGAACAGGGCGCCCTGGAACTCGGAGAGGCGCTGGACCTTCTCGCGGGTCCACTCCTCGAGCCACCGCCTGGCCCCCAGGAACACGGCGAGGCAGGCCCCCGGCAGGAAGACGAGGAAGAGGAAGGGCGCGCCCGTCCCCACGTCCCCGTTCACCCAGGCCTTGAGGTCGCCGTAGAAGAACAGCCACTCGAACCGGGCGCCCAGCAGCCAGGAGAGGCCGAAGGCGGCGAAGATGGCCACGAACATCAGGGCGAACTTGGGCAGGCCGTCCAGGCGCCTCGACAGATCGAGGGGCACCAGCTGCCACAGGTAGGCCGAACCGACGAGGCTCAGGGGGAGCAGCGCGAACAGCAGGAACACCGAGGCGATCCACCTCTCGACGATGGGCGCCAGGATCAGCGCCGCGATGAAGCCCAGCACCACCGAGGGGAGCGAGGCCATCATCTCCATGACGGGCTTGAGGGTCCCCCGGACGGCCGGGTGCACGAACTCCGAGGTGTACACGGCGGCCAGGAGAGCGATCGGGATGGCGAACACCAGGGAATAGAGCGTCGCCTTGATGGTGCCGAAGACGAGCGGGACGAGCGAGAACTTGGGCTCGAAGGTGTCGGTGCCCGAGGAGGACTGCCAGGTGTAGGAGGGCTCCGGGTAGCCCTCGTACCAGATCGCCCCGAACAGGCTGCGCCACGTCGTCTCCGGGTGGGGGGCGTGGACGCTCCAAAGGGAGGCGCGGCGGTCCGCCGCGACGGCCAGGATCCCGTCGTCCCGCGGCGCGAGGGAGATGCCGTCGTACCCCCCCGCCGCCTTGCCCTTCATCCGGAGGATGACCTGCTCGCTCGTGGCGTGGCGGAGCCAGACGTTCCCCCCGGCGTCCGCCGTGACGAGCATCTTGGTGCGCTTGCTCACGTCGAGGCGGCGGACGGGCCCGGCGTGGGGCTCGAGCCGGTGGCCCCGCACCATCTCGAAGCCGTCCTTGGTGGCGGCCCCCTGCCGCTGGAGGCGGAAATAAACGTCCACCGCGCCGTCCGAGCCCGCGGCGATGATGGACTGCTCGCCGATCAGGAAGGCCAGGCCGGTCAGCTTCACCCCGGCGGGAAAGAAGGCCTTGCGCTCGGCCAGGGCGGGCTTGGAGAAGTCCCGCGTGTCGAAGCGGAAGACCGTGCCCCCCTCCTCCGCGACGTACACCTGGTCCGCGCGGTCGGTGAGCAGCGCGCCCGCCACCTTGAGCCCCTTGGGCATCCCCTCCAGCGTGGCCGTGTTCACGGCCGTGGCGGCCTTGCGGGTAAGCATGTTGATGCGGGTCTCGGCCAGGCTCAGGCGAACGCTCCCCCGGGCGTCCACCGTGACGAAGCCCCGGGTGGGCCGCTCGACCGTTCCGCCCACCCGGTAGTCCATCGAGACGATGGCGGTGCCCGCCTCGGCGATCTGCTGGGGGGGATCGAGGGCGAGATCGAGGGAGACCTTGCGCACCTGGTTGCCCGGGATCCGGCTGAACACGGCCGAGCCGTCCGTCCGGTCCGCGCGGTTCAAAGGCCTGAGACCCTGGGGCGCGGAGCCGCCCGCGAGGACCTCCGCCTTGAAGGTGATCCGGCCGAAGCGGACGGTGCCGTCCTCGAAGCCGAAGGCGACGTTCCCCCCCTTGAAGGTCCGGGCGTAGGCCGTGGCCCTCTTGCCGCCGAAGTCGAAGGAGGGAGCGGCCAGGGCGGCCCCGGTCAAGGCGTGGAAGGCCGAGACCGAGCCCGAGGGGGACACCGTGATCGCCAGGGCCTGGTACTCGTCCACCTCCACCATGAGCACCGGCCCGGGGGCGCCGCCCGCCGCGTAGTCCGCCTGCCCGGTGAGCCTCCCTCCTTGGAAGAGCGGGAGGACGACGATCAGGAGGAAGACCATGATGCCGAAGACGGCGAAGATGACGAACAGGCCGCCCGCCGGCACGAGGATATCGGCCGCCTTGTCCGCGAGGTGGACGAACTTGCTGACCTCCTTGCTCCGCCGCGCCGGGGGAGAAGCCTGTGGCGCACCGGTGGTCTGCCCGGGATCGGGGCTCTGGGTCATCAGGTTCCGTCCTTCATAAGGGCCCCGCCCGCTTTCCGGGTGAATCCGGGAGAAGAGAAAAACTCCGGGAGCGGCGGAGGGCCCCACGCCCTCCGCCGCCCGTCGGGGAGTTTGCCTCTAATTCATCATGGCCAGGCCCAGCTTCTTCAGGTCTTCCAGGGCCAGGTCGTTCGTGACGGGGAAATAGCCGTCCTTGATGTTGATCTGCTGCCCCTCGCGCGAGTACACGAACCGGATGAACTCGGCCCGCAGGGGGTCCAGCCCCTGGTTCGGGTTCTTGTTCAAGTAGATGTAGAGGAAGCGCGAAATCGGGTAGTTGCCCGAGTAGGCGGCTTCGGCGATCGCGTCGTAGCAGGCCGCGCCCGGCTTGGCGGCCAGGGGCACGGAGCGCACGTCGGCCGTCTTGTAGCCGATGCCCGAGTAGCCGATGCCGAACTTGTCCGAGGCCACTCCCTGCACCACGGTAGAGGAGCCGGGCTGCTCCTTCACCGAGTCGCTGTAGTCGCCGTTGAAGAGGGCCACTTCCTTGAAGTAACCGTAGGTGCCCGAGGCCGAGTTGCGGCCGTAGAGGGAGATGGGCTTGCTGGCCCACTCGCCCGTCATCCCGAGCTGCCCCCAGGTGGCGATGGCTTGCTTCAGGCCGCCCCGCCGGGTCTTGGAGAAGACGGCGTCCACCTGCTGCATGGTCATGCACTTGATGGGGTTGTCCTTGTGGACGTAGACGGCCAGGGCGTCCACCGAGACGCGCATGGCGGCCGGCTTGTAGCCGTACTTCTTCTCGAACTTGTCGGCCTCGGCGGCCTTCATGGGGCGGGACATGGGGCCGAAGTGGGCCGTGCCCGAAACCATGGCCGGGGGCGCGGTCGAGGAGCCCTTCCCCTCGATCTCGATCTTGGCGTCGGGGTACTGGCTCTTGAAGCCCTCGGCCCACAGCGTCATCAGGTTGTTCAGGGTGTCCGAGCCGATGGACTTGAGGGTGCCCGACACCCCGCTCACCTTCTTGTAGGCCTTGAGGCCCGGGTCGAGCGTCAGCGCGGCCCAGGCCGGCTGGGCGGCCCACGCCAGGGCGGCCGCGAGCAGCGCCCCGGCCCATCCGATCTGCTTCATCCGCATGTTTTTTCTCCTCTTCCTCCGATTGGAATTGTAGCGGAGCCACCGGCGCGGATTGTTACAGTTCCGCGTCGAAATGGCGGACGGTCCGTTACATTTCCGGTTGCGGCCCGACTCCTGGCCGGTTCGAGAGAGCGCGCCGGCTGCTCTCGGGAGGGAATCTAGGGCCTTCGGGTTACGGAATGATGACGGCGCCGTGATCCTTGCGTCACGGGATGGAGCGGGCCTAGGCGCCGCGCGGGAGGGTGAAGCGGAAGGTGGAGCCCTTGCGGGGGGCGCTCTCGACCTCGACGCCCCCCCCCAGCCCCTGGACCAGGTGCTTGACGATGGCCAGGCCCAGGCCGGTGCCCCCGCGCTCGCGGGAGCGGGAGGAGTCCACCCGGTAGAAGCGCTCGAAGATGCGCGGCAGGTGCTCGGGCGGGATGCCCTCCCCCTCGTCGGTGACCGAGACGGCCACCTCTTCCCCGTCCCCCCGCGCGGTGACGCGCACGGGCGAGCCCTCGGGGCTGTAGCTCACGGCGTTCTGGAGGAGGTTGATCAGGATGCGCTCGAGGGCGGCCGGGTCGGCCCAGGCGCGGTCGGCCTCCCCGGGGACCTCCACCGAGACCTTCGCCCGCCGCTCCTTGATGAGGGGGTCGAGCACGCGCAGGGCCGCCTCGGCGGCGGCGCGCACCGAGACCTCACGCGGCTGGAGGCGCTCGCCCTTCGACTCGATCCGCCCCAGCTCCAGCAGGTCGTCCACCAGGCTCGTCAGCCGGCGGCAGTGGCGGGTGATGGCGGCGGCGAAACGGCGCACCGCCTCCGGGTCCGCGGAGGCCGGGCCGTGCAGGGTCTCGGCCGCCCCCTGGATGGCGGTGAGGGGGGTGCGCAGCTCGTGGGAGACGTTGGCCGTGAAGTCCCGCCGCACCGCTTCGAGCCGCTTGAGCTCGGTCACGTCGTGGAAGACGAGGATGAGGCTCCCCGCCCGCCCCTCGCCGTGCCTGCCGGCCGAGAGGGCCAGCACCCGCTGGGGGGGACCCAGGATCTCGACCTCCCGGGCGAGGCGGGCATCCCGGCCCTCGATCGCCTGGCGCACCGCCTCCTGCACCCCGGGCGCGCGGAGGACCTCGAGCGGGACGCTCCCGCCGGGCAGGAGCTCCGGCAGCGAGGGGAAGAAGCCCCGCAGGGCCGGGTTCACGAGGAGGATGCTCCCCTCCCCGTCCGTCACCATGACCCCCTCGGCCATCCCGCTCAGGATGCCCTCCAGCCGGTCGCGCTCCAGGCGCAGCTCGGCCAGGCGGGCCTCCACGTGGGCGGAGAGGGCGTCCAGCGCGCGGAAGAGGTCCCCCAGCTCGTCCCGCCGGGCCGAGCCGATGCGGCGCGCGAAGTCGCCCCCGATGATGGCCTCCACCGTCCGGAGGATCTCGCCAATGGCGCGGCGGGCCACCTCCCCGGCGCCCAGGCTGATCCCCAGGGCGAGGAGGAAGGCCAGCCCGCCCCCAGCGTAGAGGATGCCCCGCATGCGGGCGAGGGTGCCCTCCACCTCGCCCAGGTCCCGCGCCAGCCGCAGGACCCCCCCCGCGAACGGCCCCTCCCGGATGGGGAGGGCCAGGTAGAGCAGCGGGTGGCCCACCGTGGCGCTGCGCCGGGTGTCCTTGCCCATCCCGAGGCGCAGGGCCGCCACCACCTCCGGCCGGGCGGCGTGGTTCTCGGCGCGCTCGAGGTCCTGGGCCGCCAGGCCGGAGTCCCCCAGCAGGCGGCCGCCGGCCGCGATGATCGTCACCCGCATCCCGAGCGCGCGCCCGATCTCGTGCGCCAGGGCGTCCGCGTCCGCCGGCCCGCGCCGCGCGGCCTCCAGCAGGTGATGGAGGGCCAGCCGGGCGTCGCGCGCAAGGCCCTCCTCGGCGAGGGCCACGAGCTGGCGCGAGAGGCTGACGTGGAGGTAGAGCATTCCCGCCGCGAGGACGAGGGCGATGACCGCCCAGTGGACCAGCGTCAGCTTCCAGCGCAGGGACCCGCGCGGGCCGGGCATGGGGCGCTAGCCCTCGTCCCGGAAGCGGTAGCCCACGCCCCGGATGGTCTCGATGAGGCCGCCCGCCCCGCCCAGCTTCTCGCGGAGGCGGCGGACGTGGGTGTCCACGGTGCGGGGGGTGACGAAGCGCTCCTCCCCCCAGACGAGGTCGAGCAGGGCGTCCCGGGACTGCACCCGCCCGGGGCGCAGGGCCAGCTGGTGGAGGAGGCGGAACTCGGTGACGGTCAGGGGGAAGAGCCGGTCCCCCAGCCGGGCCTCGTGGCGGCCGGGGTCGATGACGAGGGGGCCGCGCCGCAGGAGCTGGCCCTCCTCGGCCGGGGGCGGGCCCTCGGCGCGCGCGAGCACGGCCCGCACCCGCAGCATCACCTCCCGGACGCTGAAGGGCTTGACCACGTAGTCGTCCGCCCCGAGCTCGAGGCCCACCACCCGGTCCACCTCGGCCCCCTTGGCCGTGAGCATGAGGACGGGGGTGCGGCCCAGGGCCGGGTCGCGGCGCACCCGGCGGCACACCTCGAGCCCCGAGAGGTCCGGGAGCATCAGGTCGAGGAGGATGAGGTCGGGCCGCGCGCCGCGGAGGAGGGAGACGGCCTCCTCCCCCCGCCCGGCCTCGACGACCTCGTAGCCCTCGGCCTTGAGGTTGTAGGCGAGCAGCTCCCGGATGTCGGCTTCGTCCTCGACGACGAGGATGGTCTTGGCCACGGGCTCCCCCACGGACAGGCGGGGCCATGATAGTCGCCCCGGCGGGGGAGGCCAAGGCAGGGGATCCAGACCGTGAATGCATCTGTAGGGGCGTATTGCAATACGCCCCTACAACGGCTATCAGGGCACGCCGAAAGTCTTGCTAGGGCAGGAGGATCACCTTGATGGACTCGCCCGCCTCCGCCACCAGGCGGAAGCCCTCCTGGGCCGCCTCCAGGGGAAGGCGGTGGGTGACCATGCCGCCCACGTCCACCCGCCGCGCCCGGATGAGCTCGATGGCCTGCGCCAGGTCGAGCGGGGCCGCCCCGTAGGTCGAGACGAGGGCGACCTGCTGGCCCCAGAGCTCGTGCAGGGGCACCCGGTAGTCCTGCCCCGGGGCGGGCGGCGCGAAGAGGAGCACCGACCCCGCCTCCTCCGCGCACCGGAGCGAGGCCTCCACCGCCGGGGGCGCCCCCGCGCAGAGGATGACCCGGTCGGCCAGCCGTCCCTCGTTCGCCGCGCGCAGGGCGGAGGGCAGCTCATTCCCGCCCGGCAGCACCCCGGCCCCGAGGCGGCGGGCGGCCTCGATGCGGTAGGGGTGGATGTCCACCGCGAAGATGCGCCCCGCGCCCAAGGCCGCCGCGAGCTGGATGTGGAGGAGGCCCGCGATCCCGCTCCCGATGACGAGGACGCTCATCCCCGGCTGGATGCGCGCGGCCCGCTGGCCCCGCACCACGCACCCCAGGGGCTCGATGAAGACGGCCTCCTCGTCCGACACCTCATCCGGCAATTTGAAGGCGCCCACCCGCACGTTGATCGCGGGGACCCGGATGAACTCGGCGAAGCCGCCCGGGTCGAAGTTGGTCGCGTGCAGGGTGGGGCAGGCCGTGTGGTCCCCCATCAGGCAGCGGCGGCAGCGGTTGCAGGGCACGTGGTGGGAGACGAAGACGCGGTCTCCCTTCTTCCAGCCCTCCACGCCCGGGCCCAGCCCGGCGACCTCGCCCGCCACCTCGTGGCCCAGGACGCAGGGGGCCCGCTTCACGCGGTACCACTCCATCACGTCGCTGCCGCAGATGCCGCTGGCCACCGTCCGCATGAGGAACTCGCCCGGCCCGGGGCGGGGGACGGGCATCTCCTCGATCCGCACGTCGTCGTTGCGGCGGTAGACCGCGGCCCGCATGGCGGCGGGGACGCTCATGCGCGCCCCCGGGCGGCCGGAACGCCGTTCCGCGCCAGCTCCTCGAAGAGGCCGAGGGCCTCCCGGGGGCCCAGCCCCTTGTGGACGATGGCGCGCACCGCCTGGATCATGGCGGCGGGGTGCGCGCTCTGGAAGATGTTGCGCCCCATGTCCACCCCCGCCGCGCCCGACTGCATGGCCTGGTGGCAGAACTCGAGGGCCTCCCGCTCGGGGATCTTCTTCCCGCCCGCGATGACGATGGGCACGAAGCAGCCGCGCACCACCTTCTCGAAGCCCTCGCAGAAGTAGGTCTTCACGATGTCCGCCCCGTGCTCGGCCGCGATGCGGGAGGCCAGGCCCAGGTAGCGCGCGTCGCGCGCCATCTCCTTCCCGACGGCCGTGATGCCCAGCGTCATGACGCCGAGCGCCCGGGCCTCCTCGGCCATCCTGGCGAGGTTCAGGATGGACTCCTTCTGGTAGCGGGCCCCCACGTAGATCGAGAGGGATACCCCGGCCGCCCCCAGCCGGGCCGCCTCGCCGGCCGGGACGGTGACGCCCTCGTTCGAGAGCTCGCGGTTCACGATCTCATCCTCGACCCGGGCGCGCAGCGCCTCCCGCTCCTTCCCCGTGACGCCCTGGCCCCGCAGCGCCACCTCGCGCTCGAGCTCGACCGGGTCGGCGTAGACGATGCTGTTCCCCCCCGAGGCCCGCAGGATGACGGGGGTGGAGTGGTTCTCCGGGAAGCAGCGCAGGAACACCCCCAGGGTCGGGCTCACCGCGTCGCAGTAGGGGAGCAGGGGCTCCAGCGTCTTGCGGGGCTCCTCCAGGCCGGTCGTGGGGCCCTGGAAGTAGCCGTGGTCCAGGGCGAGCATGACGGTCCGGCCCGTCGCCGGGTTCAGCACCCTCGCCGCGAGGTCGTTCGGGGACATGGGGACTCCTCCTGCCGGGGTGGATCGGCGCGCGGGCCAAGCGGCCCGCGGCGGGATCAGCCGAGCCGATCGGGCGCGGGGGTATGTTTTGGGAGGGGGGGAGTCTTGTCAACCGGCGGGGAGATCGCCCTCAGGCCGTCTGCCGCTGCCAGCCGAGGAAGGCGCCGTTCCACTTGTGGATGGCGTTCATGCCCCATGCGGGATTGCACCGGATGCGCGCCACCACGTCGGCCCTCGCGCGGTTGGCCCGCTCGATAGCGTCGGAGAGGGAGACGCCCCCGGCGGCTTCCCAGTCGCGGCGGCTCACGAGGAAGAACACGCCGCAGGAGGCGCCGCCGGCGGGGTTGCGGATCTCGGCCCTGGAGACGACCACGCCGTACTCCGCCGGGCCGGGCGGGGGGGCCACCGTGCCGGGGGTGTAGTCGAAAAGAGTGACATCGCCGTCCCGCCGCTCGCTCGGCCCGGCCGCCACGAGCGCGTCTCCGCGGTCCTCCCGGCGGCGAATCGCGCCGTTCCCCATTTCCGCGGCCGGCGCCCTAGAGCGCCGCGCGCGCTTCCTGAAAGCAGAGGCTCTTCCCGGCGGGGACGGGGCTGCCGTAGTCGCCGAGGGCGAAGCGCACGCGCTCCTCCTGGCAGTCCCCGCAGACGACCTGGAGGATGGGGAGAGAGGGGCCGGGCCGGAGGGAGCTCGGGACGTCATAGACGACGGGGCCGGAGGGAGTCAGGTCGGTGTATTCGTCCTGGTCCTTCACGACGCGGGAGCAATAAGCGCATTTCTTGATCGACCGGCTGGCCTCTGCCTTCATCTTCGTTCCTCCTCGACCGAGCGGGAAGCTGGGGATCGTCCGGCTTCCCTTTGCGGGAGAGGTAAAGCAATGGCCGTGCCGTGCCGGGGGGGCTGTGATGCGGATTTCAGCAGGAGTGTGAGGGAGATCACCCGGCTCCCCCGGGAGGCCGGAAAACGGGGAATTTGCGGCAGGAGCGCGCCGGCCGTGGGGGCCTGTCTTTCCCCTGGCCGGGCGAACTCCTGGGACCCGCGGGGGTTCGAGAGCCGGGGGGCTCCGGAGGGAGGGAGGTAGCCGGATTCTGCCGGGGTTCCAGGCTTTTCCGGGATATCCCGGCAGAAAAACTTTCCCCTCAGGCCACCGCGGCGGCCAAGCCGGGGCGGGCCGGTTCCTCGGGGGCCAGGCACTCGCGCAGGGCCTCGAAGCACTCGGGGCAGATGGCCGGGGCGAGGCGGAGCCGGCCTTCGGCCTGAGGGCCGGCCGGAAACGCGGCGGCCGGGGCGGAGAGCCCCCTGTCGTGGTAGCGCCCATCCTCCCCGAGGAGGCGGAGGCAGTGGCCGCACTGCTTGGTCCAGGAGGCGGTAGTCCTGGCGGTCTCGTTCATGTCCTCTCCCCAGGCTGCCGGATTCCAAGCGGAAAAAGCCCTCCCGCTGGGGAGGAACCAAAGCAACTCCCATGCCAGCCCGGTGACGTCCGGTCCGCCGGGCCGATCCACCCCTCCGGGAGGGGGCCCCGGCCAGGAAATGGGCATGGGCGCGGCAGAAATTGCTCGACCGGGGAAAATCCCTCCCCCCGCCCGGGCGCCATCTCGCCGGGCGGGCCGCGGCGGCCGAACCCCGTTTCCGCCAATGGCCGAGGGTGAAACCGGCGGCGGACCGTCACGAATTTGGCGATGCGGCGCGGCCTAGAAATGCCCGTCAGCGGGAGGAGAACCCTCCCCCACCGGCCCTTCCGGCCCGGCCGGGGGATCGGCGGAGGGGAGGAGGGGCCGGAGCTTGAAGAAGTGGCGCCGCATGACGTTGTTGTTCGAAGTGAAGTCCTCCTCGCCCCGGTCCTGGGCCAGGGCCGACGCGAGGACGTTGAACTTGGCGTCGATGTCGTCGGCGTAGTGGAGGAGGAGGGCCTCGGGCGTCATGGGCACCTTGACCGTCCCCCACTCGGGCAGGCCCTGGTGGGAGAGGATGAGGTGCTCGAGGTGGAGGAGGAACTCGGGGGGGAGGTTCCCGAGCCGCCGGGCGTGGTCGCGCACGATGTCCCGCCCCAGGACGAGGTGGCCGAGGAGGCGGCCCTCGGGGGTGTAGTGGGTGCCCGCCACGGGGGAGAGCTCGTCGAGCTTGCCCACGTCGTGGAGGATGGCCCCGGCCACCAGGAGGTCGCGCGAGACCTCGTACTTCGAGGCGAGGTAGATGCAGGTCTTGGTGACCGAGAGGGTGTGCTCGAGGAGGCCCCCCAGGTAGGAGTGGTGGATGCGCTGGGAGGCGGGCCAGGAGCGGAAGCGCCCGGCGTACTCGTCCAGGATGGAGAGGAGGAGCCCGGCCGCCAGCGGGTGGCAGCCCTGGGCGATGCGCCGGAACTCCTCCCACATCATCTCGACGTCGTAGGCGGTGGACTGGACGCAGTCCGCCTCCCGGAAGCCGGCCTCCCGGTCGGCGTCGCCGACCCGGCGGATGCGCTCGACCCTGAGCTGGAGGGTCCCCTGGTAGTCCTCCCCCGCCGCCCGCACCTTGACGAAGTCTCCCCGCTCGACCGGGCCCATCACCGTGTCGGGGATGTCCCACACCTTGGCGGGCAGGCACCCCGTCCGGTCCTCGAGCTGGAGGTCGAGGTAGGGCTTCCCGAAGCGGTTCTGCCGCTCCTGGATCTCGCGGATGCGGAAGAAGCCGTCGAACCGCTCCCCGCGCTTCACCTCGGCGGCCCGCGCCATGGGCCCCTCCCCGCGATGCAGGATTCCCCCGGACGTCCCGATGCAGGGAACATCCAACACCCGGCCCGACGCGTCAACCCGGGGCGGGGCGGCGCGGGAAAGGCCTTGACGAAACTAATTTATACGATACATATTATTGTTGATACAGCTAAACGCCGCCTGGGAGCCCCCGGTGCCCCTCCTCCTGCTGCTCCTCCTGATCTGGCCGATCGGGCCCCCGGACGTCCATGCGGGCTGGCCGGGCGAGGTGGCCCGGGTCCGGCGGGTGGTCGACGGGGACACGGTGGTGACCGGGGAGGGCCTGCGGGTCCGCTACCTGGGGATCGACGCCCCGGAGGTGCACCACCCACGGAAGCCGCCCGGCTGCCTGGGGCGCGAGGCAGCGGCCCTCAACCGGCGCCTCGTCGAGGGGCAGGCCGTGCTCCTCGTGAGGGACGCCCGGGACGCGGACCGCTACGGGCGCAAGCTGCGCTACGTGCACCTGCTGGACGGGGCGGGCCGCCCCGCCCTCTTCGTGAACGCCCATCTGGTCCGGCTGGGACTGGCCCGGGCCTGGCTCTACCCGGCGGACCGGGGGGAGCGCGGGCCCATCCTCGCCGCCGAGGCGGAGGCCAAGCGCCTGGAGAGGGGAATCTGGGGAGCGGCGTGCCGGGCTACTGGGGGGGGAAGGCTGTCCCGCCGGGCTTCAGCTCGCGCTGCTCTTGGCGCGCCTGATTGACCAGCTTGCGGTTCTTCCGCTGGCGCTCGTCCAGGGCGGGAGCCTGCTGGACGCGGGCCTCGTTGGGGATGTCCTTGCGGGGCAGAATCCGGGCGGGGATCTGCTTCTCCTGCCCCCCGGCGGGGGCGGCGGCCCCGAGCACCAGGGCGGCGGCCAGGATCGCCCAGGCCGTCCGCTGCCGATGGATCTTCTCGCGCCACACGTCCGTCTCCTCCTGCCGGCGAAGCCCGTCCGCCCACCCCAATGCAGAAGGCGTGCCAGGGAGTGGGAATATTCAACACATTGAAATATATATAGATACGAAACCGGCCTGTCCCCCTCCCCGGCCGGACCGGGGGGGATTTTTCCTCCGGGAGAAAGTTTCGCCGCCCGCCGGCCGCTCCCCGTCCCCTATTGATGGCGCCCGGAAAGGGGGGTATTTATGATGCCGGGACGAGAAAGGAGCCCGGCCGATGAAATCGATAGGAGGCTTGGCCCTCCTGCTCTCGCTCGCCCTCCCGGCCCCGGCGGCCCGCGCGGCGGAGGAGACGCCCCGGCGGCTCCAGGCCGAGGTGGTGAAGG
>Ga0156093_1094_pt5 | contig 17984 bp, 18 predicted proteins | sample RifCSPlowO2_02_FD_107746 | JGI IMG/M metagenome (GOLD analysis project Ga0156093, IMG submission 107746) | Candidatus Tectomicrobia bacterium RIFCSPLOWO2_02_FULL_70_19 | reverse complement strand
ACGTCCGCAGGGGCGTATGGCATACGCCCCAATGAAGGGGCGCGGCAGGTTACGGGATCAGCCTTAAGCCCTTGAGCGCCTCCAGGATGGCATCGAGCCGCTCGGGGGGCTTGGGGCCGCGCGCGGCGAGGATGGCGCGGATCTTCTCCAGAGCCCGCTCGGCGCGCAGCGCCCGCACCTGGCGGTCGAGGCGCTCGGTGAGCTCGCGGCGCTTGATGGGCTTGGTGAGGTAGTCGTCCGCGCCGGCCCGGGCGGCCCGCTCCATCATCCCGCCCTCGGCGCGGGCGGCGAGCAGGACGACGCGGATGGGGCGGCTCTTGAAGCCCTGCTTGAGGGCGCGGGCGAGGTCGATGCCGGAGAGGCCGGGCAGCGCGGCGTCCAGGAGGACGACCTCGGGGACGAAGGGGAGGTCGCGCTCGAGGGCGCGGGCGGGGTCGGTCTCGGCCAGGGCGCGGTAGCCCTCGCGGGCGAGCACCTTGACGAGGAGCTCGGCGGCGCGCGGGTCGTCCTCGATGAGGAAGACGTCCCCCCGGCTGGGGGGCGGGGCGAGGGGTTCCCGCGCGGCCATGGCCTTGCCTCCGCTTGCGCACGCTCTGCGCGAATGTACCGCAGGTTGGCCGCCGGGCAAACGCGGGAAGGGGATATGTAGGGGCGTATTGCAATACACCCCTACGGTCCGGCCGGCGAACGCCGCTAGGGCCTGTCCCCGCCCTCACATCAAGGGCGGGTGTAGCCCTCGCGGGCGAGCAGCCCGGCGGCGGCCTGGACCTTCTCGGCGGGGGAGCCCTGGCCGGCGAGGACGCGCGCCAGCTCCTCCAGCACGCGCCCGGCCCGGCCCTCGCGCGCGGCGCGGAGCTGCTCCTCGACGGCCTCCAGCAGCTCCCCCGGCTTGATGGGCTTGGTGAGGTAGATGTCCACCCCGCCCTGGAGGGCGCGCTCGCGGTCGGCGCCGCTGCGCAGGGCGGTGAGCATCACGATCCGGAGGCCGGGGCCGAGCGCCTCCTTGAGCACCCCGGCGAACTCGAAGCCCGACATGCCGGGCATCATGGCGTCGAGGATGACCATCTCGGGCACGAAGGGGAGCTCGGCGTGGAGGGCCTCGGCGGGGTCGGTGGACTTGGCCACCTCGAAGCCCAGGCGGAGGAAGAACTGCTCGAGCATGCTGACGGTGAGGGGGTTGTCGTCCACGAGGAAGAGGCGGCCCCGGGAGGGGCCGCCGCCCCCCGCGGGCGCGGGGCCGTCCTGCCGCGGTGCCGCCGGTGAGGCCGCCTTCTTCGCCACCTCAGCCCTCCTGCGCGGCCTTGTACTCGCCGAGCCAGGCCATCTGGATGGCTTCGAGCTTGCCCTCGGTGGACTTCATGGGGTCGCCGCCGAACTCCTCCAGCCCGCAGACCCAGGCGTGGAGGTCGGTGAAGCGGACGGTGAGAGGGTCGACCCCGGGGTGCTTCTCGGAGAGGGCGATGCCGAGGTCTTCGGCGTCGTCCCAGGTGAACTTGTCCAAAGCGCGCGCGCTCCCTCGCGTAAGGTCCGGCTAACCGTGAGACCTAGCCTGCGTGTTCGCTAAACAAGCGCCCGGCAGAACGGGTTCCGTGGCGCCTCCACCCCTCTCCCCTTGGGAGAGGGAGAAAATCTCGCTCTTTCCCGGACGAACGGCGTTGGGGGGTTGCACGGCTAGTCCTTGGCGCGGGCCGCGTCGGGGCCCTCCTGGACCAGGTTCACGTTCCAGAAGGGGATCTGGACGCGGATGATCTCCTCCGTCTCGGCCTGGAGCCGGGTCTGGCAGCCGAGGCGGCTGCACAGCTCGATGTCGCGGGCGTCGTCGAGCTGGTCCTCCTCCTCCTCGGTCGACTCGCTGAAGTGCGCCGCGCCCTGGCGGATCTTCACGTGGCACGTCGAGCAGGCGCACACCCCGCCGCAGGCGTGGTCGAGGTCGACCCCGTTGTCCATGGCCGCCTCGAGGATGCTCTGCCCGGCGGCGATCTCGATCGTCTTGCCCTCGTCGATGAATTCAATCCTGGCCATCCCGGTCCCCTGACCTCTCTAGAACGGCTTATCTACCTTCACCCCATCCCCCCGATACCTCCCCCCCTGAGGGGGGAAGGGAAAGCCCGGGCCGCCCCCCTTCGGGGGGAGGTCCATGGGGGGATATATCTACCTTTACCCCACCCCCCCAATACCTCCCCCCCTGAGGGGGGAAGGGAAAGCCCGGGCCGCCCCCCTTCGGGGGGAGGTCCATGGGGGGACATAAGATCAGTCCTTCAAGGCCTCGCTCACGCTCTTGTTCCGCAGCGCCGCTTTCAGCACGCTGTCCATCATGCGCTCGGCGAGGGGCATGGTCACCTCGTTGAGGGCGTCGATCCGCCCGCGGATCCGCTGGTGGTCCCGGCCCCGCGCGGCCTCCTCCAGCGCGGCCACGGCCCGGGCGATGGCCGCGCGCTCCTCCCCGGGCACCTGGCCGTCGCCGTACTCGCCGAGCGCCCGGTGGGTGGCCCCGAGGATGGCTTCGGCCTCGTTGCGGGCTTCGAGGAGCTGGCGGGCGCGCACGTCCTCCTCGGCGTGCTCGAACGACTCCATGAGCATGCGCTCCACCTCCTCGTCGGTGAGGCCGTAGGAGGGCTGGACCTCGACCGAGGCGGCCTTGCCGGTGCGCAGGTCGCGCGCGGTGACGTTCAGGATGCCGTTGGCGTCGATGAGGAAGGTCACCTCCACCCGGGCTACCCCGGCGGGGGCGGGCTCGATGTGGAGCCTGAAGCGGGCGAGGGAGCGGTTGTCCTTCACCAGCTCGCGCTCGCCCTGGAGGACGTGGATGTCCACCCCGGTCTGGTTGTCCTTGAAGGTGGTGAAGGCCTCGCGCGCGGTGGTGGGGACGGTGGTGTTGCGCGGGAGGATCCAGGCCATCGCGCCGCCCACGGTCTCGATGCCGAGGGAGAGGGGGGTCACGTCGAGGAGGAGCATGTCCCGGGTCCCGCCCGCCAGGATGTCGGCCTGGACGGCGGCGCCCAGGGCCACCACCTCGTCCGGGTTGATCTCGCAGCGGGGCTCCTGGCCGAAGAGCTCCGCCACCATCCGCCGGATGAGGGGGATGCGCGTCGAGCCCCCCACGAGGAGCACCTCGTCCACCTCCCCGGGGGCGAGGCCCGCGTCCTCCAGGGCCCTCCGGCAGGGGGGGAGGGTGCGGCCGGCGATGGGCCGGATGATCGCCTCCAGCTCCGCCCGGGTGAGGGCGCGCCGCCAGGAGAGGGGCCGCCCGTTCCCGCCCGGGAGGCTCAGGGCGACCTCGGTGGAGTCCCTCTCGGAGAGGGCGCGCTTGGCCATCTCGCAGAGGACCGCCAGCTCCCCCACCACCTCGGGGCGGCAGCCCAGGTCGGCCCCCGTCTCCTCCTTCACCCGCTCGCGCACCCAGTCGGCCAGGGCGCGGTCGAAGTCGTCCCCGCCCAGGCGGGTGTCGCCCCCGGTGGCGAGCACCTCGAAGATGCCCTCCTTCACCCGGAGGATGGAGATGTCGAAGGTGCCCCCGCCCAGGTCGTAGACGGCGATGACGCCCCGGCTGCGGTTGTGGAGGCCGTAGGCCAGGGAGGCGGCGGTGGGCTCGTTCACGATGCGGAGGACTTCCAGCCCCGCGAGGCGGCCGGCGTCCTTGGTGGCCTGGCGCTGGGCGTCGTTGAAGTAGGCGGGGACGGTGATGACCGCGCGGGTCACGGGCTGCCCCAGGGCGCGCTCGGCCCGGGCCTTCAGCTCCCGGAGGATGAGGGCGCTGACCTCGGGGGGGCTGTAGGCGCGGCCCCGCGCCTTCACGTGGGCCACCTCGGGGCGGGAGGGGTCCACCTCGAAGGGCATGTGGCGCAGCTCCGCCTCGATGTCCCTGTAGCCCCGCCCCATGAAGCGCTTGATGGAGAAGACCGTGTGCCGGCTGTTCGAGACGCGGTCGGCCTGGGCCTTGTCCCCGACGTGGACGCGGTCCGGGCGGAAGCTCACCACCGAGGGCACGAGGGCGCGCCCGCCCCCGGGGGCGAGGACGCGGGGCTCGCCCTCCCGCATCGCGGCCACCAGGCTGTTGGTGGTCCCCAGGTCGATCCCGACGATCTCGCTCACGACGCCGCTTCCAGGGCTTCCCGGAGGCTCCGGAGGATGTTCTCGATGTAGTTCCGCTGGCTGAGGATGGAGCGCATCTTCTGGACCACCCCGGGGGGCACGGGCCGGCCCTCGTCCACGGCGCGGTCCCACTGGGCGCCCAGGTCCTCGAGGGCCTTGCGCTGTCCTCCCCGCAGGGCCTCGAAGCACTCCCGCGCCGCCCCGATGCGCCCGCGCAGGTCCTCCGCCTCCTCGCCCCCGCAGCCGCAGCGCAGCTCGGAGGCGGCCTCCTGGGCCTCGAGGATCTGCTCCAGGAGGGCGGCCGGGGGCCGGACGTCGTTCTCGGCCAGCTTCCCGCTCGCGAGCTCGACCAGGTAGACCGCGCGCTGGACGGGGCTCTTCAGCGTCTTGTAGGCCTCGTTCAGCCGGGCCGAGGCCTCGAGGCTGCGGATGCGCTCGCCCACCGGGGCGTTCATGAAGAAGTCGGGGTGGAGCCGGCGGCTGAGCCGGTGGTACTTGGCCTCAAGCTCCCCCGCGTCGAGACCCACCTTGGGGGGCAGCCCGAAGAGGCCGAAGTGGCTCACCCCGGGGGGGATGCGGCGGATCCCGCCATCCTCGCCGAAGAGCGCGAACTCCTTCTGATCCATCACCGGCTGGCCCATCCGCTCCCCCATGCGCCCCCGCCCGGAAACGCCCCCGCCAGAAAAAAGCGCGCCGCGCGTGTCGCCAGGGCGCGGCGCGTCTTGCGAGGTCCTACGCGGAGAAGCTCGACCCGCAGCCGCAGGTCTGGCGCGCGTTCGGATTCTTGAAGGTGAAGCCCTTCCCCATGAGGCCCTCCTCGTAGTCCAGGACGGTCCCGGCGAGGAAGAGGGCGCTCTTGCGGTCCACGGCGAGGCGCACGCCGCCGCGCTCGATGACGGTGTCCGCCATCGGGTTCAGCTTCTCGGCGCCCTCGAACTGGAGGACGTAGGAGAGCCCCGAGCAGCCCCCGCCCCGCACGCCCACGCGGACGATGGCGCTGGCCTTGCCCTCCTTCTCGATGAGGCGCTTCATGTGGCCGAAGGCGCGGTCCGTCACCTCGAGGGCCGCGGGCTTCTTGGCGGCTGCGGTTTCCATGGCTCTTCCTCTCTTCTTAGTGCTTCTTGCGCTCGGCGAGGGGCAGGCCCTTCTTCTCCCGGTAGTCGTCCAGCGCCGTCTTGATGGCGTCCTCCGCCAGGACGGAGCAGTGGATCTTGACCGGCGGGAGGTTCAGCTCCTCGACGATCTGGGTATTCTTGATCTCCTGCGCCTCGTCGAGCGTCTTGCCCTTGAGCCACTCGGTGGCGAGCGAGCTCGAGGCGATGGCGCTGCCGCAGCCGAAGGTCTTGAACTTGGCGTCCTCGATGATGCCCCGCTCGTCGACCTTGATCTGCAGCTTCATCACGTCGCCGCACTCCGGGGCGCCGACGATGCCCGTCCCGACGCTGGGGTCCTTCTTGTCAAGGGACCCCACGTTGCGGGGGTTGCTGTAGTGATCCACCACCTTGTCGCTGTACGGCATCGGTTGCATCTCCCTCGGAAGGCCGTCCGGCCGTCCACGAAGCCGGGGCCGCTCCCCGGCGGTGCCCGCCTAGTGGTGCTGCCACTCCACCTTGGAGAGATCGACCCCTTCCTTCACCATCTCGTAGAGGGGGCTCATCTCGCGGAGCCGCTTGACGATCTCGGTCGTCTTCTCGGCCACGTACTCGATCTCCTCCTCCGTGGTGAAGCGGCCCAGGCCGAAGCGGATGGAGGAGTGGGCCAGCTCGTCGCCGCGCCCCATGGCCTTGAGGACGTAGCTGGGCTCGAGGCTGGCCGAGGTGCAGGCCGAGCCCGAGGAGACCGCCACGTCCTTGAGCCCCATGATGAGAGACTCGCCCTCGACGTAGGGGAAGCTCACGTTCAGGTTGCCCGGCAGGCGCTTGGTCTCGTGGCCGTTCACGTACACCTCGTCGAGGCTCTCGAAGATGATGCTCTTGAACTTCTCGCGCAGGTTGACGAGGCGGATCGTCTCCTCCTCCAGCTCCCGGGCGCAGAGCTCGGCCGCCTTGCCGAAGCCCACGATGCCCGTCACGTTCAGGGTGCCCGAGCGCATGCCGCGCTCGTGGCCGCCGCCGTCGATGAGAGCCGCCAGGCGCACCCTGGGCTTCCGCCGCCGCACGTAGAGGGCGCCGATGCCCTTGGGGCCGTAGATCTTGTGGGCCGACATGGAGAGGAGGTCGATGCACATGTCGTCCACGTTCATGGGCACCTTGCCGTAGCCCTGGGTGGCGTCGGTGTGGAAGAGGACGCCCCGCTCGCGGCAGAGCTGGCCGATCTCCTTCACCTCGTTCAGCACCCCCACCTCGTTGTTGGCCGCCATGATGGAGACGAGGATGGTGTCGTCCCGCAGGCGCTCCCTCACCATCCCGGCCGTGGTGATGCCGTCGGTCGGGGGCTCGATGTAGGTCACGTCGAAGCCCCAGGTCTCGAGCCGCTTGGCCGAATCGATGATGGCCTTGTGCTCGATGGCCGAGGTGACGACGTGCTTGCCCTTGCTCTTGTACATCTCGGCCACGCCCTTGAGCGCCATGTTGTCCGACTCGGTCGCCCCGCTCGTGAAGACGATCTCGCGCGGGTCGGCGCCGATGACGGCCGCGATCTGCTCGCGGGCGGTGTCCACGGCCTTCTCCGCCTCCCACCCGAAGGAGTGGTTGCGGCTGGCCGCGTTGCCGAACTTCTCGCCGAAGTAGGGCAGCATCGCTTCCACCACCCGGGGGTCGGCCGGGGTGGTGGCCTGGTAGTCCATGTAGATGGGGAATTTCAGGCTCATCGAGGCTCTCCCACAGAGGTTCCAATCATGTCGAGCAGGGTCATCCCTTCCAGCAGGCCGGTGACCTTCCGCTGGATGCGCTCCATCGGCCGCACGATGGGGCAGTGCTGGTACTGGTCGCAGTCCGACGTCTCGCCCGCCTGGCAGATCGCCATCGCGATGGGCCCCTCGATCGCGCGGATGACCTCCGCCACCGTGATCGACTCGGGCCGCCGCGAGAGGACGTAGCCGCCCTTCGGGCCGTTGCGCGACTCCACGATGCCGCTGCGGGCGAGCGTCTGCATCGTCTTGGCCAGGAGCTCGGCGGGGATGCAGTAGGCCGCCGCGATGGCCTTGGCGTTGGTGGCCTCGCCCTCGCCCTGGTCGGCGAGGTGGGCGAGCGCCATCAGGCCGTAGTCGGTGCGCTTGGAGAGGGTGAACATGGGCTCTCTCCCTCGGGGCGGCCTCCGTGCCGGGCCTAGGCGTCCGCCGGGGCGGAAAGGACAAAGGCGACCAAATCAATCGCCGATGAATTTCATCGCATATATACGGCACCGGGACGCGGTTGTCAACCCGGGAAGGGCCATCATTCCAACGCGATTTCTGCCGTAAACCGCTGGCGGTTCTTTCTCCGCTCCGTCAGGGGATATATAAATATGATGAATTTATAATAATTTTCATTATTTATCACCGCTCCCCGGGGACCGTCACCAGGGTCCACCGCCCTCCCTTGAGCCGCACCATGACCAGTGAATCCGGCCCCAGCCCGTTGTGGTTCGCCTCGGAGAAGTCGAAGCGCCCGGTCAGGCCGGTGTACTGGCGGGTGTCCACCAGGTACTTGGGGATCCGGGCCCGGCTGGGCCCGGCGGCGCGCATGGCCGAGACCATGAGCCGGAAGGCGTCCGCCGCGAAGCCGGCCACCCCCTCGGGCGGGCGGCGGTGGCGGCGGATGAAGGCCTCTCGGAACTCGGTGATCTCGCGCAGGCCCGGGACGTCCGGGGGGAGGATGGCGGCCGCCGCCACCCGCGCCGCCGGGAACACCACCCCCTCGGCGGCGCGCCCCGCCTCCTTCAGATCCAGGGCGGACCCGAGCACCGTGCCGAAGTAGACGGGAATCCCCAGGTCGAGCGCCATGCGGGCGCGCACGAGGGCAAGCTGGGCCGCCGGGCCGCCCCAGTGGACGAAGACCTCCACCCCGCGCACCCGCGCCTGGTGCAGGAAGGGGAGGAAGTTGTGCTCCTCCCGGCGGTAGGCCTCGTTCATCAGGAGGGAGATCCCCGCCTGGGGGGCCAGCGCGCTCAGCTGGGAGCGCCCCTCCGCCCCCTGGGAATCCCCCGCGCCCAGGAGCGCCATCCGGGTGGCCCCCACCGCCGTCATGTGGGAGAGGATGGCCCGCGCCCCCAGGGAGGCGGGCACCGCCGTGGAGAACACCCAGGGCCGGGGCGGGTCGAAGAGCTCCTCCGGCGCCGTCAGGGTGAAGAGGGGGATCCGCCGCCTCCCGGCCTCCCGGGCGGCGGCCCGGGCCTCCGGGATCCCGGCCGGCCCGATGACGGCCGCCGCCTCCCGCTCCCGGGCCAGGGTCTGGATCGCCTCGGCCGCCCCTTGGGGCCGGCCCCCGGTGTCCACCACCAAGAGGACGATGCCCCGCCCCGCGATCCCTTCCCCCGCCCGGTTGGCCCGATCGAGCTCGACGATGAGGGCGTCCCGGGCCTCCTTGCCCTCGGCCGCCCCCGGGCCCGAGAGGTCGAGCGCCGCCCCCACCACCACCTCGCCCGCCGCCTCGGCCGCGAGGGCGCGATCCGCCCCGCCCGCGGCCAGGAGCGCCGCAACCAGAGGCGCCAGGCCCATTCCGATGAGGCGGCTTGTCCCACGCATGGCGTACAATGCCCTCCATCCGAAATCGCACCCGGCCCGGCTGGCCGGGGTTCCCGCTTACTTAGCGCGGCTGGCCTTCGTCATGTCAAACCGGCGCAAAACCCCTCCCTCCAGGCCGCCCGCCCCGGGCGCGGCCGCCCCGAAGCCCGCTTGGCGCAGGCGCGTGCGGGAGCGGCTGCTCGGCTGGTACGCCCAGGAAAAGCGTGGACTTCCCTGGCGGGGGGAGAGGGAACCCTACCGCATCTGGGTTTCCGAGGCCATGCTCCAGCAGACCCGGGCCGGGACGGCCGCCCCGCGCTACGCCCGCTTCCTGGCCCGCTTCCCCACCCTCCGCGCCCTGGCCGACGCCCCCCTCGAGGCCGTCCTGGCCGAGTGGCAGGGGCTCGGCTACTACGGCCGCGCCCGGAGCCTCCACCGGGCCGCCCGGGAGGTCGCCGGGAAGTTCGGGGGGGACCTTCCCCGCGACCTGGAAAGCCTCCGCTCCCTCCCCGGCTTCGGCCCCTACCTGGCGGGGGCGGTCGGGAGCATCGCCTTCGGCCTGCGCACCCCCGCCGTGGACGGGAACGTCCTCCGCGTCCTGAGCCGCCTCCTCGACCTCCCCCTTCCCGTGGACAAGCCCGAGGGCCGCGCCGCCATCGAAAAAGAAGCGCAAGCCCTTCTCCCTCCATCGAAGCCCGGGGACTTCAACCAGGCCCTCATGGACCTGGGCGCGCGCCTCTGCCTCCCCCGGAGCCCCCGCTGCGGGGAGTGCCTCCTCGAAGCCCTCTGCGCCGCGAGGAAGACAGGCACGGTGGCCAAGCGGCCCGTCAAATCCCCCAGGCTCGCCCCGCGCGAGGCCACCGTCTTTCAACTATGGGCCGAGCAGCGAGGGAAGCTGCGCCTCGCGCGCCGCGAAGAAAACGGCCTCTTCGGCGGCCTCTGGGAGCTGCCCGGCTGGATGGCCAAGGGCAGGCCCGAGCCTCCCGAGAAGGAATGGCAGCGCGCCTGCGCGAAGCACCTCGGCCCCGGCTGGAGGATCGGCGAGGAGATCGCCCGGGCGGTGCGCGTCCTCACCCACCGGAAGATCCTCTTCGTCCTCCGCCGGGCCCTCCCGCCCGCGGGCAAGCGGGCTCCGCTCAAGGATGCGGACGGGGCGGTGTGGGCGGACGAGGGGGCGCTTGCTGCGTTGCCCTTGTCGAACGCGCAGCGGGCGGCGATTGCGGCGGGGAGGAGGGGGATTGAGGAGGGGCAGGGAAGGCTGTTCGGCTGAGTTCCCACCCCCCTGGGAGGCCATGTTGTCTATTCATCCACCGTTTGCTATAGATTTAGTGTTTTCCCCTTCCGCCTCTTGGGGGAACACCATGAAGCCCGCTCCCCAGTGGCAAAAGGGCTCGAAGTTCCTGCGCGCACAAGACCCGCGAGAACTGCCAACCTACAGAATAGCCGAGGCCGCGCATTATCTTTCGATGCCCGAATCCACGCTTCGCTCGTGGTCGGTGGGACAAACATACCAGACAAGATCGGGCCGGAAACAATTCAAGCCCATTCTCTCCGTTCCCGTTCCCAGCCTTCGATTATTGTCGTTTCTCAATCTAGTGGAAGCGCACATACTCAATGCAATCCGCCGGGAACATAAGGTTCCCCTCCAAAAAGTACGCAAGGCCGTGCTCTATTTGAAGCAACACATGAATTCTCGTTCCCCGCTTATCGAAAGTGACTTTGAAACCAACGGCCTTGACCTTTTTGTGAATCGATACGGCAAACTGATTAACGTTTCCCAGGACGGTCAGCTCGCCATGCGAGAAATTCTAAGATTGCATCTTCGCCGAATCGAGCGGGATCAGAGGGGCCTCCCAATCAAGCTTTTCCCATTCACATCCGCAGGCAAGGAAGCGCCATCCGAAGCCAAGGCTGTGGTTATCGACCCGCTCGTATCCTTTGGGCGCCCTGTCTTGGCGGGAACCGGAATCCCCACCGTGGTCATCGCCGAGCGGTGGAAGGCCGGCGAGGCTATCGAGGAGTTGGTGCGCGACTTTGGCAGGAGCCGGGAGGAAATCCTAGAGGCCATCCGGTGTGAACTCTCCGTCCGGGCCGCCTGACCTCCCCACGTTTTTCATCGACCATTCCCTGGGCAGGATCGCTGTTGCCGAGGCCCTTCGCTTTCATGGCCATGAGGTTCGGGTTCTCTCGGACCTTTTCCCAGAAAACTGCGAAGATTCTGTCTGGTTGCGTGAAGTTGCCGGAGAGGGTTGGATCGTCCTCACGAAAGACAAGGGGATTAAAAACCGCTCCATTTACATTCAGGGCATCATGAACGCCGGGGCCGCTGCTTTCGTCCTGACCGCAGGAAACCTTACTGGCCGACATATGGCGGAAGTATTCGTTGGGGCCTTGCCCGCTATCGTCCGGTTCGTGGAAGCATTTTCTCCCCCTTTCATCGTGACCGTCTCCAGGGCCGCAGAACTTGCCTGCCTCTATCCCAAAAGGCCGAGAAGGCGGCGCCGATAAATCCTTGGTTCGCCCTCTAAAAAATAACCGGGGGCGGCCGCCCGCCCCCGGCTCGTTTCCGCTTCCGGATTCGCGCTTACCTCAGCATCCCCTCGATGGCCTTCAAGCCCACCATGGCGCAGGCCTCGTCCTTGTCCCCGCCGGGGGCGCCGCTCACCCCGACCGCGCCGACGACCTCGTTGCCGACCTTGATGGGCACACCCCCGCCCAGGAGAAGGACGCCCGAGATGTCCTTGAGGTTGGCCGCGCCCGGGTTCTTGGCCACGCGGTCGATGGTGGCGATGGTGGTGGCCTTGAAGGTGAGGGCGGTGAAAGCCTTGCGGCGGCTGGTGCTCAGGGTGTGGGGGCCGGTGCCGTCCCCGCGGATGATGAGCTTCACCCGCCCGTCGCGGTCCACGACGGTGACGGCCACCTTGAAGCCCTTCTTGGTGCAGTCGTCCAGGGTGACGTTGGCGAGCTGCTGGGCGGCCTTGAGCGAGATGTCCTTGACGGCCGTCTGCGCCGAGGCCGGCGCGGCCCAGGCCAGGCCGAGCAACACCGCGAGCAGAGCGAATCCCTTGCGCATGGCGAATCCTCCCCTCCGAAGTTCCCGCACGCGAGCCGCGGGGCCGGCCCTACGCCAGCCCCTCCGGCAGGCTCTCGATGAAGACCCGTATCTCGTCCCGCACCCGGCGGTAGTGGGCGAGGGCCTCCTCCTCGCTCCGGGCGCCCCCGGCCAGCCGGGGCGGGTCGTCGAAGCCCCGGTGCAGGACGCGCGCCCCGCCCGGGAAGACGGGGCAGGTCTCGTGCGCGTGGCCGCACACCGTCACCACCCAGTCGAAGCGCTCCCCCAGCACCTCGTCCACGGTCTTGGAGCGCTGGGCCGCGATGTCCACCCCGGCCTCGCGCATCACCCGGACCGCCCTCGGGTCGAGCCCGCGGGCTTCGAGGCCCGCCGAGCGGGGCTCGATCGAGCCGCCCCGGAGCGCGCGGGCAAAGCCCTCCGCCATCTGGCTGCGGCAGGAGTTGCCCGTGCAGAGGAAGAGGACGCGGGGTTTCACGGAATCGCCACTCCGCTAACGCTCTCACCGATCAATCTGTTCCAACACGCTGGAAGGCAGAAGGTTCCCCGCTAGCCCTTGCCGAAGCGCTCCCTCGGGCAATCCTTCTCATTCGAGGACGAGGATCTCGCCGAGGCCGCTGTGGCCGCGGACGACCCCGATGATTTCCTCCGTCAGGGTCATGCCCTTCATGAGGAGGGTGGCGCCCGCGGGGGTGTGGACATCCTGGGCCACGATGGCGCCCGCCCTCAAGTCCCCGGGGGCGCGGGATACGATACGCTCCACGAACTGGCGCTTCAGCTCGGCGATCTCCTCCTCCGTGCGCACCACCTGGGCCCGCTTTCCGTCCCCGCCTTCCTCCCCAAGGGCGAGGGGCTCGATCGCCAGCGGGAAATGGACGGCCATGTCGATCTTCTGGGCGAGAAAGAGGGGGCGGACCGGCTTGACGATGAAGCCGTTCACGTGGAGGTCGATCGCCTGCTTCACCCTCCTGGCGTCGGAGTGCACCGTCATCATCACGATGGGCAGGTGGTGGGGCGCGCGGGTGAGGCCGGCCCGGACCGCCCGGACCAGCTGGAAGCCGTTCATGGGCTTCATCTCGATGTCGCACAAGATCAGGCTCAGCACCTTTCCTTCCGCAATGACGTTGATGGCCTCCTCGCCGTCCGCCGCCTCGTAAATGTCATGGCACGAGTATCCCTTCAGGACGTTGCGGACGACCGAACGCAGAAACGCCTGATCGTCCACGATCAAGATCCCCAAGCCGCTGAAATCGTATTTCAACTTCATGGCCGGCCCTTCAGGCCCTCGACGAAACCCGCCAGCCGCTCCATCTCCGCGGAGAGGAGCCCGAGCTGGCGCCCGGCGGCGCTCCAGTCGCCATCCCGGCCGGCTTCCTCCAGGGCTTGGGCGATGCCGGTCAGGGACTTCGCGCCGATGGTCCTCGCCGCCCCCTTGATTCGGTGGGCCACCTCTCCGGTCATTTCGGCCGACCGGGATTGCAGGGCCCGCTCAAGGGCCTTCGCGTCCGCGGCCGTGGCCTCCAGGAACTCCACGAGCGTGGACCGGATAAGGGCCTGGTCGTCCCCGAAAAGCTCCCGGATGACGGCGGGGTCCACGGGAGGGCCGCCGCCCGCTCCAGCGGCCGCTGCCCCGCCCGCCCCGGACCCAGCGGCTCTCCCTGGCGGGATCCAGCGGCCCAGCTTCTCCAGGATGGCCTTCATCTCCACGGGCTTGACCATGAAATCGTCCATCCCCGCCTCGAAGCAGCGCATGGCCTCCCCCTCCAGGGCGTTGGCCGTGAGCGCCACGATCGGGATGCGCGCACCCGGGGCCTCCTCTTTCCGGACCGCCCGGGCCAGATCGAGACCGTCCAGGTTTGGCATATGAATGTCGGTGAGGATGAGCGCGTAGCGGCCGGTCTTCCAGGCCGCGTAGGCCTCCCGCCCGTCCGCGACGGCCTCGGCGGCGTAGCCCAGCCTCTCCAGCTGCTGGAGGACGACCTTCCGGTTGGTCGGGTGGTCCTCGGCGAAGAGGATGAGCCTCCCCTCCCGGGCGGCCTCCCCGATGCCCGGGGCCTCCCGCGCGGGATCGAGGCTCTCCTCCGGCGCGGGATGCTCGATCTCGGGGCTCTTCCTTCCGCACGCGACGGCGACCGCGCGGACGAAGGCGGCCCGACGCATGGGGCTCGCGCCGACCAGGATGGAGTTGGGTGGGACGATCCGCTCCAGCTTCAGCCTGTCCCGCGTCAGGAGGACGAACGGCGTCTCCGGCAGGCCCGCCTCTCCCCGGACCGAATGGAAGGCGGCCGCTTGCTCCTCGGGGCTCCACTGCGAAGACAGGACGATGACGCCGTACGGGCTCCCGCTCGAGGCGGCTTCCCGCACGATCGACGCCGCGAGGGAGATGTCCCCCACCGCGCGCGCGTCCACGCCGGCCTTCCAGTGCCTCAGGTACCGGCTGGGCACGAAGCCTCCCGCCTCGTCCCGGCTCACCACCAACACGCGCAACCCCGCCAGGTCGTCGCCGGGCTGGGCTTCCGGGCGGAGGCCCACGACCGGGAACGCGAGGCCCACGGTGAAGGTCGAGCCCTCTCCCGGCCGGCTGTCGACCCCGATCGAGCCGCCCATCAGCTCGACCAGCCCCGCGCAGATGGCGAGCCCCAGGCCGGTGCCGCCGAACCTCCGGGTGGTCGAGCTCTCGGCCTGGGTGAACGGCTCGAACAGCCTGCCGCGGATCTCCTCCGGGATGCCGATGCCCGTGTCGATGACCTGGAAGCGGACCCGGGCTTCCCCGCCTTCCTCCAGGCTGGCGAGGTCGGCGCGCATGAACACGCCGCCGGACTCGGTGAACTTCACCGCGTTGCCGGTCAGGTTCAGCAGAATCTGCCGCAGGCGCATGGGGTCGCCCCAGACGTGGGGGGGGATTACCGGATCCACGAAAAGGCGGAGCGGGAGGCCCTTCGCGGCCGCCAGCGGGGAGAGGGTCTCGGCCGTGGATTCCATGACCTCGCAAATGGAGACGGGTATCTTCTCCAGCGCGAATTTCCCGGCCTCGATCTTCGAGAAGTCCAGGATGTCGTCGATGATCCCCACGAGCGAGTACGCGGAGCTGCGCACGGTCGCCGCCATGTCCTTCTGCTTCTCGTCGAGGCTCGTCCGCGAGAGAACGTCGAGCATGCCGATGACGCCGTTCATCGGCGTGCGGATCTCGTGGCTCATCGCCGCCAGGAAGGCCGACTTCGCCCGGTTCGCCTGCTCCGCCGCCTCGCGGGCCTTCCGCAGCTCCTCCTCGGCGAGCTTGCGCTCGGTGATGTCGTAGAGCCACGCCATCCGGGCCGGCGCGCCCTCGTACTCCATCGGGAACACCGAGCGAAGGACCCAGAACTCGCTCCCGTCCGGGCGCCTCATGCGGGTCTCGAAATCCCGCACGATGCCCTCTTCCCGGAGGCGGACCCGCGAGGCCCTCAACTCCCCAAGGTCCGCGTAGTAATCCTCGGGGTTGGTGCCGAGGAACTCCTCCAGGCTCATGCGGAACATGCCCGCCATCTGGGCGTTTGCGTAAACGGTCTTCATGTCCTCGAGGCGGACGATCCTCACGCCGATGGGGCTGGAGTCCAGGATCCTCAGAAGCCGGGCTTCGCTCTCCCGCAGGGCCTCCTCGGTCTTCTTGATCTCGGTCACGTCGGCGCGGATGCTGACGATACCGCCCTTGCTGGTGCGCGCCTCCTTCAGCTGAATCCAAGAGCCCTCCGCGAGGCGGATCAGCTGCGGCGTGCCCGTCGGGTTGTGCCGGCCCTGGAGGCGGCCCTGGATGAACTCCTCGGATACCTGACCGGCCGCAAACTGCCCCCGCTCGACGGCGGCTTCCAGCATTTTGCGGAACGGGGTGCCCGGAACCATGAGGTCCACGATGCGCGGGTAAAGCCTCCTGTGCTGGTCGTTGCAAATCACGAACCGGTCGTCGGCGTCGTACAGGGTAATCCCCTCGGAGATGTTCGAGATGGCGTCCGTCAGGGTCGCTTCCGCTTCGAGCGCCTTCTCCCGCGCCGCCTGAAGCGCCTCCTCCCCCTTCTTCCGCTCGGTGATGTCGTAGAGCCAGACCATGCGGGCGGGCGCGCCCTCGAACTCGACCGGGAACACCGACCGCAGCGCCCAGAACTCCGTCCCGTCGGGACGCTGCATAAGGGTCTCGACGTCGCGGATGGAGCCTTCCCGATCGAGCTTCTCCATCGAGGCCCTGTACCCCTCGATGTCCACGTAATGGTCCAGGGCGTAGGCGCCGATGAGGTCTTCCTTCCGGACCCGGAACATCTCCGCCATCTGGGAGTTGGCGAAAAGAATCCGCTTGTCCGAGATCCGGCCGATCCGCACCCCGATCGGGCTGGTCTCCAGGATCGAGAGGAGGCGCTGCTCGCTCCGGTGCACGACCTCTTCGTGCGCCTTCCGCTCGGTGATGTCGTAAAACCAGGCCAGGCGCGCCGCCTCGCCCTTGTACTCGATGGGAAACAAGGAGAGCAGCACCCAGTACACGCTCCCGTCGAGGCGCTTCATCAGGATCTCGGCGTCCCGGACGAAGCCCCCCGCGTCGAGCCGGTCTATCAAGGCCTTTTGATCGCTGGGATCGGCGTAGAACCTCGCCGTCTGGGTGGTCCCGATGTATTCGCTCTTCGTCACTTGCCGCATCTTGAACAGGGAGGCGTTGGCGTACATCACCCGCCCGTCCCTCGCGCGCGTGATCTGAACGCCGATGGGGCTGCTCTCCAGCATGGCCAGGAGGTATTGATCGCTTTCCCGCGGCGCGCCCCCCCGGGGCTCCGGGGCCCCCCAGGCGCGCCAGGCGCCCGCGAACAAACCGCCGAACATGAGCGCCAGGCCGGCGCCGGGATAGGCCTCGGAAGAAAAGGGGATTTTGATGAAATACGCCGCGAGCGCCGCGGCGCCGAGGGCCGCCGCGGGCGCGAGCCAGAGACGGGCCGCCGGGAACTTGAAGGAGGCGCTGCGGGAAAGGAGGCGCATCGTTGACCCCTGCCGAGTATCGAAAGAACGATAGAGCGCATAACGATTTTTCGATGATCTTACCAAAAACCGCGCGGCGCGCGGAGGCGGCAGATCGGCCCCGCCCCCCGCTAGCGCCCGCCGAAGCGCTCCTTGAGGTAGTCCTCCAGGGAACGGGGCTCGAAGCCGAAGGCCCGCTTCATGGGCCCGGGGTCGCAGACGTTGTCCTCGCCCAGCATGGTGACCTGGTCCTCGGTGAAGGGGGGCTTGCCCGGCAGGAGGTTGAAGAGCCTGGCCTGGAGCCGGGCGAGGGGGACGGGGAGGTGGACGAACAGCCGCCGCTTGCCGAGCGCGGCGGCGACCATGCGGAGGAGCTCCTCCAGGGAGTAAGCGCGGTCCCCGCCCAAGTCGTAGCTCTGGCCCTGGGCCCCGGGCCTGGCGAGGGCCCCGAGGAAGCAGCGGGCCACGTCCTCCACCCAGATGGGCTGGAGCTTCCCCCGGCCCGATCCGATGACGGGCACGGCGGGCGCCCTGCGAGCGATGCCCGCGAAGACGTTCAGGAACTCATCCCTCTCCCCGAAGATGATGGAGGGGCGGAAGATGGTCCAGGGGATGGGGCTCCCGCGCACGATCCACTCGGCCGCCCACTTGGTCTGGTGGTAGCGGGCCACCGCGTTCTCCCGCGTCCCCAGGGCGCTCATGTGGAGGAAGTGCTTGGCCTTGGCCTTCTCCGCCGCCGCGACGACGCGCCGGGTGCCCTCGACGTGGACGGCCTCGAAGCCCGCCGTCCCCTTCTCCACGATGATGCCCACGAGGTGGACCACGGCCTCGCACTTCGCCATGAGGCCGGCCAGCTGGTCCACCGTGGCCGAGGTGACGTCCCCGCGCACGGGGTAGACGCCGGGGATGGCGGTGAGCCGCCGCCGGTGGGCCTCCGCCTCGCGCGAGAGCACCCGGCACTCGTGCCCCGAGAGCGAGAGCTGGCGCAGCACGGCCTCCCCGACGTAGCCCGAACCGCCCGTGACGAACACTTTCATGCGCCGGCCTCTCCTCCTGCGGCTCCGATCCAGCCCAGGCGCGCGCCGAGCGGCGGCTCCGCCTTCACCGCCTCGCGCAGCACCTCGGTCCCGTAGGCGCCCGGGGGGAGGACGAACCCGAGCCGGAGGTCCTCCCCCTCGCGCCTCACCTCAAGCTCCGTCAAGCGCG
>Ga0156093_1098_pt2 | contig 18354 bp, 15 predicted proteins | sample RifCSPlowO2_02_FD_107746 | JGI IMG/M metagenome (GOLD analysis project Ga0156093, IMG submission 107746) | Candidatus Tectomicrobia bacterium RIFCSPLOWO2_02_FULL_70_19 | reverse complement strand
GAGCGCCGAGGTGCTCCCGGACGCCCGCGTGATGGAGGAGGCCTTCCGTTCCCCCGCCTTCATCATCGCCGAGGACAACTTCGAGCGGAACCTGCAGGGGGCGGTGACGCCCCGCCTCTCCGAGTGGATGCGCGAGGAGGGCTACGCCGGCTGGATCCGCGACGACCTGATCAAGCTGGTCCGCGCCGCCCTGGCCCCGGTCATCGTGAGCGACAGGCAGCTCTACGGGACCCACATGGCCAAGGGGATCGCCCTCCGCGACATCCGCTCGGGCAAGCGGGTCAGCCTGGACTCCTCGGTCCGGCCCATCGAGCTGCGCGCGGTGGAGGGCCTCCTGCGCCAGCGGGCCGGGCAGCTCGGCCTCCAGGCGCCCCCCGCGGTGCGCGAGGCGCTCATCGGCCCGGCCGCCAAGCTGGTGCGGCCCACCCTGACCTTCAACAGCCGCGCCACCGTCGAGGCGCAGCAGGAGGAGGCCGCCAAGGTCCGGCCCGTGAGCCAGCTTCTCAAGGAAGGGGAGATGATCGTCCGCGAGGGCGAGCGCATCAGCGAGGGCCAGCTCGTCAAGCTGAAGAGCCTCGAGCGGAACGACCGCCAGCGCCACGTCCTCGACAACATGCTGGGAACGGCGGCCGTCTCCTTCCTCCTCCTCGCCCTCTCCTGGGTCTGCGCCCAGCGCTACCTGCTCAGCATCCTGCGCGGCCCCAAGGCCCTCATGCTCTTCGTGCTCCTCCTCGCCTCCCAGGCCCTGCTGGTGAAGCTGGGCATGGTGGTGGCCCACAGCCTCCAGGACGCCTACCGGCAGGTGGCCATCCAGTCCTTCTACTTCATCATCCCCTTCGTCTCGGGCCCGATGCTGGCCGCCCTCCTGCAGGGCCGCTCGGCGGCCGTGCTCATGGCCGTGATGACGGCAGGCATGACGGCCCTGCTCCTCCCCGGCAACGTGCACTACAGCCTGGTGGCGCTCGCGGGCGGGATTTACGCCGCCATCCGGTGGAAGAACTACCGCCAGCGCTCCTCGATCTTCCTCGCCTGCGCCGCGATCGGCCTCATCAACGCCGCGCTCGCCCTGGGCTTCAACATGCAGGAAGGCCTCTCCGTCGCGATGGCCCAGTGGCCCTCCGTCCCGCTGGCCTTCCTCGGCGGGCTGGCCAACGTGATCGCGGTGTCCGCCGCCATGCCCCTGCTCGAGTCCCTCTTTAAGCTCACCACCGACATGCGGCTCCTCGAGCTGACGGACCAGAACCACCCCGTCCTCCGGCGCCTGGTGGTGCGCGCCCCCGGCACCTACCACCACAGCCTGATCGTGGGAAACCTCGCCGAGGAGGCCGCAGAGGCCATCAACGCCCACCCGCTGCTCGCCCGCGTCGGCGCCTACTTCCACGACATCGGGAAGATCTTCAAGCCCGAGTACTTCATCGAGAACCAGGGGCGCGAGAACCGCCACGATCGCCTGAGCCCGAACATGAGCGCCCTCATCCTCATCAGCCACGTCAAGGAGGGCGCCGAGCTGGGGCGGGAACACAAGCTGCCCGAGGAGATCATCGGCCTCATCGCCCAGCACCACGGCACCTCCCTCATCCGCTACTTCTACGAGAAGGCCAAGTCCGCCAAGGGAGGAGGCGAGCCCAGGGAGGAGGCCTTCTGCTACCCCGGCCCCAAGCCCCAGACGCGCGAGGCCGGCCTCCTCATGCTCGCCGACATCGTCGAGGCCTCCTCCCGGACGCTGCCCGACACCTCCCCGGGCCGCCTCTCCGCCCTCGTGGAGCGCGCCGTCCAGAGCGCCTTCGCGGACGGCCAGCTCGACGACTGCAACCTGACGCTCAAGGACCTGAGCCGGATCCAAGCGGCCTTCCTCCGGGTGCTGGCCGGAATCCACCATCACCGGGTAACCTATCCGGGGCAGCCCGCCCCGGAGAAGAGGGGAGGCCCGAATGGCGGTATCCATCCAAAACCGGCAAAGGCGGGTGCGCCGGCTCGGCTTGCAGGCTTTACGGCGGCGGGCGGAGGCGGCCCTGGCAAGCCTCCGCTCGGGGCCTGAGTCGGTCGGCGTCGTCCTGGTCAGCGACCGGGCGATGCGCCCTCTCAACCGCCGCTTCAGGGGCTGCGACGAAACCACCGACGTGCTCTCCTTCCCCCTCCGCCCCCCCGAGGGAAGCGGGGGAGGGGAGGGCGCCTATCTGGGCGACGTCGTCATCTCGGTCGAGGAAGCCGCCCGCCAAGCCGAAGAAGACGGGGAGACCCTGGCCGAGGCGCTGGACAGGCTCCTCATCCACGGCATCCTCCACCTCAAGGGGCACGACCATCACACCCCCCGCGAGGCGGCCCGGATGCGCAGGCGCGAGCGCCGGCTCGGCGAGGTGCTCGGGAAGATGCGGCGCCGGCAGCGCGCCGCCCGGAGGTGAGCGGGTGGAGCGGCTGTGGGCGCCCTGGCGGCGGGAGTTCGTGGTGAGGGGAGCCTCCCCCGCCGGGGGGGAGGGCGGCTGCATCTTCTGCGCGCTCATGCAGGACGACGACGGGCCGGGGAACCTCATCCTTCACCGGGGCCGCTCCGCCTACGTCGTCCTGAACAAGTACCCATACTCGAACGGCCACCTGATGGTGGTCCCGTTCCGCCACACCGGCGACTTCGCCGACCTGCGGCCCGAGGAAGCCAGCGAGATCTTCCTCCTCGCCCAGCGGTGCGTCGCCGCCCTCCGCGAGCGGCTGAACGCCCACGGCTTCAACGTGGGCTTCAACGTGGGCAAGGCGGCCGGGGCGGGCATCGAGGAGCACGTGCACCTCCACGTCGTCCCGCGCTGGGAGGGAGACCACAACTTCATGGCCATCCTGGGAGGGACGAGAATCATCCCGGAGAGCTTGGACAGCACGTACGAAACGCTCCGCCCGGCATTTCCATCCAGGGGCTGATCGCCGCATGGGAAGCCTGCGCCTCCTCGTCGGGCTCGCCGCCGCCCTCGCCGTGGCGAGCTTCGGGGTCATCAACATGGAGCCCGTCGCCATCGCCTACTACAAGGGCGTGCTCCGCCTGCCGCTCTTCTACGTCGTCCTGGCGGCGTTCGCGGCGGGCTTCCTGCTCGCCTGGCTGGGAGGGTTCTTCGACCGCATCCGCTTCCGCTACGACGCGCGGACGCTGCGCCGCGAGATCCGCAACATGGAGGCCGAGATGGCGCGGGTCCGCGAGCAGAGCGGCCGCCTCCTCGCCGCCTCGAACGCGCCGCCGGGCGAGCCCTCCTCTTCCGCCCTGCCCCCCCCGGCCCGCGAGGCCCCGCGCCCCGCCCATGAGGAAGGCAAGGATGGCCCCCCGGCCTAGGGGCGCCGCCCCCTCCCGCGCCCTCCCGGCGCCCGGCGGCCATGCCTCCGGCGGGGCGGGGCCCCGGACGGGGAAGGCCACCCCCGCCATGCGCCAGTACCTGGAGATGAAGGCGCGCCACCCCGACGCGCTCCTTTTCTTCCAGATGGGCGACTTCTACGAGATGTTCTACGAGGACGCCCGGGAGGCCGCCAAGGCGCTCGAGCTGGCCCTGACCTCCCGCCAGAGCGACGCCGACGGGCCCATCCCCATGTGCGGCGTCCCCGTCCACGCCTACGCCTCCTACTGCGCCCGGCTCCTCGAGGCGGGCTACAAGGTGGCCGTCTGCGACCAGATCGGGAACCCGGCCGAGGCCAAGGGCGTCGTCCGCCGCGAGGTCACGCGCGTCCTCACCCCGGGGACGGCGGTGGCCGACCCCCGCTTCCTCGACAGCAAGGAGTCCCAGTACCTCGCGGGCCTGCTCCCCGGGGAGGAGGGCGCGGGGCTCGCCTGGGCGGACATCACCACCGGGGAGTTCCGCGCCCTGGAAATCGCCTCCGCCCCCCTCCTCGCGAGCGAGCTGGAGCGCCTGCGGCCCAAGGAGTTCCTCTTCCCCCAGGGCGCCGCCGTCCCGCCGCCCGTCCACGCCCGCCTGCGGGAGGCGGGGGCCCGGGTCGAGGCGCGCCCGGCCGGGGCGTTCGCCCGCGGGGAGGCCGCTTCCCGCCTCTCGGCCCAGTTCCCGGACGAGGCCGGCCTGGAGGAAGGAGCGAGGGCGCATCCGTCCGCAGCCGGGGCGGCGGCGGCCCTGCTGGAGTTCCTCCGGGAGAACCAGCCGGGCGATCTGCCCCACCTGCGGCCCGTCGCCTTCGGCCGCTTGGCGGACGCCATGGCGCTCGACGCCGCCACCCAGCGCAACCTCGAACTCGTGCGCTCGGCCGCGGACGGCGGGAAGCGGGGCACGCTGCTCCACCTCCTCGACGAGACGCTGACGGGGATGGGGGGCCGCCTGCTCAAGAAATGGGTGCTGGCGCCGCTCGTCTCGGCCGAGGCCATCGCCCGCCGGGCGGACGCGGTGGAGGAGCTGGCGGGGAAGGCCGCCTGGCGCCGGGGCCTGCGCGAAACCCTGCGGTCGGTGCAAGACATCGAGCGCATCCTGGGTCGGGTGGGGCTCCAGACGGCGAACGCGCGCGACCTGTGCGGGCTGGGCTCCTCCCTCGGCGCGCTCCCCGCCTTGGGGGGGAGGCTGGCCGAGGCCGAGTCGGCCTTGCTGGGCGGGCTGGCCGGGGAGTGGGACCCGCTCGAGGAGCTGGCGGCGGAGCTCCGGGCGGCCATCGTGGACGACCCCCCGGCCGCCATCCGGGAGGGGGGGATGTTCCGCGACGGGGTGGACCCCGAGCTCGACCGCCTGCGCCTCGCGGCGCGGGAGGGGAAGTCCTGGCTCTCGGCCTACGAGGCGCGCGAGAGGGAGCGCACGGGCCTCCCCCTCAGGGTGGGCTTCAACCGGGTCTTCGGCTACTACCTCGAATTGTCCAAGCGCTTCTCCGAGCAGGTGCCCCCCGAGTACACGCGCAAGCAGACCCTCGTCTCGGCCGAGCGCTACATCACCCCCGAGCTCAAGAAGATCGAGGAGGACGTGCTCGGGGCGGAGGAGAAGGCGAAGGAGCTGGAGTTCCTCCTCTTCGGGCGCCTGCGCGCCCGCGTGGGGGCCGGCTCGAAGCGCATCCTGGCCGCGGCGGACCGGGTGGCCCGGCTGGACGCCCTGGCCTCGCTCGCCGAGGTGGCGGAGGGGCGGGGCTACGTCCGGCCCGTGGTGGACGAGGGCGAGACCATCCGGATCACCGAGGGCCGGCACCCCGTCATGGAGGCGGACCCTGCGGCGCCCTCCTTCGTCCCGAACGACCTGGAGGTCGGGGGGGAGAGGCAGATCCTCATCCTCACCGGCCCCAACATGTCGGGGAAGTCCACCTACCTCCGCCAGAGCGCCCTCATCGTGCTCATGGCCCAGCTGGGGAGCTTCGTGCCCGCGCGGGCGGCCCGCATCGGGCGGGTGGACCGCGTCTTCACCCGGGTGGGGGCGCACGACCGCCTGCTCGAGGGCCAGAGCACCTTCATGGTGGAGATGGTGGAGACGGCCGCCATCCTCCGCGAGGCCACCCCGCGGAGCTTCGTGGTGCTGGACGAGGTGGGGCGGGGGACGAGCACCTACGACGGGGTGAGCATCGCCTGGGCGGTGGTGGAGCACCTCCACGGCGCCGCGCGCTGCCGCCCCCGCACGTTGTTCGCCACCCACTACCACGAGCTGGCCGAGCTGGCGAAGGAGCTGCCCCGGGTGCGGAACCTGACGGTCGAGGTGCGGGAGTGGGGGGAGGAGGTGGTCTTCCTCCGCAAGGTCGTCGAGGGAAGCTGCGACCGCAGCTACGGCATCCACGTCGGGCGCCTCGCGGGGCTCCCCCCCCAGGTGATCGCCCGGGCGAGGGAGCTGCTGGCCGGCTTCGAGGCCGCCGCCGGGGCGGAGCCCCAGGGCATGGCCAGCGGCCGCCCCCGGGCGGGGAAGGGCGCGGGTTCCCAGCTCCCCCTCTTCGGCGGAGGCCCCTCTCCGGTGGAGGAGGCCCTCCGGGAGATCGCCCCCGACGGGATGTCCCCCCGGGAGGCCCTAGAAGCTCTCTACACCCTGAAAGCCATGCTCCCAGGCGGCCGTATTGAGGATCGGGAGCGGTTGGGCTAGAATCCCTCCTCAGGGCTTGGAGGAGCGATGGGCGCTAAGTTCATGAATTTCGGCGATTTGGGGCGATGGTGGGCGGGGGCCGCGATCCTGCTCCTGGCCCTCGCCGCGGGCGCGCCCGCGCTCCCCGCTTCCGGGACCGCGCCGGCCCTCCGGATCCGGGACCTCCTGGTCATCGACAAGAACGGCCATCTCCTGGTCTTCGCCTCCCTGGAGGATCCCTTCGCCTCACCCGAGCTCTTCGAGGCGGTGCAGAGCGGGGTGACGACCCGCTTCACCTTCGAGCTGGGGCTGCTGCGCAGCCGCCGCTTCATCTACGACAGCGAGATCCTCTCCCGGCGGGTGGTGCACCAGGTGAAGTACGACGCCCTCAAGAAGGCCTACACCTTCCTCATCCAGCGGGAGCCCCAGGAGAGCGCCCAGCGCGTGACCCAGAGCCGCGACGAGATGGCCGACTGGATGCGGGAGATCAACGGCGTCGCCATCGCCCAGGTCCGGGAGCTCGACCCCCAGAGCCAGTACTACCTCCGCATCCGGGCCCGGGTGAACTCCGTCGACTTCGGCTTCCCCTTCAGCTACATCCTGGCCTTCATGGGCCAGAAGACCGACTGGGCCTACACGCCCGCCTTCGGCCTCCAGGGGATGTGAGCGATGTACCCGGCGACCCTGAGCTACGACGAAATCGCGGCCCGGCGCCGCAAGAACATCCTCAAGGCCACCCTCGGCCTCATCGGGATCACCGTCCTCCTGCTCACGGCCTGGATCTACTTCAAGGAGCTCGATCCGGGCACCCCCTTGCTGAACAACGTCGTCGTCTTCGCCCTGGTCAATCTCAACGTCATCCTCCTGATGGCGCTGGCCCTCATGGTGGTCCGCAACCTCATCCGCCTCTTCTACGCGGCGCGGACGGGGCCGGGCGGCTCCCGCCTCCAGGTCAAGCTCATCCTGGCGTTCGTGGGCTTCACCCTGGTGCCCTCGGTGGTGCTCTTCTTCCTGGCGAGCGGCCTCATCAACAAGAGCTTCAACACCATCTTCAGCATGAAGGTGGAGAACGCCCTCAAGGGCTCCTTCGAGGTGGCCCAGACCTTCTACCGCGAGACGGAGCGGAACGTCCTCGCCGACGCCGAGCAGCTCGCCCGCCGCGTCGAGCAGTCGGGCTGGGCTTCCCCCCCGCCCGGCGCCGCCCCCTGGAAGGCCTTCCTCGAGGGCCAGCGCAAGGAGATGGGGCTGGACGCGGCTTGGCTCTTCAAAGCCGACCGCAAGGAAGTGGCCGCGGTGCGGCGCGGGGATCTGCCCGAGAGCGGCACCTTCCAGGCCCAGGCGGGCTACCTGGACAAGGTGCTGGAGGGCGAGCCCCGGTCGAACGTCGAGAGCTGGGGGGAGGGGGACGCCGTCCTGGGCGTCTTCCCCCTCAGGGCGGGCGGGAAGGTCACCGGCTTCGTGGTGGTCTCCAAGTACATCTCCTACCGCCTGGTCGAGAAGGTGAAGGGCATCTTCCGCGCCTACGAGGACTACAAGGAGCTCGAGCTCTCCAAGAACCCCATCAAGGCGAGCTACATCATCACCTTCCTGCTGGTCACCCTCCTCATCCTCTTCGCGGCCATCTGGCTCGGCTTCTACCTCGCCCGGGGCATCACGGTCGCCATCGAGAAGCTGGCCGAGGGCACGCGGGCGGTCTCCGAGGGGGACCTCGAGTACCGCGTGGACGTGCAGGCGGACGGCGAGGTGGGCATCCTCGTGGACGCCTTCAACCGCATGACCCAGGAACTCAAGAGCAGCCACGAGAAAATCGAGGACGCGAACCAGAGCCTGCGCCGGTCAAGCTCCGAGATCGACCGCCGCCGCCGCTACATGGAGGCCATGCTCGAGAACATCGGCACGGGCGTCGTCTCCATCAACCGGCGGGGGCGCGTCACCATCCTCAACAAGGCCGCGGGCGAGCTCCTCGGCATCCCCCCCGCGGAGGCCGTCGGGAGGCCCTTCAACGAGGTCTTCCAGAGCCAGCACCTCGAGCCCATCCGCCGGCTCCTGCGGGCCATGCGCGCCGAGGAGCGGGAGAGCGTCTCGGAGCAGGTCGAGCTGATGATGGACGGGCGGGTGCTCACCCTCCGGGCCAGCCTCACCCTCCTGCGCGGGGCCGAAGGCCACCGCCTGGGGGCCGTCGTCGTCTTCGACGACATGAGCGCCCTCATCCGGGCCCAGAAGGTGGCGGCCTGGCGCGAGGTCGCCCAGGGGATCGCCCACGAGATCAAGAACCCGCTCACGCCCATCCAGCTCTCGGCCCAGCGCATGCGGCGCAAGTTCTCGCAGGGGGCGGTGGACTTCCCCGAGGTGTTCGAGGTGTGCACCGACACCATCGTCCACCAGGTCCAGAGCCTGATGGACCTCGTGAACGAGTTCAGCCGCTTCGCCCGGATGCCCGAGCCCCGCCTGCGGCCCACCGGCCTCAACCTCATCCTGGAGGAGGTGGTGAGCCTCTACCGGGCCCGCAAGGGCGGCGTCACGGTCTCGATGTTGGTCGACCCCTTGCTCCCCCCCATCATGGCCGACGCCGAACAGCTCCAGAGGGTTTTCATCAACCTCCTGGAGAACGCCTTCGAGTCCATGGGAGGGGGAGGGGAGGTGCGCGTGCGCGCCTTCGCCGACCGCCACCAGCTCGTCGTCGAGGTGGCCGATCAGGGCCAGGGCGTGCCCGAGGGCATGCAGGGGCGCATCTTCTCCCCCTACTTCTCCACCAAGGAGCACGGCTCGGGCCTGGGGCTCGCCATCTGCCACCGGGTCGTGGCCGACCACAACGGGCTCATCACCGTCCGCGGCAACGCCCCCCGGGGCTCCGTCTTCCGGGTGAGCCTCCCCCTCACGCACACGCCGCCGGCCGCTCCCGCCCCGCCCGCCGTGGAGAGGACCGCGTCCATTGGATAAGGGCCACGTGCTGATCGTTGATGACGAGGACGGCATCCTCTCCAGCCTGGAGGCGATCCTCCAGGACGAGGGCTACCGCGTCGCCAAGGCCAGCACCGGCGAGCACGCCCTCGACCTGGTCCGCGCCGAGGTGCCCGACGTCATCCTCGTGGACGTCTGGATGCCGGGGATCGACGGGATCAAGACCCTCCAGGCCGTGAAGGAGACCAGCGCCGACACCGAGGTCATCGTCATGTCGGGCCACGGCAACATCGACACCGCCGTGACGGCCACCAAGCTAGGCGCCTTCGACTTCATCGAGAAGCCCCTCTCCATGGAGACCGTCCTCCGGGTGGTGAGCCAGGCCGTGCAGAGCCGCCGCGCCCGCGACGCGAAGAGCGCGGGGCGCGCGGTCTCCTTCCTGGACGGGAACGACCCGAAGGTCGACGCCCTGTGCTCGGCCCTCGAGGAGGCGGCGGGGGACCTCCGGCCCCTCGTCCTCCTGGGAGAGCGGGGCACCGGCAAGCGGCACCTGGCCCACGTCCTCCACAACCGGGGCATCACCCGGGAAGGGCCCTTCGCCCCCCTCCACTGCCGCTCGCTCGCCTCGCCGAAGCGCAAGAGCGACCTCCAGGCCTCCCTCCGGCGCCTCCTGCCCAAGGAGGGGAGCGGCACCGTCTACCTGGACGGGTGGGAGCAGGCCCCGGCCGAGGAGCGGGCGGGCATCCTCGACGCCCTCGCCGCCTGGACCAAGGACGGCCACCGGCTGCTCGTGGCGATCGATGAGGACGGCGGCGAGGCCGTCTCCCTCTGGGATCAGGCGGCCGAGCGCCTCCGCGCCCGCAAGCTGCACCTGCCCCCTCTCCGCGAGCGGCGCGGGGACATCCTGACCCTCGCCAAATCCTTCCTCGCCGAGGCCGCCCGGGAGGGCGGCCGCGAGAGGGACTTCGCCGAGGACGCCCTGGCCTCCCTCTACCAGTACGACTGGCGGGGGAACGTCACCGAGCTCAAGAGCGCCGTCACGCGCGCCGCCTTCTCGGCCCCCGGCCGGATGGTCCGCGCCGAGCACCTCCCCTCCCCCCTCCACGGGGGGAGCCTCGAGGCGGGCGGCCCCGGGGCGGCCGACTTCAACGAGGCCCGCAAGGAGTGGGAGCGCAAGTTCCTCTCCCTCCACCTCATCCACCACCAGTGGAACGTGGCGGCCACCGCCCAGGCGATCGGGCTCACCCCCGCCACCCTCGGGCGGATGCTCAAGCGCCACGGCATCGAGCCGCCGGCCACCCCCCCCCGGAGCGCCCCGGGCGGCCGGCAGCGCACCATCGGCCACAGCCTCGTGCTCTACGGCCGGGGCCTCCACTCCGGCCTCAAGACCGGCCTCATCATCGAGCCCCTGCCCCCGAACAGCGGCATCCGCTTCGGCAGCCTCACGACCCCCGACACCGTCGCCGCCCGGGCGGAGTTCGTGGACAACACCAACCACGCCACCAACCTCCGCAACGGCCCCGTCGTGGCGCGCACCATCGAGCACCTGATGAGCGCCCTCCACGCCCACGGGGTGACGAACCTGCTCGTGAAGATCGGCGAGGAGGTGCCCGTCATGGACGGCTCCGCCGTGGAGTTCTGCCGCCTCCTGGAGGAGGCGGGCCTCGAGGAGCAGGGGGAGGGGGCCGCGCCCCTCACGCTGGACCGGGCCTACGAGGTGGGGGAGCCGGGCTCGCCGGAGGGCTACCTCCGGGCCGAGCCGGCCGACGAGCTCTCCATCTCCTACCTCCTCGACCTGCCCAAGCCGATCGGGCGCCAGGCCTGCCGCTACAGGCACACCGGGCCCGAAGCCTTCACCGCCGAGATCGCCCCCGCCCGGACCTTCAGCTTCATCTGGGAGCTGGAGAACCTGGAGCGGATGGGCCTCGGCGAGGGCGGGCGGTGGGGGAACTTCATCCTGGTGGACAAGGAGCGGGTGGTGAACACCGAGCTCCGCTTCCCGGACGAGTTCGTCCGCCACAAGATCCTGGACCTGATGGGGGACCTCTACCTCCTCGGCCGCCCCCTCCGGGCGAAGGTGACGGCCGAGCGCACCGGCCACCGCCACAACGTGGCTCTCGTCCGCCTCCTGACCGAAACCCTCCTCTAGGGCGGGGGGACACCGCCCCCGTATGGGATGGACCTGAGCTTGAGCCAGAAGCCCACTCTCACGTACCAGGCCGCGGGCGTGGACGTGGCGGCCGGCGACCGCTTCGTCCAGGCCATCTCCCGCTCGGTGCGCTCCACCCGCGCGGGCCACGAGAGCCGCCTCGTCAAGAGCCTGGCCGACTTCGCCGGGCTCCTCCGCCTCCCCGCGGGCCTGAAGGAGCCCGTCCTCGTCTCGGGGACGGACGGCGTCGGCACCAAGCTCCTCGTCGCCCAGCGGCTCGGCCGGCACGGCACGGTGGGGATCGACCTCGTGGCCATGTGCGTGAACGACGTGCTCACGGCGGGCGCGGCGCCGCTCTTCTTCCTCGACTACCTCGCCACCGGCAGGCTGGAGGCCGAGGTCCTCGCCGCCGTGGTGGAGGGGGTGGCCGAGGGCTGCCGGCGGGCGGGCTGCGTCCTCCTGGGCGGGGAGACCGCCGAGATGCCCGGCGTGTACGAGCCCGGGGTGTACGACCTCGCGGGCTTCGCCGTCGGGGTGGTCGAGCGGGAGGAAGCCGTGGACGGCAGCGCCGTCCGGGAGGGGGACTTGCTCCTGGGCCTTTCCTCATCCGGCCTGCACAGCAACGGCTACTCCCTCGTCCGGCGAGTCCTCCCGGACGCGGCGGAGTGGGAGCGCCCCGGGCCGCACCCCGAGCTGGAGAGGCCGATGGCGGACGTCCTCCTCGAGCCCACCCGCATCTACTCCCGAGCCGTGGCCGGCCTGCGCGGAAAGCGCGGCGTCCACGGCATGGCCCACATCACGGGAGGCGGGCTGCCCGGCAACGTCCGCCGCATCCTGCCCGAGGGGCTCCAGGCGCGCTTCGAGGCGGGGAGCTGGCCCGAGCCGCCCATCTTCTCCCTCCTGGCCCGGCGGGGGCCGGTCGCGCGGGCCGAGATGTTCCGCACCTTCAACATGGGGCTCGGCTGGGTGGTCGCGGCCGGCCGCGCGGAGGCGCGGGAGGTCGAGGACGCCCTCGTGCGCTCGGGCGAGGCCGTCCACCGCGTGGGGCGGGTGGCCCGCCGGGCCCCCGGGGAGCCCGAGGTGTGGATCGAGGGGGTGAGCGGATGAGCCCCCGGCGGCTGCGGCTGGCCGTCCTCGCCTCGGGGCGGGGGACCAACCTCCAGGCCCTGCTCGACGCGGGGCAGGACCCGGACTACCCGGCGGAGGTCGCCCTCGTCCTCAGCGACAGGGCGGACGCCCCCGCCCTCCGGCGCGCCCGGGAGGCGGGGGCCGAGGCGGAGTGGATCGACCCGGCCCCCGGCGGCCTCTTCGAGCGCATCGGGGGCCGGATCGAGGGGGCGGGGGCGGGGCTCGTCTGCTGCGCGGGCTTCATGCGCATCCTCCCGCCCGAGTTCGTGCGCCGCTTCGCGGGGAGGATCCTGAACATCCACCCCTCGCTGCTGCCGAGCTTCCCCGGCCTCCACGCCCAGCGGAAGGCGGTGCGCGCCGGGGTGCGGGTGGCGGGCTGCACCGTCCACTTCATCGACGAGGGGGTGGACACCGGCCCCGTCGTCCTCCAGGCCGCCGTGCCGGTGCTGCCCGGGGACGACGAGGAGGCGCTCTCCGGGCGCATCCTGCGCTACGAGCACCGCATCTACCCCCTGGCCGTCCGGCTCATCGCCGAGGGCCGGGTGCGCCTGGAGGGGCGGAAGGTCCTCATCGAGGGGACGGGGGGGGAAGGGCAGGGCTTCATCTCCCCCCCGCTCGCGGGCCTCCCGGGCGGCGGGGAAGGCCGTTGAGCCGCTCGCCGGGCGCCCTCGTCCGGGCATTTTCTTGACAGCCCGGGGGGGGCTCCCTAGAATCGGACCAGGCCCAGAGCGGCCGCCGGCCGCCTGGCCTTCCTCCGGGAGGACTCCTCATTCCGCGGGTTTGGACCGCAGCCCTTCTTTTCCCGGCCGTCTTTCTGCTCGTCACCCCGGCCGCCCGCGGCGCGGAGCCGTCCCGGGCGGAGGCGCTCATCGCCTCGCTCCAGCGCAAGTACGAGGCGACGGGCACCCTGGCGGCGGACTTCGAGCAGGAGAACGAGCTCCGCTCCCTGGGCCAGACCACCCGCTCGAAGGGGGTCATCCGGCTCCACAAGCCGGGCCGCATCCGGGTGGAGTACACCGAGCCCGAGAAGCAGCTCATCGTGGCGGACGGGAGCCGGCTCTGGGTCTACACGCCCCGGCTGAACCAGGTCATCGCGGGGGGGATGGCGGGGGGGCCCTCGACCCCGTTCCTCTTCCTGGCGGGGAAGGGCGACCTGAGAAAGAGCTTTGAGCTTAAGGTGGAGGAGTACGGCCTCCTCCCGCGCCCGGACGCGGTGTGGAAGGCCGGCCAGCCCCACCGGCTCTCGCTGAGGCCCCGGGGGGCGGGGGCCGGGTTCGCGCGGATGTGGCTCGAGGTGGACCCCCAGAGCTTCCAGATCACCGGGCTGGAGTACGCCGACCCGCTGGGGAACCTGAGCCGGATGCGCTTCATGCAGATCCGGGAGGGGGGGGAGCTTCCCGCCTCCCTCTTCCAGTTCCAGGTGCCGGATGGCGTGGAGGTCCTCCGCCTGCCGGGCGCGGGTTCCCAAGGCCGCTGAGAGGTGAATGTGTCTTTCCTGATGACGTTGCCGGTGTGGGACTGGCTCCTGAGCTTCGGCCAGACCGTCTTCTGGGCGGTCGCGGTCCTCGGGGCCCTCATCTTCGTCCACGAGCTGGGGCACCATCTCGCCGCCAAGAAGCTGGGCATCGGGGTGACCACCTTCTCCCTGGGCTTCGGCCGCAAGCTCTGGGCCTTCCAGCGCGGAGAGACCGAGTACCGCGTCTCCCTCGTCCCCCTGGGCGGCTACGTGAAGCTCGTGGGCGAGGACCCCGAGGCGGGCGCCGAGCCCCCCAAGGAGCCCGGGAAGTCCTTCCACCTCCGGCCCGTGAGCCACCGCCTCCTCGTCATCGCGGCGGGGCCCGCGGCCAACATCCTCGCGGCCCTCGTGCTGAGCTGGCTCCTCCACATGATGGGGATCCCCATTCCCGGCACCTGGGTGGGCGGGGTGCTCCCCAACTCCCCCGCCGCGGCGGCCGGCCTGCGGGCGGGCGACCACATCGCGGCCATCGACGGGACCCCGGTCCGCAAGTGGGGCGACCTCGTCGAGATCGTCCGCGGGAAGGCGGGCCAGCGCCTCGCCCTCCAGGTCGAGCGCTCCGGGCGGCGGCTCATGCTCCCCATCACCCCCACCTCCAAGGGAGAGGACGGGAAGGAGCTGGGCTACGGCCGCATCGGCATCAGCATCGGCGCGGGCATCGTGACCGAGCGCCACGGCCCCGTGGACGCGATGGGCCAGAGCGTCCTCCAGAACTACCGCATCGCGCACCTCACCGTGGTCTCCCTCTACGCCATGATCGCCCGCATCATCCCGGCCGACATCGGGGGCCCCATCCGGATCTCCGTGGTGGCCGCCGAGCAGGCCCAGCGCGGCCTGCGCTACCTCATCATGTTCACCATCCTCCTGAGCGTGAACCTGGCCATCCTGAACCTGCTCCCCATCCCCATCCTGGACGGCGGGCACATCCTCTTCCTCCTCATCGAGGCCCTGCGGGGCAGGCCCCTGAGCCTCCGGGTGCGGGAGACGGCCATGCAGGTGGGGACGGTGCTCCTCATCGCCCTGATGATTTTCGCGACCTACAAGGACAGCGTATATTACCTGCTGCGGCGCGACGGCGAGCCGGCGGGCCAGCAGGAGATGAAGCCGCCTCCCCGGCAGCAGAAGCCCGCCCCCGCCGGGGAGCGCTAGAGGGGGAGGGCCGGGGCATGTTCCAGCCCTTCACGGATCAGTCGCTCTATGTGAAGAATTCTTCACCCGCCGCCCCGGCGGCGGGAGGGGGGAGCCTGCCCCTATGGAGCCCCCCGGCGGAGGAGGCGCCCCCCTGCGCCGACCCCCATCTCTTCCCCCTCAAGCGGCGGCGCAGCCGCCCGGTCCGCGTGCGGGGGGTGCAGGTCGGCGGCGGGGCGCCCGTCGCCGTCCAGTCCATGTGCAACACCTACACCTGGGACGTCGAGGCCACCCTCGCCCAGATCGGGCGCCTCCGGGAGGCGGGGTGCGAGATCGTCCGCCTGGCCGTCCCCGACGAGCGCTCGGCCCGGGGGCTCCTGGAGATCCGCAAGCGGACGGACGCCCCCCTCGTCGCCGACATCCACTTCGACTACCGCCTCGCCCTCATGGCGGCCGAGGCCGGGGTGGACTGCCTGCGCATCAACCCGGGGAACATCAACGGGGAGGAGCGGGTGAGCGAGGTCGTGGCCGCCGCCAAGGACCGGGGCCTCCCCATCCGGGTCGGGGTGAACGCGGGCTCCTTGGAGAAGCACCTGCTCGACCGCTACGGCGGGGCGACCGCGCAGGCCATGGTGGAGAGCGGCCTGCGCCACGTCGCCATGCTCGAGAAGCGCGGCTTCCACGACACCAAGATCTCCCTCAAGGCCTCGGACGTCCCGCGCACCGTCCAGGCCTACCGCCTCATGGCGAAGCGGGTGGAGTACCCCCTCCACCTGGGCATCACCGAGAGCGGGAGCCTCCAGACGGGGAGCGTGAAGTCCTCGGTGGGGCTCGGCATCCTCCTCTCCGAGGGCATCGGGGACACCATCCGCGTCTCCCTCGCCGCGGACCCGGTGGAGGAGGTGCGCGTCGCCTACGAGATCCTCAAGAGCCTCCGCCTCCGCCAGCGCGGGGTGAACGTGGTGGCCTGCCCCTCGTGCGGCCGGGTGCAGATCGACGTGGACAAGCTCACCCTGGAGGTCGAGAAGGAGCTCGCCCACATCACCGCCCCCATCACCGTGGCCGTCATGGGCTGCGAGGTGAACGGCCCGGGCGAGGCGCGCGAGGCCGACATCGGCGTGGCCGGGGGCCACAAGCGGGCCCTCATCTTCATGAAGGGGGAGAAGCAGGGCCTGGTGGACTACAAGGAGATCAAGCGCCACCTGGTCGAGCAGGTCGAGGCCCTCGCCGCCGAGTGGACCCGCACGGGCGGCCGCGGGGAAGGGAACGGGGGCTGATGCGCTTCACCCGCGGCTTCTTCCCCACCCTCAAGGAGGCGCCCGCCGAGGCCGAGGTCGTGAGCCACCGGCTCATGGTGCGGGCCGCCATGATCCGCCGCTTGGCCGGGGGCGTCTACACCCTCCTGCCCCTGGGCCTCAAGGCCCAGCGCAAGGTCGAGCAGATCTGCCGCGAGGAGCTTGGCCGCGCGGGCGCGCAGGAGGTGCTCCTCCCCGCCCTGAACCCGGCCGAGCTCTGGCAGCGGACGGGCCGCTGGGACGTCTACGGCAAGGAGCTCATGCGCCTGAAGGACCGCCACGGGCGCGACTTCTGCCTGGGCCCCACCCACGAGGAGGTGGTCACCGACCTCGTGGCCCGCGAGGTGCGGAGCTACCGCGACCTCCCCCTCAACCTCTACCAGATCCAGACCAAGTTCCGGGACGAGATCCGGCCCCGCTTCGGCGTCATGCGCGGGCGCGAGTTCACCATGAAGGACGGCTACAGCTTCGACCGCGACGAGGCCGGGGCCGAGGAGAGCTACCGCGCCATGGTCGAGGCCTACCGGCGCATCTTCCGGCGCTGCGGCCTCCAGTTCGGGGTGGTCGAGGCGGACCCGGGCGCCATCGGCGGGAGCTTCTCCCACGAGTTCATGGTCATGGCCGACACGGGGGAGGAGGCCATCCACGTCTGCGGCGCCTGCGAGTACGCCGCGAACGCCGAGAAGACCCCGGTCCGCCTCGCGCTCCCGGCAGCTTCCGGCGGCAAGATCGAGAAGGTCCACACCCCGGGCGCCCGCACCATCGGGGAGGTCTCCGCCTTCCTCGGCGTCCCGGTGGACCGGCTGACCAAGACCCTCCTCTACCTCGCGGACGGCAAGCCAGTGGCCGCCCTCGTCCCCGGCCACCGGGAGCTGAACGAAACGAAGCTCAAGAACGCCCTGGGCGCCGCCGAGCTCGTCATGGCCGACCCCGAGACCGTCCAGCGGCTCTCCCGGGCCGAGGTGGGCTTCGCTGGGCCCGTGGGCCTGAGCGGGGCGCGGGTCCTCGCCGACCCCTCGCTCCAGGGGAGGGCGGGGCTCGTCCTCGGGGCCAACGAGACGGACTACCACTACGTGGGCGCCCAGGAGGGGCGCGACTTCCGGGCGGACGCCTTCGCCGACCTCACCCTGGCCCAGGAGGGGGACCCCTGCCCGAGGTGCGGCAAGCCCCTCGCCGTCCGCCGGGGCATCGAGGTGGGCCACGTCTTTAAGCTCGGCACCAAATACTCCGCCTCCCTGGGGGCGAGCTACCTCGACGAGAAGGGCGAGAGCCAGACCATCATCATGGGCTGCTACGGCATCGGCATCGGGCGCACGGTGGCGGCGGCCATCGAGCAGAACCACGACGCGGACGGCATCATCTGGCCCGTCCCGCTGGCGCCCTATCAGGTGGACGTCATCCCCGTGAACGCCGCCGACGCCCCCTCGCGCGAGAAGGCCGAGGCGCTCTACCGCGCCCTCGAAGGGGAGGGAGTGGAGGCGGCCCTCGACGACCGCGACGAGCGGGCGGGCGTGAAGTTCAAGGACGCCGACCTCATCGGCTTCCCCTACAAGCTCGTCGTCGGCCCCAGGGGCCTCAAGGAGGGGAAGGCCGAGGTGAAGTCCCGCCGCACGGGGGAGACCCAGATGCTCCCCCTCGAGGGCGCCGCGGCGGCGCTCGGGGAGCGCATCCGGAAGGATGCGGGCGCCCCGTCCTAGCCGGCCCCCCTCCGGCGGCCCAAAACTTGACGTTCCAGCGATACCCCCCTATATTCGGCCCCGTGCCGGCTGCCGGCCGGGAGGATGCCCGCCATGGCGTACGAAGGGGTCCGCGAGTGCGCCGTCTGCGCCTGGCGGGAGACCTGCCGGCTGAAGTGGCGGAACGAGGCCAACGGGGCCCTCTTCTGCCCCGAGTTCACACTCGACCTGCGCCTGACGCAAGCGAAGGATAGGGAGGCCCGGCCTCCCGCGCCCGATTCCCGGAATGGGGGCCGCTGAACCATGCGACGCGAGATCGAGATCCTCTGCCTCCTCTTCTTCGCCTACCTGAGCCTGATGGTGGGCTTCCGCATGGCCGACGTCGGCCTGCGGGTGTTCTTCTACATCCTCTCGGCCATGTTCGCCCTCGCCATCTTCCGGCCGAAGGAAACCCCCTGAGGCCGCGTCCGCTCCCGGCGGTGTAGCTCAATGGTGAGAGCATACGGCTCATACCCGTAGTGTTGGAGGTTCGAATCCTCCCACCGCCACCATCTTCCGCTCCCCCCCT